>ENA-OWPP01000636-OWPP01000636.1-human-gut-metagenome-genome-assembly--contig:-NODE-636-length-38280-cov-7.231288_pt1 | contig 38280 bp, 35 predicted proteins | sample MGYA00248265_ERZ651848 | MGnify/ENA primary metagenome ERZ651848 (study PRJEB26924, sample SAMEA4378233) | human gut metagenome | biome: human gut; feature: human-associated habitat; material: faeces...
CCGGCGACTCCTGGTCCCTCAACACCGCTCGCGTCGCTCACTCCGTCGGCCTCTTTACCGGCGACGCCGCCGGCGCCGACCATGTCGCCCTTCAGCGCCAGCAGGCTATGCTCTATGCCTTTAATACCCTCACTAAGGTCGGTTGTGTCGTTTACAGCGAAGCCCTTGGCGATTATATCTACAACTACAATGACTTCTTCTGGGATCGTTACACCTACGAGGGTACTCTTGGCTGGAACGTCTTCGGCCTCGACTATGTCTACGGCGTCATTCGTGACAACGAGGGCATGGGCAATAAGACCACTGAGCTCGTCAACGTTACTGATTCCGATGGAAAGCAGCCCAGCGGCTCTGTCAATGTCGCTGCCGATACCAGCATCGATATGATGTGGCACGCTGTGAAGGTCTGGTACACTGGCGACAAGACCAAGACTGGTGTTTACACCATGGATCTTGCTAAGACCGTGACCGCCGAGTGCAGCGATGTTGCCAAGAAGGATTATCCTGGCGACAACTTCACTCCGTATACCACTCTGCGCACTGTTGGCGAAGGCAACAGCCGCTACGAGCAGGTTATTGTCGACAACCGCGCTTATGAGAACGCCAACGTTGACGGCTACATCGTCAACTACATGTACGACATGGGCAAGCTCGGCACTCGCAGCGAGTCCGCCGATACCACCGTCGTTGTCGGCAAGGGTGCCATTGACAATGACATGATCATGACTGATATCGCTGATATCGATCGTGGCGACGACATCATCTACCTGTACACCAATCATGGTGCTTACTACATCTACGCTGTCAGCTCCACTTCCGGCGCTGTCAGGAGTGTCTCCGACCAGGGTACCATCACTCTGACCGACGGCACTGTCCTCACCCCCTCTGTTTTCTGCAACAACGTCAGAGCTATAGTTGCTGAACTCGAAAAGGTTCTCATTGGCACTGACCATAGCACTCCGAGCTACAGCTTCGTGCTCGACACCCACGGTCACTACATCGCGATGAGCAACACTGCTTTCCAGACCGTTGCTTACTACACCGGCGCTTACGCTGCCGACTCTGAGCACGGCGTGTGGTCTCCCGACGTGAAGTGGGTTGCCCAGTTCGTCGACGTTGCTACCGGTGAAATTGAGCGCATCCCCGTCACCACTGACTGGAAGAACAAAAACCAGGCTGGCGGCTACTACGACATCACCGACGAGCTGTACGGCGACAGCATCTACGCTCCTGAGAAGGTCAGCGCTGCTGATAACGTCTACGGCGGCAAGTATGTCATAGTTGATAGCCTTGAGGTAACCAACGGCCAGTTCAAGCTCAACTACACCGAGAATGGCGTGACCAAGACCGCTCTGTTCAACAGCGCAACCGTTCAGTACTACATTGCTACCGGTTCCGGCAGCAGCCTGAACGTTGAGGATCCTGTCGGCAATGCTGCTCTGCTGGATCTCTTCTCCGAGAAGTATGACAGCCTGCCCGTGACCAAGGTCGTTCTCGACAACGTCGCTGCTGTCCTCACCAATGGCGGCAACAACACCATTGCTACCACCATCTTCGCTTGGGACGGCGCTGACACCGTCATTGGCGGCGTGGCCTTCTTCCCCGAGGATGTCACTCACTGGACTGCCATTGACAACAACTACTACACTGTCATGGCTTACCTGAACGGCGAGAGCACTCAGAAGGCTCTCAACCTCAAGGGTGCCTGGAAGGACATCGAGGCTGGCTTCTATAACTACATCATCGATGATTCCACCGGCTGCGCCACTCTGGATCGTCTCAGCACTCAGGAGTTCGTGTATCAGCTCAGCAACCTGAAGACTGATGGTACCAACTACTGGATGGTCAATGCTGCTGGCGGCTATGTCCCCGTTGCTTCCGAGTGCGTTGTTGTCGACACTCGCGACGCCAAGGACAAGGTCGATAGCATTGATGAGCTGTATGACTTCATCTATGGCAACTACAACGAGGAGCCCGAGGTCAACGTTGAGATCGCCTACTTCACCAACAGCAATGGCGAGATCGACCTGATCTATGTTGTCGATGGCGACATCTACACTTTCGCCGTTAAGGCTGATAGCACTAAGGAAGGCATAAAGGTTTCCGCTCCCGAAGAGATTTCTGAGCTCACCAAGAATGTTACTGTCACCCTGACCAAGGCTGATGGAGGCACCTTTGGTTTTGCTAACTACACTGTTACCGTTAATGGAAAGGAAGTCAGCGGCAACTCTGTTGTCAAGTCTGCTGACGCGAAGACTCTGACCGTGACGTTTGATCGCGAAATCGGTAACGCGTACAACAACGGCACTTTCACTTACACCATTACCGAAGTTGCCGGTGCCTAATCAATTTCACCTAACCCAATAAACTAACCTAGTTTTCCGCCCCCGGTTATCCGGGGGCGGTTTTTTTACTCGCGGGGCTGCAATGCTTTGCGCCTTGACGTTTTACGCGGGAAAGGAGGAAAAAAGCCGACCTTGACTTTTCGTCGAGATCGGGTATAATGTAAATAGAAACAGAGAAGCGTTACAACAGACGGTTTAGCTCAGGTTACGCGACCGATGTGCTAAACTTATGGCTTAGCAAAAATCGTCACTTTGCCGAGTGGCGATTTTTGCGTTTCTTGACTATATCGGCGCCAATTATGCTTGCTTTCTTGTACAAAATACACGGTTGACTTTCAAGCACGAAAGCGTTATTATTACATCACAACTTCACACCACAAAGACAGTGAAGGAAAGAGTAACCCGAAAGGAACGGCACAGTGAGCTCCGGAGAGTGGGAACGGGGCGCGGGGGGTTCGGGTGAACATGGTTCCGGAGTTGCGCACCGAGCGCGTTTTGCGTAAGGCTGCGACGGGTTCGCCCGTTATAGCGGCAGGGGTTTGATGGAACTCCGTGAGGCACGTATGCGTGAGCTGCGTGCGAATCAGGGTGGTAACACGGTTATACAATCGTCCCTGGCGTACTTTGTGCGCCAGGGATTTTTTGTTGCCGTCCCGGGCGCGGAAAAAGAGGGGTAATCAAATGGCAATGATAGAACTGCGGCACCTGACCAAGACCTACGGCACGGGCGAGAGCGCGGTGAAGGCGCTCGACGACGTCTCGCTGGAGATAGAGCAGGGCGAGATATTCGGCATCATCGGCCTGTCCGGCGCGGGCAAGAGCACGCTGGTGCGCTGCATCAACCTGCTTGAGACGCCGACGGCCGGCGAGGTCATAGTCGACGGCAAGACCATGACCGACCTCAAGGGCAAGGCTCTGCGCGAGGCCCGGCGGAACATCGGCATGATATTCCAGGGCTTCGACCTGCTGATGCAGCGCACGGCGCTGCAGAACGTCCGCTTTCCGCTGGAGCTGGCTCACACGCCGAAGGCGGAGGCCGACAAGCGCGCGAGGGAGCTTTTAAAGACCGTCGGCCTTGAGGGGCGCGAGGGCGCGTATCCGGCGCAGCTCTCCGGCGGCATGAAGCAGCGCGTCGCGATAGCCCGCGCGCTGGCCAGCAATCCGCGCGTGCTGCTGTGCGACGAGGCCACCAGCGCGCTGGACCCGACCACGACCGAGAGCATCCTGGAGCTGCTCAAAGACATAAACCGCACGATGGGCGTCACGGTGGTCGTGATAACCCACGAGATGCGCGTGGTGGAGCGCATATGCTCCCGCGTGGCGATAATCGCGGACAGCCACATCGCTGAGATGGGCGAGGTGCAGGAGGTGTTCCTCCACCCGAGGACCGAGGCGGCCAAGAAGCTGGTGCTGCCCAGCCGCAGCGGCAAGCTGGAGGGCTTCACCGAGGACGAGGCGGCCACGGCCGTGGACGAGTGCCGCGGCGAGCTGATACGCCTGGCCTTCGACGGCACGACGACCGACCGCCCGGTCATCGCCGACATGATACTCTCCTGCGGCGCGCCGGTGAGCATAGTCTACGCCGACACGCGCAGCATCGAGGGCAAGCTCTACGGGCACACGGTCCTGCAGCTGCCCAGCGACGCGGCCATTGCCGACAAGATGAAGCGCTGGCTGCGCGACCAGGGCATCAGCTACACGAAGGAGGTCCAGTGAAATGAGCTTCGGACAGATACTTGCGCTCGTCCCCGAGGCGCTGTGGGAGAGCATATACATGACCATCGGCTCAACCGCGCTGGCTTACGTTATCGGACTGCCGCTCGGCCTGGTTCTGGTGGTCACGGCCAGGGACGGCATACACCCCATGCGCGCGCTGAACATGGTGCTCGGCGCGGTGGTCAACTTCCTGCGCAGCATACCGTTTGTGATATTGCTGTTCTTCGTGACGCCGCTCACAAGGCTTATCGTGGGTCGTGCCATCGGCTCGGAAGCGGCGATCGTCCCGCTGGTCATCAGCGCGTTCCCCTTTGTGGCGCGAATGGTCGAGCAGAGCGCGAGGGAGGTCGACCGCGGCGTGGTCGAAGCCAGCCAGGCCATGGGCGCGAGCAACTGGCAGATCATCACGAAGGTGCTCCTGCCCGAGTCCAAGCCCAGCCTCCTGAACGGCGCGGCCGTCTCCGCGACCACTATCCTCGGCTACAGCGCGATGGCCGGCTGCTTCGGCGGCGGCGGCCTCGGCTCGGTGGCCATCAACTACGGCTATCAGCGCTACGACTTCATGGTCATGTTCGTCATGATAATCGTGAACGTCGTGCTCGTGCAGGCGCTGCAGGAGTCCGGCACCCGCGGCGCGCGGCTGACGGACAAACGGATAAGATAGAATCCTCTAGGGGGGCTTATCCCCCATAGATACCCGGCGCAGGGCGCCGGTATACCCCCCTCGTCTTGCGCGGCAAGACGGTTGCGCCTCAGAGGCGCAAGATATGGACAAATGCGATAAACATCACCAATTTATAAAACCAAAATGAAAAGGAGACACAAACATGAAAAAGATCCTTGCACTGACGCTCAGCGCCATCCTTTGCCTCGGCCTGCTGGCCGGCTGCGGTACCGAGGGCGGCACCGCCGCCACCGACCCCGCGAGCGAACCGACCTCCGGAGCGACCAACACTCCCAGCGGCGAGCTTGAGACCATCACCGTCGGCGCGTCCTCCACCCCGCACGCCGAGATCCTCGACGCCGTGAGCGGAGAGCTTGAGGCCCTCGGCTACGACCTCGAAGTGGTCGTATTCAACGACTACGTCCAGCCCAACACCGCCCTCGCCGACGGCGACCTCGACGCCAACTACTTCCAGCACGAGCCCTACCTCACCACCTTCAACTCCGAGCGCGGCACTGACCTCGTCTCCGCCGGCGCTATCCACTACGAGCCGATGGGCATCTACCCGGGCACCAAGAGCAGCCTCGACGACATCGCCGAGGGCGACACCATCGCCATCCCGAACGACGGCTCCAACGAGACCCGCGCCCTGCTCCTGCTCCAGGATCTCGGCTACATAACCCTCGCCGACGGCATCGACGCCAGCTCCAACGCCACCATTGAGGCCATCGTGGACAACCCGCTGAACCTCGAGATCACCGAGATGAACGCTGAGAACATCCCGCACATCCTCGCCGACGTGGCCTTCGGCATCATCAACGGCAACTACGCCCTGCAGGCCGACCTCACCGGCGACGACGCCCTCGCCAGCGAGAGCGCCGACTCCGACGCCGCCCAGACCTACGCCAACATCGTGGCCTGCCGCAACGGCGACGAGAACAGCGACAAGGTCCAGGCGCTGATCACCGCCCTCACCAGCGAGACCTGCCGCGAGTACATCGAGAGCACCTACAACGGCGCCGTCGTCCCCATTTTCTAAGCCGCGACGGTATATATAAATAGTATCCGCAGGCAGCACGGCCGGAGGCATGAGCCTCCGGCCGTGTTTTTTATATGCGACGCTGCACCGCAGCGACTGTCTCCGATTTGTCAAGCTGGGATTTTAGCCAAAAGCGGCGCGGAATTCTTATGCAATAGAGGAATGGACAAACCGGCATCGCAAGCGTAGTATTTACTTAGTAAAGCGTTGAAAACAAAACAAATGCAGGAGTTTGGCCCGCGGTGCGCGGACAGAAAACTACATTGAAGGAGTCTGGTTATGAAAAGAAGCGAAGTACCGCAGCAGGGGCTGCTGAAGGGCGTGCGCGTGGCCGTCAGCGCGATTTCCGTCGCCGGCCCGTTTGCGGCGGAGATTCTGGCTGACATGGGCGCCGACGTCATCCAGATAGAGAACCCGAAGAACCCCGACTATTCCCACGGCAGCATAAACCCCGGCTGGATGGGCGAGTCGCACAGGCGCAACATGCGCGACATCACCCTGGACGTGACCAAGCCCAAGGGCAGGGAGGCGTTCATGCGCCTGCTGGCCGAGACCGATATCTTCATCGAGTCCTCCAAAGGCGGGCAGTGGTACAATTGGGGGCTGGGCGACGAGGTGCTCTGGGAGGCGAATCCGAGGCTTGTCATAGCGCACATCTCCGGCTACGGCCAGACCGGCCTGGAGTCGTATGTGAGCCGAGCGTCCTATGACCCGATCGCGCAGGCGTTCAGCGGACTGGTGTACTCCAACGGCACGGACGACATGCCCTACTTCCCGGTCGCCGACAACGTGATCGACTACTACACGGCCTTCTTCGCCGCCACCGCGTGCCTTTCCGCGTACATCAACGCCCTCAGAACCGGCAAGGGCGAGAGCCTGGATATAGCCCAGTACGAGTGCGGCCTGCGCACGCTCTGCCAGTACATGCTGCAGGACATAGTAGAGCACAACCCCGAGAAGCGCTCGCTGTGGATCGCCTCCGAGCTGGTCGCCGGCACCGGCAGCTACAGGTGCAAAGAGGGCAGCGTGTTCATCATGTCCACCGGCGCTGTCGTCGTCAGGAAGTTTGCGGAGCTGCTTGGCCTGCCCTACGGCACCGACGCCTTCCCCGGCGGAGCCTACGCCGTCTACCGCAGCACCGAGCCGGGCAAGCTGCTCGAGGAAGCCCTCCTCAAGTTCTGCGCCGAGCGCACCGCCGTCGAGGTGGAGAAGGAGCTCAACGAGCACAAGATACCGTGCAGTCAGGTTCTGACCTTCCGGGACATGCTGACCAACGAGCAGTACATCGCCCGCGACTCCCTCACCACCACGCCCAGCACGCGCTGGGAGGACCCGGAGAACCCCGGCCGTCCGCTGCAGGTCAGGGTGCCCAATATCGTGCCGAGGACGAAGAACAACCCGCTGGAGATCTGGCGCACCGGCGTCGACTTCGGCTTCGACACCAGGGACGTCCTCTCCGACCTGGGCTACAGCGAGGAGGAGGTTCAGAGCTTCTTCGACGAGAAAATCTCCGTCTCCAGGCCGGACTTCTGCCCGCAGTACAAGCACCTGTGACCGTACCCGCAAACACGGCTCACCGGTAAAAAACCCGGATGCGGAGGCCCCCCTCCGCATCCGGGCTTTCTATTTCTCCAGCTTGCGCGTCAGATGCCGCAGCATGGTCTGCTTGCTGTGGGGCTTGGCGTGCCCGGCTACGCACCAGTCGCAGTCCGTGGACTCCACCAGCGCTATCATGGCGCGGAGCTTAGGCTCGTTCATCACCCAGTCGTGCTGATAGTCGCCGTATATGGCGTCGCCGAGGAACAGGACCTTTTCCTCAGGCACAAGGACGCACACGGCGTCAAAGGTGTGCGGCGAGTCGATGTGGAAGATCTGCGCCGTCACGCCGCCCAGGTCGAGCGTCAGCGAGTCGGTAAATTCGATTTCCGCGGCCTTGACCGTCACCGGGGCTCCCTCGGGGTACTCGACGCCGTAGAAGGGGTCGCACATCATGTACTCGCGGTAGTTGGGCATGGTGGTCGACTTCACGATGTGCTCTTTCAGCTTGTCGTTGGTCCGCTTGTAGGCTATGCCCACGCCGGCGGCGGCGTGCAGGGCGAAGCTGTGGTCGCAGTGCCAGTGCGTCAGCACGGTGAAATCAGGCCGCTTCAGCCCGGCGCTGTCTATGCCCTCGTAGAAAAGCGCGAGGTGCCGCGCGGAGTATCCGGCGTCGACGGCCAGGGAGAACCTGTCGCCGCGCACGTGAGCGAGCAGCGGGTATTCGCGCTCAGGCTGCGGCGCGAGGTAGGAGATGCGTTCAGTAAGTTTTTCCAGTTCCATTGTTCACGCTTCCAGTGCCACGGCGCGCACCGGCGCGCCGTCGGCGTTTTTGTATTTCAGGGGCAGAGCCGCAAAATATAGGCGTCTGCCGCGCAGCGGCACGAGGCCGCAGAGATTCTCGACTATGACCTTCCCCGCGCGAAAGACGAGGAAGTGGTTGGCGTAAGTCTCGTCGTCCATGGGGTCTATGCCCATCGTGTCCACGCCTATGCCCTTGACGCCGAGGCTCAGCGCGCGCTCCACCGTCGCCGCGGCGAGGGTGGGGTAGCGGCCGAAGTATTCGCCGCCTCCCCAGAACCGCTCCCAGCCGGTGCTGACCAGCAAAAAGTCCGCGCCGGGGAAGGCGTCCAGCGCCTCGGGAGGGATCGTCCCGGCGTATTTCTCCGCGTCCAGCACCCAGGCGGAGCCGGCGAAGGCGTCCGCGCCCAGCTCGTCGAGCTGCGCCGCGCCGCGCAGCATGTGCGCCGGGGCGTCCATGTGCGTGCCCACGTGGGAGAAAAGCTCCAGCCGCGTCTCCCGGAAGCCGTCGCGCTCGAACGTGCTGCCCTCGGCGAGCACAGGCTGCGGCGTCCCCGGCCAGACGGGCGTGTCGGACGTTATGAGATGTGTGAGGTCATGTACTTTCATCGGCGCCCTCCGTTATTATCTCGTCGCGTATCCGACGGGGCAGGCGGCGGAACGCCTCGTCGTAGGAGTGCGCGCACAGCGTGCGCAGCTCGTCCTCGGGCACGGCTCCGTCCAGGTAGACGCTTATCCAAAAGCGCTTGTCCGAGTAGAAGCCGGGGACTATGTCCGCGTGCTTTTCGCGCAGCGCGTCTGTCAGCCGTGCGTCGCAGCGCAGCGTCACCAGAGGCCGGCCGGCGTGCCGGGCATAGCGCGCGTCGGGCGTGCAGGTTATCGCAAATATCCGCCCTCCGACGCGGTAGTGCAGAAAGCCCCACTCGGCCTTGTAGTCCGTCGTCGCGCCGGGGAAGCCCCTGAGGTACGCGTCGAGCCAGGGATAGCGGTTCACGAGAGCGCGGCGGCCCACTCCTTCTCGCGGAAGCCGACCAGCACCGTGCCGTCGGTGACGAGTATGGGGCGCTTGACAAGCATACCGTCGCTCGCGAGCAGGGAGACTATCTCGTCCTCGGACATGGAGTCCACCTTGCCGGACAGACCCATCGCGCGGTAGAGCTGGCCGCTGGTGTTGAAAAAGCGCTTCCACGGCAGGCCGCTCTTGGCGTGCCACTCGCGCAGCTCATCGGCCGTGGGGTTCTCGGCCTTGATGTCGCGCTCAGTGAACTCAAGCCCCTGGGCGTTGAGCCAGCCGCGCGCCTTGCCGCAGGTGGAGCACTTGGGATAGCAGACAAAAAGCATGTTGATTCTCCTTCATATATTTATATACGCCCATAATAGCATCAACCCCGCCCCGCGTCAATCGCGGGACGGGGCAATTCGGCTCATGCTCAGCGGTGCCTGTGCCCCAGGCCGAGCAGCAGCCCTGCCGCGACAAAAAGCCCGTCGCTGTCCAAGACCGACTCTATAAAGTTTATCAGCAGCTCGAAGCGCATGGAGCCTGCTTGCTGCGGCACTGCGTCCGCGTCCTCGTCCAGCAGCCACTCGGCCTCCACGCCGAATACCCTCGCAAGCGCCATCAGGCTCTTGGCGTCGGGCAGCCCGGAGCCTTTTTCCCAGCGTCCGACTGCCTGGCGGGTGATGCCCAGCTCCTGGGCGAGCCGTTCCTGCGACCAGCCGCGCCCGGCGCGGAGAGTAAGGCAAAACTTGTTACGTGTCCTCTGAAAACGCGACGCGGGCCAGTTCCGTGTACTTCGGTGCGCCGTGACCGAGCTCGGAGAGCATGAGGCTGGCGCCGTCCACGCGCTCGGTTACCGGCCGGTCGATGAGGCGCACGTCCTCGCCGAGCCGGGCGGTTATGCGCCGCGCGAGCGTGACGTGGGGCGTGAAGCGGCGGTTCTCCAGCTCGAAGCCGCGCTCGCGCAGCTCGCGCGTGAGCCGCCTCTGATACGCGGCGAGCGCCGGACTGTCCGCGCTGCCCGCCCACCAGATGTCGCCGCCCTCGCGCTTGAAGCGCCCCGCGCGGTCTATGGTCAGCGTGAGGACGCGGCCTTCGGCGGCCTCCATCGCCTCTACGGCCGGTTTGGCCCGAGCCGGCGCCACTTCGCCCAGGAAAGCGAGCGTGAGGTGCAGGTTCGTGTCCTGGGTGAAGCCGCCGCGGCCTGCGCACAGCTCGCGCAGGCGCTCCCTGGCCGCGAGCAGCGCCGAGAGCGTCTCCGGCGAGAAGTTCACCGCTATGAAAAGCCGCATGTCAGTTCACCTCGTAATGCCCGTCCACGGCGAGGGGGACGTTGACAAGTATGTCGTGCGCCGCAGCGAGGTAGTCGTCCGGGCGGCGGGTCTTGGCCAGCCGCTTGTACTCGCGCTCGCAGGGGGCGAACTGGAAGCGCAGGTAGCTCCACAGCTCCTTCATGCGCGGCACGGTGACGTTCTCGTTGCCGAAGTCGCGCGCACAGCCGTCGTATATAAGGTCGTGGAACTCCCGCAGCTCGGCGCGCGAGGCCCGGCCGCCGCCGGATATCTCCCTGGCCAGCGCTGGGTCGGCGATGAGGCCGCGCCCGAGCATGAGCGCGTGCGTGCCGGGGAAGCGCGCGGTTATGCGCTCCGCCGCCTCCGGCGTGAACACGTCGCCGTTATAGCAGAGCGGCACGGTTATGCGCTCCGCCGCCGCGGCGTAGCCCTCCAGGCGCACGGGCAGCTTGTACATGTCCCGGCGCACGCGGGCGTGCACGGTCAGCTCGCGGATGGGGAAGCGGGCATAGATATCCAGCAGGCGGTCAAATTCCGCCGGGTCTTCCACGCCCAGGCGCGTCTTTACGGAGATGCGCTCCGGCGCTATGGCGGAGAACACGTGCTCAAAAAACGCCTCCAGCTCGTCGGGGAAGGCCAGGAAGCCCGAGCCCTTGCCCTTGGCCGCCACGGTGCCGCTGGGGCAGCCGAGGTTGAAGTTGACCTCGCCGTAGCCCATGTCGAGGAGCGACTGCGCCGCCCAGATGAAGTCGCCGGCGCTGCGGCAGAGCAGCTGCGGCACCAGCGTGAGGCCCGGATTGTTGGCCGGCAGCAGCTCGCGCCGGACGCGCGGCGGCATCACGTGCTCGCGCGTGGGCGAGAAGAACGGCGCGAAGTACCTGTCCACGCCGCCGAATACGCGCGCGTGGGCGCGCCTGAAGGCCGCGCCGGTGACGCCCTCCATCGGAGCGCAGTAGAGCAGAGGTTTTGACAGGGTGACCGCCCCCAAACAGTTGTGTGTTCCTCCGTCACATGCCGAACCTGGCGGTTATCCTCGCGCCGGTGCCGGAGTTTGCAAAGGTGAGGTTGCCGTCGTGACGGCGGCAGAGTATGTCGCATATGTTCAGACCCAGACCCAGGTGGCTCGAGTCGCTCTCCCGGCCCTTGTAGAAGGGGTTCGCGGCCTTGGCCAGAGCCTCGGGCGCAAAGCCCGGGCCGTCGTCCGACACCGAGACGGCGAGGACGTCGCCCTCCGTCCAGAGCGAGAGCGTGACGCGGCTCCTCGCGTAGCGCGAGGCGTTGGAGAGTATGTTGTCGCAGACCTGCATGACCGCCTCTATGTCCACGTGCAGCTGCGGCGCGAGGTTGTTGGTGATGACGCCGACCTTTTTGCCGGCGCATATGATGCGCGCCGAGTCGCCCAGCGAGCGGGCAAGCTCCGCGGAGTCTATCCAGTCGCGGTGGATCTCCGTGTCCTCCAGCCGCTGCAGGCGTGCCATGGCGTCCACGTAGTTCTCCAGCCTGGCGATGTGGCTGCGCATGACGCGTATCTCCTCCTCGGCCTCCTCGCGGGTGACGCCGCCGCTGGGGATGCTGTCGGCGAGGATGTCCGCGTGACCCTTGAGCACGGTCAAGGGCGTGCGCAGATCGTGGGCAAAGGCGGCGTTGAGCCTGCGGCGCTCCTCCATCTGCGCCCACATCTCGCGCGAGTTGGCGTCGAGCGAGGCTCGCATCGTCTCAAACGAGTCCGTCAGTCGGCCGAGCTCGTCGTGGCGCTGAGCCTCTATCGTGAAGTTCAGGTCGCTGGCCGCGATGCGCGCGCTCGCGCGGTCGAGCGCCACTATCGGCCCGCGCAGCCGCCAGCGCCAAAAGAGCACGGCGCAGATGATGAGCGCGCCCAGATAGCAGATGGGCAGGGACAGCGCCTGCAATACGGTGACCGCCCGGTTCCAGAACGTGTCCGACGCGGAGTACGACGGCACGATGAAAAGCGAGTAGCTTTCGGAGTCGTCGCTCACGCCTATCTCTATGGTTCCCTCTCCGTAGGGTATGGCGCCGCGCTCGACTATGTTGCCTTCGGCGTCGTAGATGACATAGACCTCCTCGGCGTCGGTGTTGACATATATGTTGTGCGAGCCGCCGTAGGGCACCTCTATGCGCTGGGAACGCTCCTGGTACTTGAAGTACAGGCTGACCCTGTACTCGTCCAGGAGATTTATGACCACGGCGCAGACAAAGGTGGCCAGGACGGCGGCAATGAGCACGTACCAGACAAAGGCCGTGCGCAATGACATATTTCTCCAACGACGCCGTGCCGTGGCGCGGCGCTGTCTTGCCCGTTCCCGGGCAAGACGAAGGCGGTTCCTTACTTCGCCCACTTGTAGCCAACTCCCCAGACGGTCTCGATATACTGCTTCTGTGCGCCTGCGGCGGCGAGCTTGGCCCGGATGCGGCGTATGTGCTCGGCTATGACGCCGCTGTCGCCCTCGCCGTCAAGCCCCCATATGGCCTCGTACATGCGCTCACGGTCGAACACGAGGCCCGGATTCTGCGAGAGGAACTCTATGATGTCGAACTCACGCCTGGCGAACTGTATGGCTTCGCCGTTATACGTGACGCTCCTGTCGGAGTAGTTTATAGCCAGCGCGCCGTCAAAGCGCACCTCGCTGGCGGTCATGTGCCGCTTTTCCCGGCGCAGGTGCGCGTCCACGCGCGCGGCCAGCTCGCTGGGGGAGAAGGGTTTGACGACGTAGTCGTCAGCTCCGGCGGCAAAGCCCCGGAGCTTATCGCTCTCCTCCACACGCGCCGTGAGGAAGATGATGGGGCAGGAGACGTGCTCGCGTATCAGGCGGCAGACCTCCAGCCCGTCTATGTCGGGCAGCCCCACGTCCAGCAGTATCAGGTCGGGCTTGGAGCCTGCGGCGCGCACGGCCTCCACGCCCGTGTATGCGCAGAGCACGTCGTACCCGCGCTCGCGGAAAAACCTGGCGAGCATGTCGGTTATGTCCCGCTCGTCGTCCGCTATCAGCAGCCTGTCAGCCATTGTGCCCGTCCCCCTGTTCTTTTTCGCCGGCAGAGGCGTCCTTCTGAGCGTGCCTGGCGCAGATGCGGCGGTATATCATGAGCCCGGCCACGCTTATAAGCAGGGTGACGGCTATGGCTATCGCCGCGAACATATAGTTTTTCATTCCCAGCGCGCCGCCGCCTATGGTGCTGGTGACGACCGAGGGTATACGCGCCACGGACGTGATAAACAGCCACGTCCACGGCCCCATGCCCGTGAGCGGGGCGAAGTAGGCCAGCAGGTCCTTGGGCGTCCCCGGTATGAACATCAGCAGGAACATAAGCGCGTCGCGCTTCTTCTCCGTGTTCAGGAAGCGCAGGTTCTCTATCTTCTCGATGGGGAAGAAGATTTCCACCGCCTTTATGCCGAAGCGGCGCACAAAAAAGTAGATAAGCATGCTGCCGGCGATCGTGCCCGCCATGCACAGCAGCGTACCCTCCACCGCGCCGAAGGCGTAGCCGGCGCCCATCTCTATGGGCTCGCCGGGGATGATCGCGACGACCACCTGCAATATCTGGATGCCCAGGAAGTACACGCGGCTCATGGCGCCGGCGCTGTCCACCCATGCCCGGAACTTCTCCGGCTCCTGGATGTAATGTATCAGCGGCCGCCCTACGAACCAGGCTATCAGCAGCGTGAGTATGACAAAGACGGCGATGGAAGTTCCGGCGAGTATTTTCTTTGTGCGGTCAGACAGCTCTGACCTCCCCTGCTTGGCCATCGGAGGCTCCTTTCGTGAATAAATCCTCAGCGCCGGGCGCGTGAGAGATCGTCCCGGTGTATATCAGCTCCAGCTCCGGCAGCCGGGCAAAGTCCGCCGGACGCATGAGCGAGGCGTTTTTGGGCAGCTCGACGACCCCGCACTTGCCCAGCACCTCTGCCACGAACTGCGAGCAGAAGTAGTGCTCGGCGCGCTCATGCGCGATGTCCAGCTTGCACAGCGCGGCGCCGAGCAGGCTGTAGTGGTAGCGGCCGCGCTCGGCATACATGCCCTCCACGCGGCGGCGCACGGATTCAAACTTCTCCCGGCTGACCGGTATGCGGTACAGCGCGCAGCGCATGCGCGGGTGCCTGGACAGGTAGCTGCCCGCCACGTCCTCGCGGACTATGGGCGAGGGCAGGGGCAGGTGCGCTCTCTTGCGAGAGAAGCTGTAGAGAGACTCGGCGCCGCAGCCGAGCCCGAGCGAGACGTGAGTGTACTCGTCTCCGGTCACCGCGTGGATGAAACGGGAGTACACCGTGCCGCTGCGTGTTAACAATACATAAATATACCTCATGTTGGTCATCTCCCGCAACTAGAAATACTCTACGCCTTTCAACTTTCTATCTATGAAACTTTATTTTTTTCTTAACATGTGTAAAAGCTTGTAATCCCACGGGAAAAGTGCTATCATATCTAGCATGTACCCTTGATGGTGCAATGTAGAAAATAGTGGCGGCCGCCTCGGCAAGGCCACACAGTAGAGGAGGAGCAAAATGAAACTCAGGATTTCCGACCGCATGACCAAGCCCGACTTTCAGGGGGATTTCACTGCGCGCATACTTGCCGCCGCGGGTGATCCGTCCATAATATCCTTTGCCGGCGGCCTGCCTAACCCGGATTCCTTCCCCGTCAAGGAGATGGAAGCTGCCGTGACCAAGGTGCTGGAGCGGGACGGCGTGCGTGCCCTGCAGTACAGCAACACCGAGGGCTATATGCCCCTGCGCAAGTTTATTTCCGACCGCTACGCGAAGCAGGGTCTGGACTATGCTCCCGAAAACATAATTATTACCAACGGCTCTCAGCAGGCTCTGGACATGGTCTCCGCCTGCCTTATCGACCCGGGCGACGAGATCGTCGTCGAGAAGCCCAGCTACCTCGCCGCGCTGCAGACCTTCCACCTGTATTACCCGAAGGTACTCTCCGTCAAGCTCAACGACGACGGCATCGACTGCGACGAGCTCGAGAAGACCCTCAAAGAGCATGACCCCAAGTTCATATATGTTATACCCAATTTCCAGAACCCCACCGGCCTGACCTACACCCAGGCTGTCCGCGACCGCGCCGCCGCCATCCTCAAGGAGAGCGGCATCCCCGTCATCGAGGACAACCCCTACGGGGAGCTCCGCTTCCGCGGTGAGGGCGGCAAGACCTTCGCCGAGATGCTCGGCGAGCAGGTCTGCGAGATGGGTACCTTCTCCAAGATCGTCGCCCCCGGTATGCGTATCGGCTGGATAGCCTGCAAGAACCCCGAGCTCTATGCCAAGCTGCTGGCCTTCAAGTCCACCATGGACCTCCACACCAACATCTTCGGCCAGATGGTTCTCGCCGAGTACCTGCTGGACAACGACCTCGACGCGCAGATCGAGAAGATAAAGAAGATGTACGGCGAGAAGGCCGACAAGATGATGGAGTGCATGGCCAAGTACTTCCCCGAGGGCGTGACCTACACCAAGCCCGAGGGCGGCATGTTCATCTGGGCGACCATGCCCGAGGGTCTCGCGGCCGTCGACGTCATGGATTACGCCGCCAAGCGCGGAGTGGCAGTCTGCCCCGGCGACCCGTTCTACGAGGAAGACCGCAACGTCCGCACCATGCGTATCAACTACTCCAACAGCTCCGATGAGAACATCGAGAAGGGCATCAAGATCCTCGGCGACGCCCTCCGCGAGCTGCTTGCAAAGTAATTTTCCTACTTAAAAGCTGAGCCGGCAGGGGGAAGCCCTGCCGGCTTTTGCCTGCCCGGCCGCTTATGAGCCGGAGGCGGGCTCTCAATCCTGTAGGTGGTGTGATTTTGACGGTGTTAATCATTCTTGCCGCGGCCGTGTCGGCGTTTGTGCTGCTGACTTTTGCCGGCACGCTAATAGCGCTGCGGCACAACATGCGCCCCGGAGAGGCGATGGATCTGACGACCTCAAACCTGGACGGTACGCGCTTTGAAAAGTACGCGGAGCGCGTGGTGCGCGACGTGGAGGAGCTGCGCGCCCTGCCGTGGGAGGGCGTCTGTATAAGCTCGTTCGACGGCCTGCGCCTGTACGGCCGGCTGATACGCGGCGAGGGCGACACCGTCATACTCGTGCACGGCTACCACTCCAGCGCGGAGAACGACTTTGCCGGCATAGCCCAGTGGTATGTGCGGCGCGGCTGCACGGTGCTGGCCGTAGACCAGCGCTCGCACGGGCGCAGCGAAGGCAGGAGCGTCACCTTCGGCTACCGCGAGCAGCGCGACGCCGTGGCCTGGGCGCAGTTTGCCGAGTACGAGCTGGGCAGCGAGCGGGTCTGGATGCACGGCGTGTCCATGGGCGCGGTCAGCGCGCTCTTGGCGCTGGAGGACGGCTACCCGGACTGCGTCAGGGGCGTCATCGCAGACTGCCCGTTCGACTCACCCGTGGGGCTCTTTGCCTTCCACCTGCGCAAGCGCTTCCACCTGCCGCCGTTCCCCGTCGTGCCCATAGGCACCCTGGCCTGGGCGCTGATGATCGGCCCGGACTTCGTGAAGGACAGCTGCCACGCCGCCGCGGCCGAAAGCGCACTGCCGCTGCTGCTCTTTTCCGCCGGGGAGGACAAGACCGTCCCGCCCCGCTGCGCGGAGGCGGTGTGGGAGGCGCGGGGACGCCGGGACGTGTGGATACATATGCCCGGGGCGCACCACGCCCTGTGCTGGCAGGAGGACGCTGAGCAATACGCCTCGGCGCTGGAGAGCTTCCTCAGCTCCGAGCGCACGGCTCAGACCGCGGAGGAGGCCGGCGCCTGACAGAGAGAGCCCCGGTTCAGTCGAGAGCCTGAACCGGGGCATTGTCATATTCTCATCCACTTCTCCAGCTCGGCGTAGAAGCGGGCCAGATGCACGCCGTCGACCAGCGCGTGGTTGCAGAGCACCGTGACGGGCAGGTATCTGCGTCCGCCGCGCTCGAACCACTTGCCCCAGGTGATGCGCGGATTGCTGTCCGCAGGGCTGGGCGTGGGCTGCGCCAGGGCGGCGTAGCTCAGCCAGGGCAGGGAGGAGATGAACAGCAAATCAAGGCCGTCGTCCCCGTCGTCCAGGCTGCGCGCGCTCTTGGCGCGCTCCTGCTCGCGCTGGGCGTGGAGTATGTACTCCGGCAGCGGAGCCGAGGCGCTCAGCTCGCAGTAGCAGTACGTGCCGTCTTCCAGCGCCACGGTGTGGGAGGTGCGGCACTCGTCAAACTCCACTATTCCGCCGTCCTCTATGCGCTGGCGGAACTCCGGCACCGCGTTGGCCGCGCGGGTGACGCACCAGAGAAAGCTCAGGAAAAAGGGATAGCTGCGGGCCTTGACCTCCGCGAGGAAGTCGGTGACGTCCACTTCCACGGTGAGACCCATGTAGGGGTTGGCCATGGAGCGGAAGTAGTCGAAGTGAGAGCGGCGGGGGTAGCCGGCCATGTCCAGTTTGCGTTTCATAACAGTCACCTCACATGAGCGGAGCCAGGACGCGCAGTATGCTCTGTCCCAGGCGCACGTACCAGCGGCGGCGGCTGAGCATATCGCGGGTTATCTCCATGCATTTGGGCAGGGTCTCGAGGTAGGAGGCCTTCATGCCGGCGACGGCGCTGGACTTGTACATCCAGACCGCGCACTCGTGGTGCAGAAACAGGCTGCGGTAGTCGAGGTTGATGGTGCCGCAGATGCCGTAGTCGTCGTCGCACACAAAGGTCTTGGAGTGTATGAAGCCGGGCGTGTACTCGTAGACGCGCACACCCGCGCGTATCAGCGGCGCATAGTAGCTGCGCGTGACCAGGTGGACATACCACTTGTCCGGCACGTGCGGGGTGATTATCCGCACGTCCACGCCGCACTTGGCGGCGCTCGCCAGGGCGTTCATTATCTCATTGTCCACGACCAGATAGGGCGTGCAGATGTAGACGTATTTCTTCGCGCGGGAGATCATGTTGATGTACGTGCGCTCGCCCACGGGCTCGTCGTCGGCAGGGGAGTCGCAGTAGGGCTGGACAAAGCCGTCGTCGGCTATGCCATCCAGCGCCCCGGGAGCGGGGCGGAAGGCCACCAGGTCGTCGTCCTCATGGCTGATGTAGTCCCACATGGAGAGGAACATCAGCGCGAAGGAGTAGGCCGCGCGGCCTCTTATGCGCACGGCGCAGTCCAGCCAGTGGCCGAAGCGCTCGCGCTCGTTTATGTACTCGTCGGCGAGGTTTATGCCGCCGGTGAAGGCGGTCACGCCGTCCACGACGCATATCTTGCGGTGGTCGCGGTTGTTGAGCGTGCCGGTGGGCACGGGCTGGAAGCGGTGGAAGGTGCAGCAGCGTATGCCCAGCGCCTCCATGCGCTGAGGGTAGTCGCGCGGCAGGCGCATGATGCAGGAGAGGTCGTCGTATATCAGCCTGACGTCCACTCCGGCAGACGCCTTGCGCGCGAGCACGTCCAGCACCGAGTCCCACATCTTGCCCGGCTCGATTATGAAGTACTCCATGAAGATGTAGCGCTCGGCCTTCTCCAGCTCGTCGAGCAGGGCGGGGAAAAAGTCCTCGCCTATGGGGTAGTAGGTCGTCTCCGTCTGAGTGAAGACGGGGGACGCCGCGCTCCTTTCCAGGTAGGCCGACTGCAAAACGGCGTCCTCGCTGCCCAGCTTGGAGGCCGCGTGCTGCTCCACATACGGCGCCATCGCGCTCCTGTAGCGCAGGAGCATGCCGCTTATGCGCTCCAGCTTGCGCTCCGGTATGCGCTTCTTGCCAAAGAGTATGTACAGCGGTATGCCGAATACGGGCAGGAAGACTATCGGCAGTATCCACGCTATCTTGAAGGCCGAGGAGCCCTCCTGGTTGATTATGTACAGAACGGTGATTACGGAGAGGACCGTGAATACCGTCTGCACCTGGGCGTAGGTGTCGTTGAAATAGTACAGCGTCACAACAAGCACGCCGACCTGAAGTATTATGAATAATATCCCGAACGACAGCCGCGAAAACAGGATTTTCAACAGCTTTTTCACGTGACTCACACCTTTTGCCCCAATTATTCACGCCCGGGCGATAAGGCGCGAACTGTGCCGGATCGTTGGGCGTTTAAATATTATAGCAGATATTATACACGTTGTCGAGAGCGCGCACTTGCACAAAGGCGCGGGATATGTAATAATATAAATACGCGGCGTGGGAGAGAGCGCGCGGCGAATCTTAGGAGGCAATCAACTATGGATTACATGAGTGAATACAAGAGCAAGCTGCGCACGCCCGAACAGGCCGCCGCCGTGGTCAAGAGCGGCGACTGGGTCGATTACGGCACCGGCGTGGCCTTCCCCAAACTGTGCGATGCGGCTCTGGCCAAGCGCCGCGACGAGCTCAAGGACGTGAAGATCCGCGGTATGCTCTGCTACGGCCCCATCGAGGCCGTGGAGTGCGACCCCACTCAGGAGCACTTCACCTACAACTCCTGGCACCTCACGGGCTATGAGCGCAAGCTGGCCGACAAGGGTCTTTGCTACTACGTCCCCATGCTCTACCGCAATCTCCGCTGGTTCTACGACACCTTCCTGCACATAAACGTGGCCTTCATCGGCGCCGCGCCGATGGACAAGCACGGCTACTTCAACCTCTCCATCGCCACGGGCAACTCCCGCGCCTACATAGACAACGCGGACATCGTGGTCATAGAGGTGCTCGAGGGTCTGCCCCACGCCATGGGTGGCCAGGAGGAGAGCGTGCACATCTCCGAGGTCGACTTCGTGGTCGAGGGCGAGCACGGCCCGGCCATCCAGCTGCCCAGCCGCGAGCCGAGCGAGGTCGACAAGCGCATAGCCGCCAACGTCATCCCCTACCTCTGCGACGGCGCGACGATACAGCTCGGCATAGGCGGCGTGCCCGACGCCCTGGGCGCGATGATAGCCGAGAGCGACCTGAAAGACCTCGGTATGCACACCGAGTTCGCCACCGACGCGTTCTACAAGCTCTTTGCGGCCGGCAAGATAACCAACAGGCGCAAGACCCGCGACCGCAACAAGGCCGTGTTCGGCATCGGCGCCGGCACCCAAGCGCTGTACGACTGGATAGACTGGAACCCCGGCGTCGCGGCCTACCCGATAAGCTACGTCAACGACGTCAACGTCGTGGCGAGCATAGACAACTTCATCTCGCTCAACTCCTGCGTGGGCATCGACCTCTACGGCCAGGTCAGCTCCGAGAGCAGCGGCACCCGCCAGATAAGCGGCACGGGCGGCCAGGTAGACTTCCTGACCGGCGCGGCCAAGAGCAAGGGCGGCAAGGCCTTCATCTGCATGTCCAGCACCTTCACGGCCAAGGACGGCACGGTCAAGAGCCGCATAGTCCCGCACTTCGGCGGCGACATAGTCACCAGCCCGCGCAGCCAGGCCTACTACGTGGCCACCGAGAACGGCGTGGTCAACCTCGCCGGAGCCAGCACCTGGGAGCGCGCCGAGCGCATAATCTCCCTGGCCGCCCCCGAGCACCGCGACGAGCTGATCAAAGCCGCCGAGGCGCAGAAGATTTGGAGAAGAAGCAACAAGGTGTGATACCCCCCTCCCGCCCGCCACCCCGGGCGGGATTTTTTCGCACAAAATTGACCCCAGAGCCTCTCCCGGCGTTATATATGCGAGGAGTCTCTTGATTTAGAGCCGGGATGAGCACATACGCACAAAAATTGTGGTGCGGGGGAGAGATAAAACGGCACTTTTTTGTATTGACAGAAAATTAACCCATTTTAATCGCGTATGGACTTGCAATTAGTTCGCTTCTCGTTTAAAATAGAAACGGACATCGAGCAAAACGCACAATGCCATAACGTTGAAAAGTGAGGTTTTTGCAAATGCTGACTAATGAGTATCTCAAACGTGTGTATGATACGGTATTGACCCGCAACCCCGGAGAGAGCGAGTTCCACCAGGCGGTTCTGGAGGTTCTCGAGAGCCTCGAGTGCGTCGTCGAGAAGCACCCCGAATATGAGCAGAACGGCATAATTGAGCGTTTTGTCGAGCCCGAGCGTTTCATACAGTTTTCCGTCCCCTGGGTTGACGACAGCGGCAAGGTGCGCGTCAACCGCGGCTTCCGCGTACAGTTCAACAGCGCCATCGGCCCCTACAAGGGCGGATTGCGCTTCCACCCCAGCGTGACCGCTTCGGTCATCAAGTTCCTCGGCTTTGAGCAGACGCTCAAGAACAGTCTGACCACGCTGCCGATGGGCGGCGGCAAGGGCGGCAGCGACTTTGACCCCAAGGGCAAGAGCGACGGCGAGGTCATGCGCTTCTGCCAGAGCTTCATGAACGAGCTGTACCGCCACATCGGCCAGTTCACCGACGTGCCCGCCGGCGACATCGGCGTGGGCGCGCGCGAGGTCGGCTACCTGTTCGGCCAGTACAAGCGCATCACCGGCACCTTCCAGGGCGGCACGATAACCGGCAAGGGCATCCCCTTCGGCGGCAGCCTCGCCCGCACCCAGGCGACCGGCTACGGCCTGTGCTACTTCGCGGAGGAAGCCCTCAGGTGCATGAAGAACGACAGCTTCGCCGGCAAGACCGTCGTGGTCTCCGGCAGCGGCAACGTCGCCACCTACGCGGCCGAGAAGGCCACGCAGCTGGGCGGCAAGGTCGTCGCCATGTGCGACTCCAACGGCTACATCTACGACGCCAACGGAGTTGACCTCAAGAAGATAATAGACATCAAGCAGCGCCGCCGCGCCCGTATCAAGGTGTACGCGGACGAGGTGCCCGGCAGCGAGTACCACGAGGGCTGCCACGGCATCTGGGGCGTCAAGTGCGACATCGCCCTGCCCTGCGCCACGCAGAACGAGATGGACCTCGAGGGCGCCAAGACGCTCATCGCCAACGGCTGCATGGGCGTGTTCGAGGGCGCGAACATGCCTCTGACTCCGGACGCCATCGCGGCCGTGCAGGAGGCCGGACTGCTGTACAGCCCCGGCAAGGCGTCGAACGCCGGCGGCGTGGCCACCAGCGGCCTGGAGATGACCCAGAACTCCATGCGTCTGAGCTGGAGCTTCGAGGAAGTCGACGAGAAGCTGCAGGGCATCATGAAGAACATCTTCCACGCGGCCTACGACGCCTCCGTCGAGGTCGGCAAGCCCGGCGACCTGATGGTCGGTGCGAACGTGGCGGGCTTCCTCAAGGTCGCCAACGCCATGCTCGCCCAGGGCGTGGTGTGAGTTTGGCGGTGTAGGCCGTGCTGATAGTACCGTTCCTGATATATGGCGGCTTGCTGCTGCTTGCGCTGCTCTCGATCGTGCTGGCGATCGTGCACCGCTGCGGCAGGCTGAAAAAGGTAAGGCACATTTACCTGGTGGGAGCGGTCACTATCGTCACGCTTGTGCTGACGATCTCTGCTGCCGGGAGCATAAAGTACAGCAACGCACGCTTCCCGCTGACACAGCCCAACACCACATGGTCGACCGAAGACGGGTCTATAACGCTCGCGGTGTATGACGGAAAGCCCGATTCACTTCCGTCCGACTGGTACGAGTACGACATGCGTATGCTCGTGGACGGCGAGTACATAGCCGTTGAGTTCCACACCGCCGGACACTGGGACGGCGAGCTGTCTATCAGTACTGCGAGCCGCGGCACGGAGCCGAATACCATCGCCTCCGGCACGTGGCGCATGGCCGGCAGCGATACGCTGGTGCTGCGCGACGGCGACGGGCGAATAGTGCTCGAGCGCGAGGACAACTGAAAAACTGACCGCCCCGGTTTGGAACCGGGGCGGTTTTGCGTTTTCAGCGGCGGTACACGCCGCCGTGGGAACAGATGTAGGTTTCGGCGTCCAGGGCGAGCAGGCGCTTTAGCGAGCGCTGCGCGTCTGGCAGGGAGTAGGCGAACTCCGGGTTCGCCACGGCAGGGAGTGAGTTTTCCAGCACCATCGCGTCGCCGGTTATGACCGTGCCATGCTCCGGGAGGTAGAGCGAGATGTGCCCGGGTGTGTGTCCCGGCGTGCCCACGACGCGGCAGCCGCCGCAGATGTCCAGCACGTCGCCGCTCGCGAGCAGCACGTCTGGCTCGACGGGCTCAACGCATCGCAGCATGGCCATGAACGCCTCGCCCATGGGCTTTTGGTCGTCGGGCAGGCTGTCCTGCATGGCCTCGGCCTGCTGCAGTCTGAACGCCTTGCGCCGGCCGCTGACGTACTCGGCCTCCCCGACGCCGGAGTAGACGCGCACGTGCGGGTATTTGGCCTTGAGCGCGGCCAGAGCGCCTATGTGGTCGTGGTCGTGGTGAGTGACTATCACGGCGGCAAGAGCGTCCATACGGCCGCCGTGGGCGCTCACAGCGGCCTCTATGCGCGGCAGGAATCTGCTGTATCCGCAGTCGACCAGCACGTCGCCGCGCTTATCGCGCAGCAGCGCGAGGTATATGGCGTCGCCGCCCGTGCCGAAGTCAAAGTCTATCTTGAGGGGTACGATTTCACCGTTCATGTGCGTGCTCCTGAAATGGTGTCCGCCGCGAGGGCGGAGAAGTAAAAATCCCGAATGCGTAAGCACTCGGGATTTTTGGAAGGAGTGGACACTTTAGATGCCCCTTTCAGTTACTTAATCTGACACTTCCCTTGAGCCCATTTTTTCAAATCGTTTAAATGCTTTATCTGCAATCTCCAGCTTATGATATTTATCGGTATCCAACTCATCAATAATATGAATAAGTTCATGACTATTAAGTGTTATGGCCATAATTATCTGGCTTTGGGAACTAACTTCAGATACTGACTGAATAAAGCTGTTCATATCTTCTGAAACTATACTTTGTTGAGCGGGTTCATCAAAAATAATAACTCCGGGATGATTTCCGTCTTTTTCAATCGAAACCTGTAAAAGAGCCAGTGTAAAAGCCCAGATTGTTCTGATTCCATCACTTGCAGATGAATCAAATTTCATATCAAATCCATCAATGGTTGGTAGCAAAGATTCTTCTGAGATTTCTATACCGTCAAAACTTGATAAGCTACTATAGTGGTATCTTCGCAGATTGTCAATAAAGTGAGATTTCAATAGAGCTATTTTGCTCATATCCATTTCAGAAATCCCCTTCTTCGGCAAACGACTTTTCTGCTCTAAATAATCATTCCACTTTTCCGATAAGTCATTTAGATTATCAAGAAAAGAATAAAATGCATCTTGCAAATCTGATAACTGCTCAATTTGTTTCGATATTTCTATCTTTTTTAAAATTATTGCTTCAGATGCTTCGGTATCTGTTGTGGTAAAAAGGTCTGACCGAAGGGTTTGCGCTAAACGGCGTAAAGTTAATAGTCTACTTTCATAGCTATCTTTTTCTTTTTGTAGCGCGTCACGAGTATTCTTACGGCTATTGAGAGAAAATTCCAGCATACTTTTTTGCGCCTTAAGATGCCGTATGTTTTCTTCAATACTCATAAAGCCACTACACGGATTAGCTTCTAAAAGATTATCTTGAATTTGCTGTTTGCAAGTTGGACAAATATTTGCACTTACCTGCCCATTACTAACTTCCGAACCAAATTTTTGTAATCTGGCTGCATCCTCATTATTTCTAATATCAGTACAAATAAGTTGAAGATCAGAAGTCAGCCGATGAATTGTTTCACTAATTCCAGATAATTTCTGCATTAGATGACGTACAATCTCTTCAAATTTGAGAATGGCTGCTTCTGTTTCTGAAAGCTCTGTATTTAAAGCCTCAAAATTATCAGTCACTCGTGGCTTCAATTGACGCAATGAGTCATATTCCGTTTTTAATTGATTGTTTTTTTCATCTATAGTAGTTTTCTCAACTGTTAGAATAGCAATACGCGAAAACTGTTTGTCTGAAAGCACGCAGGGATGCACGGGGATATTAACAATATCGCAAGATTCGGAATAAGCACGTCGCTGTATTTCTTTGATAAGCTGTTCCCACTTATTTTCAAGGTCTGTTTTTATACCATTTAGTCGATCTCGCTCTTTTTCGTTTTTAAAGGTATCGAGACCAAGTATATATTCAACCACTCGCTTTTTCGACTCTCGAATGCCAAATACGGGCATTCCCGACAGGATATCAGACCAGCCATGTTTTTGTTCAATAAACATAGCTGAAAAAATGATTTGTAAATACAGTTTTCGTTCACTACCATCAGATGTGCGAACTAAAGGAAGATTTAAATGTAAAAAGTCCTCTAAAAATGCATGAAATCCTCGTTGACTTGTAGCAGCATGCTGAATGTTTACATAAAAATCTTCCGACTGGGTTTTGGGATTACTAATCAAATCATATTCACTAAAATATACAGTAATAAGTCTATTGTCTTTATTTTCTGCTTTAATGCTTCTATAAACTGTTATTTCTTCGGAGCCATTACTGATTTCAAGATAGGCTCCAGATTCTGTAACATTCCATGATTTTCCATTGTCATCAATTGTATTTTTAAAAGCAGATGTTAATACCTTCCCACCAATGCCTGCGACACCACCCAGTATCTGCTCAAAACCAAGGCAATAATATATAGCTGCAAGTATAGAACTTTTTCCGCAAGTGTTTTCCTTACTTGCCACAAAATTTAACCCTTTTTTAAAAGATTCATCTATTCCATACATGCCGTTTGCAGTATTAATTTCAACACGTAATCTATTAATCCTCAGCATGTCTATCCCTCCAAATTTCAGTGAGTTCCTTAATCCTTGATTCAGTAAGTCTTTTTGACAAATCTGTAAGTTCTCTAATTTCAGTCACCATTAGATCGCCAGCCAATTTAATTCGCTCTGCGAAATTTTTCCCTTGGTCTGTTAGTTTATAATTCCCGTTTTGCTGTTGTACGACAAAGCCATAAGCCACTGCGTATGTAAGTGCTCTATTTACTGCCGGATCAAACCTAACTACCACTGATTCATTTGTTTTATCAGAAAACTCTAATAGATTGTCCATGTTCTTTTGTGATAACAATGCAAAGGATATCATATGAAGTTTAATTAGCGAGCAAGACGTTCCCCATCCACATATGTACATAATAAGACACAACTGAGAAACCTTATAACTTATTCGATAGTTATATGGTACCGCATCTGGTTTTGCATCAAAAATTATATCACCTTGTAGAGGAAACTGATTTACCATTAGTTATACACTCCTGAATTCCATAGAACAATCAGCCAACCAACTTGCGACTAAATCTTGTTTTAGTTCTACAACGGAAGCTTGTGTCAGCATTTTGGAAAAATCTTTTTCGAGTTTTTCTTGAAACTCGTTAAGGATATTATTAAATAAACTTTGATTTAATTGCCGGTCAGTATTCATCCGAGTTTTCAATGAAACTTCTCTTTTATAGCTCTGTTCTAATTTGTAGAGATCTTCATATATTTCTGGGAAATGAAGTTGTAAGTTATTCATGATTTCCAGTCCAGCTATATAATAATCAATATAAACATTAATCACATAGTTTAAATCAGGATCATCTTCGTCAACATGCATTACTGCTCCTACTTTACGACGTATATTAGCGACTTTTTGGGAATCACATTTTGACCAATCAGGCTTCTCTTGATGTTGAACAGCTAAATTAAGCTTCATATCAGTAAGGTTTGTACGAATAATTCTGCTAATTTCCGGTGAAAAATCTTCTGCAACTTTAACAAGTATTTTAAAATCATCAGAAATATAGGCAAACAAAGTAGGATTCTTCTTTTTGGCAGTTAACACTTCTTGCTGCTTCGATTGCGCATGACTAAGAATCCTCGGATCTTTATATTCAGGAATATTAAAATGCCATTCAGCAATAGGCGGAACTCCTAATTTTTTAAGGCGCTCTCCATTATTCATTAATTTTTCGATATCTGCAGTTAGCTTGTCCCTTTGATGAGTATAAAGTTCATTATCTGAATATATACGTTCTGGACAATAGCACTGATGAACTATTCCGCTATGAGTAAATCCTTCAATACCAGCATCTCCACCTTGCACTGCAGGGATAGCTGTATAATGCTCTCTTTGATATCTTAGACGATAACATTTTACACAGAGTTCTTCCCATGCGTTTCCAGTCATATATCCTTCAATAAATGTCATAATACTGCTCATTATATCCGTCCTCTTAGCTTGTTTATTCCAATTGAATTTGTGTAGTCAGGCTGGGAAGATAAAGCATGATAGTCTATACAAAATTCAGCAATGTCATTTATATAGCGAATTTTGACAAGGTGAAATGTTAAATAGGTCTTGGTAATGATTACCTCTCGATGGAATAAGAATAATCTATCTCCTACTTGTGGGGGGGTCTGAACTTTCATGCTTTCCCCCCTTTCTTCACAAATCTTTTATTTCAAAGAACAATCTACAACGTACACTTACTCATTTTCATTATAACAGAAACGCTGCAATTTTGAAAGTGATTTTTCTCTCTATATACTAAAGTTACCCACAAAAAAATAGCACCGATGCTCCCCGGATTGAGGACATCGGTGCTATTTTTTTGCAGGCAACCTATTTTTTCAATGGCAGGTTTGCGTCCTGCTCATATCCACCTACAAACCGTATTCTGATTTGGGTAGCAGATAAAACAGTCACCTGTTCAATAATTCTTCGGATGAAGTCATCGTTAAATTCAGTAAGGTTCAGGTTTTCCTCGTTATTGATATAAAGCAGGGCCTGTTGGTACTGGTATTCCTGTGCCTGATTTGCCATCTTCTTTTTCTGGATTTCCTGCAGTTGGTTAGTAAGGCCCATCTTTTGTTCGGAAAGCTGCCGTAACTTGGCGGCATAGAAGTCGCTGTCACCACCCTGTGCGATAATTTTAACTAAGGCCGACATTTCCTGCTGCAGCTTGTCTATTTGCTTTTCCAGCGATTGCGGTGTGATTTGATTCCCGGAAAACAGGATAATGTTTTCTTGAACATCACGCAGATTTTTCAGGATATCATCTTTGTCCCCGACCACTTTTTGAATACATTGGAGGATTGCTTGATGTAAGGCTTCTTCCGATATGGTTGGTGAATGCTGGCAGTATTTTGTTCCGAATTCCAATCGGCTGATGCAGCGCCATACTACTTTCTTCTTGCCTTTTTTCACCCAAGTGGTCCGGCGATACATGGAACCGCATTCCCCGCAAACCAGCCTTTCGGAAAGTGCATACTTGCTGCAGTATTTGCCCAGCGCACTCTTGGTTTTCTTTTGGGAAACCTTCTTTTTGCTGTTCCTTCTGGTCAGTTCAAGCTGGACATTTAGGAAATCCTCACGAGGGATAATGGCCGGATGGTTGTCAGTGATGTAATATTGGGTGATTTCCCCGTTGTTTTTCTTCTTTTTCTTGGTTAGGAAGTCTACGGTGTAACTCTTTTGCAGCAGTACATCTCCCATGTATTTCTCATTCCGCAAGATATGTTCAATACTGGATAATCCCCATTCTGTATTCCCCCGTGGCGTCAGTATGTTTCGCCGTTCCAAGGCTTCCTTGATCTGGCGCAGGCTGCGGCCCAGCAGGAACAGGTTAAAAATCATTTTGATATGTTCTGCTTCTTCTGGCACAATCTCCGGCTCTCCGTCATCTCCCTTTTTATAGCCCAGCATATTCTTATAAGGAAAGGCGAATTTTCCTTGACTGTACCCTTTTCGTTTGCCCCATTTGACATTGTTGCTCAGAGATTCGCTTTCGCCTTGGGCGAAGGCACTGGTCCATGTGAAGAATATTTCGCTGGTTACACGGGAGGTGTCCAGCCCTTCTTTTTCAAACCGGATGATAATGCCCCGATCCTTGAGCATTCGTATGTACGAAATGCATTGCAGGGTATTTCGGGAAAATCTGGATAGCGACTTTGCCAGTATCATGTCGATTTTCCCTTTTTTGCACTGCTTTATCATTTCCATAAAACCGGGGCGGTTCTCATCTCTGGTTCCGCTGATGCCATCGTCTGAAAAAACGCCAGCATATTCCCACTCAGGATTTGAGCGAATCAAATCCTCATAATAGGTGATTTGGTTTTCGATACTGGTCTGCTGTTCTTCCTGCTCTGTACTGACTCGGCAGTAAGCCGCTACCCTTAGCCTGTGATTGCGGGTTCGGGCCTGCAGCACTGGGGAGGGTTTAATCTCCCGGATGATTTTCTGCCTGATGGGGGCTTGTGTCTCCATATAAATGCTCCTTTCCGGTAGGCTATATCACTTTTCCGTTTCGCAGTTGAAGGTGAACGGAAGTATTTGGCTGAATAAGGATTTTCTCTGCTATGCTGCTAAACAGGTCGTAGTCGAAGTCGGAAATCAGGGGTTGATCGGCCAGCCGTTCCTGTATAAGCTGAGTCATCTGCTCCGAAGCGCCGCTTTCGCTGACTTCGTATTTCGCTTTGGCACAATCCATGATAAGCTGGAGCAGTTGATCCGCATTAGCGCGGGGATTGGTCATCTGCCGGTCAATTTCATTATTCAGCCGGAGGACTTCGATGGATAAGCATTCACAATGCCTTTCTTCCGGTTTCAGCTTTTCCCGGTTTTCAATTGCCCGGTTTAATAGGGCAGTCACGCTTTGCAGCAATAATTCGTCTGGTATGTAGTCTGTGCTGATTCCGCATTTTGGGCATTCCCACAGGATGTATCCTGTCCGCATATTGACTCGCTTGAGGATTTGCTCACAGTTTCCACAGCAGATCTTCTGGCGGATTTTTTTCATTTCCGCAGGTAGGCTGCCGCCATATTGCTTTGCCTTGGCTGCTCTGAGGAAAGCTGCTTCTTCCCACTGTTCCTTTGAAACCAGCGGCGGGAATCCTTCATCGCCTGCGTACTTGGAATTATCCAAAATCCGGCAAATCATGGTTTTATTCCATTGCCCGGCTCCTTCCCGATAAGGAATGCCCGACAAGGAGGCATATTTGGCGAGTGTTGAAAGGGCGGCCCTTTCAAGATATTTTGAAAAGATAGCCTGCACCAAAGGTCCCTCGTCAGGATGCGGGATGATTTTCCCCTTTTCCATTTGATATCCGAAGGGCAGGTATCTTTTCTTTTTCATTAGTACAACTCCTATCTTCTTTCAGCCAATTCCATCCCGTTGATTAACCGGAAACAGATGGTGTCTGAGAAAATCCTCACTTTAATAACCATATTGCGAAAGGCTACAGGTTCAAACTCTAAGATGCTTTCCTGTTCTTCAAAAATTTTCAGAAGCAGGCGGCTTCCATCAAGTATTTCGTGGTAGTCATTTAAATCACGGTATCGCTGGAGCTCCTTCCGCAAATTTTCCAGCTTAGTGTTATTGGTATTGGTTTCACTCATATAAAAAGCAGAATCAATGCACTCTTTGGCTCTCAAAGTGGCCAGCGCATGATTCTGCTCCAACAGATCCGCTATTTCTTTGTTCAACTGCATGGCCCCCGGATGGGACATGAAATTTTTATCGCGCAGTTTTTCCACCTGCGTAATAAATGAGGTTAAAATCTCCGAGCGATTTCTCCCCAGCTTGTTATATAAGGTAACGAATGCGGATTCCACTTCGGACTCCTGCACATTTTCTATGGCGCACAGTTTTTTGTCACGGAAATGCCGATAACAGGCCCATACTACAGTTCCGGCTTTGGTTACCCGCCTGCAGAATGTGCTTCCGCATTCGCTGCACTCCAGCATTTTAGAAAAGGTATAAGACTGCATTTCCTTTTTTCGACCATGAAGCTGGTTTTTCTTTTTTAGAAGTTCTTGTGTCATTCTGAACACATCAGAGCTGACGATAGCTTCATGGGTGTTTTCAGCATAAAACTGACTTTTCTCCCCACGGTTCTTCACCTTCTTAAATGGGAAGGCATCTGTGGTGAAGCGTTTCTGGAATAATTCATCCCCCATGTAACGCTCGTTGGTTAAAATATAAGAAACTCCAGTGGCGCTCCACACAGGGTTTCCTTTCAACTTTGGTACTTTTGCCACCGCAAGTTCATTGGTGATCTCTTGAATACTTTTGCCTGAGAGAAAATCTCCGAATATCTTTCGGACAATTTTGGCTTCTTCGTCACAAATTAGGAAACCGCCATTTTCATCTAAACGATAGCCATAGGGTGCTTGGGATAAACGATAGGTTCCGTTTTTCATCCGCATGGCTGCGCCCCGACGCATATTCTTTGCGATAGAAGTAGACTCTTCCTGTGAGAAGGCGCTGTACATGGAAAAGTACATTTCGCTGGTCATTTGACCTGTATCAATGCCTTCTTTTTCAAAGGCAACGGCAACACCCAATAATTTGAGTTCTCGTACAGCTTGAATGCAGTCAGTACTGTTTCTGCCAAATCTGGAAATAGATTTAACCAGTATACGGTCAATCCGTCCAGCCCGGCAATCACACATAAGCCTTTGGAATTCATCACGTTTATCAGCTCTGGTGCCGGTTATACCCTCGTCAGCATAAATGTCGATAAATTCCCAATCTTCGTGTGCTTGTATCAGTTTGGTGAAATATTCCACCTGTGCTGAAAAGGAATTCAGCTGGTCATCGGAGTCGCTACTCACACGTGCATAAGCGCAAACCCGAATTTTTTGCTCTTGCGGTCTTATTGTGGGTTCGATGATTTGCACCTGTGGCATTCTCCGCACCATCCTTTCTTCGCATTCTTGGGCGACATCTATTATGACCACCCTGTAGCAACAACATTATCACAATGTCTGGTAGAAAGCTATCACGACAACTACTAAATATCGTATCTCAAAACCCGGTACCTTTCGGCAATAGCAACAGTGGCTTTGTTGTAATTTTCTGAGGTTATAACGCCATCGGCCAGCATCTTTTTCAGGGCCGAAAGTGCCATATAATACTTGATTTCATTAATCACGGCGAGGGCGGGTGTATTAGGATTGTATGTAACTTGCATATATCTGTCCCCCTTACCACGGAAGCGGAAGATCCTTTTGGATCGCTCTTTGGAAAAAGCGATTTTCCAGCCCTTTGAGGTAGAGTTCATACCGCAGGTCGCTCTCGGTGGTGATCAGTACCGTATGGTGATCCTGCAGAAACTCTAATATTTGAATCAGGATGGCGGGGTCGTGGCTCAGGCGGGTTAAATCCCGAACAAGCACAGCACGGACAAAACCGCCCTGCACTGCCTGCATCATCTGTTTTAAGCCCATGCGGGCCATGCTCCTGCCAGTGCCCATATCCTGAGAAGTCCCCACAACAGTATATCCCCGATGATTGGCTTCACTTAAAAGATTTCGCATTTGCTGGATCAGGACAAACATCCTTTTGTCGCTGCTCCGGCTGTATAGCCACATAGGGCGTTCCATATAGGGGTAAGCCATGACTGGCGGTGTTTCTTTATTCATCTATAACAATCTCCTTTACGGCATAAAATAATCCGGGCTTTTCTTTGCCCGGATGAATGCTTCCACATCTTCAATTTTTCTGGTGATACGAAGTGGAGGCAGGGTTTCCAGCACAGCCCGGTGATATCGCTTTTCGGGAGCTGCCCGGTGATCCAGAATGCTGACCACGCAGGTGTCGGTTTCGGTGCGGATCGCCCGCCCGAATCCCTGCCTGAGTTTCACCTGCATATCCGGGATAATGACAGCCCGGATATAGTCCTGCAAGGTGGGATACTGCTCCCGTTCCGCTTCACTCAATGGATCGGGAACAGGAAAGGGCAGCCGCACAATAATAAGCGATGATACCATATCGCCGGGAAAGTCCACACCTTCCCAACAGGAGCCCGCTGCGAACAGCACCGCATTCTGCGCCTGCTTGAACTGATGGATGACTTCCTGCGAATGCCGCCATACTTCCATAAGCGGAAAGGACAGTCGATCTTTCACCTGATTGTACACAGCGCCCATGAGGGAATAGGAAGTAAAAAGCACCAGAGTGTGCCCGTGCGTGGCTTCCACTAAGCGGCAGATCTGTTCTGCCAGACACTTAGCTTCCTTTTCGCTTCCCATTTGCGTCCTTGGCAAGCCGTCTGGAATGTAGAGAAGGCAGTTTTCCCTGTAATTGAAGGGAGAAACCGCAATAAAATCATCCAGCCGCTTGTTTGCGGACAGCCCCATGAGCTGGCGGGTCCTGTCAAAACTGCCCCCAGCCATGAGAGTACCGGAGGTCAGGATGGCGGGAATGCCCTTCAGCCATAGCGCCCGGCGCAGCTGTTCCGGCATTTCCCGGCTGGCAGCGCAGAGGCTGGGGCTTCCGTCCCGGCTGTATTGAATATAAAGGATGTATCGTTTATCACAGGTATAAAAAAGGTTTAGGGCTTGCTCTGTTGTTCCCAGCCGGTAGGTGATCCACCGGGGAAGGTGCGGGGCAAGCTGTTTTTGTGTCTGCCGAAGAAGGGAAAGGCAATCCCGAAGCGCCGCTTCCCGGTCCGCTGTCAAAACGAAGGCGGTGCGCTGGGCTTCCTCCAGCAGTTCTCCACGGTACATGGCTCCCATAAGGGCAGTAAACTTTTCTTTCAGTCGCTGGGCAGCCAAAATATATTTTTCTTTTTCCAGCAAGGTGCAAAGTTCGCTGAAATCTTCTGCCGATAAACTCTGCCCGTACATCTGGCGGGCTGCGTCCGGCAGCTTATGGGCTTCATCGATCACCAAAGCCCGGTAATCATTGAGAAGAGGCCGCATTTCTTGCAAGCGGTGAGCGGCGTCTGCCAACAGATAGTTGTGATTGCAAATCTGGACGAAAATCTCCGCACTTCGGGCTTCTTTCAAATATTGATGATAACGGCAGGAGCTTCTCAAAAGGCATTCCTTCGGACAAACCTTTGGAACGCAGACCTGCCGCCGGTCAAATCCGCTGAGGCCGGTCACGGCGTCCAAATCGTAATAGGTACGCAAAGAGAAAAGGGCTTTGCGCTGTCCGGCATTCTTTTGCTTCTCCTGGACGGCTGCCAGCCGCTGGGACAGCCGGGCGTCGCAGACAAAGCGTTCCTTTCCCTTGCGGATCATCGCACGGATGGGTTTCTGAATAATATGGTTTTCCAGAAAAATCCGGGACAAAAATGGGATATATTCCCCGATGACAGCGTCCTGCAGGGCTACGCTGGAGGTGGAGACCACTACCGGTTGGAAACCGGCAGGACCGGAATGGTCATACTGTTTGAGTAAAATGCAGGCGGTCAGGTAAGCGTAGGTTTTTCCGATCCCGACTCCTGCGTCGCACAGGGCGATTCTATTTTGCAGCAGGGTATCCAGCATGGCGTGGCAGAGGGAGATTTGTTCTTCCCGCACTGCCAGCCCGTTTTGAGGAAGAAGGATTCGGAAGATCCTTTCGATTTCCCCATGGGCCTGCTTTTTCAAGTCCTGATTCATTTGGCACATTCTCCTTAGAGCAAGTGCGTTGGCGGCAAACTAATGCGGCGCAGTTTGAAGCCTGCGCCACACGGATTCGCCGTCAACGGCAATCTGAATAAAATAAAGGTTTGATTTTGACGTGCCGTATTTGCTGCTCGCCCCCCGGCAACCTTGGGAACCATACGGGCAGGCTTGCAGTTGACAAGCCGTTCGCTGGCTCCCCAAGGGTCTTGCTGATTACAACCCAAGGTCGGCCAGCCCATCTGACGTGTGGGCAAACGATAATGCGTATCATAATACCCCGCCCAAGGTCGTGGCGAAAAGGGGAACTGCTCCCTCTTTCCGGTCAAAATGGATCGCTCAAAGCCAACAACACAAGCCGCCGTCCCTCAAAAGGGAGGCAGCTTATGTGCGGCTCGTCGTGGCGCTTTTTCCGGCGTCGCTCGCTCAGGCGGGAACGTACCCGCATGGCTGGTATTCACTTTTCAAGCTGCAAGGCGAACGTTTCTTTTTCCCCGTTCGCCCTATAGCCCATGAAAAAGTGCCGAGAGCTTCATGCTTCAAAAAATTTTTTTAATTTTTTTCTGAGACGTACCATTCTCAGGTTGACTGCCTTTTGCGTGAGTCCGGTCCTATCGGCAATTTCGTATCCGTTAAAACCACACATTTTCAAAAAAGCAATCTGTATGGTGAGCTTGTCCTCTTTGGAAAGGATACGCAGCAGTTCCATATCTTCGATGCTGTCCAGCAGGGATTCGGTATCCTCGACCGGCAGCTCCAAATCCTGCGCCGACACCCAATCCACATAGGGCGACCATTCTACCTGCCGCTGCAGATACTGGCGTTCCTTATTGAACTGCGCCCAATCGTATGTATGAAGGCGTTGGATGGTTTCCTCATCCACGCCGAGTTCTCTGAGTTTCTTTTCTTCTGCTTCTTTCCAGCGGAGCCATTCTCTCTCCGCTTTGGCTTTGTTGTAAGCCATGGCTGTTTCCTCCGATCAATCTGAAATTTGAAAATTCAGATTGTCGGGGCGGCGGCCTGCCGCTATGAGTTCTTAGCCATGGCCTCCTTTGGTAAGTAAATGAAGATAGAGCATGTTGGATTAAGCCGGTTTTCTTATCCTTTGAAAATCCGGCTATATTGGTGGTATGTATTGTCCGGGTTAAAGCAACCCGGACGACAGTAGGCCGCGGTGACAACCCACCATAGCAAATGCCCCCTGACGGCGCAGCGCCGCCCTCACCTCATAGGCTGGGCGGCAAAAGGCTTCACGCTACAAGGGCAGCACCACACTTCTGTAAAATTCCGCTTCCTTCAACGCTTCTTCATCCTTTCTCATGACGCGGCATAGAGAATTGTCATAAGGCAATACCATACAGCCGCAACAGTCAAAACTCGCGGTAAGTCTGCAAAATTCGCGGGAATATAGAAAGCCGCCCGGCCTGAGTGTAAAAACTCAAGCCGGGCGGCTTGTCCACAGTGGATCGGTATAGGCGACGGCAAAAGCCGTCTCAACAGGCTATGTATGATCCTCATAGTCTCCCTCCTGTTTATCAGCAGGCAGCAAATCCTTCAGTATCGGTTCAAACCATTTCCTTTCTGCCTCTCTCCGTACTTCTGCGGCTTTCCTCAGCGTGTCATAATAACCGAGTTGGTGTTTGACCCCCTGAAAAGTTAGGTGCGCCCGCCATTTTTGGGTTTTGGGGTCATAGGTCACGCCGATCATTTCTTCATCGGCGGCCACCGCGTTATGCTCCAAAATTCTGCGGATTTTCGAGACCTGCGTGCCGTCAATAAACCCGGCGGCTTCCCGCATTTTTTCGGTTTTACCTTTGTTTTCCTGACAGCCGCAGCTTTTGATATTCCCGGAAGTAATTGAGTCCAGCCGTACCAGCACAATATTCCCGCAGTCGCACCGGCATTTCCACAGCGGCGACCAAGTGCTGCCGTGCCGGACGGTTTCCGCTGTTTTTTCCAGCACGGTCAGCATTCCAAAGCGTTTTCCGATATATGGGAAAACGCGCTTGCACCCGCAGCTTACGGTATGCCCCCGCTTCAAGTTATTGCCGGATACCTCTATGGTGCTGCCGCAGTCGCACCGGCAAGTCCAGCACACCTTGCCGTTTCTGCTTTCCGCCCGGCGCAGCACCGTCAGCATTCCAAATCGCTGTCCGGTCAAATCAATCAACCGGCTCATGGGTTGGTTCCTCCCTCATTCAGAACTTAAAATGTTTCCCTGTGTTCCTGCGCCTGCTTCGCTGTTCCATAGTCAGGGTGACAAGGATACCCAGCAGGCTGAGAATCATGGCTGCAATCCAAGGCCAGAGAACCGTGCTGTCGCCGGTCTGCGGGCCGTCGCCGCCGCCTGGGTTCGACGGATTGCTGGGTTCGTCTGGCTTATCCGGATCGGTAGGCTTGTCGCCGGGGTCGGGCGGCTCCGGTTTCGGCGCGGTGCCAGTGTAGGTATTGACAATATCATACCCGTGGATTTTGGCGGTGTAGCCGGGCACCTCGGCCTCGCCCACGGTGTAGATGATCTCATGCCCGTCCTCTGCGAATTTCGGCAGTTCAAAGGCGTACTTCCAGCCGTCTTCCCCAGTCACCAGCCGCTGGGCGGCAAGCTTCCCGTCTCCATAGACATACACAATGATGGATTCCGGCGGGTTGGGGTTGTCCCCGTGGTTCCATGTCTTGGTGCCGGAGATTTCCACGGTGTCCGGCTCTACCGGCGCGTAGCGGTTCACAAAGCGCGCCTTGTCCGCCGCTTCTCCGGCTTTTGTCAGGGTGTAGGAAGCATGAAGTGCGCCGTCCTCTAAGGTGACGGTAAAGGTCAGGGTATAAACGGTGCTGTCATACGTCCAGCCCTCCGCGCCGGTGTTCAGCTCGGAAACGGTATAGGTGTAAATGCCGGGGGACGCAAAGGAGAAGGTGCCGATTTCCACCTCGCCGCTGCCGGTGATGGTGAGGGTCTTGGTGCTGCCGTCGCTGCCCTGCGGCATGGGCGCGCCGTTCTCACCCCGCAGCAGGAAGGTAAACTCGGTTTCCGGGGCGTTCTCGCCCTCCACCACTTTGGGCGGGTCAATCTCTATGGGCGGGATATAGGTATTAAGAATATTGAAGCCGTCATAGCTGGGGATAAAGCCAACCACCGGCAGTTCTTCCACGGTATAGACAATCTCTTTGCCGTCCGCGTCGTATTGGGGCGCGGTAAAGGCATAGTGCCACTCGCCATGTTCGTCCGGGGTGACGGTGATTTCCTCCACCACAATCTCCCCGTTTTTGAGCCGCACGGTGATGGATTCGGGCAGGGCTACCGCATGGCCGCCCTGCTCCCATGTCTTTTCGCCTTTGATTTCCGCCTGCACCGCGCCGATGTAGGTGTTGGTGGCGGTGACGGTAACCGTCCCACCGGGCAGGGCGGTGCCGGTGCCGTTTTCCAGCGTGAGGGCATAGCCGTCCTGGAAATAGTCATCCTCCCGCACTTCATACCGGGAACCGGCAGGGATTTCAAACTCTTTGCTTTCGCCGGGCCTTAGGGTAAACCTCTGCTCCACGCCGTCAACAGTAAGGGTAAAATGGAACTCCTTGTCTTTATCCGCCTCCGGGGATTCGCCCGCAAGCTGTTTTTTGACAATGAGGGTGGCGGGCTGCTCCGGCTTCTCCGGCACCCGGTTGCGGAAGATCACATAGGCGGT
>ENA-OWPP01000659-OWPP01000659.1-human-gut-metagenome-genome-assembly--contig:-NODE-659-length-37391-cov-19.732108_pt1 | contig 37391 bp, 31 predicted proteins | sample MGYA00248265_ERZ651848 | MGnify/ENA primary metagenome ERZ651848 (study PRJEB26924, sample SAMEA4378233) | human gut metagenome | biome: human gut; feature: human-associated habitat; material: faeces...
GAGGACGTTTAGACGCAAGAAGGACGCTGAAGAGCTTAGTTGCGGATTTGAGGATCTAAAGAAATATATCTGACAATGTGAAAAAGACTTAACGGAAGATACGATGAAAGAATAGATTTTGTATTTTCGTAGCCAGTACGAAAACTATAAATTTAATATCGTGAGAAACAGTAATTTGTATTTGGTTAGTTTGGTCTTAGTGGCCATTTTAGGCGGTCTTCTTTTCGGATATGATACCGCTGTAATTTCTGGAGCAGAACAGGCTCTTCAGAAACATTTGGGATTAAATGCTTTTTGGCATGGCGTTACAGCTTCCAGTGCTTTAATCGGGTGTGTAATTGGTGGAGCGATCTCAGGAGTATGCGCTTCTCGTATGGGACGACGCAATTCTTTGCGTTTATCAGCCGTGTTGCTTTTTCTGTCTGCACTGGGGTCGTATTATCCGGAATTTATTTTCTTCGAAAAAGGAGATACTTCATTTTCTCTGATTCTGGCATTTAACTTCTACCGTATATTAGGTGGAGTAGGAGTAGGTCTGGCTTCTGCTATCAGTCCGATGTATATTGCTGAAGTAGCTCCATCGGAAATTCGTGGTAAGCTGGTTTCATGTAATCAGTTTGCGGTGATTTTCGGTATGCTGGTTGTGTATTTTGTAAATTACATGATTAAGGATGGTATGACCGAAGAGGTTTTGGTATCGGAAGGCTGGCGTAAGATGTTCGTTTCAGAGGCATATCCTGCTGCTGTATTCGGTATCTTATTGTTTTTTGTTCCTAAGACACCTCGTTATCTGGTGATGGAAGGAAACGATTCTAAAGCATTGTATGTATTGGAGCGTATTAATGGTCCTGAAAAGGCAAAGAAAATCTTCGCAGATATTAAGTCTGTTACAGCTGAAAAAACAGAAAAGCTCTTTACGTATGGTGTTGCTGTTATCGTTATTGGTATATTGCTTTCTGTATTCCAGCAGGCTATCGGTATTAATGCTGTGCTTTATTACGCTCCGCGTATCTTTGAAAAGATTGGAGGTGGAGGTGATGGCATGATGCAGACTGTTATTATGGGTATAGTTAACATTACCTTTACACTGGTTGCTATCTTTACTGTAGAGAAATTAGGTAGAAAGCCATTGCTTATTATTGGTTCTATTGGTATGGCTATCGGAGCATTGGGAACTGCTGCATGTGATGAATTCCATGTAAGTGGAATGATTGCTGTATTGTGTATCATTGTTTATTCTGCTGCTTTTATGATGTCATGGGGACCCATTACATGGGTTTTGATTGCAGAAATATTCCCTAACACAATTCGTGGTAAAGCTGTAGCTATTGCTGTTGCTTTCCAATGGATATTCAATTATCTGGTATCTTCTACCTTCCCTGCAATGTACGAAGTTAGTCCTTTCTTTGCATATTCACTCTATGGAGCGATATGTTTGATTGCTGCTTTCTTTGTATGGAAATGGGTTCCTGAAACCAAAGGAAAGACTTTGGAAGAGATGAATCAGCTTTGGCTTAGCAGAAAAGGTAAATAAACAGTATTTGTTAGTGTCATAAAATTCTTAGAGCAGGAAAATGGAGGTTTATCCGTTTTCCTGCTTTTTTTATATATGTTTTGTTTGCTATAGTTCACTTGATATCCTTATGAACTTCCAGTAAGTTTGATTTTAAGATCATACGAATTTGTTTCCTAAGAAAAGAGCAGGGAGCTTGATAAATCTGTAATGTGGAGAAGAATAAGTTATGTACGGGGTTATTCAAGCTATAGTGGCAAGTAAGGTGTATTATTCTTGTAACTTATTCGATCGAGTTACTTTAAGGATGGAAGAGCTTTCAATAATTGAATTGACTTTTATGAGGGTTGTAAGATCTACTATTTTTAGCCTGAATTATTGCTTAATTTTCAGGAAAAATAACCTGAAGTTTATATTAAAACATCTCGATGTTTTTTTTATTTTCGTACAAATTTGTGAGCTTCTTTATACCCCGATTGAACTTGTTTGATCTCTCTAATGAAAGAGAACTGTATTTTGTATCTCTGTCTTGTGTTATGACAGTAAAATATGCTGTGTATAGGAAAGGAGGACTTTTGATTTCCTTTATAAAAAAACTGCCTCATATATCTTTATATGAGGCAGTAATAAGAATATTAATAATCAAAACTTATTGATCTTTCTTTAGAAGAACAAATAGCGTTGGTCTACAATTTCAGCTTTGTCACGCAATTCATAAATGCATTGTCCTGCATAACGTGCTGCCATATTAGATAATGCAGTTTCTTCTTTCTTAGCGTCAAACTTCTCAGCGCTCTTTTCTTGGTTGTATACCTGAATCATGTAAACTCCGGCATTACCCTTAATAGGTGCAGAAACCTTATTTAACTCAGTCTTAGAAGCGTAAGCACTGATAGCTGGTTCACTAGCACGAGTAACTGAAATAAATGCAGGTGCATTGAATGTTACGTGTTTTACAGTGTCGCTGATAGCATCTTTCATTCCCTTAACCTGTGCCAAAGAATTGAAACCTTTCATTTGTCCCATAATCTGTTCAGCCTTTTTGTTACGGAGAACTTCACTTCTCAGCATATCTGACACTTTATTGATGTTTACGTATCCAGCAGGGTTGATAGCTTCCAAAGCAACTACCAGCAGGTGGTCGTTTTCACCGCATTCATACAGAGGAGAAACTTCACCTGGTTTTGCATCAAATACCCATTTCAAAGCTTCACGAGTAGATTTTACACCACCTACATAGTGTTCATCGCTGCGGAAGTTAGAACGTGGAGTAAGGCTGTAACCAGCTTCTTCTGCATTCTTTTCGAGATTTTCAATAGTTGTGTTCTGAGCAACGAACTGGCTGAATTTATTGTAAGCATTGTTATATGTCTCTTTGCTGAATTCAACAGGACATTTTATAACAGCTACTTTATATTTATCCTTCATAGCCTTTTTGTTCATTACCTGCAAGATAAGATTTGCCTGACCTACTTTGACATTAGCAAGTTCATTTACAGGCTGAGAAATCAGTTTGCTGATGAATGTTGCATTTTCTGCGTCTAATGCAGCACCTTCCCAGCTTTGTGCATTTACCCAATTTGCTTCTCCTGTCTGGCCATATTTTTTAGCCAACTCTGCAAAATCAGCTCCTCCTTTCAGTGCATTGTAGATGCTGTCTGCCAAACTTGCTGTCTTAGCTTCTGTATCAGCATATACCTGAATCTGACGGAACTGGATTGAATCTGGAGCTGTTGTCTTAGCAATGATTTTAAATGCATTGTAAGAGTCATCTGCCTGATTGTAATAAGGACCGTAAACCTCATTAACAGAAGTAGAGTCTAAGCGGCTTGCAACATCTGAAGGCAATACTGTTTTGTTTACAGGTACGTCTGCAAATGGAATAACAGAACCTGTTGAACGGATAAATGCAGTATAGTCGTTAGTTGTAGTGATCAGCTGATTGCTGTATTCTGTTACTTCTTTCTGAACTTCCTGACGGTCTGCTTCTGAAGGCACAACGCGTACATCGATAAATTTGATATCACGTGTTTCTACAGGCTGTTTAAATGATTCTTTCTTTTCTTCATATAATTTTTTGATGTCATCATTAGAAACAGTAATTGTAGAGTCGCTGATACTAGAATAAGGAATTCCAGCCAAAAGCAAGTCTGACTGTGCTGTACGTCCGTTGAAAACATCTTCTGCTGCTACTGGGTTTGAAATCAATGATTTAGCAATCAGATTCTGGTATTTTTCAGCAAGAACAGATTGTTTCAATGTTCTTTCAACGAATTTCCAGAAATTACCCATTGTCTGGTAATATTCTACATATTGTGCAGGCATTTTGCTTGCATCCAGATTAGCATAATCTACCAAGAATTTCTTCAACATATCTTTGTCGAAAGCACCAGTCTGAGGATTACGGAACGGAGTCTGCATCAACAGTGGGTTTGTTCCTTCGTCGATGATTGCCTGAAGCTCTTTATCTGTTACTTTAAGACCCAGTTTTTTTGCTTCAGCAGCTATCAGTTCGTTTGTTACATATGTGTTCCAAACTTGATCCTTGATATTAGTCAGCTGATCTTCGCTTAATGAATTCAGTCCGTTAGTCAGTTTGATTACTTCACTGAATTCGTCTACCATTTTTTGATAATCTTGTGCAGAGAGTGTGTTTCCATTTACTTCTCCGGCGTCTTGTTTTCCCTGATGTGGCTGAAGTATTTTCCAAGCATCACCTGCAATAAATGCAAATAGGGCAAGACCGATTACAATGACCAAAAGAGGTCCTTTGCTTCTGATTGTTTGTAAAGTTGCCATTTAAAGTTATTATTTTTTGTTTATTGTTTTTTCTCTTTTTGTCTTTAGCGCACGAAGATACAAAAAATGTGCTTAGTAGGCTCTTTTTTACTGAAAATTTTTTATTTTAAGACGTTTTAGCTTACTTATTTGGTGACTTTTAGCTTGACTAACTCAATTTTTGTAGCTGTAACTTTTATAATTTTAAATTGAAATTCTCCTATTGTTATAGTTTCGTGTACTTTAGGGAAACTTTGGTATTCGTGTAAAATAAGTCCGCCTATTGTTTGGTATTCATCGCTTTCCGGTAATTTTAATCCAAATTCTTCATTGGCTTTTTCTATTTCCAAACGACCGGAGAAAATATATTCATTTTCCCCAATATTCTTAGCAATACTGGAGTTTGTATCATGTTCATCTTCTATGTCACCGAATATTTGTTCTACCAGATCCTCCATAGAAACCAATCCGGATGTTCCTCCGAATTCGTCTACGACTATTGCCAATGAACGTTTCTGCTGCATAAGCTGTTTCATCAGCTTATGCGCACTCATTGTTTCTGGTATGATAGGAATGGTACGTATGTGCTTGCGCCAGTCGGTAAGTGGTTTGAACATTTCAGATGAGTGTATATAGCCGATAACATTGTCTATATCTTCTTTATATACAATTACTTTACTTATGCCATGTTCTATGAACTCTGCTTTTAGTTCATCAAGTGTTGCGTTCACTTCTACTGCAATAATTTCAGTTCGTGGAACCATGCAGTCGCGTACTCGAATATTCGAAAAGTCGAGGGCATTTTGAAAAATCTTTATTTCGGTGTCTATTGCATCCTGATCTTGTACCTTTTCGATACTGCTTTGTATGAAATAATCCAGATCTATTTTCGTGAAAGCTTTTTCCTTGGTTTCCTTATTGATTTTTGTCCCTGTAAAATAGAGGAAACAAGTAGACAGGAAGGATGCAAAACGGCTGATAGGATACAAAATAAGATAACAGATAAATGTTGGCACTGCAAATATACGCAGGGTACTGTTAGGGCTTATTTTGAATAGTGTTTTGGGAAGAAATTCTCCTGTGACGAGGATGATGGCTGTAGAAATCAGGGTTTCTATTGTAACCAGCATGGCTTGGTTGCTGATGATATCTATCAGGATGTATTGCTCTATCAGTTGTGCCATCCAGATTCCGTAAACAACAAGTGCTATGTTGTTTCCTACTAGCATGGTAGAGATAAAATTATTCGGGTTCCGATAAAAAATGGATAAAATACGTGCTTGCATACCACTTCCTTTTTCCATTTCGAACCGTAACTTGTTAGAAGAAACAAAGGCTATCTCCATTCCTGAAAAGAATGCAGAAAAAATCATTGATATAAGTAGTTTTATAATAAGTCCCATATATAAATTGGTACATCTTTTTCTAGTTCTTGGTCGTATCGGCAGGTGTTGTATCTTCTACTGTAAAAATTCCTGTATTATTGAATATCTGATATTCTGTCATTTGCTGGTTAGATTCGAATCCATATCCTGTCAGAACCTTGTCAGGTTGTTCGATACGTATGAATTGGTCTGAATATATTCTTTCCTTCCCCTGATCCCAATACATCAGTTGGGTATCAAATTTATCACCGCGCTGACTGCGGATGTGTACATTGCTGCGAAGTTCCCATAACTTCTTTGGTTCATAGTAATAGGCAGTATCTGCCTTTATGCTAGCATCGATATGAAAAAGGGTATCGAACTTTTCTAGATAAATACCTTTTTCAAACGCCCAAAATGGCGTATCAACTTCACTGAAAATCAGCCATTCGGCTGTAATAATTTTATAACGGATCATACCAGAGTCGGATATAAATGTTGTAACTCCGGTAGTACGCATGTCTGGTAGAGAGTCTTCTTTGCTGACAGCTTCTGCCAATTCTTTCTTTTTGTTACATGCTGGCAATAAAATAAACATAACAGTTGCCCAAATGGCAACTGTTATGTTTAAAATCATTATATGTTTTTTATTGGTCACTCTATATGACATATAAAGTTATTATCTGATAGTTGTTGTTTCACCAATCCATCCACCGATAGTTACTGAATCACCTTTCTTCAGACCCAGGAAGAACAAGTCTTCATCTTTCGGAGTATATGCTGAATAGCTACCGATCAGTTTGTTAGCTTCTTCTGCAACACTTGGATCTACGCTCTTTGCACGTTGCAATTTGTCGATTGCCGCAAAGTAAGTACATTTATTCAAAGCTGCTTCATCGCCCCAGTTTGGACTTGCTGCATACATCTGAGCAATCAAGATATAAGCTTTACCCATGTTAGCGTTAAGAGAAAGAGCTTTGTTTGCATACTGTCTTGCTTTGCCATACAATTTCTGGCTCATAATAGCAACTGCTGCCTTGTAGCAGTTTTCTGCTTTTTCCATTGGATCTTGTTCCAATTCAATAGCTTGATCGAAATAGCCTACACTCTTATCGATGTCACCTTTCTTGTAATACATGTAACCACATCCCAAAGCTGTTGCTGCTGTCGGTTCGATAGCGTGAGCTGCTTCAGATGCTTCGAAGTAAGCTTCTTCGTTTGTACATTTCAATATCTGCATTACAGAGATGACTTGTTTCAAATAATCCAGATTTGATTTATTCTGTGCAACCTTCGGACCGTAGATAGACTGCATGTCTTCACAAGTAGCAGTACCACTATTGATGAAGTAAGCATCTACGTTGTCTTTTGCTGTTTTTAAAAGCTTTTTAGTCTTTTCTGATTTAGTTGCTTTATATGCAGCATCAGCATAACCTGAAACAGCCAGATAATCCTGAATGAAATTTTCTTTGTGGTTTGTATCAGCTTTCAGCTTGCGCAAAGACAAGTCCATCATATCTTGGAACATGAAATAGTCTGCATTTTCTTTTTCCAGATCAACGGCTTCTTTTTCAATGCTATAAGCACTGTTCACGTCAAGATTCTTGCCTGAGAATACGATCATGTCGTGAGCTTTCATACCCAAAATAGATCCTTTTGTGGTCGGAGTACGTACCAAACCATTCAGTTGGTCAAGATATTTGATACGTTGATCGTGTACGGCCATTAACTCATTCAGATAAGTTTTTTGCTGAGCAGCATCTTTAGATTCAGCAATCAAGGCACGAAGAATTTTTGCACCGTTTGTATAAGTTCCTACCTGTGCCAATGGCGCTTCTGTGAATACTGCTTTCCAAGGAGTATATGCATCCTTGAAGTTGTTTGTTTTTACATATTCAGTATAAATACTGATATTCTGGAGGCAACGGAGGCTGTCTTCTCCATGTCCAAAACGAGAACCATCTTCCACTCCTTTTTGAGCGAAAACTGCTGTTGCGCTCAATGAAAGCGCAGCCAACATTGTAAACATCTTCATTTTCATCGTATATAAATTTAGTTATTTTGTTAGTTAACTTTCCACTTCATGAACCAATGTTCATTGAATGTCAGACCGATTTTTATGACAAAACGGTTTTCTGACAGCATATTTGGAACAGATGGAGTAACATGAACATATTGACCTGTCACGTTTAAGATGGTATTCCGCTGGAATAATTGGAGAGGAAGACCAAATCCTGCACTGATTCCATATTCAGAAGGTCCGTCGCATTGGGGGAGTTTCAGATATGAGCTCTTGTAGTAACCTCCTGCGCGATAACGTATACGTTTCAGATAACTTCTTCCTATAGGATTTGGCAAGTATTCTACACCTGCTGCTATTTTACTGCGATCATTATATGCATCTGTCGAATTTTCATATTTTACTTTCGACCATTTTTCGAGAGAGTAATCAACTCCAAAGGTAAGGCTTTGAGCATGGTTATATGCCAAACCTGCGCCAAAGGTATGAGGAATACCATATGAATCATTGATTACATGTTCGTTTACAGAAGAGTAACTGGAGTTGTCTGTTACTTGTATACCTCTAGTATCAGTGGAGTTGAGTGTATGTCCTAATCCATAAACCAATCCGAGCGTCAACTTGTCAGACTTGTTAATCTTCTGAGTATATTGTAAACCAAAGTCAGCAACGTAGCTGTTCACCTTTATATTATTATATACATTAGTCTGGTCACTGCTTACACTAAAACCTTTGGTTGATTGATATTGCAATGTTCCATAGATATATCCGGCATTCACACCGATAGAAAGATTATCAAGCACTTTAAAGCCTAATCCTCCAGTTATTTGTTGCAAACCTCCGTCACCATAGAAAAGATTTGTAGCTGTTACATCTTCAGCACCTTCTACTGGTTGTGTAGTTGTAAAATTATAACCTAAAGTAGAATATGGGGTGAAAGCAATTGCCATACCTAGTCTTGGGTGCAATCGGAACTGCATTGCAATATAGTCAAAACTAGAGTTTTTGGCATTATTCTTTATTCCATTTTCCTGAAAGTTTGAACTTTTAAGGCTCATGCCTACATCAAACATGAATGAGAGGGAATCTACAGCTGTGAACGATGCCGGATTTAACATATTGATATGTCCGCTATTTCGGAGCGCATAGCCAATTCCTCCCATAGCGGCATTATTGGCAAAACCTCGGTCAGACAGTTCTCCCAATCCATATCGTGTATAAGGAGAATTAATGCTAGACTGAGCTAAAGCCGATAAAGAGCCGGCAAGCATCAGAGTGCCGATTAGTGCTTTCTTATTTAACATTGTAATTTAAAATTCTGTTTAAACCTTTCAATACTAAAAATCTATCTGCAAAGATGATACTTTTTAAGTTTGTATCAAAAGAAAATTTATCTCCGCCAGTTAAAAAAACCAAAAGGTCAGGATATTTCTTTTGCATTAGCGTTATGTAACCGCTTATTTCGAACTCCATTCCTTTAATTACACCGGCTCGTATAGCAGTTTCGGTGCTGTATCCGAATTCGGGTAAATCTCCTCCTTTCTCTATTAAAGGAAGTTTGTCGCAGCACGCGTTCAAGGCCTTGAAGCGAGTGTATATACCCGGTGAAATGTTTCCTCCCCAATAACGTCCTTTTGCATCGATGAATTCATACGTCAGGGCTGTTCCTGCATCAATAACTAGCAGATCTCTGTTTGGGCAAAGGTAATTGGCACCAACTACGGCAGCCAGTCGGTCCATGCCTAGAGTTTCCGGTGTTTTGTATAAATTTTCTATTGGAACCGGAGTGCGATAGGTTAATTCAAGAAAGGGTACTGATTGTTTTGCCAGTTGCTTGCGTATTGTGTTACTTAAAGTAATAACGGAGGCTATAATCCCTTTTTCAATGGGATATTTATTGCACAGCATTGTCAAACAGTCTAAAGAGTGGTTTGATCCTCTCAGGACCTCTACCACTTCTTCCTTGTCGAATACAGCAAGCTTGGCTACTGTATTACCTATATCGATTACTAAATTCACTTCTTTATTCTGTTATTATGCTGCAAAGTAAAGTAAAAAATGAATAGGTATAGTAATAAAACGATGATTTTATTCAGAAGTTATCAATAATTAGCCGTATTTTTGTGCCCGAAACAGAATAAATGTTGTAAAAAATTGGGTTTTATTTTACTGAAATTTATGTCAAGGCTTAAATATTTCATCTTTTGTTTGTTTATGGGAGTGGCTTTTTCTGTGCAGAGTCAAAGTACGGATAGTATTCGTTTTAGCTTGCTGACTTGTGCTCCTGGAACCGAAATATATTCTTTATTCGGACATACGGCTATACGCTATGAAAATTATACGCGGCGTATAGATGTTGTATTCAATTATGGAATGTTTAGCTTTAATACACCAAATTTTATTTTCCGTTTTGTTGCTGGCGAAACAGATTACCAGTTGGGCATTACTCCTTATTCTTATTTTGAAGCAGAATATGCAATGCGTGGGTCTTCTGTCTACCAGCAAGTGCTAAACTTGACTCAATCGGAAAAGGAACGTTTGCTAACGATTCTGGAAAATAATTATTTACCTGAGAATCGTATATACCGTTATAACTATTTCTATGATAATTGTACTACTCGTGCACGTGACAAGATAGAGGAATGTATAGAAGGAAAGGTCGTTTATCCTGATTCTCTGTCGGGCAAGAGTTATCGTAGTATTGTACATGAATTTACTGCCGGTTCTCCGTGGGATGAACTTGGTATTGACTTATGTTTAGGGGCAGAAGCTGATAAGGAGATAAATAAACGTCAGCAGATGTTCTCTCCTTTTTATATGAAATATTATGCTTCGAATGCTTATATAGTAGATGCTGGAGGTACCCGTCGTCCTTTGATTCTTGATGAAACTAAAATTGTGGATGTTGAGCCAGAGGAAGTTCAACCGGGTTTTATTTTATCACCGTTGATGTGTGGAGCTTTGTTTTTAGCATTATGTGTGGTGATGGCATGGGGGCAATGGAAAACTCAACGAATCTGGTGGGGATGGGATATTGTGCTTTATGGACTTCAAGGATTGGCTGGATGTATCATTGCATTCTTGTTTTTCTTTTCAGTTCACCCAACTGTAGGTTCTAACTGGCTGCTTATTTTATTCAATCCGATTCCCTTGTTGTATCTTCCTTTTATGGTTTATAAGGCTGTAAAACGCAAGAAAGACTATTATCATGTCGGAAATATGGTGTATTTAACACTTTTTATAACCATTCTTCCATTTTGTGGGCAAGAATTTAATTTAACAGTATTACCTTTGGCACTCGGTTTGCTAGTGACTTCTGCAAGCCATGTATTAGTTTGGAATAAAAAGTAATGAAAGAACGTATATTAACATCGCTGATAGCGGCATTTGTGATAACAAGTCTTCAGGCACAAACGACTCCTGCTGTGCCGAGGTTGGTTGTGGGCTTAACCATAGATCAACTTCGTTCTGACTATATTGAAGCTTTCTCGGCTTTATATGGTGAAAGGGGTTTTAAGCGTTTGATGAGAGAGGGGAGAGTTTATTGCAATGCAGAATATGATTTTATAAATATAGATCGTTCTTCGGCTGTAGCTTCTATATATACAGGTACTACTCCTTATTATAATGGAATTGTCGGTAATCGTTGGATGGACCGTGCTTCTTTACGTATTATAAAAAGTGTGGATGATCCTGCTTATATGGGAGTATATACTTCTGAAAGCACTTCACCTCAGCATTTGTTGGTTTCAACTTTATCAGATGAGCTGATGGTAGCTACTTGTGGAAATGCAGAGGTGTACTCTATTGCTCCTACCCGAGAAATGGCTGTGTTGGCAGCCGGGCATGCTGCTAAAGGGGCTTTTTGGTTGAATGATGAAACAGGAAAGTGGAGTGGCTCTACTTATTACGGCTCGTTTCCGGAGTGGGTGACTACATATAATGACCGCGACGGTTTGGATTTTCGTATCGGGAATCTTGTATGGGGGCCTTATCTGCCTGTTACGTCTTATAAATATGTCACTTCTGATGCAAAGCAGCTTACTTTCAAGCATGATTTTTCTGATGAGCGAACTGAAAAATATAAAAAGTTCAAAACCAGTCCTTATGCAAATGACGAGGTAAACAAACTGGTTGATGCTTGTCTGACATATACTAATGTCGGGAAAGATAATGTTCCTGACTTGCTTACATTGTCATATTACGCAGGAAATTACGCTCATATGTCCAACGCAGAGTATGCTATGGAAATTCAGGACATGTATGTTCGTTTGGATAACAGTATAGGTGACTTGTTGGATTTAATAGACCGTAAAGTAGGGCTGAACAATACGTTGTTTTTTATAACATCTACTGGTTATACTGACGTTGACCCTAAAGACCCTGAACAATATAAGATACCTGGCGGAGAGTTTCATATCAAGCGCTGTGGGGCTTTGTTGAATATGTATCTCATGGCTATTTATGGGCCGGGACAGTATGTCGAGACTTACTATGATCGTCAGATTTATTTGAATCATAAACTTATTGAAGATAAAAAGCTGAATCTTACAGAGATATTAAACCGCTCTTCCGACTTTATTGTACAGATGAGTGGAGTTCGTTCTGCTTATTCTTCACAACGTTTGTTGCTTGGTGCATGGACCCCTCGTATTGATAAGATCAGAAATACTTTCAATCCGCATCTTTCTGGTGATATTTATATAGAAGTAATGCCAGGATGGTCTGTTGTGGATGAGTATTCTCAAGTTACGAAGGTAGTGCGCGACAACTACTCGTCTGCTCCTTTGATTTTTATCGGTAATAACATAAAGCCGGAAATTCTTTACACTCCGGTGAAAATGGCGACTATTGCTCCTACAATAGCTCATTTTATGCGCATTCGGGCTCCCAATGCTGCAACTGCTGCCCCTCTGACGGGCATCCGTAAATAAATTATATACTCAGACAACAAAGAAAATCAGTAAATTAGTTATCTTTGTGCGTCGGAATACCGAATAAATAAATCAATTAGAAATAATAAAAATAACAATATACAATGGGATTTAATGAATTTATAAGCAAACTTTTTGGTAATAAGGCTACTCGCGATATGAAAGAAATTCAGCCGTGGGTGAATAAAGTAAAAGAAGTCTATCCGGAGATTGCTAAGTTGAGTCACGATGAATTACGTGCGAAAACAGAGGAGCTGAAAAAGTATATCAAAGAATCAGCTGTTGAAGAAAACAAGAAGATAGAAGAGCTGAAAGCTACTATCGAAACTACAGATATTGAAAAGCGTGAGCCTATCTTCTCACAGATAGACAAGCTGGAAAAAGAAGTTCTTGAAAAATATGAAAAAGCCTTGAATGATGTGCTTCCTACTGCTTTTGCAATAGTGAAAGATACAGCACGTCGTTTGAGTGAGAACGAAGAAATAGAAGTAACTGCTACTGAAATGGACCGTAATCTGGCTGCTCAGGGCAAAGACTTCGTTCGTATAGAAGGTGATAAGGCTATTTGGAAGAATCATTGGGTTGCAGGTGGTAATGAAATGACCTGGAACATGGTTCATTATGATGTACAGCTGTTTGGTGGTGTAGTTTTGCACCAGGGAAAAATTGCTGAAATGGCAACCGGTGAAGGTAAAACATTGGTAGCTACTCTTCCGGTATTCTTAAATGCATTGACAGGAAATGGTGTACATGTAGTCACAGTGAACGATTATTTGGCTAAGCGTGACTCTGAATGGATGGGACCGCTTTATATGTTCCATGGTTTGAGCGTAGACTGCATCGATAAGCACCAGCCTAACTCTGAGGCTCGTCGTCGTGCTTACATGGCAGATATTACATTTGGTACAAATAATGAATTTGGTTTCGACTACTTGCGTGATAATATGGCTGTCAGCCCTAGAGATCTTGTACAGCGTAAGCACAATTATGCAATTGTCGATGAGGTGGACTCTGTATTGATTGATGATGCACGTACTCCGTTGATTATTTCAGGTCCTGTTCCTAAGGGCGATGAACAGTTGTTCGAAGTACTTCGTCCGCTGGTAGAACGTCTGGTAGAGGCACAGCGTAAATTGGCTACTCAATATCTTGCTGATGCAAAACGTCTGATTGCTTCTGATAAGAAAGAAGATGTAGAGGCTGGTTTCCTTGCTCTGTTCCGTAGCCATAAAGCATTACCTAAGAATAAGCCACTTATTAAATACCTGAGTGAGCCGGGTATCAAGGCTGGTATGTTGAAGACAGAGGAAATCTACATGGAACAGAACAACAAGCGTATGCCGGAAGCGGTAGAGCCGTTGTACTTCGTAATCGACGAAAAACTGAAGAGTGTAGATTTGACAGATAAGGGTGTTGATTTGATTACTGGTAATTCGCAGGATCCTACTCTTTTCGTTTTGCCTGATATTGCAGGACAACTTTCTGCTTTGGAAAATGAAACAGGACTGAGCGATGAAGAAAAGCTTGCAAAGAAAGACGAACTGCTTACTAACTTTGCTATTAAGTCAGAACGTGTTCACACCATCAACCAGCTGTTGAAAGCATATACCATGTTCGAAAAGGATACTGACTACGTTGTAATGGACGGACAGGTTAAGATCGTTGACGAACAGACAGGACGTATTATGGATGGTCGTCGTTGGAGTGACGGTTTGCATCAGGCTGTAGAAGCGAAAGAAGGTGTTAAGATTGAGGCTGCTACTCAGACATTCGCTACTATCACCTTGCAGAACTACTTCCGTATGTATCACAAACTTTCTGGTATGACCGGTACTGCTGAAACAGAAGCAGGAGAGTTCTGGGATATCTATAAACTGGATGTTGTGGTAATTCCGACTAACCGTCCGATTGCACGTATTGATATGAACGACCGTGTATATAAGACTAAGCGTGAAAAATATAAAGCGGTTATCGAAGAAATCGAGAAGATGGTTCAGGCAGGACGTCCAGTACTGGTAGGTACTACTTCAGTCGAAATTTCTGAAATGTTGAGTAAGATGCTTACTTTGCGTAAGATTCAACATAATGTCCTGAATGCGAAGTTGCATCAGAAAGAAGCTGACATTGTAGCGAAGGCTGGTCAGAGTTCGACTGTAACTATTGCAACTAACATGGCAGGTCGTGGTACCGATATTAAGTTAAGTCCGGAAGTTAAGGCTGCTGGAGGTTTGGCTATCATTGGTACAGAACGTCATGAATCACGTCGTGTAGACCGTCAGTTGCGTGGTCGTGCAGGACGTCAGGGTGACCCGGGTTCTTCTGTATTCTTTGTATCTTTGGAAGATGATTTGATGCGTTTGTTTGCTTCCGACCGTCTTGCTAACTGGATGGATAAGATGGGATTCAAGGAAGGAGAAATGATCGAACACAGCATGATTTCCAAATCCATCGAACGTGCCCAGAAGAAAGTGGAAGAAAATAACTTCGGTATCCGTAAGCGTCTGCTTGAATACGATGATGTGATGAATAAGCAGCGTACCGTAGTTTACACGAAGCGTCGTCATGCTTTGATGGGTGAACGTATCGGTATGGATATTGTCGACATGATTTGGGATCGTTGTGTCAATGCTGTTGAACAACCTGATTACGAAGATGTGAAGATGGAAATTCTTCAGACACTGGCTATGGAAACTCCGTTCAGTGAAGAAGACTTCCGTAACAAGAAGAAAGAGGATTTGGCAGAACAGACTTTCCAGGAAGCTATGACATTGTTTAAGCGTAAAACGGAACGTATGGCTGCTATCGCTAATCCGGTAATTAAGCAAGTGTACGAAGCACAGGGACATATGTATGAAAACATTATGATTCCTATCACCGATGGCAAGCGTATGTATAATATTTCTGTAAACTTGAAAGAAGCATACGAAACAGAATCTAAGGCTATCGTGAAGGCTTTTGAAAAAGCTATTTTGCTTCACACTATTGATGATGCATGGAAGGAAAATCTGCGTGAGCTGGATGAATTGAAACATTCTGTACAGAACGCAAGCTATGAACAGAAAGATCCGCTGTTGATCTTCAAGCTTGAATCTGTTACGTTGTTCGATAATATGGTTGGCAAGATTAACAATAACACGATTTCTATCTTGATGCGCGGACAGATACCTGTTCAGGAACCACAGCAAGTGCGTGAAGCTGCTCCGGAACCAGAACGTCCTCGTCAGCAGTATCGTGAAGAAAAGCAGGACTTGAATGATCCGGATCAGCAGGCAGCAGCCGGACGTGATACACGCGAAGCAAAACAGGAGCCATATCGTGCTGAAAAAACAGTAGGTCGTAATGATCCTTGTCCTTGCGGTAGTGGTTTGAAGTACAAAAACTGCCACGGACGTGATAAAGTGTAAGTTTTGACTGAGAAATAAATAAAGTTTGAGAATGTCATTCTTCGAGTGTGAACTCGTGGGATGACATTCTTTTTTTATCTTCTTTTAAAAGAAAAGAGTATTCTTTCTTTTCCCTTTACACTCTCTGCAATATTTTTCTTTGGTGCTGATAAATGCTTATTTATTTGTACAAAAATGATGAAAGTTTGTACAGAAAAAAATAAAATATCACGATGTTTTCTTGAAAAGATGATGAATTTTTTTTCGTTTATTGGTATTGAATGTTATCTGTTAATGAGTGATGTTACAAATCTTAATATGTGTATCTAAATTTTTTCGTTTAAATTCTTTTTTATAGCTTTGTTTCGTTAGAGTTTTATTTAAATAGACTATGATGAAAATATATACTTTGTGTGCTGTTGCACTGATGTGCTGCCTTGCATCGTGTAGTTCGATACAAACTTTGACGTTCGATCAGTTGTGTCCGGCTACAGTGAATTTTCCCGAACGAGTTAGAAATGTTGCGGTCGTTAATAATATGCCTGCTACTCCAGAAGCCAAAAGGACTTTGCTGACATTGGGAGAAATGAATGGGAATGGTAAGAAATCGGCAGAAATGCTGGCTTCTTCATTGGCCGATTCCAAATATTTTAATCAGGTGATGATTTGTGATTCGGTTTTAAATGATACTCATTTTGCGGGTAGACGGATTCTTACTCAGAAAGAAGTGCAGCAACTCGCTGGTGAACTTGATGCTGACCTTATTTTTTCATTGGATCAGGTCGGTATCCAGACTGAGCGTGATGAACTTGTTTATCCGGGGATTGCTGCATCATGGCCGGTTATTAAAGCAAAAGTTACTCCTGTTTTAAGCATTTATCTACCGGAGCGTGAAAGACCGATACAGGTGATTGCTAAAACAGACAGTTTGCAGTGGGATGCAGGCTTGGCTCCTTCAGACAGGCAGATGCAGGAGGAAGCAGCTTCATATGCTGCATATATGCTTACCCAGATGTTGGTGCCTTACTGGAAACAAACAGAACGTATATATTATGACGGTGGTTGTGTAGAAATGCGCGATGCAGCTGTTTGTGTAAGAGAAAACGACTGGCAGGGTGCATACGATTTATGGAAATCACTGTTCGATCATAGCAAATCGAATAAGCTGAAAATAAAGTCAGCTTTTAATCTGGCTTTGGCTTCTGAAATGCAAGGTGACTTACCTCAAGCTGAAAAATGGATGAAAGAGGTTGAAAAACGAGTAACTGCCGGGTCAGACGAAGAAGCAGTGTGGAAGTTTTATGCCGCACAGTTGGCAGAAAGGTCGAAAGATTTTCCTTATTTAAATGCCCAAATGGGCCGTTTTGGAAACAAATTCTAGCATTATCTGTTGCGCGAAAGATTTTTTTTGTACATTTGAGGTAATAAAATTCGATAAACATGATGAACATTAGTGAACAGTCGCACGCTTCTATAGCTTCTGCTTTGGAAGAAGCTCTCAGCAGATATGCTGTGAAAAATGATAGTTCGGTAGTAACAGATATTCATTTGCAGCCAAAACAAGATAGCGGAGAACTAGTTGTCTTCAACGATGATGATGAAGAGCTGGCACGTGCCGTTATTGCTGAATGGGTGGATTATGATGGAGAAGACTTTTATACAGAAGTCGAGCCATTGCTCCGTGCGGAAGTTACAGCATTGAAAAATGAAAAAGGTCTGGACAAGCTTTGCCTGATGAAGCCTTATTCGTTTGTATTGGTAGATGAAGAAAAGGAAACTGTTTCGGAACTTTTGCTTATAGACGATGAGGACACTTTATTGCTAAGCGACGAGTTGCTGAAAGGACTTGATGAAGAACTGGATGCCTTCTTGAAAGATTTGCTGGAAAAATAATCAGTAAATCTATCTGCTTCTAGAAAAAATATCGGTGACTTATCAAATTTAATACTATGGGGGAGCGCATTACCTTTCGTAAAAATGAGCGTCTGCATACGATTAATCCCCGTTGGAGAGGAAATCCAATTGTTAAGGGGAAGTTTTTCAATCGTCAGCATCGCTGGCGTCCGGGAATGGGTAGTGTGCTTAAATGGCGTTTTTCCCCCAATCCGCAGCGTAAGGAAAAAAGAACGATAAAATGGAATCCGAAGGTTCATTTTCTTCGTTCTTTGGATGCTGTAGTGGGTAATACATTGATATGGCTTGGTCATAACTCTTTTTTCTTGCAGGTAGGAGGAAAGCGTTTTATGATAGATCCTGTATATGGGAGTATTCCTTTCGTAAAGCGTAGAAGCCAGTTTCCTGCCAATCCTTCCATATTTACTAATATTGATTATTTGCTTATCAGCCACGATCATTTCGATCATTTGGACAAACCGAGTGTGGCTCGTCTTTTTGCCGATAATCCGCAGATGAAACTGTTTTGTGGTATTGGTACGGGTGCTTTGATAAAGAGCTGGTTCCCGACAATGGAAGTGATTGAGGCTGCGTGGTATCAACAGCATCGTGATGGCGACTTGCGATTGACGTTTCTGCCGGCACAGCATTGGAGCAAGCGTGGAGTAAACGATGGGGGAGAACGGTTGTGGGGGGCTTTTATGATAGAAGCCGATGGTATTACAATCTACAACAGTGGTGATACAGGATATGCCCGTCATTTCAGCGAACTTCCGGAACTGTTTCCACATATCGATTATTGCATGATAGGAATAGGTGCGTATAAGCCGCGTTGGTTTATGAAGCCTAATCATATATCACCCTATGATGCACTTACAGCTTCGACAGATATGAATGCCCGTATCACCGTACCGATGCATTACGGTACGTTCGATCTTTCAGACGAGCCTTTGTTCGATCCTCCTCATGTCTTTGCAGCAGAAGTTCGTAAGCGAGATATGCCCGTTCTGCTTCCTGAACTGGGAGAAATTGTCAAGCTCAGTCATCAGCGCTAATTCTGAGAGATTTTTATTTTCCCGTTTCTTTAGGTGCTATTATCAGATTATCTTTGGGTACGACGATGGTCCGTTGGGCTGTCGAGTCATTGTTTATGCTGGTTACTTCGCCTTTTGTGGTAAAGTATACATAATTTCCCATGTCATAAAAACGGTAAACTTTTACTCCATCGTGTTCGAACAGGTAACTTATAGTATATGTATCGTTATTCTGAGGTGCTTTGTTCTGAATAGGTATTCCTACGCCACAGGAGGAGAATATCATGGAACACAGAGAAATAAGGCCTGTATAAAATAAACTTGCTTTCATGCTTAAAAGTTTGGGGTTATTCGTTTTCACAAATATATCCAAAATTCTGATTATACAGGAGTTTATGGCTGGAATTTATTTTATAGCAGTATGCTGAAAGGAGTTTATCTGAGGAAATGAATGGGGAATAAAAAAACTTGAAGCAGGTTTGATGTATTCCTGCTTCAAGTTTATTATAGAGGGTATTTAATTTACTTTTTCAGTGCAGCAATGCTTTCTTTCAATGCGGCAATCTTAGTTTCAGCATCAGCTTGTTTTTTACGTTCCATTTCAATAACGTTTGCCGGTGCCTTGCTTACAAATTTTTCATTGTTCAGTTTCTTCAATACGCTCTGTAAGAATCCTTCCTGATACTTCAGGTCTGCTTCCAGCTTCTTCAGTTCTTCTTCTACGTCGATAAGATTACCCAGCGGTATGAAGTATTCTGTTGTACCTACCATGAATGAAGCAGCACCTTCTGGCTTACTTTCTACTACAGTTACAGCAGAGAGGTTTGCCATCTTCTTCACAACCTCTGCATATGCCATCAGCTGAGTGTTTTCTCCAAGTACGAGCATTTCGAGTACTTCTTTCTGTGCAATGTTTTTCTGCAAGCGGATGTTGCGGATACCTGAAATGATTTCTTTCAGCTGATCGAATGCATTGCAAAGTTCGTTGGCTACCTGTAAATCACGACCGCAGAAAGTTTCCAGCTGAGCAACCATGATACTTTCTCCCGGTTTGCGATCGTAGATATGCTGCCACAATTCTTCTGTAATGAATGGCATAAACGGATGAAGCTGACGCAACAGAACATCGAAGAAATGTAATGTAGATTCGTATGTCTTTTTGTCGATAGGCTGACCGTATGCAGGTTTTACCATTTCCAGATACCAGCTTGAGAATTCATCCCAGAACAGTTTGTAAACCAGCATCAGCGCTTCGCTCAAACGATATTTGCTAAACAAGTCGTCCATTTCGGCAGAAACCTTAACTAGCAGGTTATCGAACCATTCGGTTGCCAGCTTAGCATATTCCGGCTGTTCGATGTCGGCTACTTGCCAGCCTTTTACCAGACGGAAAGCATTCCATATCTTGTTGTTGAAGTTACGTCCTTGTTCACACAGTGCATCGTCGAACAAGATATCGTTTCCGGCAGGTGCAGAAAGCATCATTCCCATACGTACACCGTCAGCACCATATTGCTCTATCAAATCCAGCGGATCGGGTGAGTTACCCAATGATTTTGACATCTTGCGTCCAATCTTATCGCGTACGATACCGGTGAAATATACATTCTTAAACGGCATATCGCCCATGTATTCATAGCCGGCCATAATCATACGTGCTACCCAGAAGAAAATGATATCCGGACCAGTTACCAGGTCGGAGGTAGGATAGTAGTATTTGATTTCTTCATTACCCGGATTGTTGATACCGTCGAAGAGTGAGATAGGCCACAACCATGAAGAGAACCAAGTATCCAGACAGTCGTCATCCTGACGCAAGTCTTCTACTTTCAGATTTTGGTTACCGGTTTTTTCTTTAGCCAGTTCCAAAGCCTTTTCAGGAGTTTCGGCTACTATAAAGCCACCTTCTGGCAAGTAATAAGCCGGAATACGGTGACCCCACCACAACTGACGGCTGATACACCAGTCTTTGATGTTTTCCAACCAGTTGCGATATGTATTTTTATATTTAGCAGGGTAGAACTTCAGTTCGTCGTTCATTACAGGAGGCAAAGCCATGTCTGCAAAGTGCTGCATGCGCAGGAACCACTGCATAGAAAGTTTCGGCTCGATAGCTACGTTGGTGCGTTCAGAGAAACCTACCTTATTGGTGTAAGCTTCTACCTTTTCCAGCAAGTCAGCAGCAGCCAGGTCTTTTTCAATCTGTTCACGAACATCAAAGCGATCCATGCCTACGTACATACCAGCAGCTTCGCTGATAGTTCCGTTGTCGTTGAAAATATCGATAGAAGGCAGGTTGTATTTTTCTCCCAGCATGTAGTCGTTTACATCGTGTGCCGGAGTTACTTTCAGACAACCGGTACCAAACTCAATGTCTACATAGTCATCTTCGATAACCGGAATGACACGTCCAACCAGCGGAACGATTACTTTCTTACCTTTCAGCCACTGGTTTTTCGGGTCGTTTGGATTGATACACATTGCAGTATCACCCATAATTGTTTCAGGACGTGTAGTAGCTACTACTGCATATCTGCCTTCCGGATCGCCTTCTACTTTGTAGCGCAGATAGAAAAGTTTACTGTGTTCTTCTTTGTAAATAACTTCTTCATCGCTGAGGGCAGTCAAAGCTTTCGGGTCCCAGTTTACCATACGTACACCGCGGTAAATCAACCCTTTATTGTATAAGTCAACGAAAACTTTAATAACACTTTCGCTACGTTTTTCATCCATTGTGAAAGCAGTGCGGTCCCAGTCGCATGAAGCACCCAGCTTACGGAGTTGCTTCAAGATAATGCCTCCGTGTTCTTCGGTCCATGCCCATGCGTGTTTCAAGAACTCTTCGCGGGTAAGGTCGGTTTTCTTTATACCCTGTTGAGCCAGTTTGTTTACTACTTTAGCTTCTGTTGCAATAGAAGCGTGGTCTGTTCCCGGAACCCAGCAGGCATTTTTGCCAGTCATACGGGCGCGGCGTACCAGAATATCCTGAATGGTATTGTTAAGCATGTGTCCCATGTGGAGCACTCCGGTTACGTTTGGCGGCGGAATCACGACGGTATACGGTTGGCGTCCGTCGGGTTTAGAACTGAAAAGTTTATTGTCCAGCCAATACTGGTACCATTTCCCTTCCACATCAGCGGGATTGTACTTACTTGCTAATTCCATTTTTCTATATCGTTTTTAAATGTTTGTTTTTATACGTTTTAGGTTGCAAAATTAATAAAAGTAGTTGGATTTCTGATATTATGCCCCGAAAAACGTCTTTCTATGGCTGTATAAAATTTTACCCCTTCATACCAGTCAGCGTATAAAGGGGTAAAAACGGCTGCATACCTGGGTTGGTATGCAGTTTTTTTATAAAGAATATAAACTTTTTTCTTAGTTACCTTCCGTTTTCTTAAATCAATTCGTCGGAAGTGTATCCCTGAGGCAATGTGCGGCAGTTATAGCCTGAAGCCATAATTTCACCGTAAGCTCCGGCAGAACGGAGTGCGATAAGATCGCCTCGTTTTACACGGTTCAGGTCGATAGCTTTGCCGAAAACATCAGATGATTCACAGATAGGACCTACTACATCATAAGTTTCGTTCGGTTCTTCGGAAGTAATGTTCTCTATCTTATGGTAAGCCTGGTAGAGAGCCGGACGGATAAGGTCGGTCATACCTCCATCGACAATGGCAAACTGTTTGTTTGTTCCCTGTTTTACGTAGATAACTTTAGTGATAAGACTTCCGCACTGACCTACTACAGAACGTCCCAATTCGAAGTGTAATGTCTGTTGCGGACGCAGCTTCAGATGTTTATGATAAGTAGCGAAATAATCAGCAAAGTCGGGGATAGGCTGGCGGTTCGGATGAGCATAGTCTATACCAAGTCCACCACCGACATTGATATGTTCTACGATGATCTGGCGTGCGTAAAGTTTTTCCTGCAAATCGTTTATGCGATTACACAAAGCTACAAAGTCTCCCATATCCAGAATTTGTGAACCGATATGGAAGTGCAAGCCTACAAACTTCACATTGTTCATTTCGAGTGCACGGTCTATCACCTTATCCATGTCTTGCATGCTGATACCAAACTTGTTCTCTGCAAGTCCGGTGGTGATATTGGCATGGGTATGTGCGCCGACATCCGGATTGATGCGGAAAGCTACTCGGGCAATTTTTCCTTTTGCTGCTGCCAGCTCGTTGATTACTTCCAGTTCTGGAACAGACTCTACATTAAAGCAGAAAATGTCGTGATCTAGTCCCAGGTTTATTTCACGGTCGGTTTTCCCGACTCCTGCATACACAATTTTGCTTGCTGGGAATCCTGCTTTGATTGCTGCTGCAATTTCACCTCCACTTACACAGTCTGCTCCCAGTCCATGCTCACGGATAATGCTCAACACCTTTGGATTAGCATTAGCTTTAATTGCATAGTGCACACAAAACTTATTGTATTTGGCAGCCTCTGTACGGATTACGTTTAACGTATCTCTCAGCAGGTTTGCATCATAATAGTAAAACGGAGTTTCCAGTTCGCGGAATTTATTGATGGGAAATGTTCCTTTCATATACTGTAAAGAATTAAGTTGTAAAAAAAACGGACGATGCGATTCAAGTATAACCGTATCATCCGTTTTCTTTTGATGATTATTTATTATTAAATAAAACGTCGCTTAATGATTGCAGTGCTGTCTTCTTATCCGATTCTCGAATCAGGAACGAAATGTTGTAATTGCTTCCTCCAAACGAAATCATACGTACAGGAATGTTACGCATTGCCTGGATAGCTTTTGCTTCAAATCCGATATTTTCCCATTCCAGATCTCCCACAACGCAAACGATACACATGTCATGGTCTACGGTTACAGTACCATATTTCTTCAGGTCGTTTACGATTTCATTCAGATGTTTGGTATTGTCAATAGACATCGATACACCTACTTCAGAGGTACAAACCATATCGATGGGTGTCTGGTAGCTTTCGAAAATTTCGAATACTTTACGCAAGAAACCGTGAGCTAGTAACATACGGCTTGACTTGATCTTGATAGCAGTGATATTGTCTTTTGCTGCAACAGCTTTAATCTTACCTTTTTCAGTTTCGTTTGAGATAAGTGTACCCGGTGCACTTGGTTCCATTGTGTTGAGCAGACGTACCGGAATATTAGCATATTTGGCAGGCTGTACACAGGTCGGGTGCAGAATCTTAGCTCCGAAGTATGCCAGTTCTGCAGCTTCTTCGAAGTGAAGCTGACGTACCGGAGAAGTTTTGTCTACCACGCGCGGATCATTATCGTGCATTCCGTCAATATCAGTCCATATCTGGATTTCTGAAGCGTTTACAGCTGCACCGATAAGAGAAGCGGTATAATCACTACCTCCACGTTGCAAGTTGTCTATTTCTCCGTAAGCATTGCGGCAGATAAATCCTTGTGTAATATATATTTCCTGTCCAGGATTTGCTTCAAGCTGTAAAGCCAGTTTCTCGCGGATGTAGTTTAAGTCGGGTTCGCTGTTCTTGTCTGTGCGCATAAATTCCAAAGCCGGAATCAAAACTGCTTTCACGCCTTGTTCGCAGAGATAATTAGTTACCATGTTGGTAGAAATGATTTCTCCCTGTGCAAGAATAACTTTTTCTTCGAACAGTGTAAATATATCCTTTGTGAAAGATCGGATGTAGTCGAATACCGATTTTACGAACTCCAGAGTCTTCTGTTTATACTCTTCGGTAGAGAAAAGTTCATCAATATGCTGTTTATATTTTGCTTCCAGCTTATTGATTACTTCGTTTGCTCCTTCGGGATTTTTCTTGTATAGATAATCCGAAATTTCAACCAGTGTGTTGGTTGTACCCGACATTGCAGACAATACTACTATTTTCTGCTCGCCATCAGTAATTAATTTGGCAACATCTTTCATTCTCTGTGCAGAGCCTACTGATGTTCCTCCAAACTTTAAGACTTTCATTTCTAGTTTCGAATTTTAATTGTTCTATAAAATACTCTTTCTTTTGGGCGCAAAGATACGAATATTTTATGGTTCTTTTTAATAATGATAATAAAATCTCTAACAATTTGTCTTTTTTAGTATTCACTTGCTTCGCGCAACTGATGTTGTCCGCAGCAGTATACTTTTCCTGGAAACTCGCTTAAAAGGTTCAGGTTGTGGGTTGTCATGATGATAGCCGTCCCCTGTGTACATATTTCCTGAAGCAATTTGACGATGTTTCTGCCAGTCTCTACATCCAGGTTTCCGGTAGGTTCATCAGCCAGGATTATTTCAGGCTTGTTCAATATAGCACGTGCTATGACGATACGCTGCTGTTCGCCGCCTGAGAGTTCATTTGGCATCTTGTAGCCTTTGTTTTCCATGCCTACCAGACGTAATACTTCTTCAATGCGACTTTCTCTTTCTGAAAATTGCTTCCAGCCTGTAGCACGCAGTACGAAATCCAGATTATCGTATACAGTACGGTCGGTCAGAAGCTGGAAATCCTGAAATACGATGCCCAGTTTCCGTCGCAGGCTGGCAATATTTTTTTGCTTGATGGTACGCATATCGTAACCCAATACAGTTGCTTCTCCTTCGCATATATCCAGTTCACCGTATATGGTTTTCAGGAAAGTCGACTTACCGGTTCCTACTTTTCCTATCAGGTAGACGAACTCACCTTTTTTCAGTTCAAAGTTTACATTGTTCAGTATGCCTAGCTCCTGCTGGTTGATATCTACATTTTTATAACTTATGAGTGGTTGGTCTTCCATAAAATCAATGTTTCTTCCAGTTTTCGCTGTGGCGTTCTTTTAATTCGCGTGCTAAATCTTCAATGCGGTAGCCTTTCGATGTCAGCAGTACGATAAGGTGATAAAGCAAGTCGGCTCCTTCATAAATCAGGCGTTCGTCTGTTCCGTTGCATGCTTCGATGATTGTTTCTACTGCTTCTTCACCTACTTTCTGAGCCATTTTGTTGACTCCCGATTTGAAAAGACTTGTCGTATAAGATTTCTCAGGCATTTCTTCATGACGTTTGTCGATGAAGTCTTGCAACTCTTTCAGGAACATAATATCCTGTTCGTTCTTTTCACCCCAGCAAGTATCTGCTCCTGTATGACAAACTGGTCCTGCAGGATTTACCTTTATCAGCAGCGTGTCATTGTCGCAGTCGGCCGCAATGGAAACTACATGCAGGAAATTGCCGCTTTCTTCACCTTTTGTCCATAATCTGTTTTTGGTGCGGCTAAAGAATGTGACTTTTCCAGTTTCCACTGTTTTATTGTATGCTTCTTCATTCATAAATCCCAACATCAGTACCTTTTGGGTATAATTATCTTGAATGATGGCAGGAACAAGTCCGTTCATCTTCCCAAAATCTAAATCCATATTTTATATATTTTAAAATTAAACTCTAACGTTGATTCCTTCTTTGCAAAGGTATGCTTTTAATTCGGGAATAGGAATCTCACCGAAATGAAAAACGCTGGCGGCTAGTGCTGCATCCGCTTTTCCGATAGTAAAAGCATCTCTAAAGTGCTCCTTGCTTCCTGCTCCTCCCGAAGCGATGACGGGGATAGTCAGTATTTGGCTCAGTTGGGACAGGGCATCATTGGCGTAACCGTTTTTTACTCCATCATGGTCCATACTTGTGAACAATATTTCTCCTGCTCCGCGTTCATTGGCTTCCCGCGCCCATTCAAAAAGATTCCGGTCCGTTTCTTTCCTGCCGCCGTTCAGGTAACATTTCCACCCGTCTGCTGTTTGCTTGGCGTCGATTGCTACTACGCATACTTGAGAGCCAAAGTGAGAGGCTATGTCGTCTATCAACTGTGGATTGCGGATAGCCGAAGAATTGATGGAAATTTTATCGGCTCCGGCGCTGAGCAGACGGTCTACATCGCTTAATTCATGGATGCCTCCTCCCACCGTGAAAGGTATGCTGATATGTGCAGCAATACGTTTTACCAGGTCGGTAAAGGTTTTTCGTCCTTCGTGACTGGCTGTTATATCCAGATATACCAGTTCGTCAGCCCCTTGTTCGCTGTATATCTTTCCTAGTTCTACAGGATCACCGGCTTGTCGGAGATTTACAAAATTCGTTCCCTTTACGGTTTGTCCGTCTTTGATATCCAGACATGGGATAATTCGTTTTGCTAACATATATATTGTACTATTTTATTTAAAGATAACGGCTTAACTCTCTCAGTGAAATTTTACCTTCGTACAAAGCCTTTCCTACAACTACAGCAGGTATACCTGATTCGTGTAGCTTCAGAATATCATCAATACTGCTTACGCCTCCGCTTGCTATCAGATGTATATCGGGAAAGGCAGCCATAATATCTTTGTAAAGTGGAGTAGAGGGACCTTCCAGCATTCCATCGCGGCTAATGTCAGTACAGAGCACTTTGTTGATACCTTTTTCTATATAGTTTTTAAGAAACGGCATTAGTTCTTGAGTACTCTCTTCCTTCCATCCGCTAATAGCTATCTTGTTGTCTTTTACATCTGCTCCGAGTATTATTTTCTCTTCACCATATTTTTCTAACCATTGGCAAAATAATTCGGGCTGTTTTACGGCTATGCTTCCCAATGTAACCATCTGAGCTCCGTTGTCGAAAGCAATGACAAGATCTTCATCACTTTTTACACCTCCTCCGAAATCGATTATCAAAGATGTCTGACTTGCAATTCTGTCAAGAACTCGATAATTTACTACATGATGTGAAGCTGCTCCATCCAGATCGACTACATGCAAGCGGCTTATTCCGTAAGCTTCGAATTCCTTGGCAACTTCTACCGGATTTTCGTTATATACCTTTTGTGAGTCATACTTACCTTGTGAAAGACGTACGCATTTTCCGTCAATGATATCTATGGCAGGAATAAATTCTATCATAATATTATCTATATCGTTGGAGAGCAATGTTTATAAATCGAGAAAATTTGTGAGAATTCTTTCTCCGTTTTTACCACTTTTTTCAGGATGAAACTGTGTCGCATAAAAGTTATCTTTATGCAATGCAGAACTGTAAGGCAGAATGTAGTCTGTCTGAGCAGCCGTGCAGTCGTTCAGAGGAACGTAGTAACTATGTACGAAGTAGACATATTCTTCGCGGTTGAATCCTCTGAACAGATCACTATTGGTATGTGAAATTGTATTCCATCCCATGTGTGGAATTTTGTCTTCATGTTTTAGAGGTTGGAAACGTTTTACTTCAGCATCAAATATACCCAGACAGTCTACATTTCCTTCTTCCGAATGCTTACACATCAGCTGCATGCCCAGACAAATTCCCAATACAGGTTGTTTCAGTTCTTTTATAAGTCTGTCAAGTTGATTATCCCGTAAATATTGCATGGTATTGCGTGCTTCTCCTACTCCGGGAAAAATAATCTTGTCTGCCTTTAGCAGCAATTCCTTGTCTGCTGTTATGACAGGAGTTATTCCCAGACGGCGTAGGGCATAATCTACGGAAAATATATTGCCAGCATTGTATTTTATGATAGCTACATTCATTCTTTTATTTTATTTGTATTTTTGCAAAAGTAACGAAATATTGTGAACTTCCTAATATTTCTGACAAAAAGTTCATTGTATGCATCTGGTTGTAACAAGTTTTCTCTAAAATGTGCAATATTTAGGCTTTTAAGAATATCTGTTGGTGAGAAAAAATGAAGAATTTACAAGCAAACTATTGCAGATTAAGGAAAATGTACTACCTTTGCAACCGCAATTGAGAGAGATAGCAAAATTAAGAATAAAAATAATGGTGCGTTAGTTCAGTTGGTTAGAATACATGCCTGTCACGCATGGGGTCACGGGTTCGAGTCCCGTACGCACCGCCAGCTTACAAAGCAAAATTAGGAAAAGCTCTGATTCACAACAGAATCAGGGCTTTTTTCGTTTCTGGGCGGAAGCAGAATATGGTGGTTTTGCGAAGTAAGTCAGGTGCAAAAATGGTTGCTTTTTTCAGACCTCAAAAAAATGCAACTAAAATGTATTACATTTCGCTGATTTTCATATTTTTACGTAGGTTTGTTTTGTTCCATAAAAACTAAGTTTGTAGCACTAAAAACAAAGGAGTATGAAACAGAACACACTGAGAGTTCTGTTCTTCGTTTTGAAGAGCAGGTTGTTAAAGAATGGTGAGGCACCGATTATTCTTCGAGTAACGATAGATGGCCGGCAGGATGAAGTCCGGATTCAACGTTCTGTTCCGTTGAAGTTATGGGACAATGTGAAGGAACGCAGCAAAGGAAAAGACCGGAGTTCAACGGAACTGAACAGCTATATTGAGGCATTAAAAGTAAGGCTGTATCAGATTCACAAGGAACTTCTCTGTCGGGAAGCCCTGATCACCCCGAAGAATCTTCTGATAAAGTTGTTCTCTAAAGAGGAACGGCATCTGGTTTTGCAGACCATGCGGAAATGTATCGATGACTGGACTTCCCTGATCGGTACGGAGTACCAGCCCTCCACCATTTCACGTTATAACAACTGTTATGAATCGTTGCAGACGGTCATCAAGGATTTCTACAGGAAAGAGGACATTACATTCCATGAATTGAATGGGGAGTTCATCGACCGGTTTGAGATGCATCTGAGGACGGTACGCAAACTTTCCCAGAATACCCTGACCAAGTATATGAGCTGTTTCCGCAAATTTCTCGGACTGGCCCGGGAAAACGGATGGCTGGAACTGGACCCGTTGGCCGGAAAACGCAAGCGTCTGTTCCGGAAGGAAGAGACGTGCCCTACGTTCCTGACCCTGGAAGAATTGAAACGGATTATGGAGAAGGACTTTTCCACGACACGTCTGAACACCGTGAAGGATTTTTTCCTGTTCTGCTGTCTGACCGGCCTGTCGTACATTGATGTGAAGACCTTGTGCCCGGCACATCTTTACAAGGACAATGAGGGGAAACTGTGGATACACAAGGCCCGTGTGAAGATAACGACCCATAAGGAAAGCTGTACCTGCAATGTACCGCTTCTGGAACCTGCGCTCGTCATTCTGGAGAAATACAAGGACTGGAATCCGGAGAATCCTGAAGGACCCTGTTTTCCGATTCCGTCGAATCAGAAGATGAACGAATTCCTGAAAGAGATTGCCACCCTGTGTCGGGTGAACAAGCGGCTGACCGTCCATGTGGCCAGACATTCCAATTCTTATTACAAATTGAAAGTAAATAAATTACAAGGCTCTAATTTTAGATAGGTAACGATTTGGAAACGAGCGAAATTCCCTTATCTGTCATATTCTGCATTATTGAATAGAACACTTTTCTGAATACAAAGGTAGTGAAAGTTTTCAAATAAACCAACAGCCAAAGTCTGCAAAGTAAAATAGTACTTGGAGAGAATCCATATGGACATAGTAATAATAGACATTTCTGGCCATTATCCTATTTAAGTACCAAGGCTGCTCAGAAGCATACAGACAAGTTGGAGAAAGCGGTATCCGCTACAAATTCACAGGCTATAATGGCAAGAGCATCGAGTTCCTCGACTCACTCCTAAACTGAAGCCCAACTCGAAAAAGAACATCAAGATGTTGTCATTGTTTGCTAAGTGTGGTAAGCAAAGTAGATGCAAACAACTTAAAAGAAGTCAGTTGTCCTTGATAATCTTGGGTAGCCAACTATGTGAAATTATATTTATTTGTTATTTTAAAGATGTGACAGATCATTTTTTATCTTAGTTGTAGACATCTCTCTCAAACCATTTGATCTCCTTGGTAAATATATAACTTCACATACATCTTTTAAAAAATCAAATTTTCCATACCAGTCTTCTCCCATAACACATATATCAATATTGTTTTCCACAATTTCTTTTATTTTATCACTACCGTATAATTGAGGAATAACTAAATCAACATACTTTATTGCCTCTAACATAAACTTTCTCTCTTCAAAAGAGAAATAACATCTTTTTTTACTATGAGCTAAATTATACTTTTCATCTGCTAAACTAACTATTAAATAATCACCCATGTTTTTAGCTCTTTTTAGGAAATCAATATGACCAAAGTGTAGAAGATCATAAGTGCCATATGTTATAATTCGTTTCATTGCCTAAATATTATATGTTTTCTATTTTTTCAACAATTGATTGAGCTACTTTGTGTTGATTATTCAAAGTAACTTTAAGATGCATATATGGTATGTTGATTCCGTCCAAATATTGTTTTATTATAGGGAATGTATAATTACCTGGAATATCAAAGATGTCAGCAGCGAGGACTACACAATGAATATCGTAGCTTTTTACTGCTATATCTATGGCTGTCAAAATACTGTTTTCTTTATAAAACACTACATTTGCATCTTTCTTGTCTAATAAGGATACGTCATTATGCATTATAAGATGAGGTATTAAAACTCCATAATGCACAATCAGTTGATCCATAAGAATAGTCTTTCTATAAGGATCTAAAATAAAAGGGATTTTTCCTATTAATAAAATATTCTTTTTCCCTTTTTTATACCCAAAATTATATGCCAATAATCTATTAGGAATGTTTTTTATTTCAATAACAAAATTTTTAATATTTAAAACATTACCCTTAATCAACTCAGTTAAATTTATAAAGTTCATCTGTATATTTGAAGGAGTTCCAAAATCAAATGGCCAAGTTATGACTTTTGTTGATAAACCCTTATTTTTCAAATATGCCTTTATCCATTTAATCCTATATACACTATTTGGACAATTATATACATATTCGTCATTAAATAAAAAGAAAATCATGTAATCGACCAATGGTGCTAATAAAATAGCTCTTCCAATACGATATTTACTAGCTAAACATATATTATAAGGAAAAATTGATTGACTTATTACTTGCAATTCACTTAATTTATGTGTAACATCAACTAATTCAACCTCTGCTGTATCACAATATTTTTTCCAAAATTCATAGCCTCCTAATACTCCATCACCATCAGGAAAACCAACTTTTACTCTACTCATATAATTGATTATTAAATAATGTGAGCTTGATAGATTATAAGTTCTTGTGAATTAGGCGACTAGCGAATTATTATGGCTTTATAGCGCTGATTCTCATAAAGATTTATAACAACAATCGTTATGCTCACTGTGAGCAAAGTTATAGAATTATTTTGTATGGCAGATGATTTCTGCAAATTATTGATGCCATGATGACAAAATACACGCTTAAACCTACTACAAAGCGCAAATATTATCGTGATTCTACTATGTCCAAAGCAGAAATCATGCTTATCATGATACTTTTCCATGACAAGGCACTTCGTTCTTTCTTATTCGCTAAAAATGAGAAACTTACAAGATTTGTTTTTTAGATAGGTAACGATTAAGAAACGAACTAAGTTCTACATTCTGCATTGTTTTGCACTATTCAAAAGAACGCTGTATTCGATGTCAAAAATACGATTTTTTTGCAGAAAATGAATTTGTTAGAAATATAAATTAACTGGCAGAGTCAATCAGCAAGTGCAATATTACGAAATAAATTTGAAAAACTCCTTTTTTGGTGTTGAGAAATTTAGTTTTTCCCTTGGCCTTTGGTTAATTTTGTACTGAACCTCCTTGATGAACTCATCCTAGAGTTCCCTGAATCTGTTCCTTTCGGTATGTATTGCCGGATAAGTTTGTTTTCGTTCTCAATGGCTCCTTTATGCCATGAAGCATACGAGTCTGCAAAATAAACGGTAGTACCGAGTGCTTTTGCGATTTTCTTATGGCAAGCAAACTCGCTTCCATTGTCCGTTGTGATGGTCAGCACGTTTTTCTTGTAAGGGAAAAGCAGCCTTATAGCCATATCATCCACATTTTCCGGATTCTTTCCCTAAGGCAGCCTTACCATAAGGAGGTAGTTTTTCGAGCGTTCGCACAAGGTCAGTATGGCACTCTTTTGTCCCTTCCCTATGATAAGATCCATTTCCCAATCTCCAAAACGACTGCCGTCGGCTTCTGCCGGCCTGTCGTGTATGCTTGTTCTGTCTGGAATATTGCGCACCTTGGTCTTCCAGACAACTTTGACATGATGCCTGTATTTCAGTTTATGGCGGCAATGGTTGCGGAGTCCACCGCTTTCGTCTCCCCTTATCCTCTTGTAAATTGTCTCATGGGAGATATATTCCGATTTCATGGAGAGGTAACCGGAAATTTGCCTGGAGATCAGTCTTCTGTCTTCAAGAGATGCAAGGCCTCTTTCAGGATGTTCCTGCCAATACCCCTGTTCCCAGGAATGCGTTCCTTATGGACATCGGCACTTTCCTGTGCAATCCGCCAACTGTAACGTAACGTCCCAGACGGGTTGAGTTGCGTTTTTATCTCCCTTCCTACGGTAGAGGGATGAACTTTTATTGCCGAGCAATGGCTTTACGGCTTTTCCCTTCTTGTGATCCCAGATAGATTGCGTATCTTTGCTCACGGGTTAAATGATTATAGTGTATCGCAACACAAAATTAATTAATCCATTCGGGGAAGCGGAGGCTTCCCCTTTATTTTTTGTATTGCTGAATGACCCTTCTGAGTTGGTTGCCTTCCTCCTCCGTCCTTGGAGCGTAGCGGAAAGGGCGGAGGAGGAAGGTTTACACTTCTATCTTGAATCTATAATATAAATCAACCTCATAAAGTTTTTACTGGTTAAATCCATAACGTATCTCACAATATTTGGTATATTTGCACTTAAATATGAGATATAATCCCAAAATCAAGAAGCATGAATAAGATAAAAATGGTTCTAGACCAAAAAGGCATAAAACAAAAATGGCTTGCGGAACAATTGGGTAAAAGTTTTAATATGGTTAATTCTTATGTTCAAAATAGAACTCAGCCAAGTATTGAGACTTTATATAAGATTGCTTCAATATTAGAAGTAGGAGTAGATGAACTTCTATACTCAAAAGAAGATATTAAAAGAATGAATAATGTAAATCTGCAATAATATGGCAACAGCGAATCAACTAAAAATGCTTGTTAAAAGTCATTTTGAAGAAAACAATGAAAAATTCAATACCATAGCATTGCAAATTGCTGCACATGAAGCAAGATTAGGACATACTAATCTTGCCAATGACATTCGCAAGATTATTGAATCATCCAAAAATAATAAACCCAGATTGAAGAATATAGATTCTAATCTTCAAGGTCTTTTTTTGGAGATTTACCCACAAGAAAGGTTGTCGGATTTGGTTGTCTCACCTCAGATAAAGGAACGAATAGAGCGAATTATCCATGAATTTACATATAAGGATAAGTTGTTCAAACACAATTTGGAGAATCGTCGTAAAATACTCTTTTCTGGTAATCCAGGAACTGGCAAAACTATGACAGCTTCAATAATTGCAAACGAATTGAGGTTACCTATCTATGTTGTTCTTATGGATAAAATTGTAACTAAGTATATGGGTGAAACAAGTGCTAAGTTACGACAAATATTTGATTTCATAAAAGATGTTCCTGCTGTATACTTATTTGATGAATTCGATGCTATAGGTGGTCAACGTGGTAAAGATAATGAAGTTGGAGAAATGCGTCGCGTCCTAAATTCTTTTTTACAATTTTTAGAAAGAGATCATTCTGATAGTTTAATAATAGCTGCAACAAATAATCTGGAATTATTAGACCAAGCTCTCTTTAGACGTTTTGATGATGTTATCCGTTATCAATTACCTACCGATAATGAAAAACTACAACTTCTAAAAAATCGGTTAAATGGGAATCTTAGCAATAAGGAAATAAAAGATTTATTACCAGAACTTACTTCATTGAGTCATGCAGAAATAAATCAAGCTTGTTTAGATGTAATAAAAACATCTGTAATATACGATTTACCTATAGAATTTGATTTAGTAGTAAAAACAATACGGGAAAGAAAATCTGCTTATAATTTAAGTGCTGAATAATGGATAAGTACAGTCATATCATTTTACCTGAGCAAATTAAAACATCAATAAAATACTCTCCAAGAGGTAATGGAGGTAGTTCTCCTGCGATACCTGTCAGAGATAGGAGAACTCATGCTGAGAATTTGCAACATCAGCTAGAGACAGCTCACTCTGAAAATGAGCGTATCAAGATGGAAATGGAAGCGGTTTCTTTACCTGCCAGAACTGGTACTTATTTGGAATTCTCAGGTGCTCCAGCTCATGAATTAGTTACAAAAAGTTTAGAGGATCAACAATCAGGAATAAGACTGCTGAATGTAAGAATAATTTGTGATGAAAATACAGGCGAACAAACATTTGCTACTGTTTTTATCCCTCACGGAAAAGAAAATAAATTTGTGGCTAAATTAAGCAAGTACGCACACGAAAACACATCAAAAGGAAAGCCTAAGAATGATAAACTTTTCCGTAGTATTGAGAGTATTAATATTGCATTGCTTAAAGCTTTATGGACTGATAATATTAGTGATTTCCCTACCAATAATATTGATTGGTATGAGGTATGGATACGTACTAGTGATTCTGAGGAATTATCTAATCAACATGATGCATTTATCGGAATTCTAAATACATTACAAATAGAATATAAAGAAAATTCTATACTCATATTCCCGGAAAGATCTGTAATTCTAATAAAAGCAAATTTAGCAATTCTTACAAAACTGTTGCAAAGTTCTGACCAATTGGCAGAAATTAGATGTGCTAGAAGTTTAACAGATTTTTTATTTAGAGAATATCGTAGTGAACAAAACGAATGGGTTCAAGATTTACGAAACAGAACGATAGTTGATCCAAATTGCGATTCTGTTCTCTGTGTTTTAGACACAGGTGTAAATAATGGACATCCTCTTCTTGCTGATGCAATTAAAGATGAGCATTGTGCAACGGTAGTTGGAGAAGGTAATGCGGATAGAAATGGGCATGGAACCTGTATGTGTGGAGTTGTCGTGTATGGAGATATGGCAAAGGCTCTAGCTCATAATAATATTGTTCCAATTCATAATTACATTGAATCCATCAAAATCTTTCCATATAATACCCAAAATCCCAAAGAAGCTTGGGGATATTTGACAGAACAGGCAGTTGCGATTTCTGATGTCACATTTCCAAACAAACCTATATGCTATTGTATGGCAATAACTGCTGAAGATTGTGAAAACGGTAGACCTTCATCTTGGTCAGGCTCCATTGATAAAATCACATATAACAATGGCCATAATGGTAAATTATTTCTAGTTTCTGCAGGGAATATTAGAGATATAAACGGAATTGATAAAGAAATAATAAGACAATATCCAAATGGAAATTGTTTGCGCCCTATTCAAAATCCTGCACAATCTTGGAATTGTATGACAATAGGTGCTTATACAGATATTGTTGCTGCCAACAATCAAGAGTTGCAAGGATATCAAAGAGTTGCTCCAAGTGGAGGAATAAGTCCTTTTACTCGTACGTCTAAACTTTGGGAGAAATCATCATTGATAAAACCAGAAGTAGTATTTGAAGGAGGTAATTTATACAAGACTAATGACAATCAAATACCTTTTTCAGAAAGTGAGGCCCTTCAATTAATAACTACGAGCAAGAATTATGCTGTTAATGGTTATTTTGATTCTATAAATGCAACTAGTGCAGCAACCGCTTTAGCTCTGAATTTTGCAGGTAAACTCCAAGCTAAATATCCAGGCTTATGGGCAGAAAGCATTAGAGGGCTTATTGTCCATTCAGCAAAATGGACACAATGCATGGAACAACAATTTCCCGCAAATAATCGGAAGGAAATGGAAAATAGGTTGCGACATTGTGGTTATGGAGTACCATCGGAAGATAGAGCTCTTTTTAGCTATGGAAATGGTTTAACTTTTATAGCACAAGAAGTTATTCAACCTTTTATCAAAGAAAGAAGAGATAGTGATGCCAAGATAAATGAAATGCATTTTTTTAATTTCCCATGGCCACATGAAATTTTAGAGGATTTAGCGGAAGTAGATGTCTCAATGAAAATTACATTATCATATTTTATTGAACCAGCTCCTGGGGAAATTGGATGGAAAGATAAATACAGATACGCTTCATGTGGATTACGATTTGATGTTAATAGAGAAGATGAAGACGAGAGGGCCTTTAAATTAAGAATCAACAAGGCAATTGAAGCCGAAGAAAATGAAGAACGTGGAAAGAATGATTCTGCTAGGTGGTTAATTGGTGCTGATAATAGGAATAAAGGTTCAATTCACTCTGATGAATTAAGGTTATCAGCAGCCCAATTATCAACATGTAATTTAATAGCTGTATATCCGATTGGAGGTTGGTGGAAAACTCGTAAAAATTTAAAGAAATACAATAATAAACTAAGATATTCATTAATTGTTTCATTGGATACGCCTATTGAAGATATAGACATGTATAATGTTGTAAAAACCAAAATCGAAGCAATCATTCATACTCCTATTGAGGTGGAAATTCCAATAAACGACTAAAAATATAGGGCACTATAAAATATTTTGTGTAAATGGAAAATACGGGATTCAAGTTTGAGTCTC
>ENA-OWPP01000660-OWPP01000660.1-human-gut-metagenome-genome-assembly--contig:-NODE-660-length-37378-cov-7.442274_pt1 | contig 37378 bp, 35 predicted proteins | sample MGYA00248265_ERZ651848 | MGnify/ENA primary metagenome ERZ651848 (study PRJEB26924, sample SAMEA4378233) | human gut metagenome | biome: human gut; feature: human-associated habitat; material: faeces...
TAATTACAAATTTTTAGCATCTAATTTAACTTCAATTCCTATTATACAAAATTTTAAGATAATGCACCACTTTTTTATAATTAAAACGGTTGAAAACTGTACCACTAATAACTCACAATAGAGAGATGTCACCGTCAAGTTAAATGTACAAAATAACAGCGAAATTTTTAAATCTATTTCTTATCGATACAAATTCCTCGTAGGCGCTCGGGACCCCTACCTGCTAATAACTTGGTAAAAAGCACCCGACGATTACAGATAGAGAAATACATGGATAGCTTTACAGACAAAGAACTATCCTTAATGGAATCTTTAGCCAGCGGTATCAACGAAGCAAGAAACATCGAAGACTAATTAAAAGAATCCATACATAACGGAAAGAGCCGATAAAATGAGATTGTATTAATCTCATTTTATCGGCTCTGCGTCTTTGCGTCTGGCTCTGTAATCACAGTTACTTTGAACTGCTTTATTTCAATTAAATTTTCTTGTCTGCATTTCGGACAATAGAGGGGGAATTTTTTTAATTCAGTATCTTCCCTTATCTTTAATCGTGTTTTATTTCCACATACAGGACACAATATCCACTTGTAGTTTATAATAACTATCTCCTCCTTTACACTTTAATTCAAATCTTTATTAAAAAATATTTCATCTTATTTAACAAGAAACCATATTTATATAACAACATAAAATACACTAAGTTATTTTATTGAACATATATCGTACTTTATCTATCCGACTATTTGGACGACGGGGCTGGCAAACAGGTTCACCGGTAGTAACATGGTACCCTTTTAACTCTGTTAAACAAACACTACGTCCATTTGTAAAGAAAGTTAAATCACTACGATATTCTTGAATACACCGAGCAGGGATTTCTCCACTAAGAATGACCTCATTATTTTTCAATTGAGTGTCTACGATGTTCGCACAATATTTAGGAGCATCGTTGTATGCTCGTGAAAGATATTCCTGTGGCGCATAAATTTTAAAACTAAGATATGGCTCTAACAATTCTGTTCCAGCTTTTTTTAAGACTTGTTCCAATACAATAGGAGCAAGCATCCGAAAATCTGCTGGGGTACTAACAGGGCTATAGTATAAGCCATACTTAAAACAGATTTTACAGTCCGTCACATTCCAACCATACAATCCTTGTTCACAGCCATAGCGTATCCCCTCCATAACTGCATTTTGAAACGATTGATTTAAGTATCCAAGAGAAACCGAGCTCTCATACTGTACTCCGCTCCCTAATGGAAGCGGTGCTACAGATAGACCAATGGAAGCCCAGAAAGGATTCGGTGGAACTTCGATGTGAATGGTATACTCTGCTTTTTTTAACGGTCTTTCCATATAAATGACTGTAGGCTCTTTTATTTCTATCTCCACATGATACTTTTCTTGCAGCAGAGCACAAGTCACTTCCATTTGTACTTTCCCTAAGAAAGAAAGTATGATTTCATGTGTCGCAGAATCCACATAATATCGCAGAAGCGGGTCACTGTCGGAGATTTCTAAAAGTGCATCAAGTAACATTTCTCTCTGTTCAGGTTTACTCGGTTCAACAGTTGTTTGTAGTAGAGGGTGCGGATTTTCAATCTTTTTTCTCTGTGGCAATAGTTTTGTATCTCCAAGAACACTATTTAACTTCAAAAACTCATTCTGCAAAATAACAATTTCCCCGGAATAAGCCTTATCAATTTTACATAATTCACCATTTATTGAAGTATACATTTCTGTAATTTTTATTTTTTCCTTTTCCGATATTCTAACCGAATCTCGCAAATGCAGTACGCCACTATAAAGACGTATATATGCAAGACGCTGTCTTTTTTCCGAATACTCAATTTTGAAAACTTTTCCGCAAAGTTCAGACGGACCTCGATGTGTTGATGAATAAAATTTATTAGTAATAACTTCTATAAGGTTATCAATCCCTATATTACTTTTTGCACTTCCATGATAAAGAGGGAACAGAGAACAATTCTGAAATCTTATGCTTTCCTCTTGTTCGAGTTCCAATGCTTCTAATGATTTACCGGACATATATTTCTCTAAAAGGTCATCGTTTCCCTCTATTACCGTATCCCATTGTTCAGATTCGGTAAAGTTCGTCACACACATATTAGGATACAGTTCTACCTTCTGTTTGATTACAATTTCGGCAGAAAGTTTCTCTTTAATATCCTGATAAACCGTTGATAAATCAATTCCATTTTGGTCAATCTTATTGATAAAAAAGATTGTGGGAATACCTATTTTCCTAAGTGCATGAAACAATATACGAGTTTGTGCTTGTACGCCATCTTTTGCAGAAATCAGTAGAATTGCCCCATCTAATACTGATAATGAACGATATACTTCTGCTAAAAAATCCATATGTCCTGGCGTGTCTATGATGTTTATCTTAGTATTTTTCCACTGAAAAGAGGTTATCGCCGTCTGAATTGTAATTCCTCTCTGACGTTCTAAAAGCGTATTATCCGTTTTCGTTGTACCTCTGTCCACGCTTCCTAATTCTGTAATCGCTCCACTGTTATATAATAAGCTTTCTGTTAAGGTAGTTTTTCCCGCATCAACATGAGCTAAAACTCCAATATTAATAATTTTCATGTGATTTTCCTCCATTCAAAAGCCCAAAAGGGCATAAAAATCCCAGTGATAAATACTCTTATCACTGGGATTTTTATGCATAACCATAGGCATACAAAGCATACAGATATTCTCTGGATACTTTAGAATCACATGATAAAGGTATTCTTAAACTGGGTACAAAAAACTAAGCCCTCCTAAAAAAGGACATCCAATTATTTGTTCCCACTATCAAATTGACAGTTTATTTAAGAATACCTTGCCGCATATTTATTAACTCCTTTTAAATAGATACTTAAATAATAGCACGTAAGAGCATATTTGTAAAGGAATCTCCAATTTTTTATCAAAGAGAGTACGTGATTACAAAATAGCTGTAATAATGTACCAATATTTGTTATTCTATAATCTTCCAATTACTCCCGTTCTTTTCAAGTACCAAATCAAATTGAGATACCTGCGTTGCTTTGGTCTGCTGGTCGATATACTCCACTGTCAGCGATACCGTGACTTGATTATCCTTACGATTGTGAATAGGATTTACCAGTTCTTGAAAGATGTACTCTTTTCCGATTGGTTTTAATATCCCGTCATTCACATAGTAGGAAAGTTCACTGGCTGTCGCTGTAGGATAGAGCTTGAAGAACGTCGTTAAAAACTCATTGATTTCATTGGTTGTAATGGAATCAACCGTCCCCTCACTTTCAATGGCTTTTGGTTTATAACTTGATTTCTTAGGTATGTTGGTAATGGTCGGATTCTTAACCAGTACCATATTTCCAGAACCATCTACATAGACACTCACTATATAAGCAGAGTGGACGGTCTTTGTATTTTCTCCCTCTGTAATGAGCTGGTCTACACTGTAGGTTACATTAAACTCATTGTCGCCAGTTGGCTCTACCGTCCATATCTGAAATCCTCTTACAGAAGACGATACAGGAATATCTTTGCGTACTGTATCAACATTGAGAGCTTGAAGTTCATCTGTCAGATAGCCTTTTAGACTTTCCATTCGATTATCAATGGACTTATCGGATTGCTCCCATGAATAGTAGACTTTCGCAAAGTTCTCTACAAAATTTTCTACATGATGAGTATCAACGTATTCCTTTTCTATGATAGTTGTTTCGTGAATAGTATGAGTATCTATAGCTGTAAAGTGCTTGAATATCGCAAAGCTGAAACTAAGCCCTAAAAGTACCCACAAGGCAATCACAACCTTTTTATGAGGATTGACCTTATAGACACGAGGTTTCTTTTCCTTTGGTATCTGTTTTTCTTTATTCTGATTTTTTCTAAATTTCATCATTAAATCTTCCTTTCTCATTGTTTGATTCGTCCTGCTCCCACTAAATGCTGTTGCCAGTAGGGGCTTGTTAAGTCGGCATAACCGATTGGGTCGCCTGCATGAAACATACGGTTATTGCCAAGGTATATCCCAACATGAGTAATATAAGAGCCAGCGTTATAGGTAGAATGAAAGAAAACCAAATCGCCAGCTTGTGCTTCCGATAGTGGGATATGCTGGGTCACATCATATTGCTGTTGTGCGGTTCGTGGTAAGTTAATTCCAGCTTTTCCATACGTCCATTGTGTCAGTCCGCTACAATCAAAAGAAGTAGTCGGGGAAGCTCCACCGTAAACGTATCGCCAGCCCTCATATTTCAGTGCTTCGTCCATGATGGCTTGTACCGTATCATCATCAAACTCTGTTGTGACAAGATACTGCGTTACCAGTTGCACATAAAACATATTGCCATAGTTGTATCGCCAGCCCCCATTGATAGGTATGGCTATGGGATTGGGGTAAGACACTTTTTCGCCACCTGAATACTCTTTTGAGAAACTTTGAGCCAGTTCAAAGGTATATTTATTTCCACGATTAGCCACATACCCTAAGAAACCACCACCATAATTGTAGGACTGGATAACCGATTCTAAATCTACACTGAGCCTTTCGCTACTGGCTAATAATTCACTGAAATACTTCACACCTTGCTTAATGGATTCTTCTGTACTCAATGAATTAGGTGGAAGACCGAGGGATTCCGAGGACTGCATAACATCTTCCGCAGTACCGCCCGATTCCACCTGTATAATCGCAAGAAGTATGTTGACATATTCTTCAACGCCATATTCTTTGGCATATTTTTCTACCATAGGCTTATGAGCCAGCACTTCTGCGGAAACATTCACACCTCCATAATGAATATTGGAAATTCCGCTGTCCTGTTCATCTGAAAATAAAATGGCAACAAACAGAAGCAGTGAGAAGACCATCAAGAATAATCCAGAACCACCAATCACTAAAGTTTTCAACTTCATGGTTTCTTACCGACTTTCTTAATGGTGGCGGTTTTGATTGGTGGTCTACTTCTTGTATTTTGTAGTGGTACTCTTTGAACAGTAGACGGACGTTCTTTTGTGATTGGACGTTGTGAAGTTCTATCTGCTGTAGTGGTTGAAGTTGCTGGCTTTTGAACGGTTTTTTCTTGAACGGTATTGCCTTGGCGTTCCACTTTTGGACTTGAAAAATCGGACTTAACTGCTGGACGCTCTTGTTTGGCTTGTTGAGATTCCTTATATGAAGTCTGAATATTAGACTGTTTTGAGGTCTGTTCATCATGATATTGTTCTTGTCTTGTAGTCGGTCTTTCATGAACAGAAGAAGCAGGCTGTTTTTTCTGTTTGACCTGTTCCATTTCAGAGCGACGCTTCGCAATGGTTTTTCGCCTTTGTTCCTGCTGTTCCTTGCGTCCACTGGCTCTGTCCGCTTTGGTTTGAGAAATACTACTGGTTAAATCACGGACATTCTCTTTTACTTTGGATTTTCCTTGATATACTGCATATCTTGCATTGGTCGGCAAATCTTTAACCTGTTCTTTCAAACCACTAGCAGTGTCTACCATTCTGTCTTTGGTATCAGCTACTGTACCGATGGTTTGACCGATACGTTTTCCAAGTGTTGATTTTTCCTTTCCGTCTGGTCGGGAGTGATCTGCTTGTGTCCTTGCAGAACTCCCCGAACCCGACTGTCCTTTTTTACCTGTAACAATGGCAGACCCAGCCCCTAGAGTAGTCATGGAACGTCCAAGTTTCCGCTGTAGACGGTGCATGTGAGCGTGCATAAGCATACGAGGTTTTCTCATCACACGACTTCCCACACTTTGAGAATCGTTACTCTGTAGAGAAAACATACTCATTAAATCGCCCAGCTTGAAGTAGATTCCTGCAAAGGTCACAATCTGTAGAAAAGCAATCAAAAAGAACGGATAACCAGCCGATAAGGTATAGAGCATGGTTGAAATACTAAATGCTGTCGTAATAATCAATGTGATTCCAGCTCGTGTCAAAATGGTATTAAAGAGCTTTGTTATGGCTCGTTTTGACATACCATCAAATGATGGAATCATGCTTAAAATAAAGCTCACAGGCAGAAACATAGCATAGATGATAAAAAGTACCTGCGAGAAAATCATGATTCCTGTTAATAGGAATACAAATATGGAAATCCCAATATTGAAGACAAATAGGAAGAAGACTGTACCTAAACGGTTAATGGTCTTTGTAATGGTTAGATTGGTATTGCTTCTGTCTTCAATTTCTTCCGCAACAATTTTTTCTCTGTCTTCGCCATTGTTGGAATCTGGGCTGGTGGAGAGCAGGCTTTCCACACGGTCAATACCGATACTTTCAATGTCTGAACTGTTGTATTGAAGCAGTAGCCACGGTTGCTGAACCTGTATGGAAAACAGGCTATCTCTGATTAAGTCCACGCTGTCCTTGCCTTGACTATCGGAATGGGGCATGACAATCTTCGTGCCAAGTGATAAACTGGCATTACTGATGTCTGATGAAAAGTCATTGATTTTTTTAATGTAGTCGGGAGCGTAGGCAATAAAGGAAGCCGATAGGATAAACACCAGCACAAAATTCATAATGGCATGAATTGCCTTTGTGGTTTCTCTCTTTATCAGTCCCGTATAGGCAACATAAACCCCAAGAACCAAAATCAAGAGTAAGAGGAATCCAACATAGAAACCCTCTGTTGAAAATCCGTTTGCACTCACACCAGCTAAGGTCTGCATATTCTTACCAATGGAATCTGCTGTAGCGGAAATGAAGTCTAAGGAATAGGCTTCCTGTACTAAGTAACCTGTCGCATTGGAAACATACAAACTGATTGTCCAAATAAAATTGGTAATGGCATATAGTCCATACATGACCTGTTTTCCAATCCCGTCCGACCAGTTCCACGGAAGCCAGCCCCAGCTATTATCCACATAAAAATCCAGTTGATAGTTTTCAAGTGGGTATCGGCTGTATTCATTTGCCACATTGACCGTATCATCTACCAAGCCCGCAGCTTGAACCACCGTTCCCAGCATGGCTAAAAGAAAAATGGCAATCACAAGTGTGAAAGCCACTGTCATTGCCACTTTACCTAGACGTTTCAGCGTCCAGTTTGATTTTATTCTGTTTACTATTGATGGTTTCACATTTACACCTCTTTTCGCACAGGTGGTCTGGTATCAAAGGCATGGAGCAGTTCTTCAAATACAGGGTGGAACTGTATCACACCGACACGACCATATAAATCACTGATAAGGCATTGCCCGTTTTCCAAATCACGCAATCGCTTCTGATTGTTTTCGTCCTCTGGGTCTACACCAAAAAAGGCTAAGGTCTTTTTAATCTCGTTAAGGTCAGTGGAACGAAATGCAAATTTTAAGCCGAGGTTATTTTTCAGTTTTTCATCTAAGAGGTCGTCTGTATTTTGGGTCACGAAATATACCCCAGCGTTCATAGCACGACCAGCCCGAACCAGCTTCATAGATAGTGTTTTTCCTTGTGCTACCTGTAAAAAGCTCCATGCTTCGTCTAAATCTACAATCTTGAAAATGCTTCGGTCTGTATGGATAAAGTCTAAAGCAAAGGTACTAATGACAATCAGCATAGCAACGGATAAAAGCTCCATAGTGGTATATTCCTCAAAGGAAGTTTCCTTGTCGGGAAGTACCAAGTCCGCAACCTGTATAATGTTCAGTTGTTTTTCTAAGCTGATAGACTGCTCCACATAACCATTACTGAATAATAAATGTGCAAAGTCATAGTCTGTAAAACTTTCGATATGGTCGGCTATACTGGTACTTAGTGGCGTATTCTCAACCCGTAATTCCTCAATCACTTTCATCAACCCTCGTACTTCACTATTGGTTACTGCACGAATGGCTTTTCTAAGGATTGGGAAGCGTTCCCCATCACGAGAGGAAATCCCCGTAAGGAATGTCAGAATATCAATAGCCAGTGATTCAGAATCTTTGGGATTTTTCATAATCACATAAGGGTCAAGTAAGCCTTTGTTTTTCTCATCAGAAGTCAGAGTGACGATATTGATTTCATGGGAAATCTCTGGCAAGGTTTCTTTCCATCTGCCACGTTCTGCTTTTGGGTCTACAATCACTGCTTGTGCCCCATAAAGCACCGCATAATAGACGATAAGGTTATTCGCAAAGGATTTACCACCACCCAGCGAACCAACAAAAGCCGACGCTAACGCATTGGTTACTGAACCCTTAACCCCTTGACTGGCAAGAGCAGGTTTCAGATAGACATTGCGTCCAGTATCTAAGCTGTAGCCAACATAAATCCCCTCATTTTCCCCCAGCATTTGAGTAGCACCAAAACCTAAACCAGCGAGGAAATCAGAGGTCACGTATTGAATATAATCATTCATATAACGCTTGCTGGCAGGTAAAAATTCTTCATGTAAGCCGAGCATATCCCCAAATGGTCGTACCAGTTTTACGCTTAAATCGTCATAAAAATCTTTCACTTCATTACAACGACGTTTGAGTTCGTCAAGATCATTTGCTGATACCCTTACCACATAAGACAGCTTGTACATAGATTCCTTGCTTTGGTCTAAATTGGTTTCCAGCTCATTCACACTTTCCAGAGCTTCCGCCACATTGGAGCTGGTTTCATTATCACTTTGCCAAGCGTGGTTATCCAAGTCTTTCAGTTCTTTCTTTTTATTGCGGACAGTAGATAGGGCTTTACGATTCGCTACAATTTCCACATTCATTGACGTATCAATCGGGAATGTAAATTGCTGTTGCTGGTAGTAGAAGATTTCAGAGGACGGGAAGTCCAGTTCTCCGACAATGCTGTTAATGGTAAAGTAAGCTACATAGACGGTTTCATCTTCCTGCTGGATTTTCAAATATCGCTGTTTTTCTTCCACCAAACAGCGAGTAGGCTTAATCAAGTCATAGTATTTAATCAGCGTTTCATTATCCAGCTTTTTCTTTGATAGATGGTACTCATACTCTTCATAGGCAGTGCCTGTCTGTCCGTAAAGGTGTTCAATCAGATAGCCGAAGTCGTCCTTATCTAACCTGCGGATTTTGAAACGACGAGAGATTTTATTTTCTAAGAGCTTTTCCATCTTCTGAAAACGCAGGATTTCATCATTACTCATACTAACAAAATCGCCCATCAGCTTATGGTTCACATCATAGACAAAATCAGACAAAGCATTTTTTGCTTCAACGGTAAGACTTTTCATAGAAAACTCCTGATCGTTGAGAAGCAACTTAAAGCCGATAAAGAAACGGTAGTTCACTTGATTTTCGCCAATCATGGATATTAAAGCGTCTGTCTGTTGGTCGATTTTGTCATAGGCAACCGCTTTGAGCTTGCCAGTGACTTCATTTTTGGAACGCTCTTGTGCAGAACGTATGCTGGATTCTGTACTGATTTGTAAAGCATGAATTTTGCCATCACGATTTTGTGCGATAAGCTGTCTGAAAGAATCATGCACTTGTATTTTCTGTTCTGGACTTAGAAATGAGTAATTGTAAGGAACAAGCTCATAGTAAGCATAACATTCCCCGTCTTTATTCCAGACGAGATTGTTTTCAATGTATTTAATTGGATATGCCATAAAATTCACTCCTAACTGCTGTAATGGCTTCTTGTGGCTGGTTTCTGCCAAGCGTTACTTTTTTTCCTGCATAGGTCAGCTTTGGTCGCAGTGCATAAGCAATGACAGACTTCAAAAATCCATAAGGCTTTTTACCATCAAAAGTTTTTGTAGACATAAACCATGTGAAAGCCACAGGAATCCCAAAGTATTTGAGAAATGCTCCCTCTATCATGGAAAGAGGGGGCAAGTTGCCAAGTATCATCACTGCAAAGAGTGACACGACAAACCATGTCATTTGCGTAAAGGTTATGGGAAACGGAAGTCTAAAATCATTGATAGAATACAGTACCTTTTCCACAGACCAGATACTGGTATAGCTTCGTATTTTCTTCATGTAATCAATCCTTTCATAAAAAATAGGGGTAGCTGATTGAGCCACCCCGTAAAATAGAAAATCTGCCAGTAGTAATGTACCGACAGATTTAATAGACGATTTCAAAAATCCCATGATTGGTTGAGATAAACGTTCCTGAAAGGTCTAAATCCCGACCATAGGCTTGATAATCAATATAGTTTTGAAGACTAGCTGGTACTTCGCCTAAAGCACCCGTTTCTTCAATGTAGTAGCGTGCCACGTCATACATATCATCACAATCGGAATGAATGATAATATCCTCTTGATGTTCGCTTAGTTCTTCAATGCTTGAAAAATGAGTGAGCAGAGCAGATAGCTCCGATTGTAATTCTTCGGGTAATTCCGATACCATTTCCCATAGTCGATTGAGTTCGCCAATGGAAGTGTATTCGTCAACCGTAAAGGGTAACTCGTAGTCATGAATGGCGTATTCCTCATATTCATCATTCAAGCCGATTTTCTCTTTGACTTCCTCAAAGTCAATGGGAAAGGTAAACCACGCACCGACCAATTCGCCCTCATTGTATTTGCCTAAATTCGCAATATAGACTTGCATATCGTCCATATATTCACGTCCTTTCTTTGTAGAGATTCAAAAATCCCTACCGCACTTCGTTTGGTGTACCATTCCTTTGCGGAACATAAGAAAACCACTTATATTCCACAAAAGAACGGTTTTATTTAAGCACCAATAATGCGATTGAATAGCTCTAGTAAAATGTCTTTTACTCCAGCAGCGTTGAAGACTAAGCCAACCGCAATAATCGCAATAATTAAAAAGCCAATCAGTTTGCTAAACTCACGCTTGAAGCCAAGATACAAGCCAATCACAACGATTGCTAAAAGCACCAGTGATTGAGCGTTTGATAGAAACCAGTTATAAAGGTTTTGTCCAAAATTCATAAAAATGTTCTCCTCTCTATATTCAATGAATTTGTATTTGAGTTATTTTTTTGTTGTTATCACGTCCTGTTCTTTTACTGACTGTTGCTTCAAAATCTGCTTGTGTCGGTCTGTCAGTTTCGCATGGTCGAGAATGTCTTTTACAACCTGCGTCTGGTTGATTTCATCAAGTTTAATCGCAACCTTTAAGGTCGGGGCAACTTGATGAGATAGCCAGTTCAGCGTCCTTTGGAAGGAGTAAGGCTCTGGTTTTGTGGTTAGTTTTAATCGTTCACGATTGTTCCCAATAAACCAAGCCCATTCTTCATTCAGTTTCCAATCAGAACGAGGTTTGGAATCGTCTTTATCTACAAAACGGATATACCGATTGATAATTTTAAAGGCGGTATGCTCTGGATTGTCATAGACGAGTAAATCACGGACTGCATAATAGGCACGCTCATTTTTCAATCGAATCTCAAAACGGTTTTTTACTTCTGCGTCTTCAATGGGAATATCATTTTTCTTGTACTGCTCGTAGTCCTTTTCATAGATACAGAAATAAACTTCACTTTGTAATGAACCGATATAGAGGGTGTTTCCCATACATTCCTTTTCCTCTTTGCGTACCAGTTCGCCACTGCGATAGCTTTTAAAACTGCGGAAGACGGAGATACATTCTTCCTGTTGGCACTTTTCAGTGAGTACAGGGATATTCAAAATCCCTGTCTTATCGTTAATGGCAAGGTCAAGGCGTTTCATCACACCGCCAGCCACCAAAACGTCCATAAAGAACTCATACCAGCTTCTTTGTTGTGCCAGAAGATAGCTTTCAAATTGTCTGCACCCACGACCTTTCAATTCCACCAGAACTCCTTTGTCCAGTTCATGGGAGCAAAGGACGAATATGTCGCCTAAAGCATAATGCTCTGAATAAGAATAGAAACCATAGTCCTCATGAAGAAAATAGGACAGTTTCAGTTGTAAGATGTTTTCGACCACCTGCTGTACGTCTGTTGTCGGAAAGCGAATCCTTACATAATCAAACAGCATTTCAAGGGGAGCGTCGGGATTGAAGCGTTCCAGAGCTTCCCAAAGGGACTGCTGTAAATCCTCTGATGGCTTGACTTTTCCTGTTTCAATATCGCTTAGATACTGCCTTGTAATACCAGTCGCAACAGCTAAACGGTTTTGAGATAGTCCATAAGCCAAGCGTTTTTCTTTTAAATGCTGTAACCAAGTTTGTTCATTCAGTAAAAATCCCTCCAATCAAAAAGGCGTATGTCAACTTTTAAAGCCCATTTGACATACGCTGAAATTTTGTAAATCCCTTGTAACCAAAGGATTTTCTAATGTTTTTTTGACTGTTTCCTGTCGATTTGTACCCCCCTGTTAGAAATAGTGGGAAAAATTCAAAAAAAGACCTTTAAAATAAGGCTTTTTAGATACTTTTATATTTTTTGGTAGCTCTTTTGGTAGCTAAGTAGATTTAATCAATAAAATCATTTGATATGAGATTGAGTTTATCAGTTAATTCGGTATCTGCGTTGGGGTATAAATGACTATAAATGCTAAGTGTTGTTTTGACATCAGAATGGCCTAATCGTCTTTGGATATATAGGGCATTTACATTATATTCATTAATAAGCAAAGATGCGTGGGAGTGTCTCAAACCTTTTGGTTGAATGTATTTAACACCAGCACGTTTAGAGTATTTTAAAATTTGGTCTCTAATACTACGTTTACGATATGGAACTCCGTCGGGCGACAGAATGAATGGTATTTTATCGACTTTTTCTTGTCTTTCTTTCCACTCCTTAAGAACCTTTAGAGTATTATCATCGAGTCCAATAGTACGCCGAGAGCTTTCGGTTTTTAGCTTGTTACGGCGTTCCCAATTTTCACGATTTATATACTGTAAGTTGTGATTGATTGCTAGTGTTTTCTTTTCAAAGTCCACATCCTCCCAATAAAGAGCAGTCGCCTCATTTACACGCATTCCCGTAAAATAATAAAGCCAAAGGAGTGTATAAATAAAATGCTCAAAATAACTTTCTTTATCAAGGGATTGTATTACTTTTTGAAATTCATCTTTTGTCCAAAAGTCGATATGTTTTTTTGTTATTGGAATAGGACTGATATTACTTGTAGGTATTTCATGGAAAATTAACCCATACTTTTTTGCGGTTTTCAAAACTTGATTAAGTAATGTCATTTTGTTTCTTGCGTATGAATTTGAATATTTTTCTAATAAACTATTTCTATAATTTATTACATCATAAGTTGTAATTTCTCTAGGCTTTTTCTTACCAAAATATTGAATAAATTCATCAAATATAATTTGACGTCTTCGTTCAATATCTGGACTTGTAGTAGCATAATAGTTTGGTATAAATACTTCGTCCATAAATTGTTTAAACGTCCACTGAGTGTGCTTAATTCCACCTTTTTGATGCACTTTATTTAAAGCTCTTGTTCGTGCCTCAAAGGCTTCTTTTGCGGTTTGAAAACCACGTCTGCGTTCTTGATATGGTTTACCAGTAGCTAGGTCAACTCCAGCTTTAAAATAATAAGTATATTTCCCAGTTTTATCGTCTCTAGTAACACCAGTATATCTAGTTTTTGACATGAAGTTCCTCCAATCCAAGAATTTCTGATACAACTGATACGGGAACAGTTCCGAGCCCTTTATTGTTATAGAAATCGAAACCACGTTCAACCATAATGTGTTTTGCTTGTCGTAAAATGTTATAAGCAGTCCATTTTGAGAACCCTAAGTCCATAATATCTTGTACTGTCATAGTGTGTTTATTGTTCATAAAATATCTTCTCCTTTACTAGTAAGTTCAATGAATTCACCAATTAATTGTTTTAATTCATTGTTTAATCGTGGTGTTTGTTTTTTAAGTGCATCTTGAAGCTCTAAAGAAAATGAGTTACTATCAAATGCTTTTAGGTGTTTTCTAAGCCTAGTTTTTTTGACTCTTATAGTGTTAGGTTTTAGATAGGGAAATAATTCGGGTAAAAGAGCTGGTGCATGGAGAAAGATATAAGCAAATGCTTTGCTATCATCTGGAACACTTGAAAGACTAAAAAAGCTAAAATTCTCCAATCGTTTAGAAATCTCTGAAATGGTTTCTTCATTTATAGCCTTTGTCCGAAGTTGGAACTCTAATCGCCACCAAAAAGGCTTACTCTCTATATTTAATTTATCAGCTCTTTTATGACTTAATACCTCTATATTCTTATCATACAAACGTACTTGAACGTTGCTACCACTAGCACCCCAGTATTTACTTTCTATATTTCCCCCTCTACCGTAGAATATTTTATGACTAACCCCTCCTTTGATATGTTGTAAAAAAACTATTTCTGGCCTATTAAAGATATCAAAAGCAAGATCTAATCGTGACAGTCTAATTTCTAATCGATTTAATTGAGCGTAATTCATAATCTGCCTCCACACTTGTAACCCCTCAAATTCTTTTAGTGAGTTTGGGTTGAAGTCTAGGCGTATGACTTGATAACCACCATAATCCGATAGTTGAAAGAAAATTAGATTTATACTATCTTCGTTTATCGTTTTATAAAGAGTAAAATAGTCTTCTTTTAGATTTTCTTGAATACTAAATTCTTGAATTATATTATCGAGTGATTTTCGTAATTCACGAAATATTCGTCTAAGTGATTGGTTCTCACTATCAAAGATTACTGTTAATCGGTCAATGCTGATATAAATAGATTTTTCTAGTTTTGATAAATCTACTTGATTTTGATATTCTCGTAGAGATTGAATGGTATTTTTCAACTGTAACGCCTCCTTTCTATACTTAAAATCTGCGTAATTAGTTGCTACTATTGATTTTTGCTAATGACTCGTTACTTAGGACGTTGTCTTAAGTGTATCGGTTTGCTGGCTGTTAGAAACGCCAGCTTTTTATTAGAGATTGAGAGAACTGCGTGCTTCGGGCGCATTGCCTTCGGCTTGCGCCCTTGCTCTTGTCTCACAATCTCTAAACTAGGCGAATGGTAGAAGTAAGTAATGCCAATTTTTATGACTTTAACTGTGTAGAAGTCATAAGAACCTTAGCATAGCCAAATCTCGCTTCATGTGGACTTTTTATTACCATTTTGGTATAATCATATTGGTTTTAAACGAAAGCCTCAGAATGCTTTGCAGAGCTTTCTGGGGTGTTTTTTCATATTCATAAGTAGACTAGTATTGCCTACAAAGTATACTTTTTATTTATATAACCAAAATGGTTATATAACCATGATACAACCATTTTGGTTATAGGTCAATAGAAAAGCGAAAGGATTTTTAAAATGTTGAAAGACAATATAAAAAAAGCCCGTCTGAACGTAGGACTTACTCAATCAGAAGTTGCTGAAAAGTTAGGTGTAGCTCAAGCCCAGTACGCTAGGTGGGAAAACGGAGGGAGAAATCCGAAAGATGAAACAGTAGAAAAATTAGCTGAAATCTTTGGTACATCTTTTGAGATTTTAAAAGGACGTGATGACGGACTAGAAGAAATTGTTAGTTTATTGAGAGAGTATGAATTGACAGAAACAGATAAAAACAAAATTATTAACACTTTAAAGGATTTATTAAATCAATCAAAATAATGTGGTAGTTGGGGAGCACAAAGTGAATAATATCCGGGAACAAAAAAAGCAAGCTAAAGCATTTATTAAACGCTGGGAAAATAGAGGAAACGAGAGGCAAGATATTTTCCAGCTTCGAGGTGTCAGACCATTTTTGTCGGATAAGTTCGATATTACAAAGCACAAGAATTATAAGTTACTTGAAGATTTTGATAAAAAGAATGTGTTTGATATTGAAGACTATATCAAGAGAAAAGGCAAAGTCAAGCTTAATAGAAATACAGTAATTTCAAGATTGTAATATTTTTCTGTTATAGCTTTATGTGACAGGGGTAAATTTGGTATAATTGAACAAATTAGAATTTATAGGAGGTAACGATGAACAAGATTACTTGTATTTGTTTAGGTGTTAAAGATATGGAAAGGTCAATCAAGTTTTATAGAGACGGTTTAGGATATAAGACTGATTGTACAGAAAATAATCCGCCGGTATGTTTTTTTGATACTCCGGGAACAAAGTTCGAATTATTTCCTTTAGAACAATTAGCAAAAGATATTAATGAAAATAATCCACCAAAAGGAAATGGATTTTCTGGGATTACATTAGCTTACAATGTTGAACATAAAGAAGATGTAGATAATGTGATTGAATTAGTAAGAAAAGCAGGTGGGGAAATTGTAAAAGAGCCACAGGAAGTTTTCTGGGGTGGATATCATGCGTATTTTTCGGACCCAGATGGATACTATTGGGAAGTTTCATGGGGACCGCATTTTCAATTTGATGAAAATGGATTGCTGAAATTTTGAGGATAAATAGGAAAAGAGTATGGCTTCAAGTAAAGAATATTTAGATTTTATTTTAGAACAATTATCCGATTTGGAAGAAATAACATATCGTGCAATGATGGGTGAATATATAATTTATTATCGTGGAAAAATTATTGGTGGAATTTATGATGATAGATTTTTAGTGAAGCCTGTAAAATCTGCAATAGAATATATGGAAAATGCAATATATGAATTGCCATATGATGGAGCAAAGGAAATGTTATTGGTAGATGATTTAGATAACAAGGAGTTTTTAACTGGTTTAATTAATGCAATGTATGATGAATTACCTGCACCAAAACCCAAAAAGAAGAAATAACTAAATGTATTTTGTTAAAAAACGACAAGGTGAATTTATTCTTTTAGATAACTAGGTATTTAAAAATAGTACTACTAATTTATTTTTTAAAAATTACAAATCTGTTGGTAGCTTTTTGGTAGCTAAACAGACAAAATATCTTGTTTTTTGCAAATAATACTTAAAAAGAATGTTGAATTATCAGCATTCTTTTTCATTTCAGATTGATTCTCGGAATTAGATACGGGGGGTTAAGTGCTGGCGTGGCTATTGCCACACCAGCCAGCAAGATCAGTCCACACCTGCGACTTCCGCTTCGCACGTCGCCTGCGTGGACTGTCTGCTGTTGGATAACTTTTTAATTTCCTCCAAGAAATCATATCCTTTTGGTACAAGGGGAGTATAAAACTCTGATATGACACTTGTTCCTACATCAACATAGCCACGACCTTTGATTCGCTTTAAGAAGAAATCCTTTTGTACGTCACTGCCAAACATCATGCCATAGCCCATTTCAGACATACGACCTAAAGCCACTCTGAAATTAAACTGATCACGGATTCCGTCGCCTAAATATTTTGCGTCTGGACGTTGACAAGCCAGTATTAGAAAGAAGCCAGCTTGACGACCTAACATGACAATCTGTTTCAGCTTATTCATAACTGCGGTGTTTTCTTTTGTTCCCAGCATTTCCATGAAAGCGACGTATTCATCAAAGATTAAGAAGTGTGCCGGGAGACCTAAGTAAGCATAATTTTTGCCAGTCTTATAGTTCTTCATCTGCTTCATTTCCTCACTACGTTTCATCATTTCTTCATAGAATGTTTCAATGCAAGAAAGCAAGTCTTCTTTTCTATAGTAGACATTTGCCATCACAGAACCTAAGTCCGCAAGGTCAGCATTTTTCGGGTCAAGAATATACAGTTTTGAATCTGTATGAAGCAAGGCTTCAATCAGTGTCAGTATAAAGTAAGTTTTACCGCCACCTGTACCACCAGCAATCAACATATGAGGGAGCTTATCATATTCCCACCATACGTTTTTCATTAAGCGAAGTTTACCATCTTTAGCTTCTACTTCATCAATAGAAATACGACTGGCTATGGTGTCATAGAGCAAAGTATATTCCACATAGGAATCCTTTAACTCTTTATCCGTCAGCTCACAGTACAAGCCACTCTCTAATTTCTTTTCCAAGTGTAAGAGTTGGTCTTGATATTTTCCCAGCGTGATTTCCACCCGTATCTGTATCAAGCCATTTTTAAGTCGATAATACATTTTAGGGAAGTAGGTTATCTTTTCCTTTGTACGACCAGCACTATCTTTAAAGAAACCCTCTGTTTTGACCTGTTCAGATTCATACCACTTGTTTTCAAGTATCATCTTTGCCAGTTTTTGACGGTGGTAAAGTTGTTTAACCGTATCATAGCGAACCCGTTTGAATACAAACGCTACCAGCAAGCAGATAAGAATTGCGACACTGAAACTGATAATTAAATAGGGAATGTCAATCTTATCTGCTTGTGATAGGTTAAAATCCTGCCAGTTGATCTGCTGGATTGTCTTCACATGAAACAGTCCGACAACCAGCAGGAAAACAGGCAGGAGTGACGCTATCGTAAAATGAAAGACTAAATCTTTACCAGATGGGCGAATCCTTTTACCACGCTGTTTCATGCGAAAAAGTCTCCTTTCTACCTAGCGACTATTTGTCTTGTGTCGGTTCTTTCTTTGCTTGTGGTTGAGCTTTGAATGAACTAGAATCCTTTGTCAGCACAATATCGTCTGCCTTGATATACCAGTCAACATCTGCTCCTTGATAGGTGGCAGTAGCAACGGTGTCCGCAATGGGATTGATAAGTTCCACCCGTGCGTTATAATCAAACTCTTTCAAAGGCACGCTGGCAGGAATACTTACTTGAATCATGCGTCCTTGTCCTTTGGATTTTAAGTCATAGGTACGTTCCTTGATTTCATCTGAAACCGACCCGTCTTCATTTTGGATTCTCACTTCACGACGTAGAGCAGAGAATTTCAATTCTCCAAAAGTCGTGTCTTTATCTAATACAATGCCATTTGCTAATCTCATCATTTTTCCTCTCTTTCTTTATTCTTTTATCATGTCGTCAGCATGTAAAAGGTAATTTGTAAAACCACGAGTGCCGATTTTGTAGCCCTCTGCGGTAATACGTGGATTGACTAACTTCACACGTTCCTCAAAGCCGAAATGTTTTTCGCCAGCTTCAGCAGGAAGCACCACCACAATATCATCTGCTCTTTGAACATCAGAATAGAGATTATAGCTTCTTGATAAGACAGTTAGCCGTCCGTTGATTCTTCGCTGAACGACTTTATCCTCGCCAGCAAATTCTAAATTGCCGAATGTTTTTTCCATGTTGGGAATCACAAATTTAAGTTCCATATTTTTACCTATCCTTTCTTTTTTATTGGCTGAATGAATGTTTGATGGTCTTAAAGAGTGGGGAACGACCTTTTGATTCTTGATTTTTTGTTTTCATAAGTTCACTTCCTTTCAAAATCGGGTAAAAAAATAGACACCTCATTTTTTGAAGTGTCTACCTATTAAATATTCAAATTTTATTGAAAGTATCTTTATATCTTCACTTTTCAAGGATAAATCGTCGTATCAAAGCTCATTCATAAGTAGTAAATTAGTAGTAAATTGAGTGGTTTTGACCTTGATAAAGTGTGATAAGTCCAGTTTTTATGCGGATAACTAGATTTTTATGCTATTTTTCTTTGAAAAATATGTAAAACTATTAACTCTGATTTTTTTCCGAAAAGAAATTGATAAACTACAATTATAGTGAAAGGTACCTTCGCTATAACAAGACATTCTCCAAATTGGGTTTCAGATTTTAAAACTTCCCCTTTTAATGCATATGCATGGGTGGAGCTTGATAGTAAGCCTATTGGTGAAAGCATTAATTTATGAAATTTCAAAAGGTTCTATTCGTCAAAGGAAAGCAAAATGATTAATATTACTAATTTAAATAAAACATATGATGACAAAGTTGTATTATCAAATATAACTTTTCAAGCTAATAAAGGTGAAATTACTGGTTTGATCGGACCTAATGGTTCTGGGAAATCAACCCTAATAAAAATACTATTAGGGTTGGAGTCAGCTGATAGTGGAAAGGCAACTATTTTAGGAACAACATATAGTGAGTTAGGAGCTGAGCCAATCTCAATAGTAGGAACTTTTTTAGATGGTTATCAACCTTATCCAAGTAGAACTGGTTATGAGCAATTAAGATGGATTGCACTTTCTTGTGGACTAAGTAAGCAACGTTGTACTGAATGTTTAGAAATTGTTGGATTAAAAGATGTTGGTAAGAAGAAAATCAAAGATTATTCTTTAGGAATGAAGCAAAGATTAGGCTTGGCAACAGCAATACTTGCAAACCCAGATATTTTGATTTTAGACGAACCTATTAATGGGTTGGACCCAGAGGGAATCCGTTGGTTAAGAGAGTTTCTCAAAGACTTTGTGAAACAAGAAAAAACAGTATTATTAACTAGCCATTATATGAGCGAACTTGAATTAACCGTAGATAGAGTTGTAGGTATTTCAAATGGTCACGTTGTTCTAAATGATAAACGTGAGCAAGTATTGAAGCAATATGATAGTTTTGAAAACGCCTATTTTAGCTCTGTACACGAAAGGAGTAGTGTAAAATGTTAAGTCAAGTTATAAAGGGGTATTTATATAAATATAGCCATCTAACTTTATTTAAAATGGGATTATTTATCTTAGTTGTAGTTAGTTTGTTTTTTACATATCAAAATATTCAAGTCATTAATGCACTACACACCGATGCTGCAAACTCGGTAAATATTGATCCAAATGTAATTGAAACTCCCTATAGAACGGTGAGAGATGCTATTTTATCATCTCCGTATCAAGCAACCGTATTATTTTTACCTATATTGTCAGCATTAATTCTAGCAACTGATTATCAATTTGGTGAGGATGATTTTTCATCACTAATTTGTGCTAACTGGAAAATAAGGTTGTTTTCACAGATATTTAGTATAATTGTTATTTCAATAATGACGACCTTTACGTTGTTTTTATTAAATGCATTACTTCTAAAATTCATGTTAGTTAGTAAGTTACAAAGTATTCTGTCTATAGGCTTAATGCTTGATGTTTTCACTAGAATAGGAGCTTTTACAATTACACTTAATTTACTCTCTCTATTACTTGTAAAAATAACAAAAAGATCAATTCCTTCTTTGATTGTGATAGTTTTATTGTTAGTTTTCTCTTTATCAGGCATACTTAAGGCAATTTCTCCTATTTTAGACAATTTATTACCTTTAATTGGAGCTAAGTCTTTTGCTTTTGGTAGGGTCGAAGCCGGTCAGACAACTCAATTATATGGAGCGATTCTTCTATTATTTGAAACTTTCCTTACTACGATTTGTTTATTTTATTTAGAAAAAATAAAATGGGGGAAGAAGAATGAAAAGCCAATTGCATAGCTTATTATATAAAAAGTATAGTTTATTACCTATACAGGTTTATTTATTATTTCAGTTAGTATTTGTTATTATAATAAGTTTATTAAGATATCTAAAATTCGAAGTTAATGAAGATTCTATCACTTTTAACAGTTCTGTTTTATTAACTATAATATCGTTCTCTTTTTTAGGGAATGGAGTTTTAAATGCAAGTGTAGAATTGAGGACACAAAGTTATAAGCAAGTTTACCTGAACAACGGAAGTAAGGTGAAGGCAGCATTATACATATTATTAATAGATCTACTAGAATGTTTAACACAGTCAGTATTAGCAGGTTTAATAGTAATGATGTTTAGTCAGGGTATTCATAGTGAAGTAAATTTTTATTATTACTTGTTTGGTTCAGTTGTATACTTTTTAGCGGGTTACTCTTTTTCCTTTTTATGCGGTAATTCAATGATTGCACTTGCAATTTTGCTATTATTTCCTATACTCGTGTTGCCTTTTATAGATAGGGTTTTACCAATAGCTTCAAGTGTAATAATATATGATTTAGTTTTTCAGCTAATACATACAAACTATTCTATAATGCGTTTTATTGTATTTATAATTTGGCTTTTTGGATTATTCTTTACGAGTTATTGCCTAATTAGAAAGGAATTTTTAAAGTAAGCCAAATAAAGATTGTTTTTTTAGATGAGACAACATCGAATTTAGATAGATTGACTGAAAAATAGATACAAGACTTTGGAGCACATATTCTGTTACTTAAAAATGAGCATTATTGAGATTTGGTAGAAAGTCAATTTATTGAACTATCAATTATATGCTAATTTTGAAATGTATTTTCGATTTTTAATTATGTTACAATATATTCAAAACGTACGAGGAAAAAAATGGTAAAGTCTAAAATTCTAGTTATTGACGATGATTTAAAAATTTTAAGATTGATTAAGAATATTCTGGAGAAAAACTCCTATGTAGTTGAAACTAGAAATTCTGTTGAAGATATTAACCTATGTGACTTCATAGGATTTGATTTGATTTTACTGGATATAATGATGCCAGTGAGTGGTATTGACATTTGTAGTAGTATCAGAAGTCAGATTCAAACACCCATAATTTTTATAACTGCTAAAAACCTTGAAGAAGATATTGTTGAAGCTATTGGAATAGGTGCAGATGATTTTATTACCAAACCATTCGGTATGAAGGAGTTGGTTGCAAGAGTCAAAATGCATATTAGAAGAGATAAAAGGCTACTTTCTGTCGGAGATACTGAGACTAGTGGTTTACTTCAATTTGATAGGGTAGGAAAGGAATTAATAGTAGACGGTAATAGTATTTCTCTTTCGAGAAGGGAATTTAATTTATTATATTTGTTGTTTACCTATCAAACTAAAATCTTTAGTGTAGAGGAACTTTATGAATATCTGTACCCTCAAAGTTCAGAAGTTCAGTACCGAAGTATTACAGAGTATATCTATCAGATTCGACAAAAATTGAAACCTTATGGTATTGATCCAATTAAAACTCTTTGGGGTGGGGGATATAAATGGCAAAATCAATAACATTAAAGCAGTTGATAAGAGAAACTTATTTGAAAATTATTTTTCAATTTTTGTTATGCATTTGTTTTTTTTACATTATTCCTGCCCTATTTACAGCGGTTGAAGGAATTAATGCTAACAATGTGAATAGCTTTACTATGTTTTTTAGTGTTAGCTCGTGGATTTATCTTTGTGTCATTTTAGTTGTTATAATTGTAAGAAATGTACAAAAACTTCTATATGAAATTCAGAGAGAGATGAAGACAGTATATGAACAAAGCTTATATTCAGACAATAACAAATACTCTAAGCCACTAAGATTATTTGAATTTATTGAGACAAAAGAACATATTATGAAGATGCAGGATAAAATTCAAAAGATGCTTGAAAAAGAGAAAAAACAAAAGCAAGAGCTAATGTTCAGAGTGTCTTCCGCAGCACATGATTTAAAGACACCTCTAACAATAATTTCAGGTAATGCTGAGTATCTTCAGACATTTGATTTGTCTCCTGAGTTAACTCAATGCTTATTAGATATCGAATCTTCAAGTCAACAGCTAGATAATTATTTTAATCAATTTATTCAATATTCAAAAACATTTTATAAAGATAATATCAATAAAGAGCATATTACTTCGGAGCAGCTTGCGTCATGTTTGATTAGAGAATTAACTCCTCTGACAACTGGGACTTGTGTTTTAAATGTATTGAATGAAACCCCATCTGATACTACTATTCATATTGACTTAGTATTATTCTTAAGAGCAATTACTAATCTAGTGAATAATGCAATGTCCTATAGTCAATCAATGATGCCAAAGATAGTTATAAAATTATCATCTGAGCAAAATAAGATTGTTTTATCGGTTTGGAATGATGGCTCAAGGTTCTCAGCTAATATGATTGATAATGTAGGATCGCTCTTTTACCAAGATATTCAGTCAGGAAACGACTCTCAAAATCACCATTTTGGAATAGGGTTATCTTTTGTAAAAAGAGTCGTAGAACTTCATGATTGGGAACTGAAACTTTCTAATGAAAATAATGGAGCCATGGTTACAATTTATATTTAGTAATATTTTTTAAGTTGAGATATTTAGCTAGTTTATATCGGTTCGCTTGTGGTAACATCACTTCTATACTACAATATAGGAAAACAACCATAAAAGGAGTATGCCATGCCGACAGAATATGAAAAAATGATTGCGGGTGAGTTTTATAAACCTAGCGACCCTGAGTTACGTGCTCTAGCAGCCAGCTCAAGAGAAAAACAATGGGCCTTCAATGCCGAAACTGACCGTCTCAAGAGAGCTGAAATTGTCAAATCTTGGTTTGGTTCGACTGGTGAAAATCTTGCCATGAATCCTCAGTTTATTACGGATTACGGTGTTAATATTCATATCGGTGAAAATTTTTATTCTAACTGGAACTTGACTATGCTAGACGTCTGTCCTATCACGATTGGGGATAACGCCATGATTGGCCCTAATTGTCAGTTTTTGACGCCCTTACATCCGCTTGATCCAACCGAGCGTAATTCAGGCCTTGAATATGGGGCTCCAATTACTATCGGTGATAATTTCTGGGCTGGTGGAGGCGTGACCATCCTTCCTGGTGTTACCCTAGGGGATAATGTAGTGGCTGGGGCAGGAGCCGTCGTAACCAAGTCCTTTGGAGACAACGTGGTTCTAGCCGGGAATCCAGCGCGTGTGATTAAGGAAATTCCTGTAAAGAAAGACTAAATGAAGCAACTCAAAGATTTAAGTCCTTGAGTTTTTCTATTTTTTGAAAGAATCTATTGACTTGAGTTAATAATTCTACTATACTGTTAATCGCTAGTTAGCTAACAATATAGTTAAGGAGTCATGTTTTGGACCATTTTGGACGCTTGTTGAAGCAAGCCAATAACAATATGATGCGCCACTTTGATCAGTTTGCTAGGCAGTATGATTTGACTGGAAATCAGATGGCCATTATCGATTTTATAACCAATCATGCTAATCATGAGGTATTTCAACGTGACATTGAGCACGAATTTGAGATTCAGCGTTCGACAACGACAGTTCTCTTACAGCGGATGGAGAAAAAAGGCCTTATCGAACGACATACCTCATCGAAAGATGCTAGGCAAAAGGCGGTTGTTCTCACGGATAAAGCTCTTAAGATTGCTTCTGCCTGTCAATCCTATCTTCGAAAGGAAGAAGAAGAGTTTGCCCAGCAATTTTCAGCTAAAGAGAGAGAAGTCTTTCTCAAAATCTTACAACACTACCGCAATATTTAAGTTTATCTAGGAGGAACAAATACTTATGTCAGACGAAAAAATCTCCACAAAAATCCTGTGTGCCATCTTTGCGACAGGAATCCTTTCTTTTTGTGGAGTGGCTGGTGAAACAGCTATGAACATCACCTTTCCTGTATTGATGAAGGCATTTTCGGTTAATACGTCAACAGTACAGTGGGTTACAACCATCTACCTATTAGTCGTTGCTTGCGTGGTGCCTTTATCTGCCTATCTCAAGCGTTCATTCAAGATGAAAACCATCTTTCTTGTCGCAAACCTTTTGTCTATCTTAGGTGTTCTCATCGACTTTATAGCGCCTAGTTTTAGCTTTGTTGTTTTGGGACGATTGGTTCAAGGGATGGGTGTTGGTTTTGCCCTTCCTCTCATGTTTAACATCATTTTGGAGCAGGTTCCAAGTCGTAAGATTGGTCTCATGATGGGAGTTGGGACACTGATTACAGCAGTTGCACCGGCGATTGGACCAACTGTTGGTGGACTTCTGACTGCACATTTCGGTTGGCGTTCCATCTTTTTAGTTCAGTTTCCTATTCTCTTAGCTTCACTGATTGCAGGGCTTCGCTCGATTGAGCAAAAGAGTGAGGTTAAACGTGAATCTTTAGATATCCTCAGTCTACTGGCTACCATCTTTCTTTTCTTGGGATTGATTTTAGGCCTTCATGGGATTGCTGATCATGCTTTCTTTAGTTTCTCAGTCTTAGGTTGGCTTTTGATTGGGATCTTAGGTCTTGTCATTTTGATTTGGCGTTCTACAACATTAGAAAATCCGATTATCAACCTCTCTATTTTGAAAAATCGTAAACTGACCGGTCATATCATCGCCTTCTTTTCTTTTCAATTGGGATCCCTCGCGATGAGTTTCCTCTTGCCAAACTATGTGCAGTTGGTTAACCACTCTAATACCACTCTCGCCGCCCTGATGCTTCTCCCAGGGGCATTGATTGGTGCTGGGTTTGCTCCTTTCTCAGGTATTATTCTTGATAAAATGGGGGCTCGTAAACCAATTTTGATTGGAGCTAGTCTGATTGTCCTTGCTCAGCTGCTCTTTACCCTGTTTGGCCTCTCCCTTTCCAATACTTTGATCCTAGTATTTTACATGATTTTCATGACGGGGCTTGGCGTTGCCTTTGGTAATGTCATGACCAATGGACAGAAACAATTGTCGCTTGATCAACGTGCTGATGCCAATGCCATCTTTAACACCCTCCAACAATTTGCAGGAGCAGTGGGAACAACCCTAGCCTCTCTAATTGTTGCTATGAGTCAAGCTAATCACAAGTTTGACTTTGCGCAAGCAACGGCTCAGGGGAGTCGAAATGGGTTTAGGGTTTTACTTGTTTTAGCAGTATTCCAACTTATTGTACTTGTGAGCGTCGTCAAAAAGAACGATTAATAATTAAATTGAAGCAAAGGAAACATGCTTTCCCTTGCTTTTTTCTTTCCTTAAGCTAACTACTAATTTTACTGCAAATTTTAGTGTTAGTTTAAGGATTATGACTTATAATAATTTTAAAGAAAAAAAGACCTTTCGTTGTAGATACGAGGAAGAAGGAGAGACTATGACTTTACTCAATAAAATTCGTCCCGAACAATCCCTAAAGAATCTGAGGTGGTTTGACATCAGTATGGTTACGCTCATTATGTTTGGTCAGTTTATTGTCCGTTCGACCGAAATGTATTTGGCAAGTTTGTCTCCAAGCGTTTCCACAGCAATCAGCGAGACATCAACAAATACAGCCAGTGAAGGAGCAGGCTATTCAAGTAATTTCACCTTGCAGGTTATTCTCCTAGTCTTAGCGATAATCTATCTGTGGATACGCCATTTTGACTTTAAACAACTACCAATTCGTCTAAAGTGGTCTGTTTTATTTTGGGTACCTTTTATTTTTGCTATCATGGGCTTATTTGCCGATATGGTGAGCACTTTGTCAGGTCAGTATAATTACTTTAGTCCTCAGGTTCTAGCCTTTATTAGCCCTATGGCTGTGATTGATAAGTTTATGGCCTTATCGCCTATGGCTATTGCCTATGCACTACTCAACGGTTTCTACGAGGAATTTTTCTTCCTAGGACTTTTGACCTCGGTTAAGGAGAAGTATAAGTGGTGGGTCTTGCTCTTTTCAACCATTGTCCGTGTGTCCTTCCATACCTATCAGGGCATGCTATGGGCTCTGGTTATCGGTGTGGTCTTTGGTCTATTCTATTATTTCCTTTATAAATACAAGGTCAAAAACCTCCTTCCATTCTTCCTAGCCCATGCTTTAGCGGATATGTTTGGATCAAGCCTCATTTATCTCTTGGTCAACTGGAATTATTAGTAAAACAGCTCCCCTCGTACTTAAACGAGGGGAGTTTCCTTTTATTGTTAGATGTATCTTAATGAGCTTAGTATTATCGCTTTGAATTTAATAGTTCTTTGAAGAAGATTTCTACTTCAGGATGAAGATTATTTTCCTTAAGTGTAACTAGTGAAACATAAAGCGACATGCGTTCATCTTTAACCATTGGGATAGCAATTAAATCTTTGTCTTCCTTTGTTATAGCGATTTCAGAAAGGAGACTGATACCAATTTTTTTACGAAGGAGTTGCTTAAGCAAATTAATATCATCTGTTTGAAAGAATGGTGTTGCAGCATGATGATAGTGATCATTCAAATGTTGAAAAGCTTTTAGATGAACAAAATGTTCGTCTAAAATAATAAGATTTTCATTTAGTACGTCAGAGAAAGCGATAGCTTCCTTATCTACCAATGAGTGGCCTGATGGCAAAATATAATAAAGATCACTTGTCATAAGAGTTTTAACTGAAAATCGTTTATCGATAATCGGTTCTAAGCTTCCCATAAAACTGGCATCTAGTTCTCCCATAGATAAGAGGTTTAGCAGTTCAATAGAACCTTCTTGTATAGGGTGAATATTTCGAAGTGCTGAGACATTCTCAATAAAAGCAGGCTCTTTACGAACAAGATAGTCAATAATAAGAGGCGGAAACCCAATTGTATTATAGGAAGAAAGGCTTCGAAGTATTTCTTTTTGGGCACCTTGCATTTCTGGAAGAGCTTTCTTTACATGACGTAATAATATATCACCTTGTGGAGTTAGCTTAAATGTCCTATGTGAGGGATCATGCACAAGTAATTGGCAATGAAACTCCTTTTCTAAACGTTTAATGGCATAAGAAATAGATGGTTGACTCACCCCGTTTTTTCGAGCTACTTCAGTGAAAGATTGTAGCTTGCTTAGGTCATAAAAGTAGTTTAAGTCTTTAAGATTCATAAAATCACACTTTCAAAAAATTGTTAAAAAAAGTTACATAGACAAGACTAGATGAGACGATAAGTAAATATTATCCGTAGTGACGTGTTTGACTATAACTTTTTTATTGAGTTAGAATGTGGTGATGAGTCAGGAGATGATTATAGGTTATCAAGAATATCTTCAAATATGGCTAGGATTTTCTCCCTTTTATCAAGAGGAACTTGTTTCAGCTTCATGTTAACTCTTTTCAATGAGAGGTTATCGGTTTGGTCAGTGGTGGCCTCGAGACTATCGAAATTGAAAAAATCCTCCGGTGTCAAGTTTAAGGCGACAATCACTTTTTCTAGACTGTGAATGGTCAGATTCACATTTTGGTTCTCTAATTGATTGATATACTTGAGTCCGAGTCCTGCCTGTTCCGAAAGTTCCTCCTGGCTCATTTTGTTTTGTTTACGAAAATATTTCACTTTTTGTGAAATATATTTTTGTAGATAATTATTAGTTGTCATATAAACAGAATACAAGTTTTAAATGACAAAAATAACTTTTTAAACAATACAAAGTATACTATAAAATCCATATTATTGTTTATTAGTTCAATATGCTAGTCTCTATTAGTACCATCACAATTGTTGCTACTATATAGCCTGTAAAACAAATGTGTTATACGGTTAGGCACAGATAAAGTGGTTGTCCATTTGTATCTGGAGGAAAGATGATAACTGGTTGTATAGTTGATTCTGTCATAATTCTTTTTGCCCATTATAACATAAAAGAAATGAGTGGACACTATAAAGCACATTGTTCTTTAAAACGACTATTTCAAGTAGTATAATATGAGTAAAAAGGAGGTTGCACTATGACTGCACATGATATTTTAAACAACCCTTTCCTCAATAAAGGTACTGCCTTTACCTTGGAGGAACGAAAGGAATTAGGTCTTATTGGTTTACTGCCACCTTATGTTCAAACGATTGAAGAACAAGCGGCGCAAACTTATGCACAAATGCAAACAAAAGCCAATGATTTGGAAAAACGTTTGTTCCTAATGGAAATCTTTAATACCAACCGGACTCTTTTCTATTACCTCTTTGCTCAACATTTGGAAGAATTCAATCCAATTGTATATGATCCAACCATTGCAGATACCATTGAAGGCTATAGTGACCTCTTTGTAGATCCACAATATGCTGGATATCTTGATATTAATCATCCTGAAAATATTGAAGCTACTTTGAAAAATGCTGCCGGTGATCGCGAGATTCGCCTTATTGTTGTAACAGATGCAGAAGGAATCCTTGGAATCGGTGACTGGGGAACAAATGGTGTCGATATTTCTGTTGGGAAATTGATGGTCTATACGGGTGCTGCTGGAATCGATCCTTCTATGGTCCTTCCTTTAGTTATTGATGCGGGAACTAACCGTGAAGAACTTCGTAACAATCCTAATTACTTAGGAAATCGTCACGAACGGGTTCGCGGAGATCGTTACTACGACTTCATTGACCAATTTGTTCAAACAGCAGAACGTCTCTTTCCTAAACTCTACCTTCACTGGGAAGACTTCGGCCGCTCGAATGCTGCCAATATTCTTGAAAAATACCGGAAACAAATTCCAACTTTTAATGATGACATTCAAGGTACAGGAATCGTTACCTTAGGTGGTATCTTTGGTTCACTGGATATTAGTGGTGAAAAATTAACCGATCAAGTTTATCTCTGCTATGGTGGTGGTACTGCGGGTGCAGGAATTGCCTCTCGTGTTCTTCGTGAAATGGTCAGTGAAGGCCTTTCTGAAGAAGAAGCCTATAAACGCTTCTTTATGGTCGATAAACAAGGTCTTCTCTTTGATGACATGGATGACCTAACTCCTGAACAAAAACCGTTTGCTAAGAAACGTGCTGACTTTGCCAATGCAGATAAGTTGACTGACCTGCTTGAAGTAGTCAGAACCGTGAAGCCAACCATTCTTGTCGGAACTTCAACTCAGCCAAATACCTTCACTAAAGAAATAGTAGAAGCTATGTGTGAAAACACAGAGCGTCCAATGATTTTCCCTTTGTCAAATCCAACTAAATTGGCAGAAGCAAGTGCCAAAGATTTGATTGAATGGTCAGATGGCAAAGCTTTTGTCGCAACAGGAATTCCTGCTGATACAGTTTCTTATAAAGGTGTCGACTATGTGATTGGTCAAGCCAATAATGCCTTGATTTACCCAGGTCTTGGTCTAGGTATGCTGGCTTCTGAAGCAAGTCTTTTGACTGATGAAATGATTGGAGCAGCGGCTCATTCATTGAGTGGTATTGTCAATCCAGGCCAACCAGGAGCTCCTGTCTTGCCACCATTCAAGTATGTAGCAGATGTTTCTATTAAAGTAGCAGAAGCAGTCGCTAAAAAAGCACAAGAGCAAGGTCTTGCGCGTGCTAAGGAAACAGATATGGCCAAAGCAGTTCGTGATTTGAAGTGGTATCCAGAGTATAAATAATTCACTGCTGCTGCCTATCCTTCGCTAGCGACAGATTTGTATGGGCTGTGGACTTAAGTAATTTAGAAAGGATACCTATGTCACTCTTTTTAACCTCGATTACGAGTATCATTCCGATTATCGCTATCATTGTTTTGGGGTATATTCTTCAGGTGAAGGGATGGTTTGGAGATGACTTTGGACCTAACCTATCTCGTTTAATCATGAATGTAGCCTTGCCAGCGTCAATCTTTGTGTCGGTGATGAAATACCTAACACTAGATAAACTAATCAGTCTTTCTGGAGGTCTCTTTTATACATTTGTGGCCTTTATCTTGGGCTATATCGTAGCTTATATTGCAGTTGTGGTTTTCAAGGTTTGTCCAGGACGGCGAGGCACCATGATTAATACCTTTGTGAATGCCAATACTATTTTTATTGGTTTACCTTTAAACGTTGCTCTTTTTGGGGATCAGGCTCTTCCTTATTTCTTAATTTACTATATCACCAACACGATTTCCACCTGGACATTGGGCGTATATTTGATGACGAGCGACAGTAAATCGGGTCAAAGCAAGAAGACAAGTAAATTTGACTGGAAGAAATTGCTACCAGCTCCGCTTGTAGGTTTTCTTGTGGCTCTGCTATTTTTGATTCTTCGAATCTCTATTCCAGATTTCGCAACGAATACCTTAACCTATGTTGGAAATATCGTCACTCCCCTATCTCTGATTTATATTGGTATCGTTCTTGCAAAGGCAGGCTTGAATACTATTACTTTTGATAAAGATACAATTGTCACTTTAGTTGGACGCTTTATTCTAGCTCCTCTAATCATGCTTCTTGTATTGAAGTTCTTTGCACCAAATATGGCGACAGTAGAATTTAAGACCTTTATGATTCAGTCCGCTACACCAGCTTTAGCTGTTCTTCCGATCCTTGCTAATCATGGGAAAGGAGATGTGGAATTCTCTACGAATGTGGTGACTCTAAGTACGGTTCTATTTATCGTTGTTATTCCAATATTACAAACTTTGTTAGGATAAGAGGAAGAGATTGTGAGAACAATTTTGAATGGCGTGAAAAAATGGCAGAGACTTATCAAACTTGTGTTATTTTTATCTATTGTTAGTCTAGTTATTGTAGAGATAACTAGACTTTTTAAGACAATATCATTTGATAAAATTGAGGGAATTCTAGGGGAGCTCTCTCCAATAAAACTGATTTGTTTAGTTTTCTTTGGCTTTATGGCAGTAGCGCCTATGATGATCTATGATAGAATCCTAGATAAAGAACTTAATCAGAAACAAAAATTATCTTACTTACTAGAAACAAGTTGGACCATAAATAGCTTGAATAATATGATTGGCTTTGCCGGTTTGGTGGATGTTGGTTTGCGATATTCTTTCTATGGAGATGAAGAACGTCCTGAAAAAAGTATGCAGGGAATTTCTTGTGTCATACCTTATTTTATGAGTGGTTTCTCACTGTTTGCACTGTTAAGTTTAGTTTTTATAATTATATTTCCTATTTCAATAGGGGTTAAAAAGTATTGGCCAGCTCTTTTAGGAGCTAGTCTATATCTTCCAATTGTTTTATTGGTTTCAAACAGAAAAAAATGGGTCTATTTTGGTCAACTGGGTGGAAGGACTATTAAATCTTTAGTATTTGCTTCTGCCCTTGATTGGGCTAGCGTATTAAGTTTTTTCTTTTGGTTGGGTATGCTTTAGGCTATAATTTACCAATTTATGATATAATCCCCCTCAAGGGATTTAGTTCTGTGTAAAACGGAGCTAAATCCTTTTTATATAGTAAAATCAATACCATTAGGAAATGATTTGATTTTTATTAAAAATATGAGATAATAGATTCGGACTAAGTTTAAACAGCAATTTTAGAGGGAGACAATTATGTCAAAACGACTATTATCGGATGAGCCGAATACCCCCAAATCCCTTAAGGAGCTTTTCTGGGAAAATGCGGAAAAAGCTCGTATTGGGGAGTTTTGGAAAGATAAAAAGAGTTACAAAGAGCTTTCAGAAGCTACGGGGATTCCGTCAGGAAGCCTTCGGATGCTTTTTATGAACAAGCCTAAGGGAAATATCCCAAAGATTGTAACGATTACTAACGGTCTGGCTGAGGTGACTGGGAAAAACATTACACTTGGAAAGCTCTTAGCTCGAGACAATCAGCATGAGGGTTTTGAGTTTCCAAGAGATCCTGATCAGGTCACCCAGAACTTGTGGCACAACATTCGCAAGAAGTTGGAAATCACGGAAGATATGGCTGAGGGGGAAGTCAGAGAACGCATGACAGATTTTGTGGTATCATCTGGCATGGCTCAAACCAACTATAACCTAATCAATCAAACAGGAACGGTATCGCTTGATACTTTGGAAAAATTCTCCAAAAGACTTAGAGTCGAGCCTTATGAATTGTTGGCAACTATAAGACGAAGGGAGATTGTTGATAAGGTTGAAGGTCCTGTTCCTAAGGAAAATGTTAGCGACTCCCACATTGATATTGGCAAGCTTAATACTTTCATTAAATCACAACCTTACTCGCCCAATGGTCAAGAGGTGGCATCTGCAGACTTAAGCCCACAGAATCTCTATCATTATTATGCCAAGGGAAATGTCGGAGATATGCCCATAAAAACAGCCTATAAGTTTAAAAGACTTGTGGATATCTATGAAGCAGAATATGGTATTCTTGAACCTTCAAGCAGAGTATTAGATGTCAAGGAACTGGAAAAATTCCTTTATAGTGGCATGATTACTGGCTATGCCATTGCTAAAACAGGGTTGATGAATGCGACCAATGGAAATCTCTATATCAAGGGCAAACGTCCTATCGAATCCATGCAACTGGATCGTGCCTTCGGTCTCTATAAACACCTAAAAAGACTGAAAAAGGACTAATAAATTCTTTACCAAACAAAAAGCCAAAATCAGCATTCTGATTTTGGCTTTTTGTTTGTTTTTTTATCTGTATGACTAGTAAGAATAATTTTAGTCGATTTTCTTACATTTCTTACAATTGCTTCACACGTCCATTTTCACCAAAATGATAAGTCACACCATTGATGGTACGAGTTTGGTTGGTTACGAGAAATATCTTGACTACTCTTAGTGTTCTTTTCAAAGTAAAGTAGGACACATCATTAAGAAATAGCACGTTTTATTAATCAAAACTTTTATAAATTAGGTATATTTTAATTTACTGCAAATAATATAAATTTATTATAAATTATAATGTATTATTAATTTATAATCTTCATAACTATGTTGGATATGTGTTGTTAAATTATGAAAATAAGATGATTGTTTGTTGTAATCTTTGTTTCATTATGTTAAACGACATATATACTGTATCGTTATAAAAATCGTACTAGTATAAAAAAACTGAAAATTTCATTGACAGTTAAATTATAAAGGAGTAGAATACGGTTACAGCATAAATGTTAAGCAACAGCAATTGAATCATAATTCAATTGGGAGGAATTTATGAAATGAAAGATTTTTTTAATCGACGCCAACGTTTTTCTTTGAGAAAATATTCAATCGGCGTTTGCTCAGTGCTTTTGGGAACGGCACTGTTTGCAGCACATGGTGCACAAGCTGATGAGCTTGCCAGTACCGACACACCGGTAACACCAGAGGCATCTGTTACCGGCGATGATTCGAGTAGTTTAGTAACTACTTCAACAACAACGGCACAACAGACAGATCCTACGTCTGTTGTTTCAGCATCTACCGAACCATCTGCAACACTTGATTTAACTCCAAGTGTAACAACTTCTGCGGATGCATCAACAGGAGAAACAACAAATACACAGGCTGAGACAGCAAAAGAATCTAATGAGTCTGTTTCAGAATCATCTGTTGAGAATCATTCAGATAAAGTGAGTCAAACTGATAGTCACGAAAATTCATCTGATAAAACTCAAAAGTCATCTAATTCGGATGATTCTAATCGTTCTAGTCGTACGCGTCGTGATACGAGTGCAGCAGCATCAGCTTCATCAACAGTAGCAGTAGATGCTCAGAAAGAAGTATCTAGTTGGAGTGAATTTGTTGCAGCACTTCAAGACAGTAGTATTAAAGAAATTACCGTTAAAGGTAATATCGTAGCAGCAGGTGATAATGGTAATACAGATAATGGACGTTCAGGATCTGTTGACCGTAAAATCACTATTAACACTCAAGCACGTCCACTTACAATCAAAGGTGAAAACCAAAATGCTAGTCTAGATCTTTTGTCAAATACCTTAGAATTAACTGGTGCAGCTTGGGAACTTAACTTCAAAAACCTTAAATTGGCATCAGCTAACTCAAAGGGACCTGTTGATTTATCTAAGACAAGTGGTCCAAATACTGTTACTTTTGACAATGTAACCAGTGTTGGTTCATCACTTTATGGTGGTGGTGGAAACACCAATGTTGTTATTAAAGGAAACACAACATCAACTGTTAGTGATAGCTATCAATCTGGAAATGGACAAACTCAGTATGTTCAACGTAACGTGGGACAAGCTGGTAGATCAGATAAACGTCGTGAATCAAACATTCATGATGCTAAAGCTGTTATTGTTTCTGAGGGGGCTAGTCTAACACTTAACCGTTCTTCTCAAGGGGATGCAATCACTCTTGAAAGTGGCGCTAAAGTTAGTGTTCAAGATAGAGCTAACCTAACCATTAACATGAACACTGATAACGCTACAGATAGTGCTCGATATCATAATGCTGGTATCTTTATGGCAGATGGCGGTACAGTAGAAACAGGTAAAGAGTCAAAACTTGTACTTAACACTAGTATCGGACAAGGTATTTCGCTTGGTATCAATAGACCTGGAGATGGTGTAACAGATAAAGATCGTTTCGGTGGTTATGGTACTGGAAATAGCAATCGTAAGAATGGTCCAAGTAAAGTTATTATCGGAGACGGTGCGACCTTTGAATTAAATGGTCGTGATGGTGTGATGGCCGGTAATAATGCTGAGTTTACAACGGGTGCAACTTCTAAAGTTCGTTTTGAAAATAAAGGCCGTGGTGTTGCGATTGACCTTGGTAATAATTCGAAAGTTAATTTTGGTAAAAATTCTACCAATACATTCCACTCAGTAGGTAAAGGTCCTAAGAGTGGTGGAGGCCCTTCAGGAAGCTATGACGGTTATAACTATATTGGTCTAAATGAAAATGGTCGTATTGTCGTAGATGACTATGCAACATTCCGTGTACAAATGGATGATCGCGGTGATAATGCTTGGGACGATGTTATTTCACTTGGTTCTGAAAATGGCCAAAAGGATCAACCATTATTCCAGGCTAATAAGGGTTCTATCGTAGACATTCGAGATGATAATACTAACTACTATGCTGAATTGATTTCAGTAGCGTTGGGAAATAGTTCTAATACCTTTTTCCAATTTAACAATCCACTTTATGTCTCATTACTACGTTATACTAGATCAGATGGTCTCTCAGCTGGAGAGGTGACTGGTAAATTGCCTGCATCTACTCCTCAGGGTAATAACCCTGAAGATATTGGTCATGGTAATATTCTTTATATTTCGAATAAATCAGCTAGTTCAGGTAACCGAGTAGAATTTAACGGTCCGACAGGAACACTCGTTAATCCAGGTCTTGGAACATATACTGTTTATTCATTGAATAAAGATGGTAGAGATGCACAAAGTCGTAATAAGCAAAGTTCTGTTTGGACTAATATCCAAGGTGGAGCATTGAGTATTGCCGGTTTCCAAAGTAACCATGCTGATATTAATCCTGCAAATGCACAATCAGTTCCAACAGGTTCATCTACAGGTGGTATCTCAGCAACTGACAGAACATATGGTATCGACCCTGTTGGTGATAACCGTCAAAACATTTGGATTTCGAACGGCTCAACAATCAATCCTACAGCTATCCATAAAAATGTTATCAAATACGTTTATGAAGATGGCACACCAGTTAAAGATGACGTCATTCAATCATCTGATTGGAATCGTACTCTTGAGGTTGCCATTGATCAGGACCAATTTAAAGATGTTTTGAAGAATTCAACTGTAAGTAATGGTGATGAATTCTTGACTGCTTACAGTAAAGCAAAATACAATGTTGGTGATATCGATGGCGATGGTAAAGCTGATACAGGATGGAGAGTAGCAGGAACGACAAACGATGAGACTGTCAACTATACTGCTGTAACTTCTCCTAAGCTAAGTGGCTATAAGGCAGAAATTTTATCAACTAATGTTCCTGGTCTAAAAGCAGGAGACAATGCAGATAGTGTAGCTGCTTCTTATACTTACAATCCTTCTACTGCGCCAGCAGATACTATCATTGAAACTAGTGCAGGTCGCAGAACAATTTCTGACACTTATTGGCGTAATATTGTAGCTAAATCTGATTTAGGAAGCTATGAAACTGTAGTTGTTTATAAGAAAGAGAAACAGAAAGCTACAATTCACTATGTTGATGTGTCAGCTAATAATAAAGAATTAGCTAGTGATTCTGTTGAAGGTGATTCAGGAGCTAATATTGATTATTCAACTGCTAACAAGATTCAAGAGTTTGTTGATAAAGGTTACAAACTAGTAGAAGATGGATTTACTAAGGCTACAGCAGATGAGAAGAAATATGATAATGATGCTTCTGTAGATCAAGAATTCACTGTTAAGTTGGAACATGATAAAGTTCCAGTAGGACCAAATGATCCACATAACCCAACAGATCCAATCAATCCAAATGATC
>ENA-OWPP01000673-OWPP01000673.1-human-gut-metagenome-genome-assembly--contig:-NODE-673-length-37031-cov-5.863533_pt1 | contig 37031 bp, 27 predicted proteins | sample MGYA00248265_ERZ651848 | MGnify/ENA primary metagenome ERZ651848 (study PRJEB26924, sample SAMEA4378233) | human gut metagenome | biome: human gut; feature: human-associated habitat; material: faeces...
TTAGGATTTTCTATCAAACAAAGTTAGGAGGTCTTCATTTGATGGTTTTATTATAGTGTGACTTGCTTAAAGAAAACTTAAGGAAGACTCTTGTTTTAAAAAATAGGTCTTAGGACTGAGGGAGTTATTCGCTGAAGAAATCAATGCCGGTTTTATTGAGTTCATTGACTCGGAGCATAAATTTGGTTTTGATTTGAACCAAGGGAGTTCCGAAATTTTCAAGTGCAATCAAGCCTTCAAGTGCTTTCATGACCTGTTTGGCACGGTAGATCCCTTCCTTGTCATTTAAACCAAGGAGAGCATAGACTTGCATAAATTCTAACTGCATGGAAATGCTGGTGTTTAAAATCGGTTTGCGCTTGCGAAGCTGGTTAATCGATTGAAGAAAATTCAGAGCTTCTAGGTAGAGTTCTTTTTTTATCAGGTAGTTGGCCAGATTTAACAGCAAAGAGGCCAATGCATTGGCAGAGTATGCTGAATAACTGCTTTCAAAAAGTTCCAAGGATTCCTTTCGAATCTTAGCGACGACTTCATAGGGCAAGACAGATAAAAGGGCAATGGTGAAGTCTTGCTCAATTTCATTTTGATAGGTAAAAGGCACTTCTTGGACGATGCGTTGAATCGAGACGGGTGCGTCCTCTAAGTGGATTTCTTTTCCCATCGCGTTATTGACATTGATTTCAAGTGAGCGCAAATAGAGTTGCCAGAGCTCTTTATTTTCCTCGGCCACAGGTGATTTCTCATGTTTTAACCGATCGATGATCGCTAAGAAATCCATATTTTCTTGGTTGATGTATTTCATTAAAATAGGGCTAAAATTTTGAATGGTTAAGCCGGGATAATGGGATAAAAAGGTATCCCAATCCACCCCCATCGACAGTAAGAGGCGAGAGAAGGTTTCAATAGTGACTCCCTTTTGTGACCGCTCAAATTGGCTAAGAAACTGGGGAGAGACGATATCAGAGGCTACTTCTTTTAGAGAAAGACCGCGTGCTTCACGAATTTTACGAAATGTTGGACCAAATGGCGAAGATGAGGACATTGGGGGGCTTCCTTTCAATTATCATACCATTAGTATACCTCAAAAAAGGCTGGAATTAAACTCAGAGTTTAATTTTTGACAAAAAAACTAGAAATTCTTCGATTTTTAAGAAAAATGAAACTATAGTTTACATGGCCCTTTTTTAGGGAGGGATTTTTGATAAAATAAGGTCAATTCTAGAAGATAAGCTTATAACAAAAGGAGATTTAGAATGACAACACAAGAAATTTTACAGCTATTAGATGAAAAGCGCGTGCTAACAGCCCCTGCAGCAGTTGCTTGGGATGAAGTTCAACGGCAACAAAACCGATTAAATCAAGCAGCGAAGAGACTCAATGGGCCAATCACGGTCACACTGGCCCTCAATCTTCTTTTTGCCTTTACGATTTTTCTGTTAGAACAAAGTCACTTGATGCACGGTTTCCTACTGATGCTCGGATTGATGGGTGGGCTGATTGCGATCAAATATTTTGTATTTGTAGCCCCAGCCAAGCAGGCTCTTGCCAATGCCCAGGCCCTTTATAACCAGGAAATCAGCCAACCAGCCTACCAACAAGGGATGCAAGGTTTCCCGCAAAAATTTTACAATTACCACGACCTCTTCCGACTATATAACTTAATTGCAGAAGGCCGTGCCTCTACCTTGCCTGAAGCCTACAATCTGCTTGAAATGCAACAATTCCAAGAAACGCAAGTCAATCTGCAAGAGGAAGCCAATGCTCTACAAGCCGATATTGCACGTAGCTCAAGGGTCAGCGCCGTTGCTAATGTAGTCACTGCTTACAATACTTATCGCATCCACAAAGATATGTAATGTCAAAAAGATAAAAGATGAAAAAACCTCCCAAGAGTCATGATCAAAAATCAGAGCTCTCGTGGAGGTTATTTTATTGTTTTGTAAAAAGTAGTTTCAAACTGCATCCATGTACCTAAGCTCACTAACGATTGCTAAGTATTAAGGAACGTAGTTTTCGCTCCGCTCAAACTGCATCTATATCTCTAAATTCGGATGAACTCACTGAGTTCACCTCATTAATTTTTTAAAGATCGTAGTTTTCGCTTTGCTCAAACTGCGTCAACGTACCTAAATTCATAAACGTTCGAAAAGAGAATAAGGAACGTAGTTTTCGCTTCGCTCAAACTGCATCAATATCTCTAAATTCGGTTGAACTCTCTGAGTTCACCTCATTAAGCATTATAAGGAACGTAGTTCTCACTGTCGTTCGAACTGCGTCAACGTACCTAAACTCGCTGATGCTCGTAAAGGTACGTAGAAAAAGCCACCGGTTTTGGTGGCTCTTATAGGGAGATTATTATGAAAAAGTTTAGGATTTTCTATCAAACAAAGTTAGGAGGTCTTCATTTGATGGTTTTATTATAAGGCTGATTTCTTAAAGAAAACTTAAGAAAAGACACTGTTTATAAGAATCGGTCTTAGGTCTGATATTTTTTTACAACAGAAACTATTTAGATTTTTTTCTAAATAGAGTTGACAAACCCATCCGAAAGTACTAGAATCTATTTAGAAAGATATCTAAATAGATTAGAGGAGATAGAGAATGAATTTTGCGCAAACATTTAAAGCTTTATCGAATCCGATAAGAAGAAGTATCTTAGAACTGCTAAAGGCGGGGAAGTTATCTGCTGGTGATATCGCTGGCCACTTTGATGTAGCAGGAGCGACCATTTCCCATCATTTAAACCTCCTCAAGCAGGCAGATTTAATTCGAGAGGAAAAAGAGAAGAATTTTATCTACTATGAACTCAATACTTCTGTCTTGGAGGATTTAATGGTCTGGCTCGTTGATTTGAAAGGAGACTCTACTGATGAAAACGAATAAAAAACTATTGCTATTAACTTCTATGGTGATCCTTTTCCCCATGCTTTGGGGGCTGATGATTTGGTCGCAATTACCTAACCAAATCCCGATTCACTTCAATTTTGCTGGCCAGCCCAATAACTTCCAATCGAAACCCCTGGTTGTGTTTGGTCTTCCTATTTTCGATCTCATGGTGCATCTGTTTATGATCTTTATGATCGGTCGCGATTCTAAGAATAGCGCTATGAATGAAAAAATGATCAGAGCGATTTACTGGTTGACCCCAATCGTTTCCTTAAGTATCTCCTATCTCATCTATAGCAAGGCGCTTGGATCTACTACCAATCCATCTGTTTTTGTTTCGGTGTTGCTGGGTCTTATCTTTGTGATCATGGGCAATTACATGCCTAAGTTGAAAGTGAACCATACGGTTGGAATCCGCCTACCTTGGACCTTACAGAGTGAAGATAACTGGCACAAAACCCATCGCTTGGCAGGGAAATTGTGGGTCCTCGGAGGTTTGATCCTCCTACTTGAAGCAGGCCTTCAATTCGCGCTTTCTTATGTACTGGTGCTGGTCATCCTCGCCATTGTGTTTATCCCTATGATGTACTCTTATCAATTAAGTCGGAAAAATCGTTAGTATAAACAATGTAAAAATCAGTGGAAATCCGTGATAGGGTAACTTCTTCTGGTTTTTTTAGTGCTTGATTTCATCGCTTTCTTAGCCAAAACAAATTGAAAAAAGAGCGTACCAAATTCCTTCATCTGAAAGCGTATCAGATTAAGTTTCGTTATGAAGGACGTAGTCCAGATAACAGCATGATGGAATCCTTTTTGGGCATTTTGAAATCAGAAATGTTTTATGGTTATGAGAATACATTTAAGTTGCTTAATCAATTGGAACAAGCTATTGTAGACTATATTGATTATTACAACAACAAACGCATGAAGGAAAAACTAAAAGGATTTAGTCCTGTGAAATACAGAACTAAATCCTTTGGATAGCCTATTTGCCTAACTTTTTTGGGTCGGTACAATCTGGTTGCTAGGGCTTTATTATGCTATATCTTACTAGGGATGATGATTTTTTTCAGGATTGCTCATAATATGTGTAAATATTTCTTTATATTTATATTTCAGATATTTTTCGTGTAGAATGAACAAAGCTACGTAAACAATCATAAAAACAATAGATAAATACAGCATATCAAATGTACTATGTCCAAAATAAGTTGCGGACTCATAAGATCCAATAGCTCCTAAAACCAACCAAGGAATATACTTGTAATACTTCGTTACCATAACGCAGTCCCTCCTTTAATTAAATTAATGAGAATATCTAAAACTAAAAGTCACACCTGTACTTGTAGGATTATAATGATCTAAGATCATCAAAGTGCTAAATTCTCAAACCAACTTCTACCGCCAATAAATGTGTAAGTTAATTTGTCAAAACAATGCTGTTAAAAAATAAAAGGGAAAACTTTTTGTTAAATAAGGTTATCGTTACTATTAACCACATATAGTTTTTAACCAATCAACTATATGTGGTCTAAGTAATGGGATTAAGAATAGACCTACAATGATACCTAAAATAAATATTAGAAACATTTTTTTGAAGCTTCTTTTGTTCATCTATGGACACATCCCTTCAATGAATGGAATCACCACCATCGCCAACTATCTAACAAATTGAAGAGTGGGAGCAATGATATACAGAATAAATAGTGATTTTTTTCACGTTTTCTACATCTTTCTTTAATATATATGATATACTAAACATATATCGAAATGTAAAAATGTCACATATATACACATAATTAGAGGTGAAACTGTTATGCGTTGGGATTACGGTACGATCTATAAAAAATACGGAAATCAAAACATATTAGTCAAGAGGAAGTTTGCGCTGTAGTTTTACTAAATCTCTACGACTATAGATTAAAAATGTATACACTTCTATACAAATAGTAGAAAAGGACTCAGTCCTGTGCAATACAGAACTAAATCCTTTGGATAAATTATTAATCTAACTATTTGGGTGCACTTAACTTTCGGGATGTTTTGTCAGGAAATGAATATGTAACGTAATGAAAATCTGTGCTATTACCCTATTCTTCATTGACTAATTTTTAGGCTTACCACTTGATCAGCTTGTTTCCAAATGGTTGGATTATGTGTTGCAATAATGATCAGACGTTCCTTATTTTTTAATGTTAGGAGTAAGTCCATAATCTCCTGTGAGGTTTCAGGATCAAGAGCGGCAGTTAATTCATCTGCCAAAATTAGAGGAGGATCTTTTAAAATGATCTTTGCCAAGGCTACACGTTGTGCTTCTCCTCCAGAAAGCTCATATACTTTTTGATCTAGTTGAATATAAGATAGTCCTACTCTATCTAATACTTCTTCTTTAGTCTCTCTCTTTTTTTGTTTGTCTAATTTATGACCAATTAATCCCAAATCTAAATTTTCTGAAACAGTTTTATTATCGATTAGTCCAAAATTCTGGAAGAGATAACCGAGTTCATTTCTGAAATAGTTTGTTGGTTTAATCTTTCGTAAATCTTTTCCTTTATATTGAATACTTCCCTGATCATAAGGTTCTAGCTTGGCTACCATATTTAGTAAGGTTGTTTTGCCACAACCACTATTTCCGATAAGAGCATAGACTTTACCTGCATCAAAATTTAAGTTCAAATCACTAAATACCGTCCGGTCCCCAAAGGTTTTTGTTAGTTGATGGATTTTAATCATTTCTATGCTCCTTTCAATATAATACTAGCCATCCTATCTTCCTTACGAGAACGATGCATTAGTATTAAAATAGAATTCAAACCAAAGACGCAAGAGGTTAGAAAGACTACCCAAAGTTTATTTGTTAGCAAAAGACCAATAGCCCCTCCCAAAATGAAGATAACTATTTGCCAGATAAAAAATTTCTGGTGTAACTCAAAAAAATTTAATCCTGATATTTTCTTAATAAGAATAGTTTTACGAAATTCTTCAAAGTAGAGGATTGTCATTGTATTAAAGAGTAGAATTGAGGTAGCAATACCGAGAAAACCACCAGCAATGATTGTCAATATTTCAACTTGAATGTTGTGACTCATACCACGATAAACATAATAGGCAAGATCATACTGACTGATATATTTCTTTATTCCACCTTGTTCAACTAGTTTTTTAGTGGCATCCAAACCTTTAAAATACAGATAATCAGATGGATAAGTGAAGAAAGCATTTCGATTTTTTCCAAAAGAGCTTGGTTTAAGGACAATAAGTATAGGATCACTTAGAAATTGTTGATATGAGATTGGTGTAGAATTATATACGAAACGCTTCTTATTGTTTGAAATATAGAAAACACGAGCTTTCATAGCCTGTTGAATTTTATTTCCCTTATCGTTTCGAATCGCTAGGAAATCTTCATAAATTTGACGCAATTTATCTTCTTGATCTTTTAATTTTTCAGGCAATAGTAGTCCAAATTCTCCTTCTCCAAGGCTATTAATGTTCTTCTTATCTTCTTCATTTAATTCTACATTCTGAACATCTAGATAATTAGGAGTCACATATAAGCTATTAGCATACGGATTGTAGTCATTTATCGACATTTTTCCCGTTAAGGGATGTGAAGATAGACCTTTTAGATCGAATGATGCAAATGGATGCTGAACAAGCATTCCTCCATTCTGAATGCCAGTTTCTATGAAGTTTTTCCATTGTTCTTCCAACATTTTTCTACTATCCTGATTTCTAGCCTCTGCCCCAAACTCCCTATTTGTTGAAAGCAATACCCAATCTTTTTGATTTGACCATGCTGTATCTCCAGACTGATGCAATTGCCAAATAGTTGAATAGATACTTGTTCTATGAATGGTAAGTACTATTAAAAGAAAAGCGACCAATTGCCCCAAGTAAAGAATACCCATAATCTGTTTCAAAGGTAACTTTCCTTTGAGCAAAGAAACCAAATGTACCATTTTAATACTTAAAACATAAAGAAAGCTAAAGAGTATAGAAAGGAACAAAAGTAACAAATTATAAGTTATGTTAGCTGAAAAAATAACTGGAACAGAAAATGGTGTGATATGGAATAGACTTACACAACAGATTCCAAGAAAAACCCCTGTAATTATCCCTAAAAGTAAATCTCCACAATCACTAATAATTGAGTTTCCAAAAATCTGAGTTAGGTGCAATCCAGAAATATATCGAATCCCAACTGTTCGCATTTCCTTGGTTTTTTGAATAATCATTAAGGCTATAAAAGTTAGTAGAAAAATGACCAAAACGAGTAATTGACTACCATTTCCCATATACGTAAATAAGCTAAGAAAAATATTTGGATATGAAACAAATGTTTGTGTGAAACCCAATGATTGAAGTTCATGATTTAATCTATCTAGAGTGAGATTTCCAGATAAAATATAATAATTGGACAATAAGCCACTATTGTAAAAATCTTCTTCACTAGCTTTAACAAGGCCATTTGGGATATGGCCAGATCCAAATATTGCATAGGAAAAATGAACCTTACCTTTATCGTCTATTGTTTCAATTTGTTCACCAATCACACTGTCTGTTTCATTTGCTAATTGATCTAAACTGTATTTTACCTGATCTTTTGATACCTCTTTGTTCTGGGAAAGAATACCAATAGCTGGAAAACTATTGTGAATAACCACATATGAGGTTGAAAAACAAATCCAAAGTAGAAAACTTGTTATAAAGATATTTGAAAGGATGACAAAGAAGCGCTTCATACTTTACTCACTTTCTAAAATTTTCATGAATTGTAATATAATCTTTTCTATGAGCTATGAATTTTTTTTAAAATCCGTAATTAAAATATACTGTTTCACCAAAATTTCTATTTATAAAAGCTCTTGAGGTCTGATGAGAAGGAGCGTAAGCATATGATGATTTACTATCTCTTGCACGAGTTACGCTTGACCAGTGATATTTGTAATCATGGTAATAATTTGAAAATGCACCCCAGTTATTTGGATTGTGAAAGCATTAATACAAAAAATAAATAGTGATTTTCTTTTGCATATCTGCACCTCCTTCTTCTATATATGATATACTAAACACATAACGAAGTGTAAAAATGTAACATTTATACACATAATTAGAGGTGAAGTTGTTATGCGTTGGGATTACGGTACGATCTATAAAAAAATACGGAAATCAAAACATATTAGTCAAGAGGAAGTTTGCCAGGATTACACTTCAAGAGCGCACTTGTCGCGTATTGAATCGAACCAAGTAGTGCCTAGTTTTGAGTTGATGGAGCATCTTCTAAAGCAAGTTGGCCTAGATTTCGAAGAATTTCGATATATATGTCATTCTTACCACCATTCCGATAGAGAAGAAATTATCTTATTGGCAGAAGATAACAATGCCTACCAATCAAATGATAAATTATTGGAACTGAAGAATAAGAGTGTAGCTTATTTAAAAAAATATCCTAATGATATTCCTGTATCAAATATACTAAAGAGAGTAGAGGTCATTCTTTGTTTACGAGAATCTGGTCCAAATGAAAAGGTAAGAATAATGGCAACGGAAGCTTGGAACGAAATTAAAAATCAGGATGTCTGGTATCATAGTGACCTCAAATTAATTGTCGTTATTTTATTTACACTTCCACTAGAAACAGTGATTTCTATCTGTGATGAAGTGATAGATAGGCTCAATGATTACTCTGATTATACAGAAATTCTTCCCACCAAGTATAAATTACTCTCAAATTTAGCTAGTATTTTTCTGTGGAATGGTTTGATGGAGAAATGTACGAGGATCAGTTATCTATTGTTAGATACGGCAAAAAAAAGTAAGCGATATGATTTTCTAGGAAATGCTAAAGTGACACTTGGAATTTGTTTAACGGATAAAAAGTTGGTCGATGAAGGATTGCAGCTACTCGAATTAACGGATGAAAAAACACTGTTGGAAGCATGTCAGTCAGATGTGAATCGCTTTTTCAAGGAATGAGTTTCTAATTAAGGATCATAGAAAAAGACTCAGAATGTAGACAAACTATTTTAAAGTAAAATAAGTTAAGCAATCCTGCAAAGAAATATAAATGTGCTTCAATTTTTAGAATGAATCAAGAAAAAAATGAAACTTTCCGCTGTGAGAAAAGTGCCTGAAACGTTATTGTTTCAGGCACTCGGAATTATTGAGACCCTAGGCTCAATAATTAGTCATGGAACTTCTTCGAAGTTCGCTGACGTCCGTACTCACCTAAGGAAAGTTTCTAAGATAACTTTATCTTTAATCTGAAGCCGGACATACTGTCCAGCTTCTCATTATTTATACACTTCTTGATAGAATTCGATCTTATCCCCTTTTTTAACGGTGGTTTCAGCAGCACCTTTTGGAGCCATTTCGCCATTGATCTTGTACATCCAGTAAAGACCTTTGGATTCGTCTTGGCTGTGACCGTCAATCGAGGTGATCATGCCATTTTTTTCTTCAATCTTGTAGTTGGCTTTGAGCACTTTCATGAGATTGCTCTCTTCTGCTACTTTCAAGGTTTTCGATTGCGCTTTTTGACCTTCTGGCGTCACGCTAATCGTAATCGAAATTTCGTTTTTCTTGGCAACTTCTGTGCTAGAAGCACTTGTTTGATTGTTTGTGCTATGAGACGGAGCGCAACTCGCTAAAAGAAGAGCTGCAAGTAAGGTCATCAAGCTAGAAATGGTTTTTTTCAACATAAAATCTCCTAAAGATTTGATAGATAATGGGATAGAAAATGATCGTCGACAGAGCATGGGCAAGGTTAAAACTAAAACCATTGACCAAAGCATAGGTCCACCAAGGAATATGGTATATCAAGGCATAAACACTATCGATCAAGACCCCATAAGCAAAGGACAGTAGGCCCACAAAAAGGATCTGAAGGACAAAGGGCAACCACTTGTAACTGATGCGCCAAATGAGCATCAAACAGCCAAAGGCGACAATCTGAAAGAACACAATCAGGCTCATCCCCAGGAAAAAGGCGGAGACAAACATGGTGATCATCATCACAAGAAAAGCAAAGCTATACCCTTCAAATATCACCAAGAGAAAAAAGATGGCAGAAATCGGTTGGACATTTGGGAAAGGGGCAAAAGCCTGACGTAGAGCGACACAAAGGGCCGCCAAAAGCGAAATACGGGTTAATCGCTGAAGCGTCATGACGTCCTCCTAGACAATCTCGAACTTGATCGTTCCGGCTGTCGTTCCAACCTTGATCGTTTGCCCTTCTTGGGCTTGACCTTTCAGCAATAGCTCTGCTAACTGATCTTCCACTTCGGTCTGCAAGACACGACGCAGTGGGCGAGCTCCCATTTCTGGATCGTAGCCTTTGGTTGCTAGCAACTTGAGCGCTGAAGGCTGGAATTTGAGGGTCATGCCTTGTTCGGCAAAGGTCGCGATGAGCGGTTTGACCATGACTTTCACTACCTGCTGCATGTCCTCGCTTGAGAGACTATGGAAGACCACCTTTTCATCAATCCGGTTGATAAACTCTGGACGATAGGTCTTCTTCAACTCTTCAAACATGCGTTTTTCCATATTGGCTTGGTCAAAGCGGATATCTTTGGCACCAAAGCCAACGGTCTTATCATCCCGAAGGGCTGTTGCTCCAAGGTTTGAGGTCATGATGATAATGGTATTGGAGAAGTCGATCTTCCGGCCTTTGCTATCGGTTAAGACTCCATCATCCAAGACTTGCAAAAGGACATTGAAAATATCTGGATGGGCTTTTTCCACCTCATCAAATAAGAGAACTGAATATGGTTTGTTGCGGACTTTCTCTGTCAACTCGCCTCCTTCTTCGTAGCCCACATAGCCTGGAGGAGCTCCGTTGAGGCGACTGGCCGCGAATTTTTCCATGTACTCACTCATATCAAAACGGATGAGGGCCGATTCATCATCAAACAGAACTTCTGCCAAAGCTTTGGCTAGCTCTGTTTTTCCGACACCGGTAGGTCCTAGGAACATGAAAGAACCGATCGGACGTTTATTGCTACGGATACCTGATTGATTGCGTCGAATAGCCCGACTGATACTCGAAACGGCTTGGTCTTGACCAATCACGCGCTTGTGCAATTCTGTTTCTAAGTTGAGGTACTTCTTGGCATCGGTTTGAGTCAGTTTTTGAGTTGGAATACCAGATAATTGGCTCAAAGTCACCAAGACATCTTGGTCAGTGACTTCTTTTTTGTAGACAATGGGAGCGGCCTCTACTTCTAGGAGTTGGGCTGCTTTCTTCCACTTGCCATCCATCAAGGCCCGATCCAAGGCGGTCAACTCTTCTTTTACGTGACCGTTGGAATCGCGGTTTTGTACGGTAGCTGCCGCTTCATCCAAGAGATCAATGGCTGAATCTGGCAATTGACGGCTAGTCAAATAGCGGTGGGCATATTTGACAGCTGTTTCGATCGCTTCATCGGTAATGGTCACATGATGGTGGTCCTGATAGGTCTCTTTCAAGCCTTGGAGAATTTGGATGCTATCTGCAACACTTGGCTCTTCAATGGTGACTTTCGCAAAACGCCGAGAAAGGGCTGCATCTTTTTCGATATGCTTTTGGTACTCATCTTGAGTCGTGGCCCCAACTGTACGCAAGGTTCCCCGTGCCAGGGCTGGTTTTAGAATATTGGCTGCGTCTAAGGTCGAATCAATACCGGATCCTGACCCCATAATGGTATGCAGTTCATCGATAAAGAGAATCACGTGACCGTCTTCTTCGATGTCCTGGATGATATTGTTCATCCGTTCTTCAAAGTCCCCACGGAAGCGCGTCCCTGCAACGACATTCATGAGATCCAATTCTAGGACACGCATTTGCGCGATTTCAGCTGGAACATTGCCACTAGCGACACGCTGGGCCAGACCTAAGGCAAGGGCGGTTTTTCCGACCCCTGCTTCTCCCACCAATACAGGATTGTTCTTCGTCTTGCGGCTAAGGATTTGGATCATGCGTGAAATCTCTGCATCCCGGCCGATCACAGGTTCAAGCTGGCCTGCACGCGCCATTTCTGTCAAATCACGGGTATAATCTTCAAGACCTCCACTTGTGCTCGGGGGCATGCCCATCATATTTCCCATGGTTTGGCGGTTAGGGTTTTGGGCCCGATAGAGACTCCGAATGGCTTTGATATCATTCTTGTCCCAGCCTGCTTTGTCTTCTAAATTCTTGCGAAGGGAGGCAATAGGAACTCCCTTGTCTTGCTCTGTAAAGGCAAAGCCGGCAAACTCCATGACTTGGCTCGCCAAGGTCCCACGGTCTGCTAGAAGAGAGAGGAGCACATGCTCTGTTCCCAAGGTCTTGGCATGAAGGACCTGGGCAATCTCTCTTGCGTGTTTCATAATCGCTTCCATCCGATAAGAAAATGGGAAGATTTCATACCGATTGTCGCTTTGAAAAGCTTGGCCTGTGATATGCTCCGCTGCATCCTGAAACTCATCGATCTGCATAGGATAATCGTTCAGTACAGAACCTGCCACGCTATAGGGATTATTGGCCATAGCCGTCAGGAGATGCCAAGTATCTAAGGTATGCCCCTGATAGTAGCCTGCTAGTATTTGGGCCGCTTCTATACTTTCTAACAGTGCTGTTGAATAGTTCATCTAGTCGGTATTTCCTTTTCTATCTACTTGTTGAATGATTTTTTTCAGCATCGTTGCTCGTAGGATAAGAGCATCTCGACCTAGGACCTCATCGGAGGTTGTCGCAAGCAAGAGCTGAGTCTCACGTTTTGTCAATAATTTTTCTTCATAGAGCATCTGGAGGATATCATTGAAGACCTGCTGGCTGATGGTCTCTCCAATATTGGCTGCCAAGTCTTGGAGCATCTGATGGTGATCTGAAAACTGGACCTTGCCAATGCGGATATAGCCCCCACCACCGCGCTTGCTCTCTACAATATAGCCTCGGCTCTCGGTAAAACGAGTCTTAATGACATAGTTAATCTGACTGGGTACGACCTGAAAGACATCGGCTAACTCACTTCTTTTGAGCTCTGCCATGCCAGCTTGAGCCAGCAAGGCCTTGATATAAGCTTCAATGCTATCAGATGTGTTCTTATTTGCCATGATGCTCCTTTCTGGCTTGTTTTTTTCTAGATGGATGCTCTGCTCTTTGGCCCATAAAAAATGGCCTTGGAGTGTTCCTTCTCATCATTGACCTTATTTGACTATTATACAATTTTTACGGCTGTAAATAAAGCAAAGACTCCATGGAAATAGGGATCTCTTAAGGAAAGGAGAAAAATAAAAGAGGCTAGTGAGAACTAACCTCTTATGCGAAGAATGAACTACTCTTTGCGACGAGCGAATTTCGCGCCTCCACCCAAGAAACCTAGACCAAGAAGGCCTAACCAAGCAAACAATCCACTTTCTTTTGTACCGGTTTGAGGAAGTTTTCCTTCCGATTGTAGAGAAGGACTTTTAACCACTTCTTTTTCCGGATGGTCTGAAGTCGAAACAGTAATTGCTTCTGGGTTTTTCGGTTGCAAGAGAACAGGTCTTCCTTTTTCTTTTTTGTCTTCAGCTTGAGAAAGAGTCATAACTTCTGGTTGCACCTTACTTGGGGTGACAGGAGTGGTTGGAGTCGGCATATCAGCTATCAACGGACTTTCTTCCGCTTCCTTCGTTCCGACTTCTGTGATCTGGTCCTGAGCCTCCACTTCGACAAAGGCATCGACTTCTGTCCGAATTTCTTTACCTTCTTCTTGTCGAACCTCGATCAATTTCAAGCGGCGTCCGACCTTCCCCGCTTGAAGGATCCGGCTCTCGCCCTTGGCCAAGTCCTTGTTTTCACGTGTTTGACTCTCAAATGGAATCTCCTCCGCTTCGAGGAGAAGTTCTGGCTTTTCAAGAATCAAATCCCGAACACCTTGATCTGGGCGTGTCTGCGTCAGGGGTTCATAATTGCGAGCATCTTCTAAGATGGTTTCAAGGGCTGCGACTTGATTAGCTGCAGCAACCAAATCTGGGCGCTCTTGATCCAACAACTGAGTCAAGTCCGTTAATTGTCCTTGAACCGTCGGTTTGAGGTCTGCTTTCAAGCGATCAAGAGAGGTAGCCTTGATCTTTTCTACTCCTTCTCTGATGATCTGTTGCAGCTCTTCTTGACTGAGCAACTGGCTATCTTTCCCTGAGAGGATAAATCGGTCTACCTGGATGGCTCGAGATGACTGAGGATCATTGAGGGCTGGATCTAAGTGCAAGCGTAGCTGGTGGTAGCCTTTTGCTAGGCCTTGCAGATTGACCAAACTCTGGTCGAGCTTGCGTTGGTCTCCATAGCCACTGAAGTAATGATCGCCTTCGATTTCATAATCATGGCCACGCCCTTCTTCGAAGGCCATTTCTTTTCCATCCAAAGTGACGCTGTAGAGACCATGACTTGGATCAACCACTCCTCGGACCTCCACGCCTGTGCCCTTAAAGGTAATGGTCACTTCAATGTGTTTCTTGCCTTCTTCATCGGTCACTTGGTTAAAGCTAGACCAAGATTCTGTGCCATTTGAGAAGTTTGGATTGTCTGTCTCGTGGTGCCAACCCTCACTGTAATGCAGTTTTGGATCTTGGTCATCCACTTCTTTGCGATTTTCTGGCAACTGGTCTTCATTCATCACTTGAACTGTCAGTTCTGGAATAAAGCCGACCAAGCTTCCTTGATCCGGATGGAGCAATTTGACCTTAAAGTCATAGACGTCGGTCGCTTTTCCTGCAAAATCAAGGGTTGGAACTTGGACTGTTTTTTCTGTCTCTCCATCTGCGAACTCAAGGGTGACGTTGGTATCTTTGTAGACCTTGCCATGAACCCCTGTTCCTGGTTCTGTGATCAATTTCAGACTGGCACTTCCTTTAGAGCCACCTTTTCTCTTGACGACGACTTGCGCTGGGTCGCCTTTTTTAACAGCTAGGGTTGGCTGAGCAAACTCAAAGAGACCCTTTTCTTGATTATTGAGGGCATAAATCCCTTCCGTTGCGATCACATCTCCCTTGCTATTGACCAAGGTCAAGGTGTGAGATCCTGTTGGCAAATCCGGTGTTTCATAGACCTTTTGGCTGCGTTTGCGGGTTGGGCTTTGGGTATTGACGGTCGCTAGCTTTTGTCCATCGACATAGACATCCATTTCCCCATGACCAGGGTCGACGGTTGCGACGACATAGGCCTTGGTGCCTTCAAACTGATAGGTTACTGAAGCTCCCTTTTCCTTGGTCCACATAGAGGTGCCTCGAACACCTTCTCCCTCTTCATTCCACTGGCCATTGGCCCGCTCAGCAGTCCGGTCAGAATGATAAGTCAAACCAAGCGGATAGCCATCGGTTTCTTCAATGCTAGCTGGCGTCTTATAGACAGAGACTCCGTTCAAGATTGGAGTAGCTTGGGCATCGGTGATGGACACCCGGATATAGCGACTATCAACTGGTTGCCCTTTGATCAATCGGCGATATCCTACGGTTGAGCCAGCCCCATATGGAACCCATTGCCCATTCACTGCCACATCAATGGTGAAGCCAGAAATCCGTTGGCCTTTCTCGATGGTTTCTTTGAGCTCTACCACATCAAAATGCTGTTCTTTTCCAAGATCGAGAACAAAAGAGCCGGTCTTGGCATCATCAGCCGGTGCCCAACTGGTCTTTTCATTCCCATCTGTTAAATGGCTGGCCTTGTAGAGCGGATTGCGTCGTGTCGAGTCAGCTTCTACCAAAGCTCCTGCCGCATAGTTCACACTGTAGAGTTGGTCCAAGGTCTGGCGGAATTCTTTCAAACGGGCCACATCGGCATCTGCAAATTTTCCGTCTTGGTTGGGTGGAATATTGAGCAAGAGTGGAGTTCCACGGCCGACCGATTTGAAGTAAATGTCCATCAATTCGCGCAAGGACTTAGGCTCTTGATTGTCATGGTAGAACCAGCCGGAGCGAATAGAGACATCGGCTTCTCCCACTGAGTATTGCTTCCCTTCCGGATCCCCGTGATTGAGGTAGCTATTAGATGGATTGTTGCGGATCTTATCTGGATTGACCTTTTGCCAAACCGGATCTCCGGCAATCCCCTTTTCATTTCCAATCCAACGAACATTGGTCGGCTCAGCTGAGAAGATGGCAATATCCCCTTGGGCCTTGCGAATGGCATCAAACCACTTGTCGAAGGTATAGGTGACTTTTTGAGCCCCATCGCCACGCGCTCCATCCATCCAGACTTCTACGAATTTACCCTTGTTCCCATATTTTGGATCTTCAAGGATTTCCTTAAGCTGGTTGAGGTAGTATTCATTGTATTGGTCCTCTGTATCCACATGGTAGAGCGGGCTGTGAGCATCCCAAGGCGAGAGGTAGACCCCCATATCCATGTCATACTTGCTGGCAGAAGCAGAAACCTCAGCTAGGACATCTCCTTTTCCATCTTTCCAACCACTTTTAGCAATGGTATGGTCGGTGTATTTGGAAGGGTACAAGAGGAAGCCATCGTGGTGCTTGACGACCATGATCGTCCGTTTAAAGCCTGCATCCTTCAGGGTTTTGATCCACTGATCGGTATCCAGATGCTCTGGATAGAAATAATAAGGATCTTCTTGCCCATCTCCCCACTCACGATCGTAGTAAGTATTCATCCCAAAGTGGATGAAGGCTGCTAGTTCTTCGCGATGGTATTGCATCTGAGCCTTGCTTGGAAGTGGTCCGTAATCCGCAATCTCAGTCTCCTCGTTTAGAGAAGTGGCTGGTTGGCTTGCTTCTGTCCCTTGACTGACTGTGCGATTTTCTTTCTCACTAGTAGCTGCTGAGGGCTGTTCTGATTCTTCTTGGTGCTCGTTCACAGTTTTCTCCTCCTTTCCTTGATCTCCTGCATTGCTTGTTTCAACCCGTTCTTCACGCGGTTCATTATTCTCAGCTTGTTCCTCTGCGTAACTGGTAGTAGCTCCTAAAAAACAAGTCGCTACGACTACCGAGCAGACGCCTACTGAGAGTTTACGAATGCCAAATCGATTTCTCTGATCAACTAATCTTTTTCCCATATTCTATTCCTTTATGTCACCAGGTAAAGAGGGTGGGGTTTCCCCATCCTCCTTCTTTTTACCTGTGAACTTTTCACCGTATAGTTGCTGGCTTATCCAGCTTTTTACTTGGCCTTATTGGCTCTTTTTTTCTGATCATCCAGCACAGCACCGGCAAGACCTGCTGCTAAGAGACCTGCCACAAGGCTTGCGACGCTTTCTTCCGTTCCTGTATTTGGTAAAGTCCCTTCGGAAACTGGAGCAGCTGAAACTGCTGGTGTTTGAGCTGTTTTCTCGACTTCCTTCCCTGCTGCATCTGTCCCTTCCTGACGCACTACTTTGACCTCAAGAGATGCTTGAGGAGTTGCGGTAGCTACTGGTCCTTCTGAGCCATGAGGATGTTCTGGGTTCGGAAGCGGTTGTGGCTCTGGCCGTGGTTGCGGCTCTGGCTGTGGTTGCGGTTGTGGCTGTGGTTGCGGTTGTGGCTGAGGTTCTGGCTGTGGCTCTGGTTGTGGAGTGTCTGGAAGTACTTCTTTCGTGCCCACCTCTGTGATTTCTGCCACTGGATCTAGCTCTACAAAGGCATCTAGTTCCTTCCGGCTTTCCACACCATTTTCTTGAGAAACTTCTACCAAGCGCAATTTGCGGCCTTTTTGACCTTCTTGAACCACACGTTTCTCACCTTTTGGAAGATCCGCATTTGGACGTTCTAAGCGTTCAAAGTCCATCTCTTCTGGCTCAATCACCAACTCTGGTTTGGTATGAACCAGATTCTTCACCCCTTCTTCAGGAATGGCTGAGCCTGTAGGTGATTTTGCAGAGAGAGAAAGTTGATATACTTTTTCGAGCTTGCCATCTTCTGAGACAACCTTGACAAGAACAGGGGCATTGGCACTTTTAGCATCCACGACCGTAACGGCTGTTCCATTCTTGCCTTGTGCCGAAACGATTGGACGGTCCCCCTCATACTCTAGATGATAATCCGTCACATCTGGTTTAAATCCTTCTATGTCTTTGCCATTCACTTGGATCGTGACATCAGTTGTTGCCTGGGCCTCTTCTGTTGGAGCATAGGCGCTCAATTCAACGATTCCAATTCCTTTTAGATGTTCATCACGGACCATTCTTAAACGGATGGCTTTAGTTCTGGTTTCGTTGAAGCTGAGGTTAGAGATATAGCCAGCTTCAAAGTCATAATCCAAGCTGTAAGGAATTTCTTCCCAGTTAGAGGCCTGGTTAAATGGATGATCTGGAAGATTCTTCAGATTGCCATAATCATCCGGAACATCAAAGTCTGGACCAATGTAGCGTTCAAGAACCGTTTTCGTTGGCAGACCGGTTTCCTGATCTGCAAAGAAGTCGACCGCTACTTTATTGATCAAACGCTCTGTTACTTGACCATTTTTCTTGAAGATGAGACCAGCAAAGGCTTCGGTTTGATCCGGTTCCCTCTTCCAGTTAGTCCAGCGATAGTATTCGTTGTAGCCACCATCGTTGATGTAATCGATATAGTCGATTTGATTTGGATCGAGATCGTTGGTTTCACTAGCAAATGCTCTGGTATCCTCTGCATTGTAGTCACGGTTCACAGAGAGGATTTCTCCTGTCTTTTCGGACACCCGGACGGTCAGCTGAGCTGTCAGATCATAGCCAATGACTTTTCCTTCCAGCGTGAAGCTACCTTCGTGAGAAAGCGCATCAGCTGGTAGAGGCTTCCAGTCCACCGTAAGTTCCTTGCGTTCATAGCCTGTATCCCCTTGGAAGTAGACACCTACGGTAGATGGTAGAACCAGATCTTGACCGACTTTCACAAAACGTCTGCCTGCTTCTACTGCTACTGGAACAGCTTGTTTCAGTTTTTCTGCATCGCTTGTGAGATGGAGGCGGTATTCTTGTAAGATGGTGCCATCTTCCGCTTTGTGGATGACACGGATTGGCTCACCTTCATGGACACTTGGCACAACCGTTGCAAGACCGTGATGGCTAGCTGTCGCTTCCACTTGTGGATAAGCCCGATCACGCGCATCGATGTAGTAATCGGTCACACTTGGGTTAACTCCTGGTAAAACCTCACCGTTGACACGAATGGTCACCTGGCTCTTTTCTTCTGCCGCAACCTTATTGGCAAATACCTGAATCTCTGAAATAGAGCTTCCACGTTTACCTTCTGGTGTCTTCATGCGGATACGAACAGCATAGGTGTCGACTTTATCAAAACTGAAATGATTCATCTTACCAGCTGCTACCGGTTCTTCAACGGTTAAGTTGCTGACTTCTTTCCAGTTGGCTGGATTGTTAAATGGATGGTCTGTTTCGTCTTTAACACGATTTGGATTGCTTGGAACAGTTGGGATTTGTTCCCCTGTATAGTACTCAATCACGTACTCACTTGGAGCCCCAACGCCGTGGTCTTCGTGGAAACCAACATGGAGGTTGTCCACTGCACGCTTGGTCAAGATACCAGAATCCCCAAACAAGATCCCAACAGAATCTTCCGCATTGTCACGGCCCCAGTTGGTCCAACGGTTAGCTGGAGCATCGGTAAAGGAGATGACCTTGTCATTGACCTTCGCAACTGGATCTGCATCGTTAGAGTCACTTGCAAAAGCGAGTGGCAAGACAGATCCTGTCCATTGCTCTGCAACGTTAGCACCCTTAACCGTGTTTGCAGAAACACGAATATGAAGACGGGTTGGAAGATCCGTTCCTTCTACACGACCGGCTAGGACAACTTCTCCTTCTTTGGCCAAGAGTTGCGGATCGACCGCATCCCAGACCACCTTAGCTGTATAGGTCTTACCATTAGAGTGATAGGTCCGCACGCTTTCTGGAAGAGCTGGTTTTTCGCCGACTGGAGTGGTAGTGCTGACTTCTTCTACAGCGATAATGCCTTCAACCGTCACTTGAGCTTGGGCTTCTTTTTCCACACCCTCTACATGACCTGTGACTGTAAAGCTATGGTAATCCTTGACTTGATCTGCGGTTACAGCATCCCAGGTCACGCGTTTTTCTTTCGGGAATCCCTTGTCATACTCGACCAAGACGGTCTCTGGAAGAGCTGGCAAAACGTTTCGATCGGTGCTGATCCGTACAGGACGCACCTTGACAACTGTCTTTTCTTCTGGATTTGGCGTGATGGTAAAGGTTAATTCCCCTGTTTTTCCTTGGAAGCTAGCTTCTAAATGAACCAATCCTGCTTCTCGCAATTCCAAACCTTTATTGGTTGCGACTGCTTTTCCTTGACTTCCCGCTGCTGTTTTCACATCGATTTGATCTGCTTTGAGACTTGCCTGGCTACCATCTTGGTAATGGGCAATGACTTCAAGTGGTACCGTTTGGTCTTCCTTGAGTTCCTGTTCTTCTGGCAGACGCAATTCTAGGCGCTCAATCTGTGGACTTTCTTCTTGGAATTGGACCACATAGGTCTGCACAGCTCCCGTATCCTGAGCAGTGACATAGATTTGAGCTTTCAAACCATTTTCACGGTTAGCTTGTAGAACCGTCACTTGGGCATTTTCTGCACTTGCTGTGACTTGACCTGGTTCTTGACCATAAGCGAGGGAACGGAAAATAGTATGGTTGCCACTACCAAATTTTGGAAGAGCTACTCCATCTAGCTGAACCGTTGGTTTCTTAGGCTTGGCTACATCTCCTCCTGCAACCACTAGTGTCGCTTGGACCGTTTCTCCATTGCCTAGAAGTCCTGTCGCCTTCAAGCGTGCTCCCAGTGTAGACAATTGATCTTCTTGACCAGCTTCCAAGGTCCATTGATCGACCTCATAGTGGGCAGTGGTCCCATCAGTGAAGACTAATTGCACAGCCTTATCCACTGTTGCTAGATCTGCTCCCTGTGGGATTTGTTTGATGACTGGAAGGACTTGTTCCACGCCGATCACATCGACCAGAGCTTCGACCGTGCGTCCTTGAACATGACCTGTCACACGGACTTGGCCAGCACGGCTATAGTCTGCCGCATCCCATTCAACGGCTTCTTCTTGGGCCTTGCCATCACTATAGACCACATTGACCTTACTTGGCAAGGTTGGTTTTTCTCCTAGATAAGCACTTTGTCGAACAGGTTCCACACCTAAGACAGTACGTTCCGCTTGGTCCTTCTTACCTGTAAAGAGGCTGACTTGGTCTGATTGCAAGCGGTCTGAGTCTGCATACAGAGTAAAGGCTCCCGCCTGCTCAGTTGATTTGACAATCACAACCCCTTTCCCGTTGAAGGCTTTGCGTTGCCATGAGCCACCTTCCTGCGCTTTGTAGCGTTCACGGCTGGCTTGTTCCCCATTATCGACACCGACAATTTGGCCTTGTCCATGCAAATGGAAATGCACCAAATTATTGGCAGTTGGTACGACACGACCTGCTTCATCGACGATTTCGTAGGTAATATAGGTCAAATCTTTGCCGTCCGCTGCAATCGCGTGTTCTTCTTTCAGCAGACGAACACCGGCTGGCTTCCCAGCTGTTTCGACTTGATCTTTCGCGATCACTTCTCCTGCTTCGTTGCGCGCAATAGCTTCCACTTTACCTGGTACATAAGGGACCAACCACTCTAGATAGAGTTCATCCGGATTTGCCCCTTCTTGGTAGGTCCGGCCATCAGCTGTGGTCTTCTTGGTAAAGGTCTTGACTCCTTGCGATTCCCCATTGACAATCAATTCCACACTGTGGGCATTGGAGAAGGTCCGAACAGGAATCCGTCCTTCTTCATCCATGACACGATTGGCTAATTCTGGATTTTCCCAGTTCCAATGTGGCAAGAGATGGACCATCGGATGTTTCTCTGCCGATACCCATTGACTTTGGTAAAGGTAAAAATCATTCTTTGGAAGGCCGGCAGTATCGACAATACCGAAATAAGAACTTTTCACAGGTGTATCATTTTGGTTGTGCCATGGGGTTGGCTCACCGATATAGTCCGTACCAGTCCAGATAAATTGTCCTGCATAGCCGGCATGATCACGGTCAAAGGTCCAAGAGGCAGTTGCTGTCCGACCCCAACCAACCCGGTCATTGCCGTAGTCTGATTGTTCATAATGGCGGTCTTCTTGGTTGCTACCGACCCATTCTCTTTCAGGGTGGTAGTAAGAGCCCCGTGTCCGCGTTGCAGAAGAGGTTTCAGAACCATAAATGAGCCAGTTTGGATGTTTGGCCCGTAAGCTTTCATAGTTGGCCTCTGAATAGTTAAATCCAACCGCATCGAGCTCTGCTGCTACCTTTTCATGGCCTCCTGATCCATCACCAAAGCGGAATTTATCAGCTCCCATGGTGACATAGCGGGTTGCATCCACGTCCTTGATGGTCTTGACCAGACGACGAACGGTTGCGACAGATTTGTCTGAACCATCTGCTTCACCGACTTCGTTACCGATTGACCACATGACAATGGCTGGATTGTTCTTGTCCCGCTCTACCATGGTCCGTAGATCGTAATCTGACCAAGTATCCCCTTTACGAGCTTCTGGGTGAGTGGCATCTTTTTCAAAGAAACGACCGTAATCGTATTGCTTCTTGCCACCATACCAGGTATCAAAAGCTTCTTCTTGGACCATCAAGCCCAACTCAGCAGCAATTTTTAAGGTTTGTTCACTGGCTGGGTTGTGAGTCGTCCGGATCGCATTGACCCCCATGTCCTTCATCTGTTTGAGACGACGGTATTCAGCCTTGTAATTTTCCTCAGCTCCAAGAGCCCCGTGGTCATGGTGAAGAGATACCCCGTGGAATTTCGTCGCCACCCCATTGAGGAAGAAGCCACCTTCTGGCGTCCAATTCAGATAGCGATAACCAAAGCGTTCCTTTTGCACATCCACTAACTGCGAATCCCGATAAACCCGCGTATACAAGGTATAGAGAGCTGGATGATCCGTTTTCACATCCCAGAGGGTTGGTTTTTCAACATGGAGGGTTTGAGATAGGTTGATCTCTTGACCTGCTAGAACAGCTTGTGCTTCACTGCGCGTTTTTTCGCTCACCACTTGGCCATTTTTATCGACAATTTCATATTCCGCATAAATACTATGAGCTTGATCATCTTGGTTGACAATGCGGCTCTTCACCACTGTATCTACTGCCCCATTTTGCTGTTTTTCCAACTGAGGGGTCGTAATCGTAGTCCCATACTGCGCTAAATGAACCTTGTCCGTTACACTCAGCTTAACATCCCGGTAAATCCCGCTACCAGAATACCAACGGCTACTTGGTTGTTGATTGACCACATGAACGGCGATGGTATTCTCGCTTCCATCCGCATTCAAATAAGGAGTAATATCATAAGAAAAGGCATTGTAGCCATTTGGATAATGACCGACGAATTGTCCGTTTACATAGACTTTGGAATCCATATAAACCCCGCCAAATTCCAAGCGAACCTTCTTATCTAGATCCTTATCGTCCAAACGGAAGGTCTTACGGTACCAAGCATCCCCACCGTTTAATTGCCCTCCTTCATTTTGAGCAGGAGAGTTGTGATCGAAATCAAAGAAAATAGACCAGTCATGAGGAAGATCTAATTTTTTCCAATCCTTGACATCCACTTGACGCCCTTCTGCACCAGGAGCCGCATTTAATTTAAAATACCAATCTTTATTAAAATCACGTTCTCGATCTTGCACAATATCCTCCGCCACACGATTTTGATTTGGAGCAGCAGTTTCTTCCGTTCCTGTAGCACGCTCAGATGAAGCAGAAACGGGCTGGCCTTCGCCTTGAGGTGCTGGCTTTTCCTCAGCTCTGGTAGGGGTGATGACAGCTGGAGCTTCTGAAACCCTTGCACCAGCTCCAGGGACTTCCACTTCTGAGTTTTCCGTCACAACACTTGGTGTCTCCATCGAAGTCGGTTCACTTTCGAGGGCTGGCTTTTCTTCCGCATGGACCCTTGAAAGACCCAAGGCAGAAATCCCAATCACAACAGAACAAGCTCCAACTGAGAGCTTACGAATACTAAAAACAGGACGCTTTTCAAAAAAAGACTTTCCCATAAAAACCTCCTCTTAGGATTCACTATTCAATTTGTAAGCGCTTTCTTATACCTGCGAACGCTTACAGAAAATCACATATTAACTATACCAAAAAAATAGGAGGAATAGACCTCGATTTCACCCCAACTATAGTTAGATTAAGAATTCCTTTAATTAGTGGAAATCTCCTACGAAGCAAAAAAATAGAAGCCAACGGCTTCTATTTTTTTATGATCTTATAATCCTGGTTCTTGACCAAGTTCAGCAGCCACCATCCAAATGTTCTTTTCAAGTTCTGCTTTCGCCCCAACAAAGATATCGTTGGTTACATCGTCGCCTTCACCATCGGTAACATCCAAAGCTTTTTGGTAAAGGCCATCAAGGTAATGGAAGATTTCAAGAACACGTGTCAAGCTTTCTTCTACATTTTTCGTAAATGTTCCACGGCGTTCTTCAATATTGCTGTGTTCCAAAAATTCAGTCATGCTAGAATAAGGAGCTCCACCAAGAGTGATCAAGCGTTCGCTCACTTCATCCAAGGTTGCATCCAAGCTGTCCATGTATTCGTCCATTTTTGGATGCCAAACCATAAAGCCACGTCCACGCATGTACCAGTGTACTTGGTGAAGGGCAATGTGAGCGACGTAGAGATCTGCTACGACTTGGTTCAAGAGGGCTTTTGTTTCTGGAAGAGTTTCTTTATTAGAAGGTGCAAAAGTTGCTACATCAGTAGCTGCTTCATGTTTCATAGTTGTCATGTCATTTCTCCTTTTTTATAATGATTCTAATTAACTATGTCTTTATTATATGCTTCCTCATTCAGAAAGTCAAGATAAAAGATTTAAAAATATCATAGTTGTCAATTGAGAAAAGATACGATAGAATGAAGAAGACTAATCGAAAGGCTTGACCAATGAAATATATCTTTACCTTCCTGATCTCCATGGTGCCCCTTGTTGAATTGCGCGGGGCCATCCCTTTTGCCATTGCAAATGGTATCCCACTATGGACAGCGCTCCTGATCGGAGTGATCGGAAATCTTCTCCCTGTCCCTCTGATCTTCTTCTTCGCCCGCCATATCCTCACCTGGGGGGCCAAAAAACCGATCATCGGAGGCTTTTTTAGCTGGTGTCTCAATAAGGGCCATAGAGGCGGACAGAAATTAGAAAAAGCTGCAGGAGACAAGGGAATCTTCTGGGCCTTATTGCTCTTTGTGGGAATCCCTCTTCCGGGAACTGGTGCCTGGACTGGTGCCCTTGCAGCTTCTATCCTTGACTGGGACTTCAAACGCAGTAGCCTCGCAGTCATGCTCGGAGTGATACTAGCCGGCCTCATCATGGGAACCCTGTCCCTGCTTCTAGGAATCGATACCTTCGCACATTAAGCAAAAGACTGATGCATCGGCTTCAGTTTTTGCATACAAAAAAGAGGTTTCCTTCGAAACCTCTTATTTTTTATTCTTAGTTGTTAAGAGCTGCTGCCATTGTAGCTGCAACTTCTGCTTCAAAGTCATTTGAAGCTTTTTCAATACCTTCACCAACTTCAAAACGAACGAATTCGATAACTGAAGCATTTACTGATTCAAGGTAAGCTTCCACTGTCTTGCTGTCATCCATGATGTAGACTTGTGCAAGAAGAGTGTAGGCTTGGTCAACTTTTGTGTTGTCCAAGAAGAAGCGATCCATTTTACCTGGGATGATTTTATCCCAGATTTTTTCTGGTTTACCTTCAGCTGCCAATTCAGCTTTGATATCTTCTTCAGCTTGAGCAACCACTTCGTCAGTCAATTGTGCTTTTGAACCGAATTTCAAGTGTGGAAGAGCTGGTTTACCAACCATTGCACGGCTTTCGTTATCTTGGTCGATGACGTGGTTCAATTGTGCCAATTCATCTTTCACGAATTGTTCATCCAATTCTTTGTACGAAAGAACAGTTGGTTTCATTGCAGCGATGTGCATTGAGATTTGTTTAGCAAGTGCTTCGTCTCCACCTTCGATCACAGAGATAACACCGATACGTCCACCGTTGTGTTGGTAAGCACCGAAGTGTTGTGCATCTGTTTTTTCAAGCAAAGCAAAACGACGGAATGAAATTTTTTCACCGATTGTAGCTGTTGCAGATACGTATGCAGCTTCAAGAGTTTCGCCTGAAGGCATTGTCAAAGCAAGAGCTTCTTCGTTGTTAGCTGGTTTACCTTCAGCGATCACTTTCGCTGTTGCGTTTACCAATTCAACGAATTGAGCGTTTTTCGCAACGAAGTCAGTTTCAGCGTTTACTTCAACTACTGCTGCAACGTTACCATTGACATAAACACCAGTCAAACCTTCAGCGGCAACACGGTCAGCTTTCTTAGCTGCTTTAGCCATACCTTTTTCGCGAAGCAATTCGATCGCTTTTTCGATATCACCTTCAACTTCAACCAATGCCTTTTTAGCGTCCATGACACCGGCACCAGATTTTTCACGCAATTCTTTTACAAGCTTAGCTGTAATTTCTGCCATTTTTGTTCTCCTATATTTTTAATAAAATAAGAGGGTCGGGCTGAGCCCTGCCCTCTTAGGTTCGTTACTTATTGAATGAAATTAAGCGTTGTCGCCTTCTACAACTTCAACGATTTCTTCGATTGAATCAGCTTGACCTTCAGTAGCTGCCAATTCAGCTTCTACTGTAGCAACACTGTCTTCACCTTGACGTCCTTCGATAACAGCGTCAGCCATTTTCGCAGTGATCAATTTAACAGCGCGGATAGCGTCATCGTTCGCTGGGATGATAACATCGATATCATCTGGGTCAGTGTTTGTGTCGACCATCGCTACAACTGGGATACCCAATTTCTTAGCTTCTTTAACAGCGATTTGTTCTTTATGTGGATCCACAACGTACATTACGTCTGGGATACGAGGCATGTCTTCGATACCGCCCAAGAATTTTTCAAGACGAGCGCGTTGTTTGTTCAACAATGCAACTTCTTTCTTAGGAAGAACTTCAAAAGTTCCATCTTCTTCCATGCGTTTGATTTCTTTCAAACGAGCGATACGTTTTTGGATTGTTCCCCAGTTAGTAAGAGTTCCACCCAACCAACGGTGGTTGATGAAGTATTGACCTGCACGAACAGCTTCTTCTGCAACAGCATCAGCAGCTTGTTTCTTAGTACCTACGAACAAGATAACTGCATCGTTTGCAGCTGCATCACGCATGAAGTCGTATGCTTGGTCTGCATATTTTACAGTTTGTTGCAAGTCGATAACGTGGATTCCGTTACGTTCTGTGAAGATGTACTTAGCCATCTTAGGGTTCCAGCGACGAGTTTGGTGACCAAAGTGTACACCAGCCTCAAGAAGTTGTTTCATTGAAATTACTGCCATGAGTAGTTTCTCCTTTTTTGTTTTTTTCTCCTCTCTCAGACGTCAACTTGCAGCACGACCACAAGGGCAACGGTGCCACAATGGATCCGAGATGAGTATTTGCTGTCTTAGACAACTCTATAAGTATAGCAGAAATCACTAGAATTCGCAAGCTATTTGAGAGATTTTTTCAATCCCTACGATGAAATGGTTTTCTAAAGTTGTTTGACGTAAAAAGTTTTTCTTGACCTATCTTTATTTTTAGGTTACAATATTATATGTTATGGCGGTATAGCCAAGTGGTAAGGCACGGCTCTGCAAAAGCTTGATCGTCGGTTCAAATCCGTCTACCGCCTTGATAATAAAATTTTTTATCATCTTTTATCTTTTAAAAATTCCCCTAGCAATAGGGGGTTTTTTGTTGCCATTTGCTCCTTTCCTTGATTATTGATATAATAAAACCTCGCCTGATCGGCGAAGCACATTAGAAAGGGTATTTATGAAAAACATTCGTTTCTTCGCGATCGGCCTTCTTTCACTAGTGACACTAGCCGCTTGCTCACCTGCCAATTCTGCGCAACCAGCAAAAACCGCTTCTAGTTCTAGAAAACCGATCAAACAATCTTCTACCAAAACATCATCTAGTAAATCGTCGAGCACTTCTTCAGACAGCAGTAGCTCAGATGATTTTTCAGGTCGTTTCAGCTTGGATCCAGATGATGGCGCATCTCTCCAATATGTGCCAGGAGCTGCATCCATTCCTGAGATCGAAAAGCTCAAGAACCTCCACCCTACCACCGGTTTTGTATTGAGAACCGAAGATGGACAAGAGGTTGGTGGGCCAAAAGAAAGAAGCAGTTACGATGACGTAGTTGCAGCCTTTGGTCAACCCGTAAGTAGCACAGACAGTGCGAATCCTGGTGATGGAGTCAATGTTTGGGCAACAGACAATGGCGATATCATGGCTTTCTTCCGCAATAATGTGTTAACAGATATCACCTTCCGACTAAGAGGGGGCGATGCCAACCACCAGTCTACTGGCAGCATTTCCAAATCCGATACACCAAAAACGGCCCTCGAACGTCTCGGAAAACCCTATGCCATTATGCGTTCAGAAAATGGGACCAGCTATGTCTATAAAGATAGCAACGGAGATGAATCTAGCTTCTCTACACAAGGAAATAAGATCTTCAATGTTACGTCTACTGCAGAAACCAAGCAGTTAAAAAAGATCACTGGCCTGGATAAAAATCAATAATAAGCAATCAAAAGAGGCTGGGACAAAAGTCCTAGCCTCTCAATTATTTTTGGATTGTCGAGCAAGACGCAGTGGTTGAGTGGGCTCTACTACGCTGATTTCATCAGCTTTTACAGCCCTACTCAACTGTGCGGAGGTGGGACGACGAAATCGAATTCTAACGAATTACCGATTTCTGTCCCACTCTCTTTTTCTTACAATTCAGCAATTTGGTTCAAATTCACTTCTGCAACCGTATCGTTACCGAACATAGAAATGACCATTTTCACCTTGTTGTTATCAATTTCAGTGATCTTACCAGTATAGTCTGTGAAGGCACCGTCGATGATACGAACTGTATCGCCCACCTTGACATCCAAATCAAACTCTTGAACAGTTTGACCCATAGAGAGCAAGATACTGCGGATTTCTTCTTCCAACAATGGAGTTGGTTTTGAACGGTTCCCGTGTGATCCGACGAAACCAGTAACGTTCGGTGTATTCCGAACGACAAACCAAGCTTCATCTGTCATGACCATTTCTACCAAGACATAACCTGGGAAGCGGTTTTCTTCGATTTCTTTTGTTTTACCGTTTTTCTCAACTTGTACGGTTTGAGTTGGAATCTCGACGCGCAAGATGTTTTCTAACATATTGTAAGTTTGCGCACGTTGCAAAAGATTCTCTTTTACCTTGTTTTCATATCCTGAGTAGGTTTGTAGTACAAACCAGCCTTTATCAAAACTGTCCATTTGGGCATCCTTTCTTTCTGTTTAGCCTGCTCGAGCTTTTGTGAACATACTAAAAAAGCCTCTTGGCTTTCCTTTTCCTAGCTTCATTATACCACATTTTGCAGGAATGCAAAGAGGTTTGCTGATTTATTTTTAAGAAAAGACTACAAAAAGTGGGACCCTGGGGATCCCACCTGGCTTCTTTTCTTAAAAGAAATTGATCATGTGCAATAGGCCACGTGCAATGACTTTGTCAAACAAATAAATCAATGCAACAAAGAAAGCGGTGTACTCAATCACTGAGATAAAGTTTTTCCATCTTTCCTTGCGATTTGGCCAAGTTGTATCTTTTAGTAAGACGAAAATATCTTTAATGAATTTCACAACTCTCTCCTATCGTGTTTCTTTATGGATGGTATACTTGCTGCAATGCTTGCAGAATTTATTGACTTCTAGACGTGTTGGTTTTGGCGTCCCACTCAACTTAATGGAGTAATTGCGTGACCCACAAACCGTACACGCTAGACTTGCTTTTTTTAATGCCATAACGCCTCCGTTCACCCCATTATAGCAAGTTTTCCACGTTTTGACAAGAATAGAAAATCTAGTGTCCAGAAAAAAGCAAATCTAAAGTGTTATCCCACTGGTTTTTTCCTCATTTTTGGTAAAATAAAACAAAAGGAGACGAATATGAAAAGTGATAATCTAAAAGAAAGTAGAAATATCGAAGACCGCAGAGGGCAAAGCTACTCCCAGTCTTCAGGCAATAGTAATCTTGGCGGAGGCATTTTACAGATCTTACTATCGCCGGGGAGCTTCAAAAGCAAGATCGTCCTCATCCTTCTTCTGGTTCTTCTAGGAGGTGGTGGCGCTAGTCTTGGGGGTCTCTTTGGAAATGGGACTTCTTCTCAACCTTACCAATCCACCCAAGTCACGCGCACCAACAAGACCCATGTCGACGATGCAGATGCCGAGTTCGTCAGCAAGGTCCTTGGAACAACAGAAGATCATTGGCACAAGGTCTTTCAAGCTGAAGGACGGACCTACCATGAGCCCAAACTAGTCTTCTATACCGGACGGACACAGACAGGCTGTGGGGTTGGACAAGCATCGGCTGGTCCTTTCTACTGTCCAACCGACAAAAAGATTTATTTGGATATGAGCTTCTACAAGGAATTGACAACCAAATACAAGGCAAGCGGTGACTTTGCTATGGCTTACGTGATTGCCCACGAAGTCGGCCACCACGTACAAAACGAGCTGGGAATCCTTGGCAAATACCATCGGATGCAACAAGGTCTTTCTGAAAAGGAACGAAATGCCATCAGTGTCCGCATTGAGCTACAAGCCGATTATCTAGCCGGTGTCTGGGCCCGCTCCATTCAAGATCGAAATCTTCTGGATATTGGCGATATCGAAGAAGCCATGAATGCAGCCCATGCAGTCGGTGACGACACACTCCAAGAGCAAGCCTACGGCTACTCGGTACCAGATAGCTTTACCCACGGGACTTCGGAACAACGCATGCGCTGGTTCAAACGGGGCTACCAGTACGGAGATCTCCAACACGGCGATACCTTTAGCTTGTCAGATAGTGAACTTTAAACAAAAATCTATTCAGAAATCCTTCTGAATAGACCTTTTAGAATATAGATAAATTGCATTTTACATAAAACAACCTAAGTGACGTTGAAAAATTAAAATAATAAATACTATTAGGATCATTTCAACAGAAACTTTCCGCCGTGAGAAAAGTGCTAGAAACACTATTGTTTCTAGCACTCGGGAGTTTTGGAACCTTAGGTCCAAAACTAAGTCATGGAACTTCTTCGAAGTTCGCTGACGTCCGTAATCACCTAAGGAAAGTTTCTAAGAAGACTTTGACTTCAATCTGCAAAAAACGATTCAGAAAAATTTCTGAATCGTTTTTTTGATTAGAAGCCAAGCCAGCCTTTGAAGGTATCCCAAGCGTTTTTCGCTTTTCCTGGGATATCGGCCTCGTCGATTGCTTTTTTCGCATCATCGACCATATTCGACGCTTTTTCTTTGACATCCTCAAAGAAACCTTTGTCTTCTTTGCTATCTGTTTCTGTATTTTCTTCCCCGACTGGCGCAATGCCGTTTTCAGCATAAGAGTTCTTCACCGAGTCAAACTGGGTACCGTCTGTATAAGGCAGAACACTGTTGGCAACATTGCGGAAGATCTCTGACGCCGTTCCAGCACTACTGTCCGTCAGGTAGTGATTTTCATCGGTCGTTGGGAATCCAAGCCATTGACTGATGACCACATCTGGCGTGTAGCCGATCACCCATTGGTCTCCAGAGAGGTCCTTGTTAAAGCTGGTCTCTGTCGTACCGGTTTTCCCTGCCATGGTATAACCATAAGGCGCAGCGTTAACCCCTGTACCATTACTAAAGGTACCAAGCATCATATTGGTCATCTTATCTGTCGTTGACCCACTAAGCACTCGGGTTGATTTCTGGCTGTGGCTCTTGACCACTTGACCACTTGCATTTTCGATCTTGGTAATGAGGTGAGCATCATTCATGACCCCGCCGTTAGCAAAGGTCCCATAGGCCTGAGCCATCTGCATCGGATTGGTTGTCACACCGGCCCCCAAGGCAACGGCAAGCGACTTGTCCACCTTGTCCATGTTGAGTCCGAATTTTTTCCCGTATTCAAAGACCGTATCGAGACCCAAATCATTAGCGGTCGCTACGGCTGGAAGGTTAAGGGATTCTGCCAAGGCCTGGTACATCGGTACCGTTGGACTAGACTGGATTCCCGCGTAGTTATTGACCTCATAGCTTCCATATTGGGTGGTACTATTGTCCAATTCCTTATTGGTCGACCAACCTTCAGCAACAGCTGGGCTATAGACAACCAAAGGTTTGATGGTTGATCCTGGACTACGGGCAGCCTGGGTAGCATAGTTATAGCTACGGAAACCTGGATTTTGATCGCTTCCGACACGACCTACGAGAGCCCGAACCCCTCCGGTCTTAGGATCAAGCGCTACACTACCAGATTCTGCGCGCGTGCCGTCTTCCGCTACTGGGAAGAGGGCCGTATTGTCATAGATCACCTGCATGCTTGCTTGGTAATTTTGATCCAGCTCGGTGTAGATCCGGTAGCCATTTTTGACAATGTCTTCTTCGGTCAGGCCGTATTCATTGACCGCTTCATTGATGACCGCATCAAAATAGGATGGGTAGCGGTAATCCTCCGACTTGCCTTCATAGGCATCGACCAGCTGGCCATGGATATCCACAGCAGCAGACTGATCAGCCGTTTTCTGGTCAATATAGCCAGCCGCCACCATATTTTGGAGGACCGTATTGCGGCGATTGGTCGCATTCTCTACTGAATAGAGCGGGTTATAGATCTCAGGTCCCTTGAGCATACCGGCGAGTACCGCAGACTGATCCAGGCTTAATTGACTGGCTGAAACCCCAAAATACTTCTTGGAAGCATCCTCAATACCCCAAACCCCATTTCCAAAATAGGCATTGTTGAGGTACATGGTGAGGATTTCTTTTTTGCTGTATTTCTTATTGATTTCAAGCGCCAGGAAGAATTCCTTGGCCTTACGCTCCACCGTCTGGTCCTGAGACAGGTAAGCATTCTTGGCTAGCTGCTGGGTGATGGTCGACCCACCACCTGAGCGACCCAGGGTCAAAATCGCTAAAAAGAAGCGACCATAGTTGATCCCGCTATTCTTGTAAAAGCTCCGGTCCTCTGTTGCGACCACGGCATTTTGCAGATTCTCACTAATGGCATCGAGTTCGACATAGGTTCCTTTTTGCCCGGTCAAACTTCCCGCCTGGTCCCCATTCTTATCATAGATAATGGTAGTCGCCCTCAGTGCATTCTGCAAATCCTTGACGTTGGTCGTCTTTGCGAGGTAGAAGAGATAGCCCCCTGTCAAGAGGCTAAAGCCTAGCCCAATGATCAGGAGAATCTTGGTCAAATGGAAGCGGCGCCAAAAACGACGGAAGGGGTGCTGAGAGAGAGGTTTGCTTCTGTGCTTACCTGAGCGACTATAGGTCGGCTCTACTGTCTCTTCTGGCAGTTCCGTATCTGGCACTTCTTCTGCCACCGCTTTGGGCGGATGATCCTTTCTAAAAAAAGTGATCAGGTTTTCAAATAATTCTTTTATTCTATTCATACCTGTTATTGTAACACCTTATCCTTGTCCTAGCAAGAAAAGATGGCTCATCCCTCTCTCTCATTTAGTTTTCTTTAAGCTTAGATTTTGCTACAATAGGGTCATGAACTATCAATTTACCATTCCACAATCCTTTCCCCAGATGACTGTGAAAGAGTTGCTTGAGGACTACTTCCTCATTCCCCGTAAGATCCGGCATTTTTTACGAACCAAGAAGCACGTCTTGGTCAATGGCGAGACCATCAACTGGCAGAGCCCCGTTCAAAAAGGAGACCAGATCCAGCTGATCTTTGACGCGGACGATTACCCTGAAAAAGAGCTCCCAGCCGGAGACCCGAGTCTGGTCGAAGAACTCTATCAGGATGAGCATGTCATCATCGTCAATAAGCCTGAAGGCATGAAAACCCATGCCAATGAGCCGACAGAAATTGCTCTTCTTAACCATGTTTCCAGCTATGTTGGATCTACCTGCTACGTCGTGCACCGCTTAGACAAGGAAACCAGCGGAGCGATTTTATTTGCCAAAAATCCTTTTATCCTGCCCATTCTCAACCGCATTTTAGAAGATAAAAACATCCAACGCGAGTACTGGGCCTTGATCCAAGGTAGCTTAGCACAAAAAACCATCGTCTACAAGGATAAAATCGGACGCGATCGCCACGATCGGCGCAAGCGCCTGGTCGATCCACGAAAAGGACAGTATGCAGAAACTCAGGTGACGCACCTGAAAAAAATCGGACGAAACAGCCTGGTCAAATGCCAGCTCAAGACGGGGCGTACCCATCAGATCCGGGTGCATCTCTCCCATCATGGGCACCCGATTGTCGGAGACCCTCTCTATAACCCTGCACGCGGAGAGCGACTCATGCTCCATGCCCACCGCTTGACCTTCACCAATCCATTAACCCTTGAAACCATCCAAGTCGAGGCCCCTTCCAAGAGTTTCGAAGAAGGGTTGAAAGACTAAAAAAAGAAGCCTGTGGCTTCTTTTTTATTATTGATAGCGTGGGGTGGCAAATCCACGGATATTGCCATGTCCGATTCGGTAGGTATTGCGACGGACTTGGTTGTTGGAGTTTCCTTCAATGGTATGAATGATGCCATTTGAGACGCTCTCAACAATTCCGATGTGATCCGCAAAGCCATTATTTTGTTGGCTATTTTGATCCCAGTTAAAGGTGATGATATCCCCTGCTTTTGGTGTAGTGGTACCATCTTCATTCCAGATGCCCAAGCGTTTGAAGATCTGGATGTGACGTTCGACCCCACATTCACGACCAATCAAACCGCTCAAACCTTCCCGCTGGAAGACCGTTGTGACAAAGATATCACACCAATCATCAGAATTTTTCACAGCGTATCCAACTGGTAGGGGACGTACGCTATTGTAATCATTGACTAATTGATGATGCGCTGCACTTCCACCACGAACACCGACAAGACTTGCTGCAGCTCGTAAAATACGATCTCGTTGACCATTAGAAACATGAGGATTGTAAGCTGTTTGGTCAACTGTCACGCGGGGTGAAAGTGCTGTTTGACCAAGGTTAAAGCCTTCAACGCCACCATCGACATAATCCACATAGACGTGAGTGGTATAGTTACCTGATTGGTACTGGTGATTTGCTGCAGAGACCTGCACTTCTGTATGTATTCCAGAAGGTGCTGTTGAATACCAGAAAAGATTTTCTTGGTGTGCTTGAGACCAGGCTGCGACACGGATATTCTTAATCCGACGTCCCTGAGGAGCTTGATCCACTGTTACCGTATAGGTTCCAGCACCAGAATTGACATTCTTGATCCCTGTTTGTGTCTTCGTCTTTGCATTACGGAATTCAACTTCTGTACTAGTGCCACCAACACCGATTAGTGAACCATCATTTTGGATGTAATAAAGGTGAACATGGTATTTTCCTGTTGAGTTCTTGTGATCACTCGCTTTGACAGATACCTTATAATCTCCGTTCGCTTGACGAGTTGCTTCATACCAACGGATATCATCTTGACCGTCCTTATCAGACCAAGTTGGGACTTGAACAGTTCGTACGCCTTTAGGGCTGTAGACATCCTTGATAATGACGTCAAAGGTCCCTGTATCCTTGTTGTTGTTTTGGATTAAGAGAGTACCAGAACGACGGGCTTGACGCACTTCTGTAGTAGATTCTGTGATATAACTCCGTTTGTTATTTTGATCTACATAGTAAACATGGACATTGTACTTACCATCATCATTTTTATGATCTGAGGCTTTGATGGTCGCACGGTAGCTGCCGTCGCTTTGAAGAACTGCTTTATGCCAGACTAAATCATCCTGCCAGTTCTTATCCGACCAAGTTGGAATCAAGACTTCTTTCAGCCCATTTGGAGATACTACATTACGAACAACCGCATCAAAGGTACCTGTCTCGGTATTATTGTTCTCAATAGTCAACGTACCACTTGGTTTTAAATCCTCTGGTCGTTTCCCAATATAAACATTTGTCGTTGTTCCACCCACACCCGTCATTTGTCCATTGTTCTGAACATAGTAAAGGTGAACATTGTAAAGACCGGTTGAGTTTTTATGGTCCGCTGCTTTTACATTGACAGTATAGGTTCCATTTGCTTGCCGATTTGCTGTATACCAAACAAGGTCATCTTGGCCACCTGTTTCTGACCAGATCGGTACAGAAACTGTTCGAACTCCATTTGGCGCCTTAACATTTGAGATGACAACGTCAAAGCGTCCCGCCATGGTATCGTTATTGACAATGTCAATTTTCCCACTTAAGCTGCCTTCTGTCGGGTCTGCTGCCATGCCGCCCGGGCGGCCAGAGCCTCCTTTACCTCGTGGGCGCGGTCTGCCGCGTCGTGGAGTGACAGCTGGTGGCGCAGCTCCGTATCCCGGGCCTCCAGGCGAGTCTGCTGTTCCCGGCAGGCGTGGACGGCCTCTTCCAGCCGGGCGATCTGTTCCAAAAGCCCCCGCAGCCGTTCAAAATGCTTGTCGTTGACAATGCGGGGATATTCTGGGCAGCGGAGCGGGTCTTCTCCAAATGCCTGCCGGATCTGCTGCTCCAGGCAGTCCAGCAAGGGCTGCATCACGCTCCGGTCGACCAACAGATAATCGGGCGCCACACAAGTCTGCCCCGCATTGAGGAGTTTGCCGAACACCAGCCGTTTTGCGGCCAGATCCAGTTTGGCGCTGCGCTCCACGATGCAGGGGCTTTTGCCGCCCAATTCCAAGGTGACCGGCGTCAAGTGCCGCGCCGCTTTCTCCAGCACAAGGCGGCCCACCGTCTCCCCGCCGGTGAAAAAGATGTGGTCGAAAGGCAGGTCCAGCAGTGCCTGGTTTTCCGCACGCCCACCCAATACCACAGCCACTTGGCCGGGGTCAAAACATTGGCGCAGCAGGTCCGCCATGGCCTGGGCCGTATGGGGCGCATCGTTGGATGGCTTCAACACCACGCAATTCCCCGCCGCAACGGCCCCCACCAATGGGCTCAAGCTCAACTGCACCGGGTAGTTCCAGGGGGCCATGATGAGCACCACCCCGTAGGGCTCCGGATGGCAGATGGAGCGGGCGGGGAACTGGGAGAGGGGCGTGGGTACCCGCTTGTCTCGGGCCCAGTGGTCCAGGTGCTTGAGGTGGAAGCGCAGCTCTTCCCGCACCATGCCGATCTCGGACATGTATCCTTCAAAGGGGGCTTTGCCCAGATCTTGTTGCAGCGCTTTCAG
>ENA-OWPP01000676-OWPP01000676.1-human-gut-metagenome-genome-assembly--contig:-NODE-676-length-36927-cov-158.651795_pt1 | contig 36927 bp, 36 predicted proteins | sample MGYA00248265_ERZ651848 | MGnify/ENA primary metagenome ERZ651848 (study PRJEB26924, sample SAMEA4378233) | human gut metagenome | biome: human gut; feature: human-associated habitat; material: faeces...
CATCTTTTTATTAATCGAACACTTCGCTGTTAATCATGATATACCCTGAGCCATAGCTTACATTGATAGGCAGAATCAGCGAGTTATCCGAAATCTCCTGAACCCCGTTCGCCTCGAAGAGCGAAGCATTCTCGGCATCATTCAGTCTGCTCTTGACGAAGTCTATTACCCATTTTGCAGCAATTTTCTCGGCAGCAACATCCTTGTCTACAAGGTCCTTCACCAGCTGTTCATCGCAGAAGTTGATATCCGCATTCACGTTCTCAGCCTCCGCTTCTTCCTTCCCCATTTCCTGGTTGTCGAAGAAGAGGTTATACTTGATTTTCATATCCTTCATCATCACGATGTTCAGATTTTTCAGTTCCCCCTCCGAGTCAGCAATCGTCTCATAGAGTTTCTGTACCGACTTCTTGAAAATGTTCTTCACGTCCATCAGACAGTAATAGATTTTCCCGTCAATCACCACCACCCTCAGTTTTCCGTACTGCGGATGAACAAAATAAAAAGGTTTCATTGCTTTCATCTTATAAATTCCTTTTTTAAAAGTTGGGCGCTCCCACAACGGTTGATGTGCCTATACACAAAAGCCCCCGAAACCCAGACCATATCGGTTCTGAATTCCGGGGGCAAATGTACGGCGATTTTGCGACACTGCTATGGTACTATCAGGTACGGTCGTACCACATCGTACCAAAAATTATCTCAAAATGAATAACTACAGAAAATTGCGGAAACAGCATAATACGCTAAAACAAGAACTGCGGAAACACCCAATATCATATGTTAAAAAAGTGCGGAAATTCGATTTTTTCTATCTTTTTTATTCAAATTTCATTTTTTCTGTATCTTTGCGGTGTAAAATGTGATACCAGTATCAAAAATAGTACTCTAATATGATATTTGAACGTAAAAAACTGCTGGAGCAAGGCTAACTGTCCTTTTGTTCCATAGTTGCATTGCAGTGAGCATACTTCTATGAAAAGCCCCCGAAACTCAGACCATATCGGTTCTGAATTCCGGGGGTAAATTATCTCAAAATATCCATGATTTCCTCATCAAAATCATATTTATAAGCATGATCCTTAGCTTTATTGAATCCACCTCTCAAACTTTCTGCATCCATATCCCAGAAAATGCCAAACACTTTCCAGGTGTGCTGGATGTTCAGTTCCGTTGCCAGTATATCGGCAAGTTCCCCTCTTTTCCACCACGGCATCTTGTTGACGGGCTTGAAATCATCATTCAGGATTTGAGCGTCTCTAAGTAGTCGGAATATCTTTGTTGCTCTGGCATTGCAAAGTTCAACAGGAACAACCCTGCCTTCCAATAGGAAACAAGATGGTGTATATTCTTCATCCTTTTCAGGTTTAGATTGGTCATTCACCACTTCCAAGTCGACCGTAGGAGCTCTGTCTCTCGCTCCTGCAGACCCCGTTCCAGGCTCTTCCTCTTCACTCTCTTCATGCTCTCTTTTCTGATCATCATCTTTACCAACAATCATTCTGGATTGATCACGGAAGACGATTTTACCTATTCTAATACTCATCTTCCATATCCATTAACTGTTTGAAACTAGCAGAATCAATAACCACTTTGCTGTTGCCACTGAATTCTACGTTAATAACTACCTCGATGTTAACCGGTCCAGTCTGCACTAGCCAGATTGGCAATCCGTAAAATATTTTAGCCATATATCTTCTCCATTTAAGATAGACTAAATTTACTTCCTCAATCTTGGAAGAAGAGGTGGCCCCTGAAAGTTTTCCAGGGTGAATCCTTACTTCGGAGACATTGAGCTGCAGAGCAGTATGAGGAATGTCTCCCCCGATTTCATGTTGAATTTTTCATTTTTATTTGTTTAAAAGTTAATATTGTTATTTGTTTCTTCATGATAGCCACACAAATACTCATGTACGGCTAAATATTATAGTTGTTATTTGTTTATCAAAGCTTCAGCGTTCTCAAATCTACTCCTTTGGCGATTAGTTCATCAACTATAGTAGCTTGTATACCATAAAGTTTTCTATACCCTTTATCAAGTTTTTCAACCTCACTTACAGAAACCTCATCAACTTTTTCCTTATTTGCCTTGCTCTTCTGTTTATTCAGCTCTTCATTCAGATAATAAGCAATAGCATAATTGAACTTCAATATGGAACCCATAGAAATCTTTACCCCGTCAATAACAAGTTTTCTGACGGTTTTATAATCGATATGAAATTCCTTTTTAAGTTGCTTGCGGGTTACTATATCTTTCTGCAACATAGATTTTACGAGGGGCCTTAGTTCGTTACTGAGCTCCTCTTCCATGTACCCCTGTGCAGATATTATTCCAGTATCCGTATTTACCTTCATGTTGATTTTATTTTTAAAAATTTCTACGAAGGTAATTTATATTTTTATGTCAGGCAAAACAATTAGGAGCAATAGCTCCTAAAAAAGTTTCAAAGCACTTTATTTCTCAGAATTATTTACAAAAAAGGGGAAAAAAGTGAGCAATTTACGTTACTCGCCTTCTTCCCCTTACTTTTTATGATTTTACGGTAGGTGCATCGCTCTGCACAATCCTTATTTCATCGCAATCTTGATAGAATCCTTACCCACTTTGGCGATAACCAAAGACTCGGAAACGGCATAAGAGGCAGCACCGTTGGCTGCAACCGTTGAACCGAGATACTTGCCGTCAGCAGCGAAGAACTTCACCACCTCGCCATCGTCAAGACCCGAGAGGCTGCTCTGCGACAAAGCGCATTATGGTCGTAGAAGATGAACACAGGCTTTTCAGCGTTCATCTTCTCCAAACCAGTGGTCTACGATATATGCCTGTATGACCATAACAATCTTGTTTTCTTGTAATTTTCTTGTAAACCTTGCAGTTTTCTTGTAAATCGCCAAAAATATTCCTAACTGTCTATCAATACTTTACAAAAAAGTTCTTGTAAATCATGCAGTTTTCTTGTAAACACCTTTCCTCGAATGAAGTAACAACATACTCCATTCCATCACTACTATTAACTTTTTCTGGAACAACTATATCACCGGAATATTTACTATCAGTTTTAGGCATAAGAGTTGCTGTCTTAGCACCAGTATCCAACAAATAGCGAAGCCCACCAATCACTTCAAATTTGGCTTCTTGTGCCATCGCAGAACTTGCCATCATGAGCATCAGAACTACCAACATAATAAAGCCCTTAAAAGAGCTGCGGGTTCCACATTTACTTCCCAAGAACCCTTTTCTTAAAGTAAAATTTCTCATAATCTTATCTATTAAATTACACTTTCTATATATATAAGAGGCAAAGCCTCAACTACTATATCATTTTAGAAATATCCTTCCCCTATTTTAGGAATGACTTCAAATGTTGTCTCTTCGGGCAAAGATTCTTCTTTTCTATATTCCCCTTCAAAAGTACAACAATATTTCGAAACACGCAAGAAAATCGGGGAAAAGTTTTAGAAAAAGTTATCAGGAAGTATTAGGGGAGGCTGGTATCATATATTGGCTCTCATCAGAACTGAAATTCAAAGTCACACTTCTCCAGTTGCTCAGCCTTATGAGCCTTCAGTTTCTTTACCCATTCTGCCAGCTTGGGAGAAGAGCTCTTTATAACTATTGTTTCATTTACATGTACCATAAGCCTATAGTTTAAAATTCGAATATTTTTAAAGCTTTTGCCCTTACAGGGCGTTGGTTTATATTTCATTAATACCCAGGGTGTTGCCCTGGGCTAGGAGCTACTGCCCCTTCAGGGCGTGTGGGGCAAGCCGAAAGGGTGCAGCCGAAATATACACTACGCCTGAAGCGGCTTCAATTCTTCTTCTGTCAATCCAGTAGCCTGCATGATTTGCGACCAAGACATACCCATTGACAAAAGGCGGTAAGCTGTGTCTAACTTTTCTTTAGCCATTCCCTTAGCCATTCCCTTTTTCTCTCCTTCAACATAAGAGCCATAAAGGCCGGAGTAGTAATCGTCAACAGCCTTGATACTTTCATCGTATTTTTCCCGCTCCTCACTACTCAAGAAACGAACATCTGGCAATTTTGCAAGATGATCGAGCATCTTCTTTTGTTCCGCTAATGGCAAATTTTTGAATACTTCATCCATTTCCATATACTTCAATACATAAATCAATTTTTCAATGCCAGTTCTTATTTCCTCATTTTCTGAATTTCCTCCAGCGGAAGCTCGGTGGCCGTTGATACTTGCGCTTCAGAAAGACCCATTGACAAAAGGCGGTAAGCTGTGTCTAACTTTTCTTTAGCCATTCCTTTAGCCATTCCTTCTGCTCTACCTTTAGCAATTCCTTCTGCTCTACCTTTAGCAATTCCTTCTGCTCTACCTTTAGCAATACCCTTTTCCTCTCCTTCAACATAAGAGCCATAAAGGCCGGAGTAGTAATCATCGGCGGCCTTAATACTTTCATCGTATTTTTCCTGCTCCTCACTACTCAAGCAACGAACATCCGCCAATTTAGCAAGATGATCGAATATTTTTTTCTGCGCCGTAAAAGGCAATCTTTCCAATACTTCCATATACTTCAAAACATAAATCCATTTTTCAAAACCCGTCTCGCATTCTTCCTCACTCTTATCAAAGAAAGGAAGAGAAAGATAGATGAAACGAAGCTTGTCAGAAAATATAGAGTCACTAGACTTCTCCCTCAAAGCAACGTCTGTCCTAAACTTTGTCACCTCATGCTCCTTTGGCATAAAATTCATGATGCAAACCACATAAACCGGTACAAACTGGTATAAAATAGCTGTGCGGACACCAGCTTCATCAAATTTCTTACGTTGGGCAACAAAAGCCTTACTAGCATAATAGATGGAACGATTCACAAAGAAAGGTACCCATCTGTTCTGCATCTCAACGATGAAATGTTTATCATCGTCGGTAACACAATAGATGTCAAAGATGCAGCCACGGAGATCATTAGTATCTCCAAGCTGTTCCTTATCCTTGAATGTTACGTCCTTGATTTGAAACTCACCTTCAAACAAGTCGTTCAAAAAATTAATCAGCAAGTCCTTGCTGAACTCTTGACCGAAGAGACGCTTGAAGCCCCAATCGGTAAAGGGGTTGATGTATCTACCCATAAATTATCAATTTAGATTCTGTAAATCTGCCGCAAAGATAAACTTTTATTTCGAAACATGCAAGAAAATCGGGGAGAAAGTTTTATAAAAAGTTACTGGCAAAGGGAGAATGTTTATAAGTGTGCGAAAAATATACAGCAAGTCCATTAGGACTCTAACGTTTGTAAAAGGCTAGGAGCTTTTGGGCCTTCAGTCCGTACTTAAACCACTGCGATAATGACTCAGTTCCTCAGAACTCAGTTCCTCAGTTTTGTTCTAGGGGGTATACTTGATGGTTACAAATTGTAAGTAATTATATTTTATTATATATATAATATATATTATATATATAATAAGCTTCTAAATAAAGATAAAAGTGAAGGGTCAGAGAAAAACTGAGGAACTGAGTTCTGAGGAACTGAGGGAGATTTCTTATGCCATTTTGTATCTTTCTATTTTATTGTGGATAAATTGTTTAAGTGCTCAACTCTATGTTTTCCTCTCTGAAAAAGTATGAGTTGCGGGGCGCAAAACGGCGAGTTAGATTGTTTAACAGGTTTCGGATTGAAAGTGTGTTGAAAATCGCGCCTTATCACACGCTGAAATTTGGTGGTATCGGGAAATTGCAGTATCTTTGCACTGTCGTTCGAAGAAAGGCTGCACTCGACAAAGCTTAAGCAAGCTTAGCTCTGTTCTCGTTTGCACTTTCTTTGCACTGTGATTCAAGAAAGGCTTGTGCACCCCACCAAGTTAACATTTAACATTTAACACTTAACATTAAAACATTCAACATTAAACATTAAAAACTAAAGATTATGGAACAGAAAGGAACATTGAAATATCGTAAAGTACAGCGCACACCTCAGACTGGTGAAAACGCAGGTAAGAAGAAGTGGTATGCGGCTGCGGTAACTGACCGCGAAGTGGACTTCGAGGGATTCGTATCACATATCTCTGACCACGGCTCGCCTTACTCTCGTGGTACTATCCACGGTGTGCTGATGGATGCACTCGACCATCTGCAGGAGCTGATTCTCGACGGCAAGAGCGTGCGTCTCTCTGACCTCGGACTGTTCTCCATCGGTATGAGCTCCAAGGCGGAGGATACCAAGGAGAAGGTGACAGCTGCCAGCGTAGAAGGCGTGCACCTAATTGTGAGAAACACCAAGAGCTGGAGCAATGCCGAGCTGCGCAAGAAGTGTAAGATTCAGGAGTACGGCGGCTATATCGGCACCGACGAGGAGGGCACCACAGGCGGTGGTACTACCGGTGGCGGCACAGAACAGGGCGGCGGCTCTGACACCAGCCAAGGCGGCGGTACTACCGGTGGCGGTACAACCGGCGACGGTACGCAGGGCGGCGGCTCTCAGGATAAAGGCGACGGGCTTGAATAAAGCCCTCGCCTGAGGGCCGCCCCGCAGGAGCGCCTAATGGGGGAGGGCGTCTCTCCCTAACGCCTGACGGAAGCTAGCGCATCCCCCACAAAGTTAACATTTAACATTTAACACTTAACATTAAAAACAAGTTTAACACTTAACATTAAAACTAAAGATTATGAAAGCAAATACTTGGAAAACGATTTTGCAGATTGCAATCTCCGTCCTTACAGCCATCGCTACTACGCTCGGAGTTACCAGCTGCACTCTTTAAAGGTAAAAAAGTAAAAAGGTAAAAAGGTAAAAAAGCCTTAGCCCCTTCGCGTCCCCGTCCCCAGCGATTCCATCGCTGGTCCCCTCAAGTCTTAAAAAATAGCCCTCGGTGCATAACGCATCGGGGGCTTTTTTATTTAGGCCTTAAGCTGTGCCAAATCCCGTTGGCATGACGTTTAACACATGAGAATCTCGTTTATTTTCCATAATCATTGTACATCATGATCAGGCAAGCGGCACTCCAGCTGAAGTGGGAAGCCTGCATAGGCTTGCCGGTATGCGTGTCATAATTCTCATAGATTGGGGTACCTGCCGAAATGCCCTGCAAATTGCGGAACACCTGGTCGGTATAGGCATCTGCCTTCTTCTTCTCACCATAGTTGCGATAGCCCTTGATGCCATAATAGGTCTGGTCGAGCCAGATAGGACCGCGCCAGTAACCCTGCGGATTGTACTTCGGATTATCGGCTGCTATCGTCGGGAATGGGATGAAGGTAGAGAACTTCTTCTTATTGTCGAGCAACTTTCTTGCCTTGGCAAACTGCTTAGGCGTTGCTATGTTCGCCCAGAAAGGAATATAGCCCTCACAACCAGCCTCACGTACAAAACTTCTGTCGGCATTCAAACGGCGGTCGTAGAAGAAGCCATCTTTCTGGTCAAAGAAATAATCGGCAACCAGTCCACGATAGTCAGGCAAGTCGAAAGGCTCGCCCAGCAATCCGGCAAATTTCTTGAGCAAGGTATACTCCAGCGAGAGATAAGCATTCAGGTCAACACTCTCCTGGTCAGTACTCCATGCATCCTTGCCGTTCTGCAACATCTTGGTACCGTCGAAACGGATGGCATTATCCATTCCGCTCTCCCAGGCAGCAGCCTCCAGCGTGCCATCAACCGAGCCGAACTCACAGATATGGTTCTTGTCGTGATCTCTTTTCTCATACCACCATTTGTGATATTTCAGAAGTTTCGGATACATCTCCTTTACGAAAGCCAGATCCTGAGTATGCTCGTAAATCTCGTTCACCGCCCAGGCTGCCAGAGGAGGCTTACTGTCGCGGTAGTTGTTCTCTGAAGCATCCGGATAGATGCAGTCGATAATCATGCCGTCTGGCTGCTGGTAGTCGAACATCACGCGGATGTTATCCTTTGCCAACTCTGGGAAGAAGGAAGCCATACCGGCAGAGAAACGCCAGCAGTCCCATGCCCAGCAACCTACGAAATAGCCTACAGCATGACTTGGCACGATGCCGTCATGATACAGGGCACCTCGCTTGGCACGCCAGTTGGAAAGCAGGGTGACGATGGATTTCGCAGCCACCCGGTTGTATTCTGCAGGCATATCATCACGTATCACCTTCTTCAGATAACCGTTCCAGCGCTTCTCGTTTTCATCGAGTGCAACCTTCGGATTGGCAAGCAGACTGGCTGTATGCACATGCTGAACCGAAGCCTCGGTATCCTGCTCTACCAGCGAAATGGCGATGGTGAGCTGTTCTACACCTCTTGGCACAGTAGCCAGATAGTTGTGGTCAGTATCAGTCACCTTAACCTCCTGAGGAAAGTCGATGATGACACGTTCACCATAGAAATCTCCAATGATTACACGGTTCTTGTAACGTGATACATTGGCACGGGTACTGATGCTGTCGGCAGTAAACGTGAACGGAACCTTGGATGGATTGGTAACTGTAAGCAACGCCGTACGGGCATCTACAAACTGCAGACTCTCATAGAAATCGGCACCATCCTTCTTCAGACTCATTCTGATTTCACCCGGATAATAGTTCTGTTCCTGCACGGTACCATCAATGAGAGATACCAGCGAACGGGCATACCAGTTGCGGTAATAGATACTGAAAGGTCCGCAGAAACCTGCGGTAGGTTTCTCCTTCTCTGAGAGGGTGAAACCCATCCATGAACCCATATCCGTGAAGCATCCGTTCTGACGGCGGGGAGCACCCGGTGTCAGCTGGATGTCAAGAATATCCTTATACTCCTGACGGGTGGTCTGTGCCATGCCGTCCATAGACAGCATGGCAAGCCCCATAGTCAGTATAGCTATAGACTTAGTCTTCATATCGTTTATTTTAAGTTCTTAATAGTAAAGCTATAGCTCCACTCCTTAGGTGTGATGGTATATTCCGGATGCACCATAGCGCCCCAGGTATTATCGCCACCAACACCCATCTGCAAATGGTCGATGTTCACCCATACCATGTCCTTCTTGTCTACACAGCCGCCATGACGGTGCTCGTTGGTAGAAGGAACATAGAGGAGATCATCCTGTGGGAAGTTCCAGGCACTTACGCTCAATGGCTCAGCACCTTCCACCCTGATACCTGCTCCAGCCTTCGAAGCGAGGGTGAACCAGCGTACATCACACTTGTTGGCGGTTTCCTGTGCTCTTACATATGGATGATACTGCTCCCATACGCTGGCAGAATACTTACCGATGAGGTAACCGCTCTTACGGTCGGCATAGTTCTCCTGCGGACCTCTACCCAACCAGGTCATCTGGTCGTAGTCGCCCTTCAGAATCATGCGCATACCGAGACGAGGCATCTCCGGCAGCGCCTTGTTGCCAGGCATGAAGTGCATGTTCACCTCTACATTTCCATTGGCAAGCATCTGATAGGTAATCTGCATCTGAGATTCCTGCTCAGGCATATCGAAGTCTGCGATGACGGTAGCCTTCTGGTTGTCTGCCTGGGTCTTGATGCCCCTCAGTACCATCTTCTTTCCTGCCTCACGCCAGGTAGCGCAGCGTTCCTGAGTGCCGTTAGCCACATCGTTGTCGGTGATACCGCGCCAGAAGTTTGGCTGCAAACCAGCCAGCAGCATTTCCTTGCCGTCATATTTCAGTGAGGTCATCTCGCCGGTCTTCTTAGAGAAGCTGATGCTGAAATCCCGGGTCTTTCCCTGGATGGTGATGGCATCTTCTGTCTCGGTCTTCTCTATCTGTCCGCTTACCTGTTCCTGAGCCTTTTCCAGTCGTACAGGCAACTGCATCTGCTCGATGGCTACCTCGTGACCTGCAGGAACAGCTCCGGTAGCCTGCTTGCTGAAGGCGCGCAGGGTAAGGAAGTATTCCTTGTTGTCGGCAGCAGGAAGAGTGCCCATCGGTATCTCCATCTCCTTAGCCTGATGAGGCAGGAGGGTTGGGAAGTTCATCTTGCCGCTTCTGATGGTTTCGCCGTTTGCCTCTACTGCCCAGAAGAGTTGATAATTGTCAAGCGTGGTATAGTCGAATCGGTTGGTTACCTTGATGCGGTTCTGCATGAAGGCTACTGGCTCGAAGGCGATGTTCTGGTAAACTTTCTTCACCTCCCAGATATGTGGATGCAGCGAGCGGTCGGCTGCTACAAGTCCGTTGGCACAGAAGTTGGAATCGTTTACTACGCCTACGAATCCCATATCGCCACCATAAGCCCAGTATTTGTGTCCCTTGTCATCGGTCTTGGCGATGGTCTGGTCTACCCAGTCCCAGATGAAACCACCCTGCAACTGGTCGTATTTGTAAATCAGATCCCAGTAATCCTTGAGATTACCCTCGCTGTTACCCATGGCATGGGCGTATTCGCAGAGAATCAGCGGACGCTCATCACGCTGGTTGACATGGCGGCGCAAAGACCAGATGCGGGCATACATCGGACAGTAGATATCCGACTTGGCGTAGTAACCGCCGCCCTCATACTGTACCGGACGGGTTGGATCCATCGCCTTGCTCATATCGTAGAGTTTCTCGAAACTCTTGCCATATCCGCTCTCGTTACCCATAGACCAGATGATGATGGCGGTATGGTTGCGGTCGCGCTTGATCATGCGGTACATGCGGTCGTGGAAAGCAGGATACCAGTCTTCTCTGTCTGCCAGCTGCTTATATTCTGTATCCAGAATACCATGACACTCGATGTTCGCCTCGCCTACCATGTAAAGACCATACTTATCGCAGAGCAGATACCACTCTGAATAGTTTGGATAGTGAGAGGTACGCACGGCATTGATGTTGAACTGCTTCATCATCTTCACATCCTTCACCATCTCACCGATGCTGAGGGTTCTGCCGTGTACGGCATTGTGCTCCTGTCGGTTCACACCCTTGATGGTGATGGCAACACCGTTTACCAGAAGCTGTCCGTTCTTCATTTCGACGGTACGGAAGCCGAAAGGCTGAGCCACACTCTCCTCTACTCTACCATTCCTGTCGGTAGTATTGATGACGAGTGTGTAGAGATAAGGGCTCTCGGCACTCCAAGGCTGCACGTTCTTCAGCAGCTTTTCGAAATGAATCAAGGTATCAGCAGGTGAGGTGATGCTCTGGATTTGTTTGAAGAGAGATTTACCTGTTGCCGAAAGCACTTTCACCTCAACCTTCTGACCCTTCTGTGGATTGAGCATATTCACATCGAGTGTGAAATTGCCATCCTTATATTGATTGATTAGTTTATTTCCCAATACGTAGTCGTTCATTCTGCTCTTAGGACGAGCCTGGATGAACACATTGCGCTCGATGCCGCTATACTTCCAGTAGTCCTGGTCTTCCAGATAACTTCCGTCGCTGAAGCGGAACACCTTCATGGCAAGGCGGTTCTTGCCCTTCTTCAGGAACTTGGAGATATTGAAGTGGGCAGGCAGACGGCTATCTTCACTATAACCCACCATCTTGCCGTTGATCCAGAGATAGAAGGCAGATTCTACGCCTTCGAAATCCATGATCACTTCCATGCCCTTCCAGTTTTCAGGCACGGTAAATTCGTGTACATAATGTCCTACAGGGTTGTAATCCTGTGGCACAAAAGGAGGATTTGCCTTGAAAGGATAGGTTACATCGGTATAGATGGGCGCATCGAAGCCCTGCAACTCCCAGCTGCCAGGCACATTGATATTCTGCCAATCGTTTACATTATAGGATGTCTTGAAGAAATCGGTCAAGGCAAGACTCGGATTCTTCACCAGTTTGAATTTCCATACACCATCCAGCGAGCGGCGGCGCTCATTCTGGGTGTTCAACTGGAAACGGCGGGCGTCATCCATCTTCAACTGTGCCAAGGCTCCGTTCTCACTTGTAAAAGGCAAGTAATGAGCGGTCATCGGCATACGGTTGATATGGGTCACGGTGGCGTCCTGCCAAGGGTCTGAAGCTGCTGGCTGCTTGCCATCCTGAGCCGCAAGGGCTACTGAGGTATGGGCACAGCACAGGCTCAGACATATCATGAATGAACTGAAAATATGTCTCATACGGGTTTGGTTTAAAACTGCTTTTAGTTATTTCTACAAAGAACAGAAGAAGGTAACCAGGAAGGGTACAGAAAAGTCGACACAGAAGCCATGGAAGATGGAAACGATGATGAAACTCTCGCCCGAATATCGGGTGATGATAGGCAACGTTGTATCCATGGTCGTGGCTCCACCTACACTGATAGGTGCCAGTTTGCCAAAGTATTTTGCCAGCAGCGGAGCACACAGCAGGGTGAGAATCTCGCGGCAGATGTTGGCAAGAAGGGCGATGGTTCCCAGTTCGGCGCCCCGGTATTCGGTGATGAAGATACTCGAAAGAGAGTAATATCCGAATCCTGAACCGATTGCCAGACAATCGGTAAGCTGGCGGTGGTTCAAGATGAGAGATACGGCGGCACAACCTGCCAACGTACCTAGAATGGTCATCACAGGGAGCATCATCAGACGGGGATTCACATTCTTGAAACTCTTCAGCACTGAGGTGTCGCAACCGATACTGATACCTACGCAGAACATCAGGCAGCAGAGTGCATAATAGCTCACATCGCTATCCAGAAGACCTGCCGGAATCACATCACACAAGCCTACGATGATACCCAGAACAAAGAAGCTTACGATAATCAAACTGCCTTTCATGCCTTGCCTCCTTTCCCGGTTTCAGCGTGAGCCGACGATTTAGCCTGCTTTGCTGTAACATACTTCCACAATGCCCAAGCAAAGAGTGCACTACCCAGACTGCCTCCCAAGGTCAGGGCTATCGCCTCAAGTCCCAGGGTCTGAAGACCGCTGATGATACGAGGGTTAGAACCTACCTCGATACCGAGCAGGAACAGGAGTACCCATATCAACGCCGTGATGATACGGCCGATAAAACTCATTTTCTTGTTGCGGAGCAGATAGCCGGTACCTATTCCGCATAGCATAATCATTACTATCTTGAGCATTGTTTCTTGTTTTTCTTCTTTATTTTATTGTTCGTTTTTATGAATTACCTTACCATAAAAAACGGATTCCCGATCGTATTATTGCTTAATAGACCGAGAATCCTGATGATATTTATAAGTAATCTTCAATGGTTACTCGTCCCTATTACTTAGCCAGGCTGTTTGAGTTCAACTCTGTAAGAGGAGTTGGATAGAACAGCTTGCTCTTGTCGAAACCAGTACGACCGGCAGCAGTCAGCGCCTCAGCAGTCTTGCCCCAACGGCGCAGGTCATACCAACGCAAGTTCTCCAATGGGAACTCAATCATACGCTCGTGCTCAATCTGAGCCTGAACCTCAACCTGTGTTGTACCGGTCATGGCTGGCATATTGCCGTGAACTCTTCTCACATCGTTGATCAGTGGAATAGCCTCTCCGGTACGTCCCAAATCATTGAGAGCCTCAGCCTTCATCAGAAGAACGTTGGCATAACGCATCAGAGGAATGTTCACGTCGGTATGTTTCTGTGACAAAGCTGCATAGGTAGGTGGCATGAACTTGCGGAAAGAAGGACGGTCGTAAGCCTCATCTACCTCCATATTTTCCTTAATCCAAGTATCCCAATCGTAACCATAAACCTTACCGGTTCCATCGTTAAAGTAAGGATCCTGGAAGAAGACTGAAGCATAAAGTCGGGCATCATACAAGCCATTGTTCAACTTACCTTCCTTCTTAAACTCGTTCATCAAAGTCTGAGATGGAGCAATCTCATCCCATCCCCAGAACTCAGCTGTACCTATCCAACGGTGCAAATAGGTACGATACCATGCACCACTCGTGCTGCTCAAAGAGAACTGGAGTTCGAAGATAGACTCCTTACAGTTCTTGTTGGTACCATCGAACATACTCTTGAAATTGCTTTCAAGTTCATATCCCTTGACCTCATCGAAAGCCTTTACAGCCTCGTTCAGGTACTCAGTCTTCTTCTCTGGCTGTTCTGAAGCCATGGTGAGATAGGCAAAACCGAGGTAAGCATAAGCTGAACCTGAAGTAGCACGACCGAGATTACTATCAGGACGCTTCTGAGGTAAATCAGCACCAGCCTTCTGCAGGTCATCCACGATGAAGTTCCAGCTTTCAGGACGCTCAGACATAGCCTTATCAAACAGTGCCATAGAAGTGACATAGACATCGCGGTTTACGATCTTCTCCCAGTTGAGCAACAGCTGCATGTGGTAGAATGCACGCATGAAGCGAGCCTCAGCCACGATTTCTGATCTATCCTTAGCATCAATCTGCGCATCGGTCATGGCACTGACCTTAGTCATTACCTGGTTGGCGAAGCTGATGCCATGATAGTAATACCACCAGTAAGAGGTAAACTGAGAGTTACCATTGGTATAGGTAAAGTCTCCCAACTGAATCCAGTTTGGATAGTTCTGAGCATCAGAACCCATCTCTACATCATCCTGGCGATAAGCCTCTACAGGCCATTTTACCTCAGGGAAGTTGTCCTCTGAACCATAATACATCTGTGAGTAAACAGCAGCCATAGCCGACTCAGCGTCGTCTTTATCACGCCAGAAATTCAGAGTAGTCAACTCGTCTGGCGAAGTCTTTGTAAGAAAGTCATCACAAGAAGTGAGTGACAGTGCAAGGCAAATGCCTGCTATATATTTTAATGCTTTCATAATGATTTCTCCTTAGTTATTTATTTAAAAAGATACCTGTGCACCTACGGTGTAAGAGCGAGAGAACGGATAGGTAAAGCGGTCTACACCACTGTTCAAAACGCCCTGTGAGAACTCTGGGTTAGCACCAGAATAGCCTGTGATGGTGAACACATTTTCTGCACTCACGTAGAAACGGATGCGGTCGCAGTAAATATGCTTAGACAATGCCTTTGGCAAGGTATAGCCCAACTGTACCTGGCGCAGACGTACGAAATCGCCGTTCTCCAGGAAGCGAGTTGACTCGCGGGTGTTCTGGTTAGGGTCACCATAGATGGCACGTGGCACATCGGTCTTAGTGTTGGTAGGAGTCCAGGCATTGAGGGTTGTCTTGAGGAAGTTAGAAGCTGAGTTCATACCCTCGTAGTAGTAGCGGATACCATTATAAATCTTGTTGCCGAAGGCACTACCGATGACTGCAGAGAAGTCGAAACCCTTGTAGCTGGCACCGAGGTTGAGGTTAGCCTCTACCTTGGCAATACCCGTACCAGAGTAAGTCTTGTCGTCCTCATCAATAACACCGTCGCCGTTCATATCCTTGAAACGTACATCACCAGGCTGAGCATTTGGCTGAAGGAGTTCGCCCTTGCTGTTCTTATGAGCCTGAACCTCTTCAAGACTCTGGAAGATGCCGTCTGCCTGATAGAGATAGAAAGCACCGATTGGCTTGCCTACCTTGGTCTGGGTTGGGAAGTGCTCTGTGCCATACTTCAAACCTACGCCGTAGATTGTCTGGTCTTCGTTGGCAAGAGCTACCACCTTGTTGGCAATGGTACTGATGTTGAAACCAACGTTATATTCGAAATCATTGATCTTATCGTTCCAGTTCAACTCCAACTCAAAGCCCTGGTTGCGCATCTTACCTACGTTCAAGGTAGGGTTGTCAAGACCTGCAGAAGGAGCGATTCTACGGGTAATCAGAAGATCGCGTGTCTCGTTGAGATAGTAGTTGACATTACCATTCAGGTGATTACCGAAGAGACCGAAGTCGAAACCGATGTTCTTGGTATCTGTGGTTTCCCACTTCAATGGAAGATTTTCCAATGTACGAGCGATGCTACCGGTCCAAGGGTTTGAACCTGCACCCTGTACATAACCCATGTACATATCGTTGTAGCTGGCAATTCTAGTCAGGAAGTCGTATTTGCCGAGCGCATTCTCGTTACCGAGCTGACCCCAGCTGGCACGGAACTTCAAGTTGCTGACAACAGAGTTTTTTGGGAAGAAAGGCTCCTCGCTGATTCTCCAACCAACAGCTACTGATGGGAAGAAACCCCAACGGTTATCTGAACTAAACTTAGAAGATCCATCCTCACGGAAGGTAAACTGGAAGAGGTAACGGTCGTTGAAATTGTAGTTAATACGACCGAAGAATGACACACGGTTATACTCCCAGTAAGAACCTGTACCATAGTAAGTACCACCTACACCACCACTGATGGTTGGGAAGTTAGGATCGAGGAAGCCGGCTGGCTTATCGCTGGTACTGAGCTGACCATTGATTACCTCGTTTACATTGGTCTTACCCTCTACAGAAACTGATTCCCAGTTGTATTTAATCATATTGAGAGAGGTACCGAGCATGGCATTGATGCTGTGCTTCTGAATCTGCTTGTTGAAAGAAAGTACGTTCTCAAACACCTGCTCCTGCCAGTATGCACGATACTCATAGCTGTTTGGATACTTATTCTGACTCTTAGGGTCAGCAATATAATCAGGATAATGAGAGTTATCTATCTCATGCTCACCACGATAACCGTAGCTAGTCTTGAAGTTGAGCCATGGGAAGAAGTTGAATGTCAAGGCAGCATTGGCTGTTGTATGATACTTCTTGTAAGTATTCTTCTTGTAATGGTCGTCGGCTACAACGTTACGGTTGTTTGGAATGCCATCAAAGTTGGTCAAACCGAAACCATATTTCTCATTCTCATTATAAATAGGTACGAGAGGAGAAATCATATAAGCCTCCTTCAAAGAATACTGTGGCTGATGACCCTTTGTATACTTGAAGTCTACATTGGCATCGAGGTCGATGATACCCTTGGTTGCATGTACCTTCATACGTGCGATGTCATGGCGCTCACTGTTACCGATAAAGATACCTTTCTCGTCAGCATGGTTGTAAGATACAGAGTACTGACCCTTTTCTGCACCACCGCGCAAACTTACCATATAGCTCTGAGCCAGACCCTTGCGCTGGATTGCATCCTGCCAGTCGGTGTTTACCCCTGTCTCATGAGTTATATATGCAGGAAGTTTTCTACCGGCATTCTCGTACATCATCTTATGTACCTTCTTATAGCCTTCAGCATCCAGGAGGTCTAGGTCCTTAGATACCTGAGTAAAGCTGAGGTAAGAACTGAAATCAACCTTAGTTTCACCCTTCTTACCATTCTTGGTTGTAATCAGAACCACACCGTTGGCAGCTACAGAACCGTAGATGGCTGCGGCAGCACCATCCTTCAGAATCTCCATAGACTCGATGTCCTGAGGGTTCACGCTGTTGATATCGCCAGGGAAACCATCCACAATATAAAGAGGTTCGTTATCGCCGAATGTCTTGATACCACGAATCTTGATGCTCACACCGGCACCGGCATTACCACCACTCTTCAGGATGTTCACACCGGCTACCTTACCCTGCAAAGCCTCAGCTGGGTTGGTAGTAGTGCGCTTAGCCATCTCCTTGGTATTGACAGAAGAAAGAGCTCCGGTCATATCGCTACGCTTCATGGTACCATAACCTACTACTACCACTTCGCTCAGCGCCTGTGTGTCCTCGCTCATAGCGATGTTCATGTTTTCTGAAGCCTTCACCTCGCGGTCTACGAAACCGAGGTAAGAAACCTTCACCTTAGCGCCCTTGGCTGCATTGATGGTGAATCGGCCGTCTATATCGGTTACTGCGAGTTCATCGGTACCAACTACAGAAACAGTAGCACCAATGACAGGCTCCCCGTTGTCGTCCTTCACAACACCCTGCATCTTGTGCTTGTTGCTCTGCTGAGGAGCGGCTGCCGCATGTTTCTCAGAAACAACGATAGATTTCTGTGAAACCACAGAGTATTTCAAGTTGCGTCCTTTCAAGGCTGCATCGAGTACAGTTGTTACAGGAACGCCACTCTTCCTGATGGTGATATCCTTGCGATGGTCAATGATATCACTCTTGTAAGAAAACCTGTAGGATGTCTGGTTTTCGATTGTACTGAACACCTGCTTCAAAGAGGCATTCACAACATTGACAGTTACTTTCTGCTGTGCCGATGCTCCCAAGAGAGGAAGGCACGTCAGGATGAAGATCATCAAACTTTTCAAGTAATTGCGTCTGATCATAATGTTTACGTTTAGTTATACAAATAAGTTTAAATTAACCTATGTTTTTAGGTTTTGTCACAAGGTAATACAAACGTTTTCATAAAAAGTACCAAAGAATCTTTATCATTAACTCTCTTTAACATAAAGTCGTGTTTCCTATTCCATTTTTCTTTGTACTTTAGCACCCCGAAAAGAAAAAGGATATAAAATATGAGCAACGGATTATTACTTTGGATAGACGACGAGATAGAACTTCTCAAGGCACACATCCTATTTCTGGAAAAGAAAGGATACGAAGTGCAGACGGTAAGCAACGGCCCTGATGCCATTGAACTTTGCCGCCAGCAAACCTTCGACCTCATCCTGCTCGATGAGATGATGCCGGGACTCAGCGGACTGGAAACCCTGCTACGCATCAAGGACATCCAGCCTGCCACACCGGTAGTGATGTGCACCAAGAGCGAAGAAGAAAACATCATGGACCAGGCAATCGGTTCAAAGATAGCCGACTATCTGATTAAACCCGTAAACCCGAACCAGATTCTGCTCTCGCTCAAGAAGAACATCCACCGCAAAGACATCGTGGCGGAGGTGACGCAGAGCGGATACCAGCAGGACTACCAGCAGATAGCCATGCAGATGATGGAATGCAGAAGTGCGGAAGACTGGATGGAGATTTACAGGCGACTGGTAAGCTGGGAACTGAAGCTGAGCGATACGGCAAGTCCGATGGCAGAGATGCTGGGCATGCAGAAGGAAGAGGCTAACCAGGGGTTCGCCAAATACATAGCCAAGAACTATCTCGACTGGGTAAGTCCCGACAACAGAGACCGCCATCTGATGAGTCCCGACATCTTCAAGCGCAAGATATTCCCGCTGCTCGATGAGGGCAAGAAGGTGTTCCTGATAGTGATAGATAACTTCCGCTATGACCAGTGGCGCATGCTGGCAGAAGACATCGGCGACCTGTTCGACATCGACGAGCAGCTCTACATGAGCATTCTTCCTACCGCCACGCAATATGCGCGCAACGCCATCTTCAGCGGTCTGATGCCGAACAAGATAGCCGAAATGTTCCCTGACCTCTGGGTAGATGAGGACGAAGAGGAAGGCAAGAACCTCAACGAGGCGCCGCTGATACAGACCCAGATAGAGCGATTCAGAAAGCACTATACCTTCAGTTATCACAAGGTGAACGATTCGCAGGGTGCCGACCGCTTCCTGGAGCATTACAACGAATGCCGGAACAACGACCTGAACGTGCTGGTGATTAACTTCATCGACATGCTCTCTCACGCGCGTACCGAATCTAAGATGGTGCGCGAGCTTGCCAACAACGAGAGTGCCTACCGCAGCATCACGCAGAGCTGGCTCCGCCATTCGGTTCTCTCCGAGCTCTTCAAGCTCCTTTCGCAGAGCGATTATCAGGTAGTGCTCACCACCGACCACGGCAGCATCAGGGCATCGAAACCTATCAAGATAGTAGGCGACCGCAATACGAACACCAACCTGCGCTACAAGCTGGGCAAGAATCTGGCTTACCAGAGCAAGGAAGTGTTCACCATCAAGGAGCCTCAGCGTGCCCAGTTGCCGGCACCTAACCTGAGTACCTCGTATGTATTTGCCACGGGCGACAGTTTCTTCGCCTATCCGAATAATTACAACTATTATGTGCAATACTACAAGGATACCTTCCAGCACGGCGGCATCTCGATGGAGGAAATGCTCATTCCGCTCATCACGCTGACACCGAGAAAAAGGTAATGATTGTCAGTTAATAGTTAATAGTTGATAGTTAACAGTTTATAGAAAACATATATGAAGATAAAAATTGACTCATTAGACACGATCCATGAAGCAGCCAAGGAATTTCTGCAGAACATGGGCGACGGCAAGGTCTTTGCCTTCTATGGCAAGATGGGAGCCGGAAAGACAACATTTGTAAAAGCCATTTGCGAAGAACTGGGCGTAGAAGATGTTATCACATCTCCTACCTTCGCCCTCGTAAACGAATATACAGCGGGCGACGGCTCACCTGTCTACCACTTCGATTTCTACCGCATCAAGAAACTCGATGAGGTTTACGATATGGGCTACGAAGATTATTTCTACAGCGGCAACCTCTGTTTCCTGGAGTGGCCGGAACTGATAGAAGAACTGCTGCCGGAAGACTGCACCAAAGTGACTATCACCGTCGAAGAAGACGGAACAAGAAGCGTAGAATGGTAAGTCACCGACAGCCCCGAACAAAAAAAGCATCTGGCTGAGAATATGTTTTCTCAAGCCAGATGCTTTTATCATTTCCTATCCGGGCTGATTACAGGAGAGCCTGGAACTTCTCGGTAAGGGTTGCCTTAGAGGCTGCGCCAACAAACTTGTCTACCAGCTGGCCACCCTTGAAGAAGAGGATGGTAGGGATATTACGAACACCAAACTCCATAGCGATGTCGTCGTTCTCCTCTACATCACACTTGCCTACTACCAACTTGCCGTCAAACTCCTCAGCAAGTTCTGATACGATAGGAGCAATCTGGCGGCAAGGACCGCACCATGTTGCCCACAAATCTACTACCAATGGCAGTTCGCCATTCTTGTAGCTCTCGAAATTCTCGGTTGTAATTGTTACTTCCATTTTCCTAAATTTTTTATATATTAAAACTAAAATTATCTCTAATTGATCTGATAGCTCATCTTAGGATGCTGCTCGATATACTGGATGAGGGCATGGCCCACGCCTACCGTATGCTCACGGGCACGCATCAACAGATAGGTATTGCTGTCTACATCATGTATCTGGAAAAAGAGCTGCGCCTTGCCCTCGTCATTCTCCAGAATGGTCTGCAGGTCACTAACCATCGTTTCATCTATCGCATCGCTCTCCACATTGATGGTAAAGCGGTCGATGCGGTTCTCCTTGACCGTCTGCAGATACTCCACATTGCCTATCTGGAAATCGAGATAGTTGGCATTGCCGTAACGGGAAACGCACTTGGCGGTGATGTAGATGGTGCTGCCTTCAACCATGATACCGCGCCACTTGCCCCAGTCCTCGCCAAAGAGAGCCAGCTCGCCTGAGCCCTCAAAGTCTTCGAGCGTAACGAAACCGCACGGCTTGCCCGTCTTGGTAAACTTCGACTTCACACCCGTAATGATGCCGCCCAGCACCACATCCTCCTTCTTTGCCAGCTCCTGCTTGTCGCCCAGTTCTGAGCAATGAGTATTGCAGAGGGAGTTGAGGATGATGCTGTACTCATCGAGCGGATGGGCAGAAAGATAGATGCCCACAAGCTCGCGCTCACGGTTCAGACGTTCGATGGTACTCCAGCTCTCTGCATCAGGAATAGGCGGCGTAGCTATCTCTATCGCCTCGGTATCGCCAAAGAGTGAGGTGGCAGCCTCGTGCTGTTCCTGCTGGAAGAGCTGACCGTAGCGCACCAGCGTATCGAGGAAGGTTTCGCCCTTGTTGTTCTTGCCGAAGAACTGTTCGCGACGGATGCCGAAGCTGTCGAAACCGCCACTCAGCGCCAAGGTTTCGAAAGCCTTGCGGTTCACGCTGGAGTAATCTACACGCTCGGCAAAATCGAAGATGCTCTTATAAAGTCCGTTCTTCAGTCGCTCTGCCACGATGGCATCAGCTGCCGGAGCACCCATACCCTTGATGGCTGAAAGACCGAAACGTATCTCTCCATGCTCGTTCACACCGAACACGCGGTAACTCTCGTTCACATCCGGACCCAAGGTCTTGATGCCCATCGACTGGCACTCCTCCATCAGCTTGGTGATTTCGGTAATCTGTGCAAAGCGTCGGGTCATCAGCGCCGCCATATATTCGGCAGGATAGTGCGCCTTGAGATAGGCAGTCTGGTAGGCTACCCATGAATAACAGGTGGCATGAGACTTGTTAAAGGCGTAGGAAGCAAATTTCTCCCAGTCGCCCCATATCTTTTCCAGCACCTTCGGGTCGTGGCCGTTCTCCTGCCCCTGCTTGATAAACTTAGGCTTCATCGCATCTACGATAGCCTTTTTCTTCTTACCCATCGCCTTACGCAGGGCATCTGACTCGCCTCGGGTGAAGCTGGCAAGCTGACGGGAGAGAAGCATCACCTGCTCCTGATAGACCGTAATGCCGTAGGTATCCTTCAGATACTTCTCCATACACGGGATATCGTAGGTAATCGCCTGTTTGCCGTTCTTGCGGGCAATGAAATCAGGGATATAATCCATAGGTCCCGGACGGTAGAGGGCGTTCATGGCGATGAGGTCCTCGAACACCGTAGGCTTCAGCTCACGGAGATACTTCTGCATACCCGGCGACTCGAACTGGAAGGTTCCGATGGTCTGACCGCGCTGATAGAGCTGATAGGTCAGTTCGTCATCGATAGGGATGGTATCGAGGTCAACGACATCGCCCGTAGTCTGCTTGATAACCTTGCATGCCTCCTTCATCTCGGAGAGGGTCTTCAAGCCCAGGAAGTCCATTTTGATAAGACCGGTGGTCTCGATGACATGGCCGTCGTACTGTGTTACCGCCGTCTTCAGTCCCGGGAAATCAGGGTCATCGGCAGTAGATACAGGCACCCAGCTGCTGATAGGGTCGCGGCAGATGATGAATCCGCAGGCATGGATACCCGTGCCTCGGATGGTTCCCTCGAGCATCTTGGCATACTTGATGGTATTGCTTTCGCGCGGATCGTTGGAGAACTCAGCCTCGCGCAGCTCTGGGGTATATTTGATGGCATTGGTCAGGTTCATCTTGGCACCGTCAGGCAAACGGTCTGGGATAGCCTTGCAGAGTGCATTCGCCTTATCCAACGGCAGTTTCTCGACACGCGCCACATCCTTGATGGAGTTCTTCGTCGCCATGGAACCGTAAGTAATGATATGGGCACAGTTCTCATGACCGTACTTATCCATTACCCATCTCAGCACCTTGCCTCGGCCGTCATCATCAAAGTCGGTATCAATATCCGGAAGGTTCACACGGTCTGGGTTCAGGAAACGCTCAAACAGGAGGTCATATTTCAATGGGTCAATCTTGGTAATGCCCAAGCAGTAAGCCACCACCGAACCTGCCGCAGATCCACGTCCCGGCCCCACCATCACGCCGAGTTCCTCGCGCGCCGCCCTGATGAAGTCTGACACGATGAGGAAGTAGCCCGGGAAACCCATGGTCTTCATCACGTGGAGCTCGAAGTTTACATGCTCGTCTACATTCTCGGGCAGCGGGTCGCCATAAAGCTTTTTGGCTCCCTCGTAGGCAAGATGGCGCAGATATTCTGCCTCAAACTTGATACGGTATATCTTATCGTAACCGCCCAACCGGTCGATTACCTTCTGACCTTCCTCTGGTGGCAGCGGGTTCTTGCCGTTCTCATCAGAGGTAAACTCCTTGTAGAGGTCTTCTTCTGATACCTTCTGGCGCAACTGCTCCTCGGTACCGAAACTCTCCGGAATCGGGAAGAAAGGCATGATAGGACCATGGTCGATGCTGTAGATTTCTACCTTATCTAATACTTCGAGGGTATTGGAAAGTGCTTCGGGAATATCCGAGAACACATCGTTCATCTCCTGGCGGGTCTTGAACCATTCCTGCTTGGAATAGCGCATACGGTTAGGGTCGTCGAGATCCTTGCCGGTAGCGATACAGAGCAGATGGTCGTGGGCCTCGGCAGTCTCCTTATCCTCGAAGTGGCAGTCGTTGGTGCACACCAGCTTGATGTTAAACTCCCTTGCCATCTTGATGAGTTCCTTGTTGGCACGCTGCTGCAACTCGTAAGCCTCGCGGTTGGCAAGCAGACTGGGATCATCAGGCACTTTATGTCGCTGGAGCTCGAGATAGTAATCATCGCCAAAGAGGTTGTGGTACCACTGGCAAGCCTCACGGGCTCCTTCCAGGTCACCATGCAGAATCTTGGATGGCACCTCGCCTGCAATACATGCCGAACAGACGATGAGGTCTTCGTGATACTTCTCCAGATCGGCACGGTCGGTTCGTGGGCGCATGTAGTAACCATCCACCCACGAATTGCTCACCAGCTTGATGAGGTTCTTGTATCCATTATAATTCTTGGCAAGTACAATGAGGTGATAACCGCTCATATCGCCCTTATCCTTCTCTCGGTCGGCCTTGGTTCGGTGTGCCACATACATCTCGCAGCCTATGATAGGCTTGAAAGGTTCGAGTCCCTCCTTCTTGCGGTCTTTATTAATCTTGCCGCAATAGTCGGTGAGTTCCTTGATGCCGAACATCACACCGTGGTCGGTTACCGCCATACCCTTCATGCCGTCCTTGATGGCCTTATCTACCAGATGCGGTATCTTCGACTGGCCGTCGAGGATGGAGTATTGGGTGTGTACATGCAAATGAACAAAATCTTCCATTATCTGTTTAAAATTCGAATTTTGACAACAAAGTTACGGCGAAATATTGAAAAAGCCAAAAGAAATATGCGAAAATATTGAAAAAGGTAAAAGAAACCCACAAAAAATTTGCAAAAGTGATAAAAATGCCGTACCTTTGCACCAATAAAAACTTAATCCTACTATATGGGACAGAAAATAAAGAAATTAAAAAAGATAAGATTGCACCGCGAAGGTACCGATCAGCTGGTAACCGGAGCGATAGCGTTAGTAGCCATTGCGGCTATATTGTGGACAACCTTAGACAACAAGATTCCGTTCTGGGCTTTTGTTGTTGTGTTCGGTACGGTATATGGTATCGTGCTCAACTTCTACCGTTGTCCTATCAGATACCTCAACGTAGAGGATACTTCGAAACTGGTAGTAGCACCAGCCGACGGAAAGATTGTGGTGATAGAAGAGGTGGAGAATGCTCCCTACTTCGGTGACCGCCGCCTGATGATTTCCATCTTCATGAGCCTCTGGAATGTTCATGCCAACTGGTTCCCGGTAGACGGAAAGGTAAAATTCGTGAAGCATGTGGACGGCAACTATCACAAGGCATGGCTGCCTAAGGCTAGCGAGGAAAACGAGCATGCCGACGTGATGATTACCACACCTGAGGGAGTGGATGTACTCTGCCGACAGATTGCCGGTGCAGTGGCACGCCGCATCGTAACCTATGCCAAGGAAGGGGAAGAATGCTTCATCGACGAGCACCTGGGATTCATCAAGCTGGGTTCACGCGTGGATGTCTACCTGCCTGTAGGTACAGAAGTATGCGTAAAGATGGGACAGTCAACTACTGGCGACCAGACCATCATCGCTAAATTGAAATAACATATTGACAGATAGAGGGCAAGCCGGAACATACTTCCGGCTTTCACTCTATCATAATATACTGTAAAGAAATGAGTATCAAGAAACATATTCCAAACACGATAACCTGCTGCAACCTGGTTTCGGGCTGCATCGCAACATCGTTTGCCTTCGGCGGGAACCCAAAGATGGCATTGTTATGGATTATCATCGGAGCCGTATTCGACTTCTTTGACGGCATGAGCGCCCGCCTGCTGCACGTTTCATCGCCAATAGGCAAGGAGCTCGATTCGCTGGCAGATGACGTAACCTTCGGTGTGGCTCCTGCCACCATCGTATTCTCACAACTCTTTGTGATGGAATATCCGGGTTTTCTGGAGCCTTTGCGCCCATGGCTGCCTTACGCAGCCTTCATCATCGCAGCCTTCTCGGCATTGCGACTGGCTAAGTTTAATCTTGATGAGCGCCAGACTACCTCTTTCATCGGTGTTCCTACACCAGCCAACGCCCTGTTCTGGGGTTCGCTGATTGTGTTCAATCCAAGCTGGCTCGAAGGATATTCATGGTCGGTATTCATCATTCTGGCTCTGATTCTCATCACCAGCTATCTGCTGGTTTGCGAGATGCCTCTTTTCGCCTTGAAGTTCAAGCAGTGGGGTTTCAAGGGCAATGAGGTGAAATATGGCTTTGCTGCGCTCACCCTCATCATTCTCGCTACTTCGGTAGCACTCGATGGTCTGACCGGTTTCCTCACCGGCTGGTGGCTTGTCATCGTGGCATACGTCATCATCTCGGCGATTATTTATCTGAAGAAGACGAAATAGAAGAAATCCCCTTTATTGGGATATTTAGGTATTTATGTAGATTATTAACTGAAAAATGCGGCTAGATGTGAATCCAGTCGCATTTGCTTTTTCTACCTGCTGAGAGAGGGTTAGTTGTGTACGAGCGTACCGATCTCCTCTCCATCCATCACCTTCTTGAGGTTACCTACAACATCCATATTGAACACGTAGATAGGAAGGTTGTTTTCCTTACACATGGTGGTAGCAGTCAAATCCATTACCTTCAAGCCCTTGGTATAAATCTCATCATAGGTAATGTCCTTGAACTTTGTAGCTGTAGGATCCTTCTCTGGGTCGGCGGTATAGATGCCGTCTACACGGGTACCCTTGAGCATCACGTCAGCCTCGATTTCGATACCGCGGAGAGAAGAACCGGTATCGGTAGTGAAGTATGGACTGCCTGTACCTGCAGAGAAGATGCAGATATAGCCTGCCTCCATCGCCTCAATCGCCTTCCACTTGGTGTAGAATTCGCCGATAGGCTCCATGCGGATGGCAGTAAGCACCTTGTTCTTAACGCCCAAGGCTCCGAGTGCGCTGCTCAATGCCAGGGAATTGATAACGGTAGCACACATACCCATCTGGTCGCCCTTGACACGGTCGAAACCCTTCTGGCTTCCACTCAAACCGCGGAAGATGTTACCACCACCAATCACAATGCCTATCTGAACGCCCATCTCATGGACCTCCTTTATCTGCTTAGCATAATCACTCAGGCGCTCTGGGTCGATGCCGAAGCTCTGCTTACCCATCAGACTCTCGCCGCTCAATTTCAAAAGAATTCTTTTAAACTTTGCCATTTTATTTTAATTTACAATTTACAGTTAACAGTTTATAGGGCGTAGCCTCCTATAAACTATTAACTATTAACTAGAAACTTAATTTCTCCGAACGCATACGAGCGGATTACTCCCTTCTTGTCATGAAGGATGAGATGACCATCGTCCTCCACCTCTACGAAGGCGCCCTCGAACTTACCGTCCTTATCCTCATACCAATGATAGCCCTTGCGACGGTAGAGAGAAAGATGATAGATGCCCGACACATCCATATAGTCGGCACGACGCAGAAGTTCGTAGTATTTGCAGAAAGCCTCAATCACCTTCTGCAGCACCTCTTCCCTATCCACCTCATGGCCCAGAATCTGAGCCAGAGATACAGGGTTGGGCGCATCGCTGTGGAACTCAGTCTGATTGACATCAATGCCGATACCGAAGATGCAGCGCTTGATGCCCTTGGAGTCGATGGCAGTCTCTATCAGCGTGCCACTGATTTTCTTGTCATACCAGTACACATCATTAGGCCATTTCAGCGTAATGCCGTCCGTATAGGAATCAAGAGCGTCCTTCACGGCGAGCGCACCAGCCTCGGAAAGGAGGAACTGCTGGCGCAAAGGTACCCACTTAGGACACATCATCATACTGAAGAGGAGGTTCTTGCCCGGCTCACTCTCCCAGGTATGCACGCCCTGTCCCCTGCCCGATGTCTGATAATCAGCAACGGCAATGGTCAGCGCATCTTCATCGTAAGTATCCAAATTCTTCAGGAAGGTATTCGTGGAATCCACTTCCTTTAATCGTATAATCTTCTTTTCCATGTCTATATAATAATGTATAGCGATACACAACGGGTTGTCAAATCAGCAACGGGTTGAAGGCATCCACAAGATGCTCGATGCGTTTCACCTGATGGCCTACCCCTACCACGGTAACAACATCAAAGCGCAGCTCCCTATCTACCTTCTGTTCCTTGACGTAAGTATTGGCGGCTATTGCCAGATTACGCATCTTCTTGGCATCTACGGCTTCCTCGGGCTGCTGGTATTCTTCACCCGAACGGGTCTTTACTTCTACCACAACCAGCGTCTTTCCATCCGGCGAAACGGCAAGGATATCCAAATCCCGCTTGCCGGCTCTCCAGTCTCTGTCGATAACGACATAGCCTTCATTCTCGAGATAGAGAGTAGCCTCGTCTTCTCCCCATTTTCCTAATTCATTATGCTCTGCCATAGTCTATTTCCTTTATTTTGCATCAAAAGATGCATTTACCTTGCAAAAATAACAAAAAAAGTCCACACTTCAAACTTTTTTATGTAATTTTGCACGAAAAACAATGGAAGATAATAAGAATAAAGACGAAGCATACATGCGCCGTGCCCTAATGGAGGCTCAGGCGGCATTCGATGAAGACGAGATTCCGGTAGGCGCCATCATCGTTTGTAAAGACCGGATCATATCGCGTGCCCACAATCTTACGGAGATGCTGACCGATGTTACGGCTCATGCCGAAATGCAGGCAATCACTTCGGGAGCCAACATGCTGGGAGGAAAATACCTGAAAGACTGTACCCTCTACGTTACGGTAGAACCCTGCGTGATGTGCGCCGGAGCATTGGGATGGGCACAGATCAGCCGCGTGGTATATGGTGCCAGCGACGAGAAAAGGGGGTATACAAAATATGCGCCCGATGCACTGCATCCTAAGACGACAATTACATCGGGCGTATTGGAAGATGAGTGCCGCGCACTCATGCAGGATTTCTTTCAGAGAAAGAGATAATTACTTAACGAGCACTACAAGATACTTGCTGGTGCTCCAGAAAATCTGTGGATTGGTGATGCGGAGAGTATACTGCTTGTTAGCATCACGTACCAATGCATAAGAGCTGGATGGGTGGGTAGTGAGCAACTTAGCCGATTTTGACATCAACTTGATTTCAGAAATGTTGCGGATATCAACCTTGGTGAAATAACTCTTGTTGAAATTACCGGTCATTACCTTACCAGCTTCCATGATATGCTGCTCCTTCAACTCCTTCTTAGTACCGAATACGTACCAGGCAGTGTTGAGCTGCTTGTCCTGTGCATTGATTGTCTCTGTCTTCTGGCTGCTTTCGGTAGTAAGACGAGAGGTCTTGGTATTCAGATTGTTGATAGTCTCGTCGAGCGCTGCAATATGAATATCCTTCTTATCTAACTCCTCGCGAAGCGCCTGGAGTTCCTTATCCTTCTGTGCAATCTGCTCCTGAAGGTTTGCGATGGTCTTCTTCAACTGGTCAGCCTGCAAAGAGCTGTTAGCCATCTGCTTCTGCAGTTTAGCCAGGAGTTCGCGGTTCTGCTGCATACGGGTAGCGATGAACTGAACATCCTCCTTTAGCTGCTGTCTCTTGTTGGCACCCTCACCGTTCTTCAGGAGAGTTACTCTGTGCTCAGCCTCACTGATCTGGTTCAGACCATCCTGGATTTCATTCAATGTACCCATCATATCGTTAATTTCGCTATCCTTCTGAGCGATGATACTGTTTAGCGAATCATTCTGCTGATTTGCCAAATCCTGGGTGTTGTTCTTGCCGTTGTTGCAACTGGTCAAGCAAAAAGCAGCTAAACATGCCGCAAATAATAGCTTTTTCATAATCATTTTCCTTTTTAATGTTTGATTTAAAAAATTATCTTTTCGCGTAAAACGCGTCGCTTCCTATACTTTATTCATTACTGTCTTCATCCCTGCGAGCCCCGTTTTTCTTCTGCCGGCGCTCTTCACGCTTCTTTTCCTTCATCTCCTCCTTGAGCTGTTTAGGATCTTTTCCTGCCAATACGATGACAAATTCGCCTCTTGGTTCTGTCTCCTCAAAATGAGCGATGACCTCGGCAAGCGTACCCCTCACACTCTCCTCGTGGAGTTTGGATATTTCACGACAACAGCTCACCTGTCTGTCATCCCCGAAAACCTCGGCAAACTGCTGCAAGGTTTTCACCACACGATAAGGCGACTCATAGAAAATCATGGTGCGCACCTCATCCTTCAATGATTCAAGATAGGTCTGTCTGCCCTTTTTCTGCGGAATGAATCCTTCGAAGCAGAAACGGTCGCATGGCAAACCCGATGAAACGATGGCAGGAATGCATGCCGTAGGTCCAGGCAAAGTCTGCACCGTAATGCCTGCCTTGGCTGCCTCGCGGGCGAGGTAAAAACCAGGATCGCTGATACCCGGTGTTCCGGCATCGCTGATCAAGGCAATGGTTTCGCCACCCTTCAGTCGCTCTACGATGGCAGAAGAGGTGCCATGTTCGTTAAACTTATGGTGAGCCACTAATCGATTTCTGATATCGAAATGCTTCAGCAGGACACTCGATGTTCGAGTGTCCTCAGCGAGTACCAAATCCGCTTCTTTCAGTATGCGAATGGCTCGCATTGTCATGTCCTCCATGTTACCAACAGGAGTCGGAACGATGTATAATGTGCCCATACTGACCGCAAATGTAGTTAATTAATCTTTCATAGCAAAAAAAAAACGCGTTTCTTTGCATTTTTTAAAACCTTATTATTAATTTTGCCCCCGAAATGACAGAAAATCTAATTGGGGAGGCACACCGTCCCGGAAGAATTGAAGTGGTGTGCGGATCGATGTTCTCCGGAAAAACAGAGGAATTGATCCGAAGAATGAAGCGTGCGAAGTTCGCCAAGCAGAAGGTGGAAATCTTTAAGCCGGCGCTTGACACTCGTTACTCCGAGGAAGATGTAGTGAGCCATGATCAGAACTCTATCCGGTCTACTCCTATTGAGTCCTCTGGATCGATACTGCTATTGGCTTCTGATATCGACGTGGTGGGTATCGATGAAGCCCAGTTCCTGGACAATGGACTCGTGGAGGTATGCAACGAACTCGCCAACCGTGGCGTGAGAGTCATCGTGACAGGACTGGATATGGACTTCAAGGGAGTTCCCTTCGGTCCGATTCCTGCTCTCTGTGCCATCGCCGACGAGGTGACCAAGGTTCATGCCATCTGCGTAAAGTGCGGATCGGTCGCCTATGTGAGCCACCGGTTGGTCAATAATGACAAACGGGTGCTTCTGGGCGAGAAAGATGAATACGAGCCGCTCTGCAGAGAATGCTACCAGAAGGCGATTCTTAACGAAAAATTATAACAAAAGGAACAGTTATGGGAAAGGAGATTACATTTGATAAATTTATAAGATGGGCGGGTGTTACCCTCATCGTACTGGCCGTGCTCTACATGACCAATTATCTGAGCAGCGTACTGCTGCCATTCTTCATTGCATGGTTTTTCGCTTACCTGCTCTATCCGGTCGTGAAGTTTATCGAAAACAAACTCCACATCAGAATACGTGCGCTGTCTATCCTCATCGCCATGGGAACGGCTATCGCTGTTATAGGAGGCGTGCTGTGGCTCATCATCCCTCCGATGATTGACCAGTTTGACAAACTCGGTGAGGTGTTGACACGATGGCTGCATCAGACGACTCATACCAACAACCTGACGGCGCTGATCAAAGACTGGCTGCAGGCCAACCAGGAACAGATAGAGCTTTTTCTGAAAAGCAAGGACTTCAGCGATGCCATCAAGACTACCATGCCTAAGGTCTTCTCGGTAGTCAGCCAGACGGCCACGGTACTGATGAGTATCGTGGCATCGATGATTACCTTATTATATATGTTCTTCATCCTGCTCGATTATGAGACGCTGACAGCCAACTGGGTGAGAATCTTCCCTAAGAAGAACCGTCCGTTCTGGAGTGCGCTGATGAAGGATGTGGAGCGCGAGCTCAACAACTATATCCGTGGTCAGGGACTGGTAGCGCTCTGTATGGGCATCATGTTCTGCATCGGTTTTACCATCATCGGTTTCCCGATGGCGATAGGTCTGGGTATTCTCATCGGCATCATGGACCTGGTTCCGTATCTCCATACCTTCGCCCTCATCCCTACGGCATTCCTTGCCATGCTGAAGGCTGCCGACACAGGTCAGAACTTCTGGCTGGTATTCGGTCTGGCAGTTCTGGTGTTCTGTGTGGTGCAGGTCATCACCGACATGGTAGTTACCCCGAAGATCATGGGTAAGGCGATGGGATTGAATCCAGCCATTCTCCTCTTGAGTCTCTCGGTTTGGGGTGCACTTCTGGGCTTCCTGGGATTGATTGTAGCCCTTCCGCTCACAACGCTCATCATAGCCTACTGGCAGCGGTATGTAACGAAGGAGAAGCCGCAATATCATGAAGAAACGGGCGAAAATGTCCCGATTTCAGATAAAAATGAAGAAAATCAGTAAAAATATGGCAAAATATTTGGTTATTTCAGATTTTTGCCGTACCTTTGCACTCGCTTTTGAAACATAAAGCAGAAGATTGACTCGCTAGCTCAGCTGGTAGAGCACAACACTTTTAATGTTGGGGTCATGGGTTCGAGCCCCATGCGAGTCACAGATCTTCAAGAAAAAGGCTTTCCATTACGGAAAGCCTTTTTCTTGTTATATCCTATTACCGGATACTGCAGAAATTCCTTTTTAAAACATTTCAGCCTTAGCCTCTACCCTCTTCTCAACATCATCCGGAAGCTGAGGGAAGAAATCATAGCCGGTGATACGCTCCACTTCATCCACTGAATTTACGAATTCCGTCTTCTTTCTGCCTTTCTGCGACTGGTTACGGCAGATAAAGCCGATGGCTTGCGGATTCTTGCCCGTATGAAGAACCACCTTGAAGAAGGCATCAGGCACTACCACCTTGTTCTTACCCAACTTGCGATGCTCCTTATCCAGAAATATCGGTCCGCAGACAATATAAACCTTACCATACTGCTTCGCCCAGTTGCGGCACTGCTGCTCTATCGTGTTCCATACCCCCGCATTCAGACTGTGGTTCTGCGGACACATATTGGTCATCAGGAAACATTCATCCATCGCCTGCTGACTCCATTTGTTGTCACCAGCCGGACACATGTGTCCCCTGTCCAAACCACTGTTGTAATAATCCGCCAAAGTACCCACGGGTGCCGGCATCTCCTCATCATCAGCAAACTTACCGCGCGGCAACTTACCAGATGCATGCTCCCCCGTCAGCGCCCAGGCTACCCAATTCGGCTGTCGCGTATCATGATTATAAGATACCGTATAAGCCAACCGATGCTTGATGGTTTCAGATACCTTTAACTTAGATACCGGAATCTCCAGCCCCTGCGCCTCCAGATTCGCATCCTCTCCAGCAGTTTCCTGCTTATTCTCTGCAGACGGTTCATCGCCCGCAGCATCAGCAGCCTCCTGCTTGTTCTCCTTCACAACAAGTGCCTGATCTTCTGTTGCCAGCGAAGAAACCTTCGGCAAGACAGAAAACGCCACTACTGCGGCTATCGCCAACAGCCAAATCTTAAATGTACCTACTTTCTTTTTCATATCAGATTCATCATTAATTCATTTTCCATGAGACTCTGAGTCTACACGATTCATTCCGCTTTTAGGTGAATAATCCCTAAAATCTCCACAAAAGTAGTATTTTTATGCGAAAAAGAGAAAGAAAATCATAAATTTCTTGCGTATTTCAAAATAAAAAACTAACTTTGCATCGCTATGTAAGACAAACCTAGACTTAATACAGTAAAAAGCTCAAACAACTAAGAACTGAAAGTCAGAGGTTACGATACATTGGCAAAAGTGCTCTATGAAATGGACAAGTGAAGAGCATTAACAGAGATTAACTAAAAGTGATGCAAGTTTCCCGCCTTTTCTTGTTTTATACAAGAACTGAAGTGCCTCGGGCAACTATATCGAGGTGCATTTAGGCTGAGAAATATGAGAAAATAAGAATCAAAATATAATAGCAAAATGAAAAAAATCAAATTATTCTCAATTGTAGCTGCCTTCGTTGCAGCTTTCGCATTCACTTCTTGTAATACAGGCGATGATAACAACAGCTATTATCAGCCGCTCACACAAGCAGAAAAGCAGACCTGCTATCTCAAGACATCAGGTAGCCGCATGAACAAACTCGCTTATATGAGCGACGATCATGTTACAGAAATAAAAGGAAATAAGGAATACATCGACACCTTAGACGTTGCTACAGATATCTATGGATATGGCAAAGATACTGTAATGACTGTCCATAACTTCCCTGTAAAGATCTTCGCACGTTACATTCCTGAAAGTGCTGACACGAAAGAGCTGAAGGAAGCTTTGAAGAAATATGAGATGCCGGTTAACTTCAAGAGTGTTGTAACCTACTATACACTTACACCGGTCCTCCAATTCTTGCTCTCTCCAGAGACAATGACAATAAATTTGGAGTATGGTGGCACAACTCATAAGGTCAATTTCTATTGTGTTGCTAATGCATATTACATTTACAATACAGGACTGGTTGACAGTAAAACCAACAAGTTGGAAACTTATATGACTCTTTATGGTTACGAAGTTGATCCAAAGGATGAGAAGAAAGCAAATCCTACAACCTTCAACTATAATATGGCAGGAAAACAAAATACTGCAGCACAGATTAAGTTCTTCGAGCCATAAAGTTCAGAGCAAAAGAAATAAAGAAGTAAGAAACTTACACTTACAAATATATATATGTTAATACTCTCTTAAAAATTAAACAAAAAAAGAAAACTATTAGAGGCGCAGTCTTCGTGAGAAGGTTGCGCCTTGTTGCATATATACAAAGATCAGACGCTTCTTAAAACTTATATATAGGCAAAACCTTGACCTTATATCCATTTTTCTCAATTACTCTTTCCTCATTCATCGTGACAATGATCAGATTGGAGCATTTGAGTTCTCCCGCACATTCTATGATGCTATCTATCTCCCGCTTGAGTGTTCGTTCGGAAGAGAGGTCATAACATACTTGTATAAGACTTTCTACATGAGCACCCTGCCTTGTAACAAAATCAGTCTCCTTGTCATTACGGGAGCGATAATAGAAAAGCGATGTTTCTGCATGATATCCCCTACGAACCAACTCGATAAAAACCTGATTCTCCAATAACCTGCCTAAGTTCTCACTCACACTAAAAGCCTTGGCTTCTACAAACCCATTGTCAACCACATATACTTTCTGTGGAGCTTTTTTCATCACTTTCAACTTGTTGTTGTAACGTGGCAGATAATACAGGAGATAGGGTTCTCTTAAAAATCCCATGAACTTCTTGGTGGTTGCTACGCTTGAAAATCCCAGCGTTTCTGCCAGTTCGTTGGCACTGAAAGGATTGCAGAAGTTAGAAACCAGATACATGGCCAGGTTGTTCAAATCCTCCACATTGCGTACTTTATGGCGCTTGGCAATGTCTTTCCAAATGATGGAATCAAAGAGTGTGGAGAGATAGTTTTGGGTCAGACTTCTTGCTGCTACAGTCTCAGGATACCCCCCATGGTGCAGATAGTCAGCTATAAGCGAGAGGTCGGATGCGCTATCTTTCATCTCTGATACTTCCGAAAGATTCCTGTGGTTCCAGATAAAGAATTCAGAAAGACTGAAAGGTAGCATCTCTATCTGGATATATCTGCCTGTGAGCAATGTTGCCATTTCGCTACTCAGCAATTTGGCGTTGCTTCCCGTAATGACCATGTTGATTCCCATGCGGTAAAGCTTGGAGACCCACAAATCCCAACCATCCAGATTTTGAACCTCATCGAGCAGAAGATACTCGAAGTCGGGATAAACGGCACGTAGCGTTTCCCAAACCAAATCATCGTCCCATGCACTCAGGAGTTTGCCGTCATCAAAATTCAGATAGGCAAAGTTCCTGTCTTTCAGCATCAGCAAAGCCTCTGTCGATTTGCCGGTTCTTCTAGGCCCCGTTATCAACTTGATTTGCTTGCTTGCCAACAGTTCATCCACATCATATTGGGTATGACGTGTAAGGTAAGGACGGGAAAGCAGAATATCCCGTTCCTTTTTCTGGTTATTGATAATTGTTCTCATTTCTCTTCAGATGAATTGATTAAACCGGGGCAAAGATACAAAAAATATTCAATATATCATTCGTATTGAATAAAAAAGTACTGATTTTATTCAATACGATGGATAAAATGAATAAAAAACAGCAAGGGTCTATATGCCACGATGAAAAGGTGGCGTATAGACCCTTGATTTGTGGCATGGAATGGCTATCTTTTATCTTTTAAAATACGGGAATCCAAATTTTCCCGCAACTTTTCTCCCGTTTTCTTTGCACTTTCAAAATAAAAGTTTATCTTTGCAACCAAGATAGATTAAAAAAGGAGGTTGAGATGCCAAAGATATTTGAATACTTCGGATTTATCTTTCTGTTCTATTCAAATGAGCATGAACCAATACACGTTCATGTAATGAAGGATGGACATGAAGCTATTTAGAGATAATATTAGAAAATGGTGAACTTGTTGAAATTCATAGAAGAACTTCTAGCAAGATACCACCTTTAAGTGAGAAGGATGCTGCTACAGCAGAGGCCTTTGTGAAGAAGTACTATAAGAATATAGTTGATAAATGGGTAAACTTCTTTATTTATAAGAAAAGAATACGTTCAACTAAAATAACGAAGAAATTATGAACTTAAGTATCGTTTCTGCAAAAAATGTGGCGCCATTAAAAGTTGAATTACACTTTAATGATGACACCATTAAGACGATAGATGTAGGTGCTTTTATCAGAAATCACCCACATCCGCAATATAACTCTTACTTGAATGAAAACAAATTCAAAAAGTTCAAGATAGAGTTTGGTAATATCGTTTGGGGAAAGAATTGGGATTTGATATTTCCAATAGATAAGTTATATGCTGGCATTTGCTGCTGAACAAGAAAAGGGTGTATCATAAGTCCTTAATACAGTGACTTTTACCACACCTCACGGTGAAACAACAAGGGTCTATATGCCTCGATGAACAGATGGTGTATAGACCCTTGATTATATGGAGATATTCGTAATCTACATCTCCGCTATTATATTTTTTATAAATTGCTCAGATTCTTAATGATTTCCAAAGGTAGCTGGGTAGCTTTGGCTTTTCTAGGAAAAGTTTCTGAAAAAGTTAGAGAATGGTGAATGTTGAGAGGTAAATGTTGAGTGTTGAATGAAAGAAATATGACGACAAAGAAAAAGGGCGCATCCGGATTGGATGCGCCCTAACTTGTTAAATAAATTCAGAGGGTTTCTG
>ENA-OWPP01000716-OWPP01000716.1-human-gut-metagenome-genome-assembly--contig:-NODE-716-length-35519-cov-7.760461_pt1 | contig 35519 bp, 29 predicted proteins | sample MGYA00248265_ERZ651848 | MGnify/ENA primary metagenome ERZ651848 (study PRJEB26924, sample SAMEA4378233) | human gut metagenome | biome: human gut; feature: human-associated habitat; material: faeces...
CTCATCGTGTAGAAATAGACAGGTGTTGCCATGACGATAACATCTGCTGCCACCATCTTATCAATAATCTCTGTGGCATCATCTTTTTGCGGACAGGGTTTATGATGCAGGCTACACGTGCTGCACCCCGTGCAGTAATTAATCTTTTTATCTCGTAAGAAAATCTTTTCAGCTTCATTTCCCGTTTCTTTAGCTCCCCGCAGAAATTCGTCACACAAGGTGTCAGAGTTTCCGCCTTTTCGGGGACTGGAAGAAAGGATTAAAATTCTTTTTGCCATAATATGATTTTTTGAATAGAACAAATATAATGATAAAATAAAAACCATCCTGCAGCGAGGATGGTTTTCATTTTTTTATTTTTTACGCATGAAAATCTGAATCGGTACACCCGTGAACTTCCAGTGTTCCCGGATTTTGTTTTCCAAGAAACGCTTGTAAGGTTCTTTCACGTATTGCGGTAAGTTGCAATAAAATGCGAAAGTTGGGTTTTTTGATGGTAACTGTGTCACGTATTTTATGCGGATATATTTTCCTTTCAAGCTGGGGGGAGGGAAGTTTTCGATCTCTTCCAGCATGATGCGGTTCAGTTCGGATGTTTTCAGTTTTTGTTTTCGGTTTTCGTAGGTCTGGATGGCTGATTCAAGCGCTTTCAACAGACGTTGTTTTGTGAGAGCCGAGGTGAAAATGATTTCCACGTCGTTGAAGGGGGCCATTTTTGCCCGCAGTTCTTTCTCAAAATTGATAGTCGTTTTGTTATCTTTCTCGATCAGGTCCCACTTGTTCACAACGATCACGCACCCTTTCTTGTTACGCACCACCAACGAAAAGATGTTCATATCCTGCGATTCGATCCCCTGCGAAGCGTCGAGCATCAGGATGCAGACGTCCGAAGATTCGATCGCACGCACGGAACGGAGTACCGAATAAAACTCGAGGTCTTCGGTCACTTTGGTCTTTTTGCGCAGTCCGGCCGTATCGATCAGGTAAAAGTCCATGCCGAACTTGTTGTACCGCGTCAAGATCGAGTCCCGGGTCGTACCCGCCACCGGCGTGACGATATTGCGCTCGGAATCGAGCAACGCATTGGTGAGCGACGACTTGCCCACGTTCGGGCGGCCGATGATGGCAAATTTAGGCAACTCCTCGAAACCCTCCGCCTCCGAATCCTCGGGCAGGGCGGCGACCACGGCATCCAGCAAATCGCCGGTACCGCTGCCGCTCATCGTCGAGATGCAATACGGATCCCCCAAACCCAGCGCATAAAATTCATGCGAACCGTAAATCTGATCGTTGTTATCGACCTTATTGACCACCAGCAGCACCTTTTTCGCACTGCGCCGCAACAGGTCGGCAACCACCATATCCAGATCGGTAATTCCGGTGGCGACTTCTACCATAAAAATCACGACGTCGCTTTCATCGATAGCGAGCAGAACCTGCTTGCGGATCTCCTCTTCGAAGACATCCTCGCCGCCGAGGGCATATCCGCCGGTATCGATGACCGAAAATTCACGTCCGTTCCAGTCGGAAGTACCGTAATGACGGTCGCGCGTAGTGCCCGCCGTGTCGTCAACGATCGCCTTGCGCATGCCTACCAGCCGGTTAAACAACGTGCTCTTGCCTACGTTCGGGCGCCCCACTATCGCTACTATGCTCATATCAACTCTGAATCAGGATTTTTGCGCGCGAATCTCCGCGCGCCGCAAAGATAGAGAAATTTTCTGCAAAAACCGATCCACGGCAGGTACGATTCGGCAAACGCCCCATTCCGGACGCGCCATCCGGATATCCGCTCTCCATCAAAAAGACGGTTGAAGGTTCTCTGCCCGGTGTCGATTCCGCCGTAAATACCCATACCACGGCACCGAACCGCACCGGACAACGCATTACTTTTTCAAAACACGAATCGCGTCGCCGCGCACGGCACGGAAATCCGCATCGCGGTACTGCTCGGAATCGATGCCGTAGCCGACCGCCATCAGCGGAGCGAAATCGCGGCGGGCATCCATCTCCACTCCCGCAGCAAGTGCCGCACGGTCGGCTTCGCCCTGCGCGATCACCTGCCGCAAATCCCCGGCAGTAATGCGCACGGCGGATTTCTTCAACAATTTTTCCAGTGCGTACACCGCCCACGAAGCGACCATCCCGGAATATTCCGTATCGAGCTTTCGCAAGTGCTGTTCCAATATTTCAAACCCGGCAAGCCGTCCCGCATCCACCTCGTCGAGCAATCGGTCAATGGCTGCCGAAGGTACGATCAAACCCGCCAGATCAATCCATTCGATCACTCCATCGGGCGGGGTTGCCAATCCGGCCGGTGCATCGTCGGGCAGAGCGGCCAAGCCGGGACCAGGCACGGTTCCGTGCTCCAACAGTTCCGATAGGTACCCCCTCAAAGCCTGCGTATAGAGCAGCAAACCTTTGCGCAACGCGGGAGTCTTGATCTTCACCCGGTTCCAGGTCACCTCTTCGGCTGTCGGGTAACGTGCGAGCAGGAACTCGCATTCGTGTATCGCCCGGATAATTTTGCCCGCCGTATACGGAGTCATCAACTCATAGCGGATCAGGTCGCTCGCCACCCCGCGCCGCCGGTCGCGGCCGGGCCATTTGCGAATGTCGCGCGCCGTACCGTAACTGCGCAGGTTCATCGCCGGCAGCAGGTAGGAATCGCCCCGCTCTTCGATCAGGTAGGAGAAAGGCATGTAATCGGTATCGTGGTGCTGATAGTGCCGCCCTTTGACAATCGTAAAGACCCCGGTGCTGGCCGGCAACAGGATATAGGCATCGCTGCTGAACTTGCAACCGCGCAGGTGGATGCCCTGATGGACCGGACCGGACTTATACATGTGGTTGCTCTGGTTCGCGCCGCTGCCTGCATTGAAAAACGAGAAATACCCGGCGATCAGCAGCGTGGCCCGGTGATGCGAAACCGTGTAAGGCCCGGCAAACACGGCACAGGCCTCGCCGTGCGTACAATGGCTGTTAGCGAAGAAAAGCGAATGCTCGGCCGAAAATCCGTTTTCGATCACCACGCCTTCCCCCACAAAACAACTCCGCAGCATCGCCCCGGTATCAACCCGGGCCGAACGGGCGATGATGAAATCGCGTGCCGCCACCCCCGAACCTATGCAGGAAGGGGATTCCGCCGAACTGTTGATGGTTCCGTTGCTCAACGTGGAAGCACCATCCACAGTCGCGTAAGCGCCGATGCGCACATCGACCAGCGAAACGGTGTTCACCACCGAAGCAGACTTTCCGATATATCCCCTTGAAGAGGTTTTTTCCCGCACCTTACGGGCAACCATGTTTCGCAACCAGGCGACCGTCTCCGTCCGGTGGCGGTACATCGCCATCACATAAGCGACCTGGGCAGTCAACTCATCGTAAATGGGAACCTCCCGGCCGCCGGCCTCGTTGATAGCCGAAACCTCGACCCCGTTGCCGAACGAACCGGAGCCCTCGCAGGAAATCTGGCCGACATTCTCGATCATCACCCCCTCCGCAATATCATAATTGGCGATATACCGTCCGACATTGTAAATCAGTACACCGTCGCCCACCGTACAATTATGCAAAGCCGCATTATACACGCCCGAACGCCGGATTACCCCTGCGCCGCACGCTATTTCGGCACCGTTACTGCCCAACTTCACTTCGCCGCTGAAAACGACATTGCGAATCCAGTCGGTGTGGAAACCTTCCGCCACCGTAATCCGGCTCCAATCCTCCGCCGTACAACCCTGCGCACTAAGCGCGGCAATTTCGCTATCCTGTAAATTCCTGTACATCTTTTTGCGTGTTTCCCGAAGACCTTATAAACCGGACATATTCTTTGCTGAACTGTCCGCGGGTGTCGACAAATCTACGATTTAATCTCTAAAAAGCCGATAAATTATCCTGCAAACCGGATAGGAGCGATCCGAATTAAATCATTACCTTTGTCCCGATCACCCCGCTAAAGAACGAAAAATATTTTTCCGTGCAACATTCGCGCAGGCAATAACATCTCTTAAGAGTACGTTTTTCGAAAAACTCCAACCGCACCAAATACAAAACCTCAACCGATATGAAAAAAATTTTCCTCCTCCTGGCATGTGTTGCAACTTTGAGTGCATGCAATACCAATACCGGCGGCGAAGATCCGCTAATAACCCGGTACAAACAGATCGGCGCCTTGTTTTATCTCGGAACGCTGAACCAGCTGGCTTATAACCTCGACCCCTTCGACATGGCATTCCGCCTCAACACGCTGATTACCGAAACCCAAAACGAAGGGGGATCGCTCGACGACCTGAATAGCAGTGCACTTAAAACCAGACTTTTCGGTGCGACTACAATTACCAAGGAGGGCCCCGTCTACACGCTGAACCTCGCTACGGTAGCACCGGACGACATTCGTTCGGGGACGATCCGGATCAATACCGCGGACGGCACCTTGAAAGACGGACATACCTGGACACTGTCTTTACCCAAAGACGAGCCTTATATGGTATCGATCGAAGGATACCTCGCATCGGTCGGCGCTGCTGATTATTCGATCACCGCCGAAGCGGAGAACAAGTGGAAAGTCTATCTCAACGGACTGGTCTGCAAGACAAAAAGCGAATCGGGAACGTCGGGCAACACGGAAGGTTCGAACTGGAGCGGCAACATGACCATCGTTCAGGTCGACAATCCCGGCGACCAAACGCTTAACGGTATTTCCACCTCGTCCTACACGGTAGAGATTTCGAATACCACCAAAGTGACTACGGCTTACTTCCTGGACGCAATTACCGTCCGGACGCTTACTCCGCTGACGTATTACTCGCCCAAGTGCAAACAGATGATCACCAACGGGAGCATGAGTATACACTTGGCAGAAAGCGAAGACCTGCTCGATTTTGCCTACGCCAAGTGGACGCCGGGAACCGAAGACTGCAAACCGACTATCGCCCTCGATTACCACGGTGTCGACATTCCTGTATCGAGCGGCGGCGATAGTTCCAACGATTAAAATCAAACGCCACAACACATTATTTTCACCGGGCGGGAGGCTTTTCTCCCGCCTTTTTTATGCCCTGGCCCAACCATACCGGGGATTGTATACAGGCAAACAGCCAGAAAAGCATGCCGGAATGAACCACTTTGGAAAAAAATCGCGATATTTGTGAGTTCGCAAATCAAAACCGCAAACCAATGTCACAAGGAGGCAGAACCAAAATCGCAGAACTGTTGCAATCGACGCCCGCAGGCAGCGAGGTCACGGCCAAAGGCTGGGTCCGCACCAAGCGCGGCAACAAAAACGTAGCGTTCATCGCGCTGAACGACGGCTCGATCATCCATAATATCCAGATCGTCGTCGACGTCAACAAATTCGACGACGAATTGCTCAAACGAATCACCACCGGCGCCTGCATCCGCGTAACGGGTACGCTCGTCGAGTCGCAGGGTTCGGGCCAGCGGGTCGAAATCCAGGCGGGTGATATCGAAGTGTACGGCAGCGCCGACCCCGACACCTATCCTTTGCAAAAAAAGGGGCACTCGATGGAATTCCTGCGCGAGATCGCCTACCTGCGCCCGCGCACGAACACCTTCGGCGCCGTGCTGCGTATCCGTCACGCGATGGCTTACGCGATCCACAAATATTTCAACGACAGAGGGTTCTACTACCTGCACACCCCGCTGATCACCGGCAGCGATGCCGAAGGCGCCGGAGCCATGTTCCAGGTGACGACGCTCGACCTAAACAACGTGCCCAAAGACAGCGAAGGGCATGCGGACTACTCGGAGGATTTCTTCGGCAAACCGTGCAACCTGACCGTTTCGGGCCAGCTCGAAGGCGAATTGGGTGCGCTGGCGCTCTCGCAGATCTACACGTTCGGCCCCACGTTCCGCGCCGAGAACTCGAACACGCCGCGCCACCTGGCCGAATTCTGGATGATCGAACCGGAGGTTGCCTTCTACGAACTGGAAGATAACATGGAACTGGCCGAGGATTTCCTCAAATACCTGATCCGTTATGCTCTCGACAACTGTAAGGACGATCTGGAATTCCTGACCAAAATGTTCGATGCGGAATTGATCGACCGGCTGAAATTCGTCGTCGAAAACGATTTCGTCCGTCTCGATTACACCGAAGGCATCAAGATACTGATGGAAAGCGGTGCAAAATTCGAATACCCGGTCAGCTGGGGCCTCGACCTGCAAAGCGAACACGAACGCTACCTGGTCGAAAAACATTTCAAAAAACCGGTTATCCTGATCAACTACCCCAAGGAGATCAAGGCTTTCTACATGAAACAGAACGCCGACGGCAAAACCGTACGGGCCATGGATGTCCTCTTCCCGAAAATCGGCGAAATCATCGGCGGTTCCCAACGTGAGGAAGATTACAATAAACTGCGTACAAGGGTAGCCGAATTGGGCATTCCCGAAAAAGATATCTGGTGGTACCTCGATACGCGGCGCTGGGGCAGCGCACCGCACAGCGGCTTCGGGCTGGGCTTCGAACGGCTGCTGCTGTTCGTAACCGGCATGGGCAACATCCGGGACGTGATCCCCTTCCCGAGAACCCCGAAAAACGCTGATTTCTAACGAGTGGCACAATTATTGAGGGCCCACCTTGAAGGTGGGCTTTTTTTATACCGAGGATTTATTATCTTTGTTGTAATAGCTCTAAACTATCTAATCATCCTATCAAAAACTAAACTATGACAGTCATATCCCAACGTCAGGTGCAAAAGATGCTGCAAAAACTCTCCCCGCAGCAAATCCAAATGATAAAACTACTCGAACTGCCGGCCCTTCAACTCGAACAGCGCATCAAACAGGAGATCGAAGAGAACCCTGTACTCGAAGAAGAGGAATCGGCAGAGGAAGAACAGGAAGCCAAAGAGGTGTCTGTCGAGGAATATTTTGCCGAAGACGACACGCCCAGCTACAAATACCGGATCAACAACTATTCGAAAGACGATGAGAAACGACCGGTCTATATCTCCGAAGGCGTTTCGTTTCACGAAAGCCTCATCCAGCAACTCGGATTCAAGAACCTCGGCGAACACGACCAGACCCTGGCCAAATACCTGATCGGGAGTATCGACGAAGACGGTTACCTGCGCCGCGACCTGAATTCCATCGCCGACGACATCGCGTTCAGCCTCGGCATCGAAACCGACGAACAGGAGTTGGAAAAGCTCCTGAAGGTCATCCACGAACTGGAACCTGCGGGGGTGGGCGCCCGCAACCTGCAGGAGTGCCTGCTGCTCCAGTTGGGCTCGATCCCCGATCATACCCCGGAACAGCAGATGGCGATGAAGATCCTGACCAACTATTTCGACGAATTTACCAAGAAGCATTACGAAAAACTGATGTCGCGCCTCGGTGTCGACGAGGATCAGTTCCGGAATGCAATCGAAGAGATCATCCGCCTTTCGCCTAAACCGGGCAACCTGTACAGCGGGGGACGCAACGAGATGCAGCCCTATATCACGCCCGACTTCATTCTCGACTACCAGAACGGCATGTTCGAACTGAGCCTGAACGGAGCGAACGTACCCGACCTGAAGGTGAACCGCCGCTATGTGGAGATGATCCGCGGTATGGTGACCCGGGACGGCAAGCCGACCAACGATTCGGACAAGGAGGCGATCCAGTTCGTCAAAAACAAGATCGACTCGGCCAAATGGTTCATCTCGGCGATCAAACAACGGCACGACACGCTGATGCGTACGATGCAGGCGATCCTGGACTACCAGCGCGACTACTTCATCGAAGGCGACCAGTCGAAACTGCGTCCGATGATCCTTAAGGACATCGCCGACCGCACGGGCCTCGACGTCTCGACCATTTCGCGCGTGGTGAACAGCAAATACGTCCAGACGCAGTTCGGCATCCTTCCGCTCAAACAGCTCTTCTCCGAAGCGATGCAGACCGACAGCGGCGAAGAGGTCTCCTCATACGAAATCAAAAACATCCTGACCGAATGCATCGACCAGGAGGACAAACGCAAACCGCTGACCGACGAGGTACTGATGGATATCCTCAACGGCAAAGGCTACCGCATCGCGCGCCGCACCGTAGCGAAATACCGCGAGATGCTCGGTATTCCGGTAGCCCGGCTGCGCAAACAGATTTAACCGTTTCTCCCCGATGGAACACGCACAAACCCTATCGACACCCACCCAATCCCTGACCCGGCTGAGTCAGGCGATCTCGTTGCTGCTACACCCGCTGACCATTCCGCTCTGGGCCGGCATCCTGATGCTGTTCGGCAATACGCTGATGGCAACGATGCCGCTCAGCATCAAATGGTTTTTCCTGGCCGTACTCGCCCTCAATACGCTGGTCGCACCGGCTCTCTGCATCGGATTGCTGAGAGCCTTCCGGCTTATTCCGGACCTGCGGCTGTCCGAACCGCGGCAGCGGCTGATTCCGATCCTGATCGTGCTGTTGAGTTACGTGAGCTGCCTGATGATGCTCTCGGACGTGATGATGGCTTTTCTGATCCGCAGGTTCCTTTTCGCAGCGATGGGCTGTGTGGTACTAACGCTGATCGTAACGCCTTTCTGGAAAATCAGCCTCCACATGACCTCGATAGGGGGCTTGCTCGCCCTACTGACCGCACTGAACGCATCGGGATTGGGACAATTCCCGTACACGCTGGTATTGTTCATCCTGCTGGCGGGATTGCTCGGCAGCGCCCGGCTCTGGCTCGGGAGCCACAACCTCGCACAAATAGCGGCGGGACTGGCAGGCGGCTATACCATCGCATTGCTGCTGATCTTGTTCGTCTGAACCTCTGGCGTTCTCAGCCAATAAATGGCCCGGGACCCGTAGAACGGTCGGCCGTCACGCAGCGCTATCGATTGCTGTAACACAGCGTCAGAATCAATAAAACCCTTCCGGACCTTATTTCCGGAAGGGTTTATTTTGCCTTGGCACGGGATTTGCACATTATCTTACCAGAATGAACTCCGGGATGTCGGATAGGAAAAGGCTCTATACCTTAACCGGAGAATGTGGCACAGATTTTGAAGGTTTCTATAGTAAAAGAAATGCCATTGCAGCAAACGGACACGGTGCCGCTTCGGAAACGAAGCACGCATGCAAAGGTTTCTTCATTTATTTAAGTTTGGGTTAGTAGTTTAGGGGTGAAAGTCCCCAAGGAGAGCAGGCAACCGTGAGGTTCCCTGCTTTTTCTATTGTTACAGGTTCCGCTCCCGGCCGAGATCCCCGATCAACTCGGCAGGTTGAAGACTGAGGTGTCGAACTCTGCGAAATCGATAATCACGTCATGCACGCCGGGAATACTCAGCATAAATTCGTGCTCCTCTGCAGGGGCAATGGCGATAATCCGGCCTATACCGGCCTGCCGGGCCGATTCTATACCCGAGAAAGCATCCTCGATCACCATGCAAAACTGGGGTACCACTCCGATCCGCTGCGCGGCACGCAGGTAGATATCGGGATCGGGCTTGCCTTTGAGCGTCCCGTCGTCATAGACGATCCGCTCAGGCTTAAACCAACGGTCGAGCCGGAACTGACGGATAAAAAAGTCGAGATTCGTCCGCCCAGAAGCCGTGGCGATCGTCGTGGGAATATGATGTTCGGTAATAAAATCGAGCAATTCGTGGACTCCCGGCGCCAAATGGAAGTTCACATCGTCTTCGAGGCAAAGTGCACGGTAAATTTGCTCTTTCTGCTCGACCAGGCGCCTCTCTTCGACCAAATCGATCTCGCGGCCCAGCAGGTACTCGAAAATCGATTTGCCGTTCCGCCCGTGTACATGTTCGTCCATCTCTTCCGGATCGAAAGGATGGCCGCGCAGGCTGAACGACACGGTATTCCACGCCTGCTCCTGCTTTTCGGTATCGAAAAAGAGCGTACCGTTGAAATCGAAAATAATACCGTCACAACGCAGTTCCATGCCGTTACTTCTTAACGAGTTTACACTTATAATGCGCTTTGAAATTCCCCTTGGTCATCCCGACCAGCTTGCTCTTAAGCAGCGTGCGGCGCAGGGGGGAAAGGTGATCGACGAAGAGTTTGCCGTCAAGGTGATCGTACTCGTGCTGGATGACGCGGGCGGCATAACCGCTGTACTCCTCGTCGTGCTCGACGAAATTCTCATCCACATAACGGATTTTAATACCGGACGGACGCATCACGTCCTCGTGGATCCCGGGCAGGCTCAGACACCCTTCGCTGAAACGCCATTCGTCACCGAAGCGTTCGTAAATCTCGGCGTTGATAAAAGTTTTCTTGAAATCGGCCAATTCGGGCTCTTCCTCGGCCCAAGGCGAAGCATCGACCACGAACATGCGGATGCTTTTACCCACCTGCGGTGCGGCAAGCCCTACTCCATCGGCATCGTACATCGTCTCCCACATGTCGGCGATGAATTGCTGCAGGCCGGGATAATCCGGGGTAATGTTTGCGGCTGTCTTGCGCAGCACGGGCGAACCATAAATGTAAATCGGTAATATCATAAAACGTTTCTCTTAATATTCGTTGCCGTTCCAATTTCAGGCACCATCGCCTGCATGCCGGGAAAAGCCCAGAGATGCCGGATTCATCCGGCCTCCTTCCCGTCCTCACTCATCGGGCTCAGTGGCGGCTCTCCAAATACCCTTGCAGGATGATCGTCGCGCTCACCCGGTCCACCAATCCTTTGTCCCCGCGCCGCCGGCTCTTCTTCACTCCCCCTTCGATCATCGCCTGAAACGCGAGTTTCGAAGTAAACCGTTCATCGAACATCTCGATCCGCAGGTCGGGGAACTCCTTTTGCAGCCGGGTGACGAACGGACGGATATACGTGTAGGAGTCCGAAGGAGTCCCGTCCATTTGGCGCGGCATGCCCACGACCACAGTTTCCACTCCGTTCGCGGGCAGGTATTTCTTCAGAAAATCCATCAGCGTATGGGTCGGCACGGTGTCGAGCGCCCCGGCGATCATCTGCAACGGATCGGTAACCGCGAGGCCCGTCCGCTTGCGTCCGTAGTCAATCGCCACTATTCTGCCCATCGTTTTCAGGTTTCGGTATGAAAGGAACAAAGGTACAAAAATAACGCTACTTTTTGAGCGATTATTTTCTCCGAACAAAATTAAGGACAATAACGCAGGGGTGGCAGCATCTTTGCGGATAGCATCCGGGAAGCTTCCGTTTGAGCACCTCCACTTCGACAGAACAAACTGAAAACATGAAAAATATACTATTGATCGGAGCCAGCGGATTCGTCGGTTCGGCCATCCTGAAAGAGGCGCTGGAGCGGGGGCACAGCGTCACCGCCCTGATACGCGACCCGGCCAAATTGACGATCAGGCATCCCAACCTGAACGCGGTCTCCGGCAACGCCTCTTCAGCGGACGAAATCACATGCACGGCCAAAGGCATGGACGTCGTGATCAGCGCGTACAACCCCGGCTGGAAAAACCCCAATATCTACCAGGAGATACTCGCCACTTACCCGGCCATCATCGCAGGGACGAAACGGGCCGGTGTCGGACGCCTGCTCGTCGTCGGGGGAGCCGGCAGCCTGAACGTCACACCGGGCAGGAGTCTGATCGAATCGGGACAGATTCCGGCATCTTTGCTGCCCGGAGTCAAAGGGCAGGCCGAAGTATATTCGCGGTTGCTGATCCCCGAGAAGAAACTCGACTGGGTCTTCTTTTCCCCGTCTGCTGAGCTGTTCTCCGGCAAACGAACGGGTAATTTCCGCCTCGGGAAGGATGATCTGATCGTCGACGGACAGGGACAAAGCCGCATCAGCGTCCAGGATTACGCCGCAGCTATGATCGACGAAATGGAACACCCCGCACACCACCGGGAACGCTTCACCGCAGGATATTGACAACGTGCTGCTCCCGGCCACCGGAAGGGAGCGCGATGCTCCGGAAAACCGGCAGCCTCCGCCCGTTCAAAAATAAAAAGGGTGGAATTCCGTTATTTTTACAGAAAATAGGGTAAATGGGAAAATAATATTACCTTTGTCAAGTAAACAACGTAGGTTCATTCTGATCTTTATCTCCTTTGCATTGTCCCGGACGGGTCCGTCCGGTCTCTTTCATCGTTGAAATCGACCTTTATAAGCTTCCTTTGTTTCGGCAATCCGCTGCCCGAGTAGGTGTGTTACGCAAACTGAAGACGGCAGGTGTCAAATTTCAACGGTGTTACGGATATGAAATCATTTTTTATCGGCAAGTACGAAATTAAACTGCCTATCATACAAGGCGGTATGGGTGTAGGCGTATCCCTCAACGGCTTGGCTTCGGCCGTCGCCAACGAGGGGGGAGTCGGGGTTATTTCAGCGGCAGGACTGGGGCTGCTTTATCCCGAATACAGAGGAAGTTACCCCGAAAAGTGCATTTACGGACTCGGTCAGGAGATCCGCAAAGCCCGCGAAAAAACGTACGGCGTGATCGGCGTCAACATCATGGTGGCACTCTCCAACTTCTCCGATATGGTACGTACGGCCATTGCAGAGAAAGCGGACGTGATATTCGCCGGTGCAGGACTTCCGCTCGATTTACCCTCCTATTTGACGACCGACAGCAAGACGCAGCTCGTTCCGATCGTTTCCTCTTCCCGTGCGGCGAGGCTGATTTGCGAAAAATGGTCGGCCAACTACGGGTACCTTCCGGATGCGATCGTCGTGGAGGGTCCGAAAGCGGGAGGGCACCTGGGTTTCAAAAACGAACAGATCGAGGACGAACACTACTCGCTGGAACACCTGATTCCGGAGGTGGTCGAGGTAGCCCGGAGTTACGCCGGGCGGAAAGGCATCCCGGTCATCGCAGCGGGCGGCATAGCGACCGGCGAAGATATCGCACGGTTTATGGCGCTGGGCGCATCGGCGGTACAAATGGGTTCCATTTTCGTCCCGACCGAGGAGTGCGACGCTTCGGTCGAATTCAAGCAAGTGTACCTGAACGCCCACCGGGAGGATATCCGCATCATTCAAAGCCCGGTAGGCATGCCCGGACGCGCTTTCGACGGGGAGTTCATCCGGAACGTGGCCGAAGGCAAGGAAAAACCCCGGTCCTGCCCGTTCCACTGCATCAAAACATGCGACTATACCAAAAGTCCTTATTGTATCATCAAAGCGCTCTACAATGCCGCCAGAGGCAACATGAAAAAAGGCTATGCCTTTGCCGGCGGCAACGCCTACCTCTCGGACAGGATCAGGAGCGTAAAGGAAGTGATCGAAAAACTGAAAGCCGATTTCTTCCTCTCCAAAGCCCTTTTATAAAGTACAAGCGGCTCAAATCATCAAAAACATTCGCACATGCGGAAACATTATTATGACATTTAACGAACTGAACATTGCAGAACCCATATTGAGGGCCGTCTGCGAAAAAGGATATAACGAACCTACTCCCATCCAGGAGCAGGCAATCCCGGTAGTTCTCCGGGGAAAAGACATTTTCGGCATCGCGCAGACAGGAACGGGTAAAACGGCGGCATTCGCCATCCCTATCCTGCAACACCTGCTGAAAAAAAACGAACAAAACATTGCTGCTGAACCGGCTTCCACCAATGAACCGGGACGGCCCCGCCGCAACCGGAGAGGCCGGTCGCACGGAAAAAAAGAGTACCGCGCCATCAGGGCACTGATTCTGACGCCCACGAGGGAACTCGCGCTGCAAATCAACGACTGTTTTACCGACTACGGCAAATACACGGGACTGAGGCATACGGCGATATTCGGCGGGGTGAAACAGCATCCCCAGACAGAAAAGCTGCACCAGGGCGTGGATATTCTGATCGCGACCCCGGGCCGGTTGCTCGACCTGATCGGACAGGGCGAAGTGAAACTCGAAAGCCTGACGCATTTCGTACTGGACGAAGCCGACCGAATGCTCGACATGGGATTCATCGCCGACATCAGGCGGTTGCTGCCCATGCTTCCGGCAGAGCGGCAAACGCTTTTCTTTTCAGCGACCATGCCCAAGGATATCGTCGCCCTTTCGGGCTCCATCCTGCACGATCCGGCACGGGTCGAGGTGACCCCGGTCTCATCGACGGTCGATACGGTCGACCAGCGCATCTATTTCGTCGAAAAACCCGAAAAAAAGGGGCTGCTGATATCGCTACTGAAGCAAGAATCCGATAAATCGGTGCTCGTATTTTCACGGACAAAGCACGGTGCCGACAGCATTTCGCGTATCCTGAAAAAGGCCGGCATCCGGAGCGAAGCGATCCACGGGAATAAATCCCAGGGGCAACGCCAACGGGCTCTGGGCGACTTTAAGTCGGGAAAGATACAAGTTATGGTGGCCACGGACATCGCAGCACGCGGCATAGACATCAACGAACTGAACATGGTGATCAACTACGATCTGCCCGATGTAGCCGAGACATACGTGCACCGGATCGGAAGAACCGGCCGTGCAGGCCGTTCGGGAACAGCCCTTTCATTCTGTTCCAAAGATGAACACGTGATGGTGAAAGACATCCAGAAGCTGACCGGCCGGAAACTGGCCACTGTGCAGTACACCGCGTAATTATTTATTAATCATAAAATATTAAATGGCAGGATCACAATCATTCGGAAAAAGAGAGAACGAAAAGAAAAAGCAGGCTAAGCGCCTCGAGAAACAGAAACGCAAGGAAGAACGCCAGGCAGCCGGCACCAGTTCGTTCGACGACATGATCGCCTATGTGGACGAGAACGGTAATTTTACGAACATACCGCCTGAAGAACGCAAAAAAGAGACGGTCAAATTAGAGGATATCGCCATCGCCACCCCTAAAAAAGACGAGATGGAACCCGAAATCCTGAAAGGCAGGGTCGAACACTTCAACGAGGCGAAAGGATACGGATTCATTAAAGATCTGGTATCGGCCGAGAAATATTTTTTCCACGTTTCGTCCGCACCCGCAGGTATTGCGGAAGGCAATACCGTCACTTTTGAAACGGAAAAGAGCGCACGGGGCATGAATGCGGTAAGCATAACATTGACAAAATAACAATACGATTCACTTAACAAAAACAAAAAATGAACATTTACATTTCAAATCTGAACTTCGCCACTAAGAACGACAGTTTACAGAATTTATTCGCGGCATACGGAGAAGTATCTTCGGCCAATATCATCACGGATCGCGAAACCGGACGCTCACGCGGATTCGGCTTTGTCGAAATGGCCAACGATGCGGAAGGCCAACAGGCTATCGACGCGCTGAACGATACGGAGTTCGAAGGCAAAGTGATCGGCGTGAATGTTGCACGTCCGAAAACCGAAAGGAGCAACGGCGGGTTCAATCGCGGAGGTGGCTTCAACCGTGGCGGCGGCGGTTACAATCGCGGCGGATTCAACAGGCGATAATCAGAGTTCCGTTTCATCGGGTCAAACCCGACTGATAATCGGACTTAGCAATCATTATGGGTCGGAATCGGGTATTCCCCGATTCCGATCTTATTTTGGGAGTATGCCTTCATTTATAAAATTTACAAACCCGGGAGCTCGCATTTGTTATATCATTTTCCTGTGTTTTTTCGATCCAAAAAACTTAATTTCAAGCAACGAATAAAGCCAAGAATCATACACCCGATGAAAAAACGGATCGTACTGTGTTTGGCAATGGCGGGAATTTTTCCGGCAGTACAGGCACAAACTGTCGTTATCGATTCGCAGGTCACGCTGGCCGAAGCTTTGGCGGGGTCTTCGGCTCCGCAAGAGGTACTGGATAGTCTGGCGATTGCCGATGTTGAGTATTATTCGTTCGACGGGAAACTCCACCGGGGACAAATCGTAATACACAAAACCCTGAAGGAGGATGTTATCCACCTGTTCCGGTTTATGCGCAACCAACGGTTCCCAATCGAAAGCGCGATTCCGATCCGATTCGACAAACCGAACGACGGGACCTCCATGGACACCTTGAACAACTCTTATTCGTTTCACTACCGCCGAATCTCGACCTCCGGCAACGGTAGCAGATCAGTGCACTCTTACGGTATGGCTATCGATATCAATCCCTACAATAATCCGGCGGTTCTGGCCAACGGCAAGGTCATCCCCCAGGGAGGAACCTACGATCGCGACATCCCGGGCACCCTAGCCGACACATCGCCCGTCGTAAAAGAATTTATTCGGCTGGGGTGGACATGGGGCGGCAACTGGACTTCGCTCAAGGATTACATGCACTTCGAAAAGAAACTACCGTAAGCTATCGATGCATATCCAAACCCATCATCCAGCTTCTTCAAAAATATTGTGCGGGGCATTGTTCTCAAGACATATAAAAAACTATCAGATAAGTTGAAAATCAACAAATTGCCGCATAGCATACCGAAGTAAAATAAAAAACGGTGCGGCTAGATAAGCCGCACCGTTTACGCAAATCGTTTTTGTGACACCGACAGGATTCAAACCTGTGACCTTCTGATCCGTAGTCAGATGCTCTATTCAGCTAAGCTACGGTGCCGTCCCTTTTGCGAGTGCAAAGATAAGTTAAAAAATCTTTACCGGCAAATAAAAATCGCCGAAATTTTCAGGTTTTACCTCTCCGCATGCGATTGTCCCCGATTGTCCCCGATTCGCCGGACCAAATCACACCTTCCATCCCCGGTCCCAAAACCCTTCCCTGCGACACCGTGCTCCAGATAACAGCATGGTTAGGTGCAACAGATACGGAACCTTTACTCGTTTTTCCCGCTTTTTGAGGGCTTATTAAGCAGTTCGGCAAGTTTTGCATAAAGATCATTGCCCATCAGGTTGCGTGCGAGAATCGTACCGTCAGGACCGATCAGGATGTTGGCAGGAATCGAGCGGACCCCGTACATTTCGGCAGCCTTACTATCCCAGAATTTTAGTTCGCTGACGTGCTTCCATCCGAGATTTAAATCGGCAATACCCTTTTGCCAGGCCTCTTTGGTTTTGTCGAGGGATACGGCGTAAATTTCAAAGCCTTTCGGTGCGAATTCCTTGTAAGCCGCTACCATATACGGAGATTCTGCACGGCACGGCGGGCACCATGAAGCCCAAAAATCGAGCAACACGTATTTACCCGGACCGACTACCGACGAAAGCGCCAGTTCTTTGCCATCCCTATCCGGTGCCGATACATCAGTGTAGTGCTGTCCGATCGAGGTTTTTTTCTGTGCATCGGCCATACTGGCAACCAGTTTCAGATACACGGACTGTTTAACCGGTTCGTCAAAAGCCGCCACAGCCTGATACAGTTCATCATAAGGCATGTAGTAAGAGAGTTCGCGGTAAAGGACATAGGCCGCTACCACGCTTCCCGGATTGGCTTTGACGAACTCCATGCGCCGAGCATTGATCAGTTTTTCGAGCGAGTCGCGGCCGGCAGGTGTCGAGACGGCTGCGGAATCGCTATAAAAGGCCTCGCTGATGGAGTCGATATCAGCCCGGTATTTGCGGGCCATCTCTTCGCTGGCCGATCCCAATACGCTGATCCGATCCGGGGCATCGGCCGAACCTGTGATCGTAATGGGACTGTTCTCGAGGAAGAAACGCAGGATCGCTCCGTGTTCGGGCGTATCGATCGAAGCCAACATCGGGAGCGGTTGTTTACCGGTAAAGGAGAACGTGCCGTTAACCACCTCCGTAGAGTCGATACGTTGCGGCATTTTACCTTCGAAGAGTGTCAAATATACTTTTCCCGTCACTCCTGCGATCTCGCCGGTGATCGTATACCCTTCGCTTTGCGGCTTTTGCCCGCAGGCAAGAAAGATCAGCGCTAGTGCGCCGGCAAATAACAATTTGGCTTTCATACTTATTATATCGTTTATTCGTTCGGTGCTTTCGAAAAAAATGCGGGACGGCCGGAATAGCCGTCCGAAACATCTTTTAAAATACCAACGTTCAGCGGACTCTATTTATTTTCCTGCGGGCACTCGCTTGCGGTTCATTTATCGCCTTTTACCCGGTCAGGATGCGACGAAATGAACTCCGTCCAGCTTTTACTGGCCGTGCGGCCGCCGCCCAGCGCCTTTTTCAACGGGGAAGGGTCGACACGGGCAATGACGGAACATTGAAAGTGGTGGCATACCGCAACCGCCAGTCCGTCGGTCGCATCGAGCCGTTTGGGCAACTCCTCCAATTTCAGCATGCTTTTGAGGATGGCGGCAACCTGCTCCTTCGATGCCGCCCCCTGCCCCGTAATCGCCTGCTTGACCCGGCGCGGGGCATACTCAGCCACCGGGCACCCCTTGCTCAGGGCGGCAGCCATAGCCACTCCCTGCGCCCGTCCCAGTTTCAGCATACTCTGTACGTTATTGCCGAAGAAGGGCGATTCCAACGCCACTTCGTGCGGGCCGTATTCATCGACCAGTGCACAAACCCGTTCGAAAATGTGGTGTAATTTTCGGTAAGGATCCTTCAACTGATGCAGGTCGATCACCCCGAGGATGACACAGCGCACGACACTGCCCCGCACCTCGATTACGCCGTAACCGGTGGTGTTGGTGCCGGGATCGATCCCGAGAATAATCTTTACGCCGGCTTTGCCCATGCGGAAACACTCCTTCTGCTATTTATGGACGCCAGCCATCGCTGGCGCGAAAACTACTCTTCGGCAGCCTGTAGGGCCTGCAACTGTTCGATTTTTTTCTCCAACTGCCGTACCTGGGCACTCAATTCGGGCAATTTGTGAAACACTGCGTTCGCACGGTGGAATTTGATCCCGGACATGATCGGGCTGCCCATATAGCCTCCCGGCTCGGTCACGTCCTTGGCAATACCCGACTGCGAAGCAATTTGTACCTTGTCCGCAATGTGAAGGTGTCCGGCGATACCTACCTGCCCGCCGAACATGCAGCTGTCCCCGATGTGCGTCGAACCCGCGACGCCGAGTTGTGCGGCGGCTACGGTATTCTTGCCGATTACGACGTTGTGGCCAATCTGGATCAGGTTATCGAGCTTGGTGCCGGTTCCGATCCGCGTCGATCCCATCGTAGCACGGTCGATACAGGTGTTCGCACCGATCTCGACGTTATCCTCGATCACGACGTTGCCCAACTGCGGGATCTTGCTGTATTCGCCCTTTCCGTTCGGCGCGAAGCCGAAACCGTCGGCACCGATCACCGTACCGGCATGAATCGTAACGTTATCGCCCAACACGCATTCTTCGTAGATTTTCACCCCGTAATAAAGCGTCACGTTGTCGCCGATGCGCACGTTGTCGCCGATGCAAACCTGCGGGTAAATTTTAACGTTTTTACCGATTTTGACATTTTGTCCGATGACGGCGAACTCACCCACATAGGCATCCTCCCCCAACGCAGCGGTAGCGTCGATCGCGGCACGCTCGCTGATCCCCTTTTTCTGCGGTCTGTTAGCCGCATAGAGTTCAAGCAGTTTGGCGAAACAGCTGTAAGCGTCATCGACTTTGATCATCGTCGCCGGCACAGGTGCCGTGGGTTCGAACGATTTGTTGACGATCACGATCGACGAACGGGAGTTGTAAATGTAGTGTTCGTATTTGGGATTGGCGAGGAACGACAGTGCACCGGGCGCGCCCTCCTCGATTTTAGCCAGCGTCGAGACGGCCGCTTTCGGGTCGCCCACGATTTCGCCGCCGAGGAACCCGGCGATCATTTCGGCTGAAAATTCCATGCTTGTCTGCTTTGTTTTCGGTTTATCCGGAATCGGGCACAGCCCATACCGGGAATTACAGGTAATCTTTGATATTGATATTCTGCGGCATCAACGGCGTGGGATCTCCGCCGAAAGTGACCAGCTCACGGATCACACTCGACGAAATCGCCACATACTTGGCCGGAGTGAACAGCAGAATCGTCTCTACTTCGGGGAACAACGTCTGGTTCACCTGAGCGATGTTACGCTCGTATTCGAAATCCACGTTGTTACGCAACCCGCGCAGGATAAAACGTATGCCCAACTCCCGGCAAAAAGCTCCGGTCAGCTCGGTATAAGTGCGCACCTCGATGCGATGGTTGTCCTTGTACAAATCGCGGATCAGCCGCACACGGTTTTCGGCGGTCATCAAACCGCGTTTTTCGCTATTCACTCCCACCGCGATCACAATGCGGTCGAACAACTCGAGGGCCTGGTCGACCACCACTTTATGGCCGAGCGTGAAGGGATCGAACGATCCCGGGAAAAGGGCTCTGCGTTCCATGACGGAATGTTTTAAACGATCTTACTGAACAGTTTGCGCAAGCTTACTTCGTCGCCGACCATAGCCGCCAGATCGGCGATCGCTACACGATGCTGCTGCATCGAGTCCCGGTGGCGGACCGTAACGGTCTTGTCCTCGAGCGACTGGTAGTCGACGGTGATACACAGCGGCGTGCCGATCGCATCCTGACGGCGATAGCGCTTGCCGATGCTGTCCTTCTCGTCGTATTGGATGTTATAGTCGAACTTGAGCATATCCTTGATCTGGTGGGCCAGTTCGGGCAGTCCGTCCTTCTTGACCAGCGGGAAAATCGCCGCCTTGACCGGCGCGATGGCTGCCGGGATATTCAGGACGGTACGCGTCTCGCCGTTCTCGAGCCGCTCCTCCTTGTAGGCGGCCGAAAGCACCTGCAACACCATGCGGTCTACGCCGATAGAGGTTTCGACCACATAAGGAACATAACTTTCACCGGTTTCCGTGTCGTAATACTGAATTTTCTTGCCTGAGAACTTGGCGTGGTTCCCCAGGTCGAAGTCCGTACGCGAATGGATCCCCTCGACCTCCTTGAAACCGAACGGGAATTCGAACTCGACATCGGTGGCCGCATTGGCATAATGGGCCAGTTTGTCGTGATCGTGGAACCGGTAATGTTCGTCGCCGAACCCAAGCGCACGGTGCCATTTCATGCGGGTCTGGCGCCAATGGTCGAACCATTTGAGCTCCTCGCCCGGGCGCACGAAAAACTGCATCTCCATCTGTTCGAACTCGCGCATGCGGAAAATGAACTGCCGGGCAACGATCTCGTTGCGGAAAGCCTTGCCGATTTGCGCGATACCGAACGGAATCTTCATACGGCCGGTTTTCTGGACATTGAGGAAATTCACGAAAATCCCCTGCGCCGTTTCGGGCCTCAGGTAGATCGTGCTGGCCCCTTCGGCCACCGAACCCATTTTGGTTTCGAACATCAGGTTGAACTGGCGCACTTCGGTCCAATTGCGCGTACCGGAAATAGGGCAGACGATTTCGGCATCGAGGATGATCTGGCGCAGTTCCTCAAGGTCGTTGTCGTTCAAAGCTGCGACCATCCTTTCATGGACAGCATCGCGCTTGGCCCGGTGCTCGACCACGCGCGGATTCGTCTCGCGGAAAAGTTTTTCGTCGAAACTTTCTCCGAAACGTTTGCGCGCTTTCTCCACCTCTTTCTCGATCTTCTCATCCTGTTTGGCGAGGAAATCCTCGAGCAGCACATCGGCACGGTAACGTTTCTTCGAGTCGCGGTTGTCGATCAGCGGATCGTTGAATGCGCCCACATGGCCCGAAGCCTCCCAGGTTTTGGGGTGCATGAAGATGGCCGCATCGATGCCTACGATGTTCTCGTTGAGTTTGGTCATCGCATCCCACCAATATTTTTTGATGTTATTTTTCAGTTCGACGCCCATCTGCCCGTAATCGTAAACGGCGCTCAGCCCGTCGTAAATTTCACTCGACGGGAAGATAAACCCGTACTCCTTGCAGTGGGCGATCAGTTTCTTGAAAAGTTCATCCTGTGTCATATGCTTTACTATTGATTATTAATCTGGGTTTGTAGTATCAATCTTCTTTCGAGAGCATCGCCTGAACCTTACGAAACCGGTTGTTCCGGCGTTTACCCCCGTTTTATGAACCGTCGCAAGCAGTCGGTACGGCCTCCTCTGTCAGTCGTCCGACCACATAAGGCAGACCGTCGGGCCGCTCGCCGACCAGGAAAAGTCGCGTCCGCTCCAGCGGGCCCTTATTGGGCTGATGCAGGCTCAACACCAACTGTCCGTCAAAAGTACGGAACAACATGCCATGACCGCCATCGCGAGCGAAAAGAGGCTCGGACACATGCTCCCACGGGCCGGTCACTTCACCGCTTAAAGAGCGTGCCACACCCAGCGCATAACCCTCTTGGCCGAACGACGACCAAAGCATCAGCAGCTCTCCCCGCGAGTTGCGGTACAGGAACGGTCCGTCGGTCACATACTTACCGGGGGCATATGCCCGAACCCAGGGAGCCTCTGAGGCGGCAAACAGGGTTACGGGTTTTCCCGCCGGCCCCCTCAGGTTTTTACGCAACGGTACCGCTTCGATCGTCCCGTCGCCGACCTGTACCCATTCGTGGCAGAAAACCATCCACGGATCGCCCTGCCCGTCGAGATAAAGCGTTCCGTCGAGCGCCCCCCACTCCTCCGGCGTAACCCGGCCTTTGGCATATTCACGGTAAGGTCCTGCCGGCCGCTCTGCCCGCAGAATCGTAGTGCCGCGCTGCGAAGCGGCCTCCTCCCACATCGTGACGAAAAGATAGGATTTTCCCCGGTAAGTGTGGCATTCCGGAGCCCAGAAATTTTTCCATCCCCAAATGCCGGATGCCGGGCGATACACGGCTTCCGGCCCTTGCCAGGAGATCAGGTCGCGGCTGGTATAAACGTCGAACCCTCCCTTACCGGGCGCCGCATCGGGATAGTTCGTCCCGAACAGATAATATATGCGTTGTGCTGAATCGGGAAGAATGAACGGATCCCGAATCCGGATTTCTGCCAGCGATACCGTGCCGGGCGACGCTACCGGCGCCTGCTGGGCATGCAAACAACTCGCAATCAATGCAAAAAGAGCAAAACAAAGATATCCCGGCTTAATCATCGACGGTTGTTTCGGTTACTAATGAACAAAGATAGAGATATTTTTAATACAACCGCCGGTAAAGGTACACCAATATTCGGCAGCCTTTACCTCAAATACTCCGTAATGGAAACGAATCGAATAACCGGGGTACCCGTGAATTTTGTCGATCATGGGCAATTGCTCACAAAAAGGGTTATTGCGATACCGGATAATTTTCCCGAAGAAACCGGAATAAAAAACAAAACCCGCCATTCCCAAACCAGTGTAACGATTTCCAGCAAAACCGTCATGCCGGACAAAACACCCCTCCGGCATGACGGTTACAATTCTGAATAATCCTGAAACGCAGCTACCAGGAACGCAACCAGGCCCTGTCGAACGAAGCGTGTCGGTAACGTCCTGCAAGCCGCTTGTCTTTCCGGATATCCTTTTCGGAAGGCGCCTCCTTGCCGCCCAATTGCAAAGTCAGGATTTCGCGCTTATCGCGTTCCCGATCCGACAGCGTGACAGCATAAACGTGCTCCTGGATCTTACAAACGAAAACGTCGGAGTTAGTCGACGAAACGCTGCTGACGGGCTGCTCGGAATAGAAGAACAATTTGCCGTCGCGCGCCCCCGCATTGGGATCGAGTTCAACTACGAGCCGGTCGCCGTCGCATCGCAGGGAAATCACTTCGGTTGCCCCCATGCTGATGTGCAAATTCGAGCCGATCAGGCACGGCCCGTCCGACAGTGCCGTCAATCGCAGCAATTTATGCTCGAAGGGAGCTACATCACGGACCGTATAACTGCCGTCCTGTACCCCTTCGTAACGCTCGTCCCAGAAAGACCAGACGTGGAACCTGCCGCCGAGCGTATCGACCGGCACATGCCGCATCGTCAGATCGGCATTGCGGTCATGTTGCGGATTCCACAGGATGAGATCGATACTGCGGCCATAAGGACGGTCCGCAACATAACCGAATTCCCGTCCGAAGATATCGTATCCGCCCGAAAAGGCGTGACCCGCCTCCCGCGAAACCGGATAGAGCTGTTCCATCATGCGAACACTCTGCTCTCCGCCGAATTCCGGCTTGTACAAATGGTCGGAAGTCATGGCAAACCCTCCGTAAAGGCCGATAAAACTGTGGTAAGTCAGTAACTGTGCAGGGCGGGCCTTGCCCGTCTGGCCGAGGTAAGTGACATCCGGATCGCCCATCGTCGTGATGCGGTTTTGGTACCCCCTGCCGGCCATTGCCATAATCGGATAATAGAGTCCCCAGGCATTCGTGGGCATGTCATCCGAGGCCCATTTCTGCGTGAAACCGTCGAAAGGCAGACAGTCCGGGCCGATACGGTTCGCGTCGGCATAACCCACGAAGAGACGCTGGTCGGGATTGCAGGCCATCAGGTAGCTCTCCGGACCGATTGCCTCCCGGTAAAGACGGAACAGTTCGCGCTGCGCCTGCAGGCGCGTCATCTTCGGATTGAAAAGGCGCACCCCCATCAGCGGCAGGTTATTGAAATCGATTTTGAAATAGCGGTAACCCTTGCGGTACATATTGCGCAGCGAAGTGGTAATAAAAGCCGCCACATCGGGATTGGTCGGATCGAGCCGCTCCCAGTCGGGCACTCCGGTCCGGGTTTTGGCATACCAGGAAACAGGGAACAACCATCCGCCACGGTCCCAGCCGGGATTGGGCGCTACCGGCGAAAGCCAGACGCCGGGAACCATCCCCGCCTGACGGATACTCCTCGCCAGCGAATCCATACCCAACGAAAATTTCCCGGCCTCATTCCAATCGTAATATTGTTTCTGCCAGCCATCGTCGATCTGGAACACCTCCATAGGCAGCTTGTTCCTGTTTTTTCCCAGATAATCGGTCATTGCGAGAATATCTTCCTGCGTAATGTTACGCATGCTCCGATACCAGCTGCACCAGCCGTAAACCGGTTTTTTCGTCAGGTTTACACCCGCAACCTCGGCCAGCCAGCGGTCTTTGCCCTCCTGGGCGGCTCCCCAAGGGCAGAACGACAGCAAAACCTCGTCCGAAGGACGTACCTCGCCCGGCTCGACCAACACTTCGCTCATATCGCCGAAGACTTCGAGTTTCATCGAAGTCCCTTCGGTGCGGACATGGAAATAGACATCCGACACCAGGCCGACGGCCGCCATCGAAACGCCTTCACCAGCGGCGGCATAGAGCGTCATATCGTCGCGGTAACCGCGCCATGCCCCGTCGGCCATTTTCACCGAATCACCGCTCGCCGTCAGGTATTCGCGGTTAAAAGCCTTTTCTACCCGAAGCGCATCTTCCGAAGGAAGCGTCCGCTCGAGCGTTCCCATGCGGCGCGCCTCCACATCGGTCGTGGCCAGCATCCAGTCGGCTGCGGCACCCCGCACGGTAAAACCGCCACGCGGCGTATCCAACAACAGGAAGCGCTGTAAATAGACCGGATGCAACGAACCGTTCACAAATTCGGCCGCCACAGTAAGACGGTCACTTCCGACCCGGGTCACTTTGTATTTAAATCCATACCCTTCGGGCATTGTCCAACTGTAAACGGTCTCGAGGCCACGGCCCAGCGGAGTTTCACAAACAACGGATTCGACAATCGGTTCATCCTGGGGGCAGATTACGCGGGAACGGCCATTCTCGAGGATAACGGCCCCGAAAGCGGCATCCCGAATTACAATAGGGCCATCGGAAAGACTCAGCCGATTGTCCTGCAGACGGTAGGAAATTCCCGTCCGGGACATAGCATTCGACAAGGAACCTGCAGTTTCGGACATCGACACAGGAGTCGAAGGAACTAGGTTCTCTGATTTAGTCCCGGCAAAACCGCTCTCCATAAGAGCAACTGCCAAGCAGCAAGTAACAACAATGATTCGCATTTTCAAACGGATAAGTTTTATGGGGAGGGGGTAAATATATGCATTTTCCGGCAATACTCAAGATTTCACTCATTCGAAAATTCCGTTGTCCATATTACAAACCTCTACCGCCTTTTATCCCATTTTGCAGCGTATGCACTTCAGCACAATTAACAATTAGTCAATCTTATGAATGAAAATACACACATTGCAAACAATTATTAACATTGGAAATAAGGTCATTCCAACGACAGACTTTGCCCTGTTGTATGTTATACGAGCGACCAAGGACGGAGCAGCCGCATCAATCCCACTGGCATTTCAGATTTTCAGGCACTTCAGATACGTTCCGCCAACTCCAGATACAATTGCCGGTGAGCGCTGACAAACCGGTCGAACGCCTCTTTGTCCGGTTGTGACATTTTTGCAATTTTCTCCGGTTTTTTCCCGTTCACAGACATCGCCTCCAGTTGCAGAAGCAATTGATTCGCAAAAGCATAACTGTCCCTCGGAGGAAAATAACGGTAGGATTCCCCCTGAAACAACCGGTCCAGATAAGGAAGACGGGGAAGAATCATCGGGAGGCCGAAACAATCCGCCTCCAAATAGGCATAAGGCAACCCTTCCCACAGCGAAGTGGAAACGAATACATCCAGGCAGGAGTAAGTTTTTGAAACATCGGAAACATGCCCCAGCAACCGGACTTTTCCTTCCAGGTGCCGTTTCCGGATCGCTCTCTCGAGCGAAGCACGCTCTTCACCCTCCCCGGCTATCAGAAAAGTCACGTCATCACGATGGCGGAACACTTCGGCGGCCGCCTCGATCAGTACTCTCCACTGCTTCTGGCGGCAAAGGCGCCCTACTCCGCCGATAATATAATTCTGCTGAGGGAGTTCCCACGCCCGTTGGGTTTCCTCCCGGGAATAGGTCTGATACCGAAACGTGGCCATCGCATTGTTGATCACCCGGATACGCGCAACGTTAACCGCCGAGGCATCCAATGCGGCACACCGTTCGTTTTCGGCCAGGATCACCGCATCCGTCTTTCGTGCCAGGAATCGTTCCGCCGACAAAATGATCCTGCGGCACATCCCGGTCCGGGCATGAAAATAATAACAATGCGGGGTATAGATCGTCCGGGTACCGCTCCACCACGCGGCCAACCGGAACAACAGTCCCGCTTTGGTACTGTGGGCATGAACGATGGCGATCCGGTGACAGCGGATATACCGGGCAATCCGAACGATCTGCATGCAATCACCCGGGAAGGCGGCCCCGTGCCGGATAGGCAGCAAAACCACACGGATCCCGTGTTGCTCCAACAATTTTATGCTGTCGGAAGCCTCCTGATCGGTCCGGAGCGAAGAGGTGATCAGGTGCACTTCGAACTCTTCCGGATCCAACGCCAACGCCAGATCGACGACATGCCTCAACACGCCGCCACTGAAACTCTCTACGCCGAACAATACCGGAATCCGTTTTTTCACACCTTGCGCCACATTATCGCACCTACATACGGATAATCAATTATTAACAAACAATCCTCATTTCCCGACATCATCGCTGTGCATCGATACCGCCAGCCTCCCGTCGCCTGCAGGATATTCGCCCCCGCTTCCGGCTGAGACATCCGTACCGGCATGTTCCAAACCGAGATAACGGCCAAACAAAGATAACAAAAAACGGATATGCTCGTCCATATCGAACTGTAAAACCGTTTCCCGTGCATTCCGGATCACTTCCATGCGCCGGGTTTCGTCGGCCGCCAAACGTCCGATCGTAGCGGCAATCGCACCGGGATCGCCGGGGGCAACCAATTCGCTGTTCCGGTCGTTCAGCACCTCGGGGATACCCGAAACGGGTGTCGAGACGACCGGCAGTCCGGAGGCCATCGCTTCGAGCAATACATTGGGAATGCCGTCCCGGTCTCCGTCCGCCGCAACCACCGACGGCTGCACATCCACAGGGGCAGCATGAACACGACAAGAGCCGAGCCGATTCCGGCGTTATAGACCGACAACAGTTCGGCGGTCATTGCCGTAGAGTCGGGTCCGAACGCCCCGCGCTCGAAAATCAACTGGATAATCTGTTCGGGAAAAGATACAATAAAGAACATGACCGGCACCCCGATCTCCTTTATGCCAGAAACAGGATCAGCAACTGGGCGCTCAGTACCCGCAGGAACATTGTGAGTGGATAGACCGTCGCATAGCCCACGGAAGGAATATCGTTGCCGGCCAGGTCGTTGGAATAAGCGAGTGCGGGAGGATCGGTCGTCGCACCGGCCATCACGCCGATCAGCGTAAAGTAATCTACCTTAAACCAAAGGCGCCCGATAACACCGACGATCAGCAGCGGGAGGATCGTGATAATCGCCCCGTAGCCGATCCACGCATAGCCGCCTCCGTCGATAATCGTCTCGACGAACTCCTCACCCGCACCGAGCCCGACACAGGCGAGGAACAATGCAATACCCACCTCGCGCAGCATCAGGTTCGCGCTCATGGTCGTATAGGTTACGAGCTTGAATTTCGGCCCGAAACGGCTGATGAGGATCGACACGATAAGCGGTCCTCCGGCCAGACCGAGCTTCACGGGCTGCGGAATCCCGGGAAAAGTGAACGGCAGGCTACCGAGCATCACGCCAAGCACGATACCGATAAAAATTGGAATCAGGTTCGGCGCATTGAGCCGTTTCATCGAGTTGCCGAGCACCTTCTCGACATTCGCGATTGAGACTTCGGTTCCGACGACCGTCACACGGTCGCCCATCTGCAACTGCAACGACGGTTGCGCAATCAGGTCGACACCCGCGCGGTTGACACGCGTGATGCTCACCCCGAATCCCGCATGCAGTTTGAGCTGGGCCAGAGACTTGCCGTTCAGCTCGGGTTTCGTAATCAGAATCCGGCGCGAAATAAGCCGCTTGTCGAGTTGCTCCCACTCCACCTGGACATCCCGGCCGATAAAAGCCGTGATCGCCGCCGCATCGCGCGGCGTGGTCACCACCAGAATCTGGTCGCCGACATGCAGCAACGTATCGTCGTCGGCAATCTCGATCTCTCCACCCTGGCGACGAATGCGCGAAATGACGAAATCGCGGTTGACCAACCCCTGCAGTTCACGAATGCTTTTGTCTTCCAGCGCCGGATTCACGACGCTGAGCGAATGGGGTTGCGCTACCGAATCGTGCTGCACATCCATCGTATCGAGCGCTTTTTTCTCCTCTTTGGCAAAATCGATCCGGAACACCCGCCGCAACACCATCATCGACAGGATAATACCGATCACGCCGAGCGGATAGGCCACCGCATACCCCAACGCGATATCGGGCGAATCGATACCGGTCATATCGCTGTAAGCCTGCTGTGCGGCGCCGAGTCCCGGGGTATTGGTGACGGCACCCGACAGGATGCCGACCATCGTCGTGACCGGCAGCCCGGTGATCACGTACAACCCGCAGGTCACGAGCACACCCGCGCACACCACCATCGTGGCGAGCAGATTGAGCCGGACACCCCCTTTTTTGAAAGACGAGAAAAAGCCGGGTCCTACCTGCAGGCCGATCGAATAGACAAACAGGATCAGGCCGAATTCCTTCATGAAGTGGATCAGGTGCTCGTTGAGCCGCATCCCGAAGTGGCTGAAGATGATACCGACAAAAAGGATCCAGGTAACGCCCAGCGAGATACCGGCTACCTTGATTTTGCCCAGCATGATCCCCAGTGCAATAACCAGCGCGAGGATCAGCACCGAATGGGCGACGCCGCCGCCCCAGAACGATTCATTGCCGAAAAACAGACTATTCAACCACTCCATCGCTTACGAATCAAAAGTACATATTTTAAAAGTGCACAAACATACGGCAATTCCCCGAAATTACAAAGGCATATTACCGTGCTTCTTGGGCGGATTGCTCCGGATTTTGTTATGGGCCATCTCGAGTGCCTGAATCAATTTGAAACGGGTCTGCTTCGGCAGAATGATCTCGTCGATATAGCCCAGTTCAGCCGCGCGGTAGGGATTGGCAAAACGCTCCTCATACTCCTCGACCGCCTCGCGCCGCTGTTCTTTCCCCGCACCGCGGCACAAAATATTCACAGCCCCTTCGGCACCCATTACGGCAATCTCAGCGGTCGGATAGGCCAGGTTCACGTCCGATCCCGTCTGTTTGCTCGACATGACGATATAAGCACCTCCGTAAGCCTTGCGCAAAATCAGCGTGATCTTGGGAACAGTAGCCTCGACATAGGCGTAAACGATTTTGGCCCCGTGCCGGATAATGCCTCCGTGCTCCTGGGTCGTCCCCGGCAGGAAACCGGGCACATCCTCGAGCGTAATAAGGGGAATATTGAAACAGTCGCAGAAGCGAACGAAACGAGCTGCTTTACGCGATGATTCGATATCGAGTACTCCGGCATAGAAACTAGGCTGGTTGGCGATAATACCCACAGAACGTCCTCCCATCCGGCAGAAACCGACGATGATATTCCGGGCATAACGTTTGTGTACTTCGAGGAATTTACCCTGGTCTACGATTGCTTCGATTACTTCCAACATATTGTACGGCAGATTGGGATTATCCGGAATCAGGCTGTTCAATTTGTCTTCCAGACGATCGATCGGGTCGTTGCATACCATCATCGGCGCTTCTTCGAGGTTGTTGGAAGGCAGATAAGAAAGCAGATCACGGATCAGAGAAATACCTTCTTCTTCGTTTTCTACCATAAAATGAGAAACGCCCGATTTGGTCGAGTGAACTTCTGCACCTCCCAGGTCTTCTGTACTGATATCTTCGCCGGTAACGGTTTTTACCACCTTCGGTCCGGTAACGAACATGTAAGAACTCTGATCGGTCATCAGGATGAAGTCGGTCAGGGCAGGAGAGTATACGGCTCCACCGGCACAGGGGCCGAAAATAGCGGATATCTGTGGAATAACCCCGGAAGCCAGGATGTTACGCTCGAAAATTTCAGCATATCCTGCCAATGAATTTACGCCTTCCTGAATACGTGCACCACCGGAATCGTTCAGTCCGATGATCGGAGCTCCTACCGTCATCGCTTTGTCCATGACTTTGCAGATCTTCTGAGCCAACATTTCTGAAAGTGCTCCTCCGAATACGGTAAAATCCTGTGCAAATACAAATACGATACGTCCGTTGATCGTTCCTTGTCCGGTAACAACTCCGTCTCCGAGGAATTTTGTCTTTTCCATGCCGAAATTATTACACCGGTGTGTGACGAACATATCGAATTCTTCGAAGCTGTCTTCGTCCAGCAACATGGCGATTCTTTCCCGGGCTGTATATTTACCCTTTTTGTGCTGAGATTCGATCCGTTTTTCGCCTCCGCCCAATTTCGCTTGATTTCGTAAGTCGATAAGTTCTTTGACTTTATCTTGATTTGTGGCCATAAAATTTTAAATTTACTTTTAAATATCTAAAATGCCTAAGCTTTGAAAACATCGAAAGCGCCAAAAGGACACTGCTTTAAAATGCCTTTCTGACGTTTTCAATCATCTTTGACGCTTTTGACGTAATTATTTTTTACCGCAAAGTTCTGTCAGTACCCGATTGGTTGATTTCGGGTGAAGGAATCCGATTTGAAGTCCTTCTGCTCCGGTACGGGGAGCTTTGTCGATTAACTGACAACCGGCTGCTGCTGCTTCGTTTAAAGCTTCGGCTACATCTTCAACGGCAAATGCCATGTGGTGCATACCGCCACCATTTTTTTCTACAAATTTCCCGATAGGACCTTCAGGATCGGTAGATTCCAACAATTCGATTTTTGTCTGACCTACTTGAAAGAAAGCTGTTTTTACTTTCTGATCTTTTACTTCTTCTACTGCATAGCATTTCAGTCCTAATACATTTTCATAAAATGGAATAGCTTCTTCCAGACTTTTGACGGCAATACCGATGTGTTCGATATGAGTTGGTTTCATGATCAATAAATTGATTTGTTAATAAATTGTATTTTAAAATGTTTGATTTTCACCGTTTTATGTTGTATAACATATTTTTTTACGCACTCAAACGTCTTTTCGAAAACGTTGTTATTGCAAAAAGCGTTCCAAAATTACGTATTGTTCTTACGATTATCAAGCAAAATCGGAAGATTATTTTCAGTTTTTCATGTTTAGAACAGTTTTAAATAACAGACGATACATTTTCAGGTTTGAGGGGATTCGAAAGGGAAAACCGAAAACTTTTCGATAGGAAAAACGTATAAAATTTGAATCTTCTTTCAAAAAAAGAGTAGGACAAAAGACTTTTTGAAAGAAGAAATAATATTTAAATCTTCAGATTATGAACAAACAGAGATTTGCTGTCATTATTGTGGCTCTCATCGGCTTGATAGCTACTTTTTTACCTTGGTATAAAATTGTACAATTGGGAACAATATCCGGAATGTCTTCGTCGGGCTGGTTTACCTTTATCATGTTTATCATAGTGATTATTCTGGCTTTGAGAAAGGATCTGCATGAAGATCTTTCGATGGGAATTTCCTGGAGCATTACGATTTGTAGTTTACTGGCATCGTTCGTCGTTTTGTGGAAAATTATCGATGTCTGGTTTGCCCAGGAAGGAATGTTTAGCCTTGGTGGCGGTATGGAGGGAATATTGGGAAGTCAGGTCAGTATCGCTTACGGAGCCTGGATTGTTACTATCGCCGGGATCTGTGTCCCGTTTGCCGGTTATTTGTTCCGCAATAAATCCTTTCGGCGGGTTTGAGAGAAATTTTTTACTTTTTGCCTTTCCCCTTTTGGCTTTTTTCTTTATCTTGTGACACTTTTTAAACCGTACTTACTAAAAATTGAAAGATATGTTTGAAACAAGTGTTTACAAAAACAGACGCGCCCGTCTGAAAGAAAAAGTGAAAAGTGGTTTGGTGTTGATCCTGGGAAATGGGGAGGCCCCGGCTAATTATACGGATAATACTTATAAGTTCCGTCAGGATAGTTCGTTTCTCTATTTTTTCGGTCTGAATCAACCCGGTTTTGCAGGAGTGATCGATATCGATTCGGGGGATGAATATCTGTTCGGGAATGATGTGGATATGGATGATATTATCTGGATGGGACCTCAACCGAGTGTAAAGGATATGGCAGCCCGGGCCGGCGTGTCGAAGACCGCTCCTTTTGCCCGGCTGGCGGATTGTATGAAAACGGCGATTTCTCAGGGACGCCGGATTCATTTTTTACCTCCTTATCGTTTCAGGAATATGCTCTTGCTCGAAGAGTTGTTGGGTATCCGGCCTGCTTTGGTGAAAAATTATGCTTCGCTGGAACTGATCAAAGCTGTGGTCGATCTCCGCTCGGTAAAAGAACCTTGTGAAATCGAGGAAATCACCAAAGCTTGTAATATCGGTTACGAAATGCATACAGCTGCTATGCGGAATTGTAAACCGGGAGTCAAGGAACAATATATTGCAGGGCTGATCGAAGGAATTGCAGCTTCGTACGGAAGTATGGTGTCGTTCCCTGTGATCCTGTCGCAGAACGGTGAAACACTCCATAATCACGATCATAGCCAGATCCTTCAGGAAGGACGTATGATGCTGACGGATGCCGGAGCAGAAGAAGTGTCCCATTATTGTTCGGACTTTACCCGTACGGTTCCGGTCGGTGGGAAATTCCTGACCCGCCAGAAAGAGGTTTATAATATCGTATTGGCTGCTAATAACAAAGCGATAGAGATAGCTAAACCCGGGGTGACTTATCAATACGTGCACCTGGAGGTATGTAAGGTGCTGGCACAGGGTTTGAAAGATCTCGGCCTGATGAAAGGAGATGTAAACGAAGCGGTTGCTGCCGGGGCGCATGCCTTATTTATGCCTCACGGACTGGGACATATGATGGGATTGGATGTACATGATATGGAAGACTTGGGACAGATCTATGTGGGATATGACGATGAAACCCGGCCGATCGACCAGTTCGGAACTTCATCGTTGCGGATGGGGCGCCGGTTGCAGGAGGGATTTGTCATTACCGATGAACCGGGATGTTATTTTATTCCGGCATTGATAGACCAATGGAGAGCACAGGGGATGCATAAAGAATTCCTGAATTATGACAAGATCGAAACATTCAAGGATTTCGGAGGTATCCGTTTGGAAGATGATATCCTGATTATTCCCGGAGGTTCGCGCTTCCTGGGAGATAAACGTACTCCGATTACTGTCGAAGAAGTTGAGGAGATTATGCGTTAAGGGGTGTTTTTTTTAATCTGATATTCAAATTAGAGGTTAAATATTTTTATTTGCAAAATAATATTTAAAATCGTAAGGATGCATAGAAGTTTTTCTATGCACCTTTTTTATGGTTTTGTGTAAATCAGATGTAAATGGAAAAATGGTAGAATTATTCTGTCGTTACTTATTCGTCTTCGGTATTCGTGTTTGGTGACCCGGTCGCTTCTGTCGGTCGTCTGGCTCTTTCTTTCACTGACCGGCGGAACTCGCTTCGCTCAGACACCACCGGTCGGGCGTTCAGAAAAAGCAAGATGACACTCGCCAAAGCTCCAATGGTCCCCGAACACGAACACCTCCGACTGACGTTATCACTGAATTGCAGACTAGTCTTGATTTGAGAAAGATCATTCTTCCTGGAAATAATCCGGATAGTCCAGCTTTCTATTGCTGCAAATTTCCACTTGTATTTTCTTTGTCGGTTAGCTCTGCCGTGAGATGAAGGGGGTAAGCCTGACCGTTGTCACTGTTTTAACTGAAAAAGTCATATTTTTTCAAAAATCTGTAAGTAGTTTTAAAAATAGAGTTGTCTTAGATACAAATTTCAGTATTTATGGACAATTTTAAAGATAACGAAACCGATATACAACACTTGATCATCAGTTCTCTGGAAGGTACAGCTTCTGAAGAGGAGTTGTTGGTCCTGCAAAAATGGCTGGAAGAATCAGAGCAGCATTTTCTTCTATTTCATGCATACAGACAAGATTGGATACAAGCCGGATGTGTACAGCGTTACCAGACCGGGGAGGCTTGGAAGAAAGTAGAACGTCGTTTGTTTCACCGAATGCCGGTCAAACACTTGTTTTTATGGACCCGGATAGCCGGATATGCTGCTTTGGTGGTATTGATGATTGCTGTCGGTTATGTTTTTATGCGTCGTGATCAGGACAAAAATCGGGCGTATGTTGTGGAAGGAAATATCGAGCCCGGAGGGAAAAAAGCCATTCTGGTGTTGGGCTCCGATGAAAAAGTGGTATTGGGAGATGAAGCGGAAGAGACCTTGTTGGCTGGAAATACGACAGTGAAAAAAGAAGGAAATACACTAGTATATGATAGACAAAAAAATGGAGAGGGGGAAGAAGAGTACAATCGGCTGATTACCCCCCGGGGAGGAGAATATGCTGTAGTACTGGCAGACGGTACCAAGGTGTGGGTGAATGCGGAGTCGGAATTGAGGTATCCGGTGCAATTTTCCGGGACAGAACGAAAAGTGTACTTGAAGGGAGAAGCTTATTTTGCGGTAACCAAACAGGTAACCAAACCCTTTATCGTATGTTTGGATCAGGCAGAAATTACCGTATTGGGAACAGAATTCAATGTTCGGAATTATGAAAATGAAGCTATCGCGACTACTTTGGTGAAAGGATCGGTGTCGGTAACGGACAACTCGAATATTTCCGAATGTCGGTTACGACCGGGACAACAAGCGGTGTTGGAAAAAGGCGGGATTACTGTCCGGGAAGTGGAACCGATTCATTTTGTGGCTTGGAAGGATGGTTTCTTTGTATATCAGGATAAAAAATTGGATGACATACTAAACGAGTTGGCCCGTTGGTATGACTTCACTTTTTCTTACCGGAATAATGAGTTGAAAGACCTGGTGTTGACAGCTAAATTGAAGAAGTTCGATCGTGTCGACCGGATATTCAGGATCTTGACAGAAACTGGAAAATTG
>ENA-OWPP01000733-OWPP01000733.1-human-gut-metagenome-genome-assembly--contig:-NODE-733-length-34895-cov-49.095149_pt1 | contig 34895 bp, 57 predicted proteins | sample MGYA00248265_ERZ651848 | MGnify/ENA primary metagenome ERZ651848 (study PRJEB26924, sample SAMEA4378233) | human gut metagenome | biome: human gut; feature: human-associated habitat; material: faeces...
AGAGTTCGAATCTCTCCTGCTGCGCCAAACCAAAAAGCCTTGATAATACTGGAAAAACTAGTGTTATCAAGGCTTTTTCTTATTTTTTAAAATACCGGTTGCTCTCGGTTGTTGCCGGTTGTTCGCGGTTGCATGAACACAGTCGCGAACACAGTTATATAGTGCAAAGCAAACGCTTGACTTTTGTTTGTTCATATGCTATTTTGCAATGAACAGGAGGCGAGTTGAGATGACGATAGGAGAAAAAATCCGTGCCATCAGAAAATCCAAGGGCATAACGCAAAAAGATCTTGCTGTTGCCATGGGAGTCTCTGCATCAATGATTGGGCAATATGAAGTGGGCATCCGATCCCCAAAGATTGAGACATTAAAAAAGATTGCTCAAGCTCTCGGGGTAGATGTGAATGCATTACTGGATTTGTCAAGTCCCAATGCAGAAGAGCGAATGCCAGGAGAAAATATTTGCGATATACAGGGGTTGCTATCAGATAGCAGAGAAAGCGAGTACGAAGAAATGCTAAAAATGTTTTTTAACATGCTATCTAAAACGGGAAAAGAAATTGCCATTCAACGAATTGCGGAACTATCGGAAAATCCTCGCTATCGGCAAAATTAAGTTCTGTTATGCACCGCGATACATGTCCTGAAGGCGTCTGACGTCGGCAGCTCTTTCAATCTGCTTCTCGTGCAGATAATTGTAAAGGGACTTCATGCCCTCGGGCGGCTCGCTGTGCTCTTGCCGGTACTTCTGGATGACCGCCTCAACCTCTGCATGCAGCATGGTCATGTGCCGCATTTCTTCGCCGGAAAGATCGTAAAACGTCTTCGCCAGCGCCGGACGATCGTCCTTATACTTGACCGCGCATTTTGCGTACTTCGTCGCGTCCTCGATTTCATCGTCCACCATCGCCGACAGTTTTTCAATGAGTTTCATTTTCATCCTCGCTTTCCGCGGCCGGCGTCGGTATCGCTTTTTTGATCTCAGCGATCGCCGCGTCGCCGATCTGGTTGCCGATGCTGCGCCCTGTGGGCGTGGCCACCATCGCGCCAAGCAGCATCCCGATCAAGAGTTGCACCATCGCGCACCTCTCAGATCCGCTGCACGCGCAGCGCCACATTATTGACCGTAGCAGCGGCACCGGTGAGCACCAGCGTCAGAGCGGAGCCCGCAGCGCAGCAGACCTGTCGCACGAGAGCCGTGATGTTGAGATCAAGCGCATCGTTTGCAGCGGCGGCGGTCGCCGAGGCGGTCGCGCCGGGGACGGACACGCCGTCCTTAAAGAGCGTGATGGTGACGGTGCCGACTGCGGCGGGCGCGACGGTGACCGAGGCGTCGACATCGTAGTAACCGGCGCCGGTGATGTTGACAGCGTTGCCGTTGAGCGCCACATCACAGCCGTAGCGGCGGATAAGGCTGCCAAGAGGGATGACGCCGTCGACCGAGACGGCGGTGGGCGTCTGCATGGCAGCGTAAAGAGCGGATTTACAAGACATTTTTATTCTCCTTCCATAAAAATGGGCGGGGCTTTTGCCCCGCCTGTTGCCCGGCCATAGGGGCCTGCCATGTCCCCAGAGCGGGGAATATGGTCTTAAAGGTTGACGTTGCCGTTGCAGCCGCAAGACGCGGGGATGATCTGGCCTGCGCAGGTCGAAGCCACGCCGTACAGTGCGGGCTTGGTCAGCATGCGGCCTTCGATCGCATCCAGGCGGCGGTTAAAGCCGCAGCAGCAGTCGGAGATCTTCGCCGCTAGGGCGTCTGTCTGCTCCTTGGTGAAGACGCCGTTCTTGAGGTTCTGGTTCTCCATCTTGAGGTCGAAGATAGTCTCCTGCAAGCGCTGCTCGTAGATGCGGCTGGCCTGACTGGTGATCGCCTCGGTGCTGGCGTTGATTGCCATGCGCGTGTCGTTGCTCTGCTGCTCGATGAGATACTGCGTGCGGGACGTGTCGATGATCCCCTGCTTTTCGACCTCACAGTTGCTCACGCGGTTGCAGCCGGTGTCATTGACGGGATACGGCATATTGCCGCGGCCAAAGCCAAAGCCAAAGCCGTTGCCGAAGCCGCTAAACAGCGCCGCGATGACGATGATGATAAACAGTACCGCGAGCCAGCTCATGCCGGTGCTCTGATCGTTGTTCATGGTGCATTCTCCTTTCTTCAAAAATTATTCCAACGGCTATTTCAGCCGGGGGAATTTGGTTGAATGCCCCGTCTTTCCCTTCTGAGGGGCCTGTGAGGCGTTCTGCGCGCCACCGAGTATCTTGTTGGCATCGGAGCGCAAAGCCTCTGGTGTCGTCCCGAGAAGCCCGCACAGGGCCTTCGCCTGCATTGTGCGCCCGTAGCGCGCATAGAGGCTGTCGGCAATGCCAGGATCAATGCCGAGCCTGCGCGCCGCGCTCTGCACGCCCTCCAGCGTGTCAGCCGTCCCGCTGATCGCCTGCTCCGCTTTCGTTGCCGCGCCTTGCAGGTCTGCGGAGGGGAACATTTTCGACGCTGCCGCTATGATCTGCTTGAGATCCATTCTCTTTCAGCTCCTTTACTTGGTCCGAGAGGCCCTTGATGACCTCGGCCATGTCGCTCATGGCCGACTGCATCTCGCTCATCAGCTGCTCCTGCGTTTTTGGCGGCGTGATGACGCCGAGTTCAACGAGCTTGTCGTAATACTGCTGCGTCGTGCCTTCCAGCTCTGCGTAGGCGGCAGCCGTCTTCCCGATGAGCTGCTGGCGGTTGCCGAAATAGTCGGTCTGGAAAATATCCCCGTTGTCGATAACACACATCATGCAGTTTCCGCCGCTATATCCGGCGATTGCAAACTGGTCCATGCGCGCACCTCCTTTTGTTGTCTCTATGATAACGAAAAAGAGACCCCGCAAAGAGCCTGAAAAAGGTCTTTGTAGGGTCTCTTCTTTATGTGTTTTTGATGCCGTCCGCGATTTTGCTGTACGCCCGGCGCCGCCGCGTCTTCACGTACTCCGGTGAGACGTGCAGCGTCTCCGCAACTTCGACGCGGCTCTTCCCGCGCACATCGCATTCAATAAGGCAGTACGCTTCGTCGGGCGGAAGCTCAAACGATAAGATATACGCCACGGCCCGCTTGGGGGCCATAGAGGATAATTGCGCGCGGATCGACCTGTGCTGAGTGTTCATGCCCCGTGTGGGACGTTGCAGAGCGCTTGCGCGTGGCTTTCGCCGTCCGTGCTCCTTCCTGTGCCCGAATCGGGCACCGTTATTTTGTCGCTCTCTGGATCATCGTCACGGCTTCCTGCCGCGTGATAAGCCCCTGCGGCGCGCTGCCGTCCGTGACGCCCGCAGCCTTTGCCGCCGCCCAGTCTTTCGCCGCCCACGAAGAGACGGGCTTGGTGCCGAGCTGCGCCAAATAGGTATCCATCATTTTGTTGAATGTCGCCTGATCCATGTACTCCTCCATTTCCGGCGGGTACTTCCCCGCCAAGATCATACTCCCTGTGTATCGCATATGGTCGTCCCACTGGAAATGTGGCTTGTCCGGGAATTTCTTCCAGTCGCCGCCCCAGCTGAAACCTACCTGCTTGCCGATCTGCCCGCAGCGGGCGAAGAACGACGGATCGTCGTACTCATGCCCCTTGACGTTTTTGCAGATGTCGAACGCAAGCCCAGCCTTGATGCCGTGGAACGTCGGGCGCGTTGCGGTCTTTGCCGCATAGCCATTCGCGGCAAGACAGCGCTGATACTCGTCATCTCTGACTGTCTCGGTCACAAGCACCGGAAGCCCAGCCTCCTTGCAGAGGTTGAGGAAGATGACACAGTTTGCGCGAACGTCCTCCCGCAGGTCGGCAATGTCCCTACTGTGATACATTTTCGTCACCCTTGCCGTCGATCGCGTCCTGTGCCTTCTGCGACTGCGTGCCGAAGTAGAACGCGATGATGACCGCATAGATCGTCATAAAGTCCTGCGAAATGTTCCCCGTGACGGCCATGTACGCGAAAACGCCCGTCAGCACCAGCGTCACGATGCTCTTGACGCTCATCAGGTTTGCCAGTCTCTTATGAATCAGTTCCATGTTATTCGTCCTTTCCTTTGATTTTGATTCCAGCCAGCATGCCGAGTTCCGCCGTCCACGCGGCGAACCACGCGACGGTCAGGCTGTCCGGCACTACCTTGTCATGCGCGGTCAATACGAGCACCGCAACGCAGTACCAGCAGAGGTTGAGCACTGCCGCGATGACGTACTTGTCCCGCTTTCTCAGCTTCTTCATAGAGCCACACCCGACAGCAGCCACGCGATAAACGCGCCCGCCAGCGCCGCGAGGGCCTTGTCAACCAGATTGTCCCAGCGTTTCCCTGCCTTGCCCGTGATGGCTTTCACGTCCTCTTTGATCTCCTTGACATCGCCTTCGACGGTCTCCTGCTTGGTCGCTAACACTTCGACAGACGTTGCCAGCCTGTCAAGCGCCGTTTGGTGCTCCTGTAACTCATTGATTCGATGCGTATTGCTCTTGCAGCGTGCATCGATCAGCGCGATTGCCGCGTCATCGTAGTGCTTTGCATTATCCATATCCCGCTCCTTTTCTGCGACCTTAGACCGCCGTGAAATACTGTCCTGCCAGCTCGTGCGGCAAATACTGCAAGACGATCTTCCCGCCCGCGGCCTCTCCGATACGCTCGCACTTGTACAGCTTAGTGTCCTCGGGGTCTTTGTAATAAAGACCATAGGTGTATTCCATACCACGAGCGGCCGGAATCGGGTCATCCTGCGTGCCCGCGTGGTCGACGTCGATCACGACCCACAGCGCGGGCGTTGCGGCAGGCTCCCAAAGTGCTTGAGACGTATGCGCCTGCATGCACTTGTAGAGCTTGTTCGTGCTGATGTCGTTCACACGGTCGCCGACAACGTAGTCGTGCGGGTACTCCCACTTCGGGAACAGCTCGACCGCTGCTGCCGCTTCGCCATCCGACAGGCTCGTTGCCGCCGCCTCAATGACCGGTCGCAGCTTTGCCGCGCGCTGCGGCGTGATGCTCTGGCCAACCAGCGCCGTGACGGTCGCCGCCGAAAGCTCGGATTCCGTAGGCTTGCCCATCTTGATAGACACGGTGCCGTCTCGGTGGTCCGTGATGTCACCCGCGAGGCTGTACTCGCTGTTGTCGTACTCGTTGACGACCTCTTTGGTTTCGCCCGTGGGACGGTCCTGCTCGTCCAACACGTCCACCATATCGCGCTGTACGATGCTCCACGGGGTGTTGTCTGTCAGCAGTGCCGCGACCTCTGCGTGGGTCATGGTGAGCGTGATGGTCTTGGTGTCGCGCCCGCCCCACTCATAGTCTGTGCCGCTGTAAGTTACCTCTGCGGGGTATTCTGTACTGTTTACCTTGATATAAATTGCCAAGGATATCTCTCCCTTCGTGTCATTTTACTCTGCGGCCGTTGTTGTTCAGCCAACTCAATAGCACCCCAGAAGGCATTTGCTTGAACGTGATTGTCTGGTAACCGACGTTACTCCACTTGAAAGTGCTAAAGTTGTAAGCGTTATCAGTTCTACTTCCCTCTTTGTTGCGGTAGTAATGGAGCATTTGAGCGTCTTTGTTGGCGTCATACTCTGCAATCATGCCGTAGTACGTCCGCAATCTACCATTTATCTCACACACAAACTCTGCGACGAGCTCACCGTTTGGCTTGTCGATATTCTCATTAAGCTTCCATGTAAACGCTTCTGCCTCAAACAGAATGTCCACGCCCGTCCCGTTGATAAGCGTCCTGCCTTTGAGGATGTTGTACACCGTGCCGTTGACGAGGCATTTCCCGCCCTTCACTTCGTAGGCCGTGCCATTGACGAGGGTCTTATGGCTCATGCGCGCACCTCCACAGGCAGCCCGCGCAGCCGCGCGTACTCGGTCACGGCGTAGTGCAGCGGCGTACCTTCATTGATGTGCACAGGCGCACCGTTCTTGAAAACGTAAACAGCCTTGACCCTGAGCTTCTCGCCGCGCTCGTCTTTGATGTAAATCTCCATCTTAGCTCCTCCTTAGCCGTACACCCAATTGATCGCGTAGTTCTCGGTGGGCGTGGATTCCGATGCCACCAGCGTCTGCTTGACAATGTTGCCGGATGCGATGTAGTCGCTTCCGCGCGTCGCCGCCGCAACGCCGCCCGAGCCGTTGCCCTTAAGGAGAGAGGTGGTGACGGGAATATTGACGGGGCCTGCGGGGCCGGTGTCGCCCTTGTCTCCCTTGGGCCCCTGCGGGCCAATCGGTCCTTGCAGTCCGGTGTCGCCCTTCGGCCCCTGTGGGCCCTGCGGCCCCTGATCGCCGGTGTCGCCCTTGTCTCCCTTGGCTCCGTCTTTGCCGGGAGCGCCGTCCGCGCCCTTCTCGCCGGGATCGCCCTTTGCGCCGGGTTCGCCTTTCGCGCCCGTGTCGCCCTTTGGCCCCTTGATGTTCACCGTCTCGGGATTCGCAAGCCCGCCGTCGTTCGTCCAGCTCAGGTCGCCGTCTTCGCTCACGCTCGGTGTAAACGTCACGCCGTCGCGCCCGCCGACGCCTTGAGGAATCTTTACCGCCTTTCCGCCGACCGTCACCATTCGACCGCCGACACCAAGATATTGATCACTCATAGCGCTCACTCCTTTCCGCTCTTCGCATCCGTCTCCACCCCATACCGATCAAACATTGAGCGGATAACGGGGTTACGCAGCAGCTTCTTCCTCTGACCTTGATTAAGGCCGTTGTAGACCGCTTGCAGTGCGCCCTTAACCTCCGCGTTGTACGCGATCACGCGCTCTCTCAGCTCACTCATGCCGTCACCCCCAACAGTAGCGCATCCAGCGCATCACGCAACTCGGCGTTGTCCTTTTCCAATGCGGCAATGCGTTCCTCGGGCGTAGGCTCAGGAGCGGGCATTTCGGTTGCCAGCTTTTCCAGCTCCGCGATTTCTTCGGGGGTCATATCGCGGTAGATACCATTTTCGTAGATTTTCATCGTCTCACTCCTATCACGGTGACCTTATCACCCGCTTGAATAACCGACGTGTCAACAAACATCATCTTAAACTTGTACGTTTCAATCGGGGATTTAAGCGGCGTAAATGTTCCCGTGGATTTCACAGCTTCCGCAGCTACTCTGTTGTTCGTCTCGATATGACTTGATATGATGAACAGCTCATTGACTTCAGCGGAAAACTCCCAAAAGATATAGCCATATCCAATCGTCATATAACCGCAGGTGTATGTGTCAGCACCACCCAAGCCAACAACTTTGAACCATACGTTTTTATTTAATCCCTGAATGTATTTCGGTCTGGTCATAATGACCTTTGCTTTGCGCCATGTTGCAAAATCAGCAAGAACATATTGCGCAGTGTCTGCTCGCAGTTCGATTTCTGCAATCAACTCCCACGTTTCGCCGCCCGGCATATCCACCGGCTCCCACGCGGTCGGCTTGCCGGTCTCGTCCACCGCTGTGATTTTGGCGATTTGACCAACTTGTGCGCCGGTGATGCCGAGGGAGAGGTCAGTGCCTCCACCAGCGCTCGGCACTTCCACCAGTTCGCCATCCACGATCTCGGGCGTAATGCCGTCCTTGCCCGGAGGCCCAGGCTCGCCCTGTGGCCCGCGCGGGCCAGCGGGGCCGGTCTCTCCTTGAATGCCCTGCTCCCCCTGCGGGCCGCGGGGGCCGGTTTCACCTTTTGGGCCCTGCGGCCCCGTCGCACCGGTTGCGCCGGTCTCTCCCTTGGGGCCCTGTGCGCCGGTTGCGCCCGTGTCTCCTTTGGGGCCGGTTGCACCGGTGTCGCCCTTCGGGCCCTGCTCGCCGGTGTCGCCCTTGCTTCCCTGCGGGATGCCGAGTGCCAGCGTACCAGTCGACTTGTCATAGGTCGCCGTTGCCGAGCTTCCTGCGGGCAGCGTTGTCACCGTGACCGATACAACGCTCAGCGTGACAAAGTCCAGCAGCGTTGCGCCTTTCAGCTTTTTCGCTGTGCCGCCCTGCTCAAGCACAAACATGTCTTCGTTGGTAATCTGTAACGCTTGGGTGAGGTCGGAAATTGCTTTATCAACAATTGCTTTATCAGCCATCAGTTACCTCGCTTCCCTCGTCTGGCTTTTCTGCCGATTCGACCTGAATTCTAAGCGCGGCAAGCTCGCGTTTGTCCTTTTCGTACTCCGAGACCTCGCGCTGCAAGATCGCATAAGCCTGCCGCAGATCTGTCTGCACGCTGCTGACTTTGTCCGCCTGAGAGCTGGCGATCAGCACCGTGCTGAGCGTTTCAAACGCCCTATCAAGTAACTGCATTGCCTGTTCCATCTAAACACCCCTTCTCCATCCTGAGCCTGTACCGACCCACGGAATGCCTTTGTAAAATTTCGAACCATTCGAGCAGTAAAGGATACCTTGCCCAAATGTGCCGCCCTGAGAGAGCCACACGCGCCCTGTCGTGTCTTCTACCCACACGGCGTAGAGAGTGTACCCCTGACCGGGCGAACTCGTCGTGCCGCTGTATAAAACGATACTGCCGCCCGGAGAATACAACGTGCCGGAACCATCCGAGTTGAGCGACCAGCCAGCGAATGTATATCCAGACCGCGACGGCGTTGTGCTCGGTAGGTATATCCTTACATACCCTGTGTTGTTTGTCTCGCTGCCGTACTGCGTGCTAGGCACGCCGATGCCGCCGTTGGCGTTGAATGTGACGTATGCGTAATACGTTTTTGCCGGTGGCGGTGCGGTGGTAAATGTGCCATTTTCTCTGTAGCCGCTGTTTGCCCAGCCGCCTATCGTGCGGTATAGCATATCCGCCGACCACGCATAGGTAACGCCGGGGTCAAGTCCCGTGATGACCAGCGACCACGTATTGTAGCCGCCACTCGTCTGCTCGGAATCGATCGTATATGTATTGTCGCCAAGAATTGTGACTTGCAGCCGTCTCGCGTAGCTGTAGTCTTCTGAGCCACCAGAAAACGTACCGCTCAGGTAAGCTCGCGTGCCATCGTTACTGTCCGGTGTGATCGTTACGCTTAAAGTTGCCATATTAGCTCACCAATTGCACATACAGTTGCCCCGCAGCGCCTGTTCCCGTTGGCGCAGACGTTCCATAGCTCGACCCGCCGAGGCACAGCGCGCCAGCGAGCACGATGCGGTTGTTTTGCAGTGTGATTGCGCCGCCAGTGCCAGCCGAAAGGAACAGATTGCCCGCTGCCTGAATTTGGATACCGCCATACGTCGTGTTGATGCCGAGTCCGATGCCCGTCGTCGTATAGGCAATCTTAAGAGAGCCGACTGCCGTGTTGCTGTTGGCAAGCAGTTCCACCGTCTTGCCTCGCAGCTTCTGCGCCGTGATAGAAGTGCTGTCAATGTACGTTGCGATCGCATTGTCGACCTCTATTGCGCTCAGGCCCGCGTTATTGTCGACATAGGTCTTCGTCGCATAGTTCGAGCCGTCCTTAAGATCGCCGACGCGGATGCTGCTGGTCTGGATTTTGTCGGCCGTCAGCGTACCCGTGATATTCGCCGCATCGACATACAGATTGTCTGTCTTGATGCTGCTGCCGTTAATCTTGGTCGTTCCGCTCGCATCTGTTATTGTCAGGCCGTCCAGCGTGGTTTTGACCTCGGTGTACTTGCCATCGATGCCATCGACCTTGAGCATGATCTCCTCGCTGGTCTTGGTGATGAGCGAACGGGTCTTTGCCATGTTTCGCTCGATCTGTCGCTGCGTCGGCGATTTGTACGGGTACTCGTCGTCGATCTCGTCCGCGTCCGGCGCGGAGATATTCGGTGCAAGCATCGGATCAAACGTCATGTCCATCGCGATGAGCGGCACATAAAGCCCGTCTACCGTCACCGCGTCGCCAAGCTCCACCGCAGGGTCAAGCAGCGCCTCGCTGCCCTCGTAGCCGATGTGCTTGTAGCCGGATACTTTGGAGAGGATCGCCGCCGCCATTGCATTTGTGCCGTCCGGCTGCAAGGCCGTCAACGTCCGCCCGGTGTCCGATCCGGACACACCGACCACATCGCCGTTCTCGTCCAGCAGCTCCACCTTGGAGATAGGCTTCGACGCGATGCCAGGGGAAAACTCTGCCAGCCGCCGCCCTAAATAGGTTTTGTCCATGTTGCCCTCCTTACACGAGGATGCGCACGCCGCCAAAGGTGATGGCGCTGCCGGTCTCCGTGATAAGATAATTGGTTTCAGCGGGCATGGAGTTCAATCCGACCAGCAGCAGCTCCCCTTTGTCCGTAATGATCCAGTTTCCAGCGTTGGCGACCGCGATACGCCCAAGCGCCTCGCGCATCGTCATATCGCCCTCGTCGTCCACTGGGTACTGCATCGGGAACGCCGCATCCAATACCGTGCGGCTGTCCACTGCCACCCCCATGCGCGCCGCGATGTCGGCGACCGCCGTTGCCGCAGGCATCGGCCATGTCTCCGCGTCATAGCTGCTGTCGAGCCACGTCTCTTCTGCTTTGAGCATCGCATCATACCCATGCACACTCAAAACGCCCGTGACCCGGTCGGTCTTGCGCGTGGAGAAGAAAAACACGCCTTTCGTGATCCACTCGCTCACCTGCTCGCCGAGCACCAGACGCACGTAGACCTCGATTTGCGCCTGCCGCGGGATCGTCCCCTGCGGATAGATCTCAAAGTCGATCTGCCGCGCGCAGCAGTTGCCGATGCCGAAATCAGAGTACAGCCCGCCGTCGATCCGCAGCGATCCATCCACGATCTTGTCCTCGCCGTAGGTGACGCCCGCGATCACAAGCTTGACCTCCTTGCGGTGCCCTGGGCTGGCCAGCAGCGTCCGCCATAAATCACTTACACTGTGCATGCGCTCACCTCTGCGTAAAATTGAGCGTCTTGCCGCTCCAGTATCGGCCCGTCTGGTCGCGCAGCAGATACGCAAGCTCCAGCCCGTCCACGGTCATCTCCTGCGTCACCGGCGTGCTGCCGATCGCGGGGTTCTCATAGGTCACGCTCAGCGTCGCGCCGCGCAGATCTGCGGCCAGCGCCGACACCTCTGCGTCGGTGATGTCGTTGAGCTGTGCGCTGCACCATCCCTGCCAGCGGATCACCGCGCTGTGCCGTTTTTTGTCCATCGTCACGACCTCGTCGCTGTAGATTGGCGTGATGCCCGCGGAAAAGCCATACTGGTTGAAAAGCGCCGTGCGGTCGTTGCCGTTGATTTGAAAAGTAAAATTCTTCATTGCCTCGCCCTCTGGTCTTGCTGCTGGTACCGCGTCACAGTCTTGCTCACGGCCTTTCCGTCCAGCGTGGTCGTCAGGTTGATGACGATGTCAGCCGGCTTCCCGCTGCCGCGGTCGCTGCGGTAGTCGTCCGCCTCGCGCCGTGTCAGCACACGCTCGCCCTCGTGCAGGATCGCCGGATAGCCGTCATACGGGACGTAATCAAGGCCGTTGGCGTACTGCCGCACGGTAGACGTCGTCTTGCTCGTGGTCTTGGATTGCCCCTTGGTTATAGTCTTCTTCTGCTTTTCCTCCACGCCGGCGAGCTTTTTAAAAGCCGCGATAGCCTTATCGACCCAGCCAAGCAGCGAGCTCACAGCATCAGCCGCCCAGTTGACCGCGTCAGCAAATACGCCTTTCATCTTAGACGCCACCGGCGCGAGCGCCTCACCCAGGCGTCCCATTGCCTCGTCCAGCTCGCCCTGTGCTTCGTTGTACTCGATGATATCCTCGTTGGCGTCACGCCATGCTTTACCAGCCTGCGGCAGGTTTTGCTTAGAGAGCTGGTCCAGCACGATCTGCGCGCGCTCGGACGATGTATTCGCCGCCGCGAGTTTCTCGTTGAAATCGTCCTCGCTCTCGCCTGCCCAGTTGAGCACGTCGGCGAAGGTGCCCGTTACCTTACCGGTCTGGATTGTCTCATTGATAGCCTCGGACAGGCCGTCGATCGGGATGCTGTCGCCGTAGGTGGCCCACGCGCCGGTCGTCGCGTCGACCAGCGTCATCAGGTCGCTTTGCTCCAGCCCGATGGCCTGCAAGTTGGCCACGGTCGTCGCTGCCGTCTGCGAGTCGCCCAACACGCCATTCAGGCGGGTGTAGGCCTCTGCCGTCTGCTCGGTCGTGTAACCGGCCTCTTTCGAGCTGGTCTCCAGCGTGCCCATGATCTTGCGGTATTCCGCCGTATCGTCGACCACGCCGATGATCGCGTCGCCCAACTCTTTGAGTCCGCCGACGATCGCGCCGCCGATCAGCGCACCCTTGAGGTTCGTGAGCATGCTCAGCAGGTCGCCGCCTTTGCCCTTGACGCTAAAACCGTTCTGCAGCACGTCCGTAAACTTCTCGATGCCGCTTTGCGCACCGTCAGTCTCCTTGCCGAACTCGTCGATGGATTTCGCGCACTTGTCGGCGCTCTTGCGCGCTTCGTCGAGATACTTCTCATTGTCATCCAGCGCATCGTTCATGTCGATCAGCTCTTTTTTTGCCCGGTTGAGTTGCTGGCGGTAGTTGTCCGTGCGCTTGTCGTTCTCTCCGTAGGCCTCTGCGGCGTCCTCTACAGCCTGTTCCAGGGCCTTGACCTTTTCGGTCTGCTGCTCCTGAGCACGGCGCAGTAACTCATTCTTCTTGGTCAGGGCATCCATCGTGTTCGCCTGACCCTTGAATTCTGCGTCGGCAAGGCTCATTTCGCTGCGCAGCGTCTTGAGCTCGCTGTTTGCGCTCGACATGGAGCGTTTAAACTCGGTTTCGCCCTCGATTGCCAGCCGCGTTGTGATCGTCCTCGTCGCCATTTACGTCTCATCCTCCTCTCTGCGCAGCCCGCGCCGCCTGGTCTCAAGCTCCTGCAAGTCGAGCACCTGCCCGACCGTCAGCAGCATCCCCTCGCGGACGCTCAGCCGGAGAAATTGCGTTGTCAGATCCAGCCACCACGCGCGCGTCACGTTATTTCTTTCGTTTTTTTTTGAAGCTCTTCGAGGAAGAGGTCGCGCTCTCGCTTTTCTTCTTCCTCGCGGGCAAATCCAAGCGCAATGGCCTCGCGGATCGCCTTTTTTGCGTCCGAGACCTCCAGCGGCTTGAGATTTACGCGGAAATACTGCTCCGGCGCGATCGGCCCGCGGTCAAGCCCCTGCCACCGCCGCACCAGCTCGCCCTGCTCGGCGAGCTTTGCGAGCAGCCAGCACGTATTTTCAAAGCTCTGCTTGTCTTTCCCCTCGATGTGCTTCGTGAGAAAGCCATCGTAGCCAAATTTATCGTAGGCGTCAAAAAGCGCCTGCCCGTTCAGGCACAGATAAAACGTGTGCCCGTTCAATTTATAGGGGGTCGTCTTCATATTTTCCCTCCAAACACAAAAGAGACGCAGCGGGTGCCGCGTCTCTTCGCTTCTCAGCCGCCCGCTGCGGCCTTGATTTTTTCGTTGACCCACGCCGCGGCCTTGGCCTCGGTGTCAAACTCCTCGCTCTTGTGCTTATACTTGCCGTAGATCGGCTCAAAAACGGTAAACGTGAGCTTGGCATTGCTCAGCACAATGCTGTCACCCTTGGTATCGTACTCCTCGCCCTCCATGTTGGCCTTGACCTTCGGATAAAAAATGCCCTGATAGTATTTCGTCCCATCGTCCCTCATGTGGTTGGTGTAAAAGGCGAGGCTGCCATATGGCGCAGTGTCATTGCTGCCGAACTTGAGATCTTTGTCCCCGTCCGTCGTGCCCAGCTCCGCGCCGGTCACCGCCGCTGCGTTTGCGTTGGAGAGATAGAGCGTCTCCACAGCCAGCGAGCCATCCTTGAATTCCACGATCTCAACCTTCTTCACGTTGTCGCCGAAGGCGCTCACGCGGTTGAAGTTGATCGTTTCCGTCACCTTGTTCAGCGCGCCAAGATTCGCCGGCGTGCCGAGCTTCGGGGGCGCACTTGCCGTCTCGGGATTCGTCGCGGCAAACGGTGCCCACTGGATCATCTTTGCTCCGTACTGCATGGTAATCCTTTCTACAGCCCTTTTTCTTCGAGGTAGCGGCTGTACACCTCAAACTCCGCCGCCGTCGCGGCGTCCGCGCACGATTCGTTCGCGGTTCGGATAAAATTGCGCGCGGGGATCTTCCGCGTGCCGTACTCGTTGATAAATGCAATCTCGGCGTTGCGCACGGCCTTTGCCTTGCCGCGCTTGCGGCTGCCGGTCGGCGTCACGTAAAGGACGCGCTGGCCGTCCCGCAGCTTCGGCTTGCCTTTTTTGATCGACCGTGCGGTCTCACCGGTGTCATACGGGCCTTTGAGCATCCGCTCCGCGGCCTGCCGCTGCGCCGCCACGACGACGTCGGCGCGTGCATCCAGCATCGCGTCGACCACTTCGTCCGGCAGCTTGGCGACCTCGGCAAAAGAAAGCTCCAGCTGATCAATACCGGAGAATTCGACCTTAGCCATCGTCCTCCGCCTCCCAGCTCCCCACGGCGTCAAATTCAAGCACATAGTGCTGTCCCGTCTTGTCCGTGGCGTTCTCAATGCTTGGTATGGTAAAGTTGTCCACCGCCGCGATCGCGTCGCGCAGCGCGTGCCGCGCTTTGATCGTCGATTCCCTGAGCGGTGCGAAGTAATGTACCTGCACCACCGCCCGCGTCAGATGCGCGGCGTTGTCCCCGATCCCCTCCGCCAGCTCTGAATAGTTAAACGTGCAGTACCGATCCGGTGGCGTCTCGCCCGCCTTTGTGACCAGCAGATCCGGCACGCACACCGGCACGATCGGCGTCACGACCGCGATGATTCGCTCATTCAGCGTCATACCTTGCCCTCCTGCGTGATGCGCTCGCACCAGAACTCCATGTACTTCCCCTCGTCGCCGTAGGTGTTGACGTAGAGGATGTTATAGTCGCGCCCGTCGTAGCGGATCAGGAGCCGCCGGTCAAGCAGCTCCGGGTTCGCGCGCGTGAGAAAGCGCACCTTCGCCTCGCCGAACTCCGCGTTTGCCCGGATCAGCTCCGTGCCGCTCGTCTGCGAGAACTGCGCCCAGGTCTCGCGCACGAGCTCCGGCTCACCCGGTACGTCGTAGCCGTCGGCGTCCTTTTCCGTCGTTTTCCGCAAAAACTGGATGCGCTTCGATAGCTTTCCTGCGTCGACGTGCATCACGCGCCTCCCTTCGCCCCCTCGCCCGTGCCCGAATCGGGCACGGGTTCGGTCAGCTTGAGCTGGTTGAGCATCCGCCGAAAGGCGGGATTGTCTCCGAGCGCCCCCTCGACCGCCGTGTCGCGTCGGTCGTAGAGGTCGAGCGCGAGGTACTTGACGCATTGCAGATACTGCGCATAGCGCGGCGAGCCGTCCTGCGGCTCGCGCACGCCCGCGCCGGCGAGGTAAGCCGCTGCCGCGTCCACAAAGCCGGGCAGCTCCGCGTCGTCCGCCTCCACGCGGCAGTAGGCGGCGATCTCGCTCAGCCTCTCGCGCAGCATCGCTTAGCCCCCGCTCTTGGGCAGCGTCGCGACAACGACGCCCTTGTCGACCACGAGGTTGCCGCCGACCATCACGTCGCCGAGGATGGTGAGCAGGCGCTCCTGCGCCTTGTAGCTCTCGTCCACGCGCACGGTGAAGTCGGAGAACAGACCCAGCTCATAGTTGAGCGGGTTGCCGTAGATCATGGTCTGGATCGCGGCGCTTGAGCTCGCGGTCGAGCCGGAAAGGCTCGTGAGGTCGGGACAGAGGGTATAGGGGATCACCACGCCGCCGTCGCGGATGACGCCGATGTTGGGGTTCGCCATATCGGGCTCGATCGTGAACAGGCGTCGCTTTTCGTTCGTGCCGCGCAGCGCGCCGATGGCCTTGAGGTCGGCCTTGGTGAGCAGCAAGCGGGCGCTGCCGCCGAGCTCGGTATCTGCGCCGTAGGCAAAATAGAGGGTGTCGAGCAGGTTGATGTCCACCGCGTTCACATCCACGCTCGCGAAGATGTTCGCGCCCGCCTTGTTCTTGGCGTTCTTCATGCCGTAGAACACGTGGCTGCTCTCCGCGTCGCCGTTGACGATCAGCTCAGAGGTCTTGCGCCGCATGGCGCGCAGCGCCATGCCGTAGATCTTGGCGTAGTAGTCCGCGGGCGTCAGGTTGCCGATGTTGCGGTCGACAAAGCTCGTCACGCTCATCTCGTAGGGCTTGATCTGCGCCACGCCGAAGGTGGGGTCGTTGCTCCCCGTGCGGGCCTTGCCAGCGGTGGACGCCACCGTGCCGATCTTCGCGTCCAGCTCGGTGATGACATAGGGCTCCTGATACTCGCCCATGCCGGAGAGGTTGACGACCTGCACCTGGTCGATGATCGCGCTGATCGGCGCGTCGCCGCCGCGGATGTCGCGGCCTACGCCGGTGGGCTCGGCGAGCGAGGTGGTCGCGAGCGTAATGGCCTTGCGGACCTCCGCCGCGCTGAACTTGACCTCGCCACCCTTGCGCAGGATCTCCGCGCGCTCAAGAGCCTTGTCCCTGGCCTCGCCCGGAGTATCCTGCTTCTGCATGAACTGGCGGTCCTGCTCGTCGATGAGGGCCTTGACCTCGGTGATCTCGGTGTTAAGGTTGCCGATCTCGGTCATCTTGCTCCGATAGTCCTCGCGCTTGCCCTCCTTGAGCAGGCTCTCAGCCTCGGTGAGCATGCCGGCGCGCTTCGCCAGCAGGTCGTTGTACTTTCTACGCATTGTGTGCCTCCTTAAAATTTCATTTTTTCAAGCTCCAAGGCGGCTTCATCCGCCCAGTGCTCATCATTGTCCGCGCCATTCGGCGCGGGAGGTTCCTCCATTTTGGCTCCGCCGTAGCGCTTGGCCTTGACGGTACCGGCTTCCGGCTGTGCGGGCACGGCCACAAGGCTCACCTCGTAGGCGTCCGCCGCGCCGTCCAGCTCAAAGTGGCAGATCTGCCCGTCGTACTCTCGGCCCGGCCAGTGCTCGCACAGCGTCTTGCGCTGGTCTGCGCCGCAGATCGAGCAGTTGACGTGCTCCACAGCGCAGCCCACGCTGCACTCGCGCAGGATGCCGCCCTCGATGGCGGCGATGGTGTCCGCGGCGCCTGCCGTGCGGACCATGTAGCAGCTGAGCACCAGGCGCTTGACCTCGCCCTCGTCCGCCACCTGTGCGTCGTACACGCGCGCAGTTTGCGTTTCCGCGCTCCACTTGTGGTCGCGCAGCACGGGCTTGCCAATATAGAGCTTGCTCAGCTGCTCAAGCGTCGCCTCGGTAAATCGCTCGCAGTCGCGGTCGATCTGGTTGTCGCAGGCGGCCAGACGGAAGGTGAACACCTCCTCGGCATGCAGCTCGCGCAGCGCCTGTGCGTTGATGAGGGCAAGCTCTCGCTCGCCCACGGCAGCCTTTTCGATCCGTGCCGCCTTAAAGATCATATCCATGTGAGATCACTCCTCTTCTGCGGTCTTTCCGCCGTTTCTCTGCGCGCTCAGCTCCGGCCACAGGTCAAGCGGCACATAGTTCAGGCTCGCGCGCCTGCGGTTGCCGCCCGGCACGTTCGGCAGATCCTCCAGCGCCGCGATGTCGTCGGGGCTGAAAACGCTCAGCTCGCTCATCGTGCGGTACCAGTTCGCGCGGCTTGCCGTGTCGCCCTTGAGCTCCGCCATCATGTTGATGCGCAGCTCCAGCCCCGCGGCCAGCTCGCTGTCGGTCAGCAGTTTATAGCTCTGTTCCTCCTCGTACTGAGTCACGATGGGGTGCAGCGTGCCGACAACATACTCAATCGCGTTCTGCTCATTGCTGCCGTAGGCCTGCTTGCCCTCGTTGAGCTTGTAGAGCGGCACGCCGAAGTAGCGCGCGATGTCCGTAATCGACAGCTGCTTATTTTCCACAAACTGCGCATCGCGGTTGCTGCCTGCAATGCTCGTGTACTTAAGGCCGAGGTCAAGGATCGCCGTCCGGTGCGCCTTGCTCGGTCCCATGTGAATGCGCTCCCACTCGCTGCGCAGTGCGTCCTTTTTGGTCACAAGTGACCCGTCCGAGCGCTTGAGTGGCTTGCCGTATTCGTCCATCACATAGCCGCCGAGATCAGTATCCGTCTCCAGCACGCCGCCCGGCTGCCCGCCGTTGGCGTAGTAGCTCAGCTCGTACTCCTGCGCGGCGCGGGCCGAAGCGATCACCTCACCTGCGCGCGTTACCGTGCCCAAACCGATAAGGCCGTTGCGCGTTGCGTTCTTGTAGTGGCACACATCCTCGTTGGGCAGCCGCATGACCTCGCCGGTAAAGGGATGCGTCACGTCATACCACACACGGCCCGCCATGTCGTGCCAGGGCTGCACCAGATACCACGGAACCGGGATCAGCTCCACCGGCTTGCCCGTGCGCTCGTCGCGCACGATCCAGTCGTAGCCGTTGCCGCCCTCCAGTCGGCTCGTCTCCAGCACCTTTTTGCGGATGAACGGGGTCATGGCCTCGTTCGGCCGGATGTTCAGCAGCCGCAGAAGCTCGTGCCCTGTGCGCTCGCGCGTCCTCGTGTCAATCACATAATTCGGCAGCTTCGCGATGCTGTCGCTCAGCAGCTCAATGCAGCGGTCGACCGCGCTGAGCTTGCGCGCCGCGCTCTGCGGGTCTTCGCCAATGGCCAGACCGCCGGAAGCCGTCAAGCTGCCTACCGTTACGGTTTTGCTCACGGTGGGCGAGCGTGCGGTCGCCGCGCGCAGGCCCTTGATGATGCTCATGCTTGACCATCACTCCCTTCGTCATTTGCACTATCGTCAAAGCCGTCGACAACGGCCATTGCGATCAAAAGAATGCCGCCCACGATAAAGCCGGCCGGGATATAGATCATCCCCGCGCCTGCCGTAATGAGCAGCACGCCGAGCAGCAGCGCGGCGTCTCGCAGCTTTTCCACAGCCTTCCTCCTCACAGCGTGAAGTCCGCCCGTGCCACCGCTGCGGCAAGATCGGGCTTCTGATTCCTGGCAACCATCCACACGGCCATCGCGATAATGCTCGCGACCGCCGGGTCGATGCGCCCCGTTGATTTATTCTTGAGCGGCTTGATGTTGCCGTTGCCGTCCGCGTGGCAGCGGACGTTGCCGAAGGTCCAGCGGAAGCAGGTGTTGTGCACGTGCAGTAGTGTGTGGCGCTGCATCATGTCGTCCGTCTCCTTCATCGCCGGGCTCATGTTCTTAAGGTCCTGCGGGATCTCGATGATCGGCACGATCGGCGCGAGCCGCTGCGTGATGGTCCGGCTCAGATACGGGTCAAAGCCCACCATCTTGAGGTCGTAGCGCTCCCGCGCCTCGCGGATGCGCTCCTCCACCGCGCCGTAGTCGATGACCTCGCCGGGGCAGAGGTCGAGGAAGCCTGCCCGCGCCCAGTCCCGGTAGGGGACGTGGTCGCGCTTTTCCGCCTCGTCCACCGTCGCCTCGGGCCGCCAGATGCCATAGGGCAGCAGCACCGACGCGTCCAGCCCCGGCTGGGGCGGGAAAAGCAGAACAAAGGCCGTCAGGTCGCGGCTCGTGGAAAGGTCCACGCCGCCGTAGCAGAGCTTCCCGTCCAACTGCCGTAGCCACTCTTCGCGCTCGCGCTTTTTGCTCGGCCCCCATTGCGTCTTGTCATAGAGGTTGAGCGAGATCCAGCCGACTGACTTCGTCGTAATCCATTGGTTGAGCCGCAGCCATCGGAATACGCGCTCCTCGGCTTCGCTGCGCTTTGCGCTTGCCGCCTCCATGCGGATGTTGCGCAGGCTCAGATGCTTGCCGAGCGAGGGGTTGCAGAGATACCACAAGCTCTCGTCCCAGATGTCGAGCTTTTCCAGGTCGTCCGGATCATCGCCGAACATCGCGGTCAAACCGTAAAGGATCGGCAGCCAGTTTTCCTCGTCACGGCCGAGCAGCTCAGCTTCCGCGTCCGCAAGGTCCTCGTCCCCGACATGCCGGAGGGAGAGGACCGAGCGAACGTCGCCGCCATCGCTCTGGATGCGCCGCAGCTGCCGCGCGTCGCGGATGCCCACAGCTTTCTCGTGGATCTCCCAGCCGATGGATCTGCGGTCGGGATCGTCGCCCGCGGTCGTCAGCACGATCCATGCCGGCTGCCGTCGGCTCGCGCCCGCCGCGCCGGTCATGACGTCCCACAGCTCACGGTTGGGCTGCGCGTGCAGCTCGTCAAAGATGACGCAGCTCGGCTTGTAGCCGTGCTTGCTGTACGCCTCGGCGGAGAGGACCTGCAGAATGCCGACCGTGATCCACTTGTACCCGCCGTTGCCGGTCTTCACGCGCTTGCGGTACTCGATGCGCTTGCGGCTCTCGATGGGCCGCAGCTCGCCCTGGGCGATCATCTTCGCCGTCCACGGCGCGCTCGTCGCCATGAAGACCGCGGCGTTAAAGACGATGGAGGCATTCTCCTTGTCCGCCGCGCAGACGTAGACCTCCGCGTTCAGCTCGCCGTCCGCGAAAAGGTGATAAAGGGCCAGCGCCGCAGCCAGCTCGCTTTTGCCGTTCTTCTTCGGGATCTCGAGGTAGAGGTACCAGTACCGGCGCAGCCGCTCTGCGCTCTCATCCGTGCCCGATTCGGGCACGTCCATCGTGCCGTAAAATTCCATCAGCGCCTTGCGCTGCCAGTCGTAAAGGCAGAAGGGCTTGCCCGTGTCGGTCGTCGGCAGGCGCTCGACGAAGTCGCACACAAACTGCCCCGCCTCGCGGTCGAAAACGTATGCCATGCTACAGGCTCCGCGCCAGCGCGTCCGCCTGCCGCTTCCGCAGGCGGATGGTAAACTCGTCCGCGCCGCTCTCCGGCGCAAACGCCGCCGCGGGCAAATTGCTTGGCAGGACCAGCCGGCAGCGGCTCGATACCGTCAGGCCCATGTCGTTCGCGCAGTTGCGCGCCTGCTTGAAATAGCGCTCCTGCACGCGCCCCCAGCCGTCCGCCGCTTCTAAGTCGCGCGCGTGGCCCGGCGCCTGGGTCAAGGCCCGCTGCACCTCCGCCGTCGCGCTGATATACTCGTGGTGGGCGACCAGATAGCGCCCGAGGTTGTCCGCGTCGAGGTCGGTGTAGAGCCCCACGTCGATGAGCTGCTTGCCGATTGCGCGAAACTCGCGATGCAGCTCCTTGGGCAGCCACTTGGGCGGCTTCGCCCGCTGCGGCGCAGGTACCACCACCTCACGGTCTCGCCGCGCGTCCTCCTCGGCGCGCGTCAGGTGCTTGCGCCCGTTCATTACGACCAGATCGGTCGGTTGTCTTGCTCCTGCCATCTCCGCGCTCCTTTCTGCGCTGCCGACGGATAAATTTCTCCATATCTCGTTTAAGATGTGGGCTGCTCGTCTTCGCAATAATTGCTTCATCTTCAGCGATCGTCATCGATCAGCTCCGCTTTCTCGCCGGTAAGCTTCTCCCAGCGGTCGATAATGACCTGCGCATAATGCGGGTCGATTTCCATCATGTAGCAGGTGCGTCCGAGTTGTTCGCATGCGATCAGCGTCGTTCCACTGCCGCCAAAACCATCAAGCACGACATCGCCAGCCGCCGAAGAATTTAACAGCGCGTTTTCCACAAGTGCAACTGGCTTCATCGTCGGGTGCAGGTCGCACTTCCGCGGTTTATCCACGTCCCATACCGAGGTGTGGAATTTGCCTTTGCCGTACCAATTGTGCCGCTTTGTCCAGGTATAGAAGATCGGCTCGTGCTGATAATCATAGTTGAGCCGTCCCATTGAAAACGTCGGGGATGACTTGCGCCAGATCAGCATGTGACGGACCTGGAGCCCTGCCTCCATCATCATCATCATCAAACCAAGGCTGCCGCCCTGTGGGCTGGTGACATAATAACTTGCATCTTCGGCGCAGGCTTCCCGGATATTCCGAATTGCCGCAAGCAGCATGTCATGCAGCTCGCTCTCGCTCATCGTATCGCCATAAATATTCTCCGTGCACCGGCCGCTTTTCCCGCCGGCCACATCATCGAGCATTTTATTTTTCGATCCGACCGCAACTCCATAAGGCGGGTCCGTAAAGACCATGTTGGCTTTTACGCCATTCATGAGCCGCTCAACGCTCTTCTTGCTGGACGTGCTTCCGACCATCAACCGATGTCTTCCGAGCTTCCAGAGGTCTCCGTCGCGCACTGCGGTTTCCTCCGGCACGCTGCCGTCATAGTCATCCTCTTGCGCCTCCGGCCCGCCCGCTGGTTCATCGCCGGAGAGAAGTGGGATATTGTCCATCGTGAAACCGGTCAGCGCGGTGTCGAAAGAAAGGCTGCTTAGCTCTTCCATCTCAAACTTAAGCCGCGCTGCGTCCCACTCGCCCGCCTCGGTCAGCCGATTGTCCGCGATGATGTAGGCGCGCCGCTGCGCCTCGCTCAGCTCGCTCACCAGCACATAGGGGATCTCCGTCATGCCCTCGGCCCGCGCCGCCTCGACGCGACCATGTCCGGCGATCAGGTTCTTGTCCTCGTCGATCAGCACCGGCGAGACGAAGCCAAACTCCCGCAGGCTGCGCCGCAGCTGCTTAATCTGGTCCGGCCCGTGGATCTTTGCGTTGTTCTCGTAAGGGATCAGATCGTCGATGCGTATTGTCGGCAGGTCCTTGACCGCCACACGCACCGGCGTCTGTCCTGCTGTCTGCTTCTTTCCCATGCCTTGCCTCCTGTCGATATCTCCGATGCAGTCCCCGGCCATCAACGAGCGAGAGCGCGGGGGTAGAGGAAAATTCATGACTGCCCCGGTCAAAGAGCGGGGAACACGTAGAAACCTCCCGCTGCATTTTCGCAGCGCCTTTCCGTTTTCGCTGCGTTCCCGCAGCGCCTGCCCCACCGTCTGAATTTTCCGTGGGGAAAAATTCTCTTGCGAGGGAGGGCCCGCGGTTTCCAAGAGCAGCGCCCAAACTTTCTGACCCCGGGGAGGGGTCTGCAAGGAAGCCCCGCGCGACGCTCGCGCAACACGCCCGAGCGCCCAAGCCTACTGCCGCGCCGCAGCGCTGCGGCGCTTTGATTTGCTGCGATTATCGTGCATTTCTCGCGCCGTCTTGCGGCTATGGCAGCTATGACAGAGGCTCTCGAGGTTGTCTCGGTCGCAGAAAATCTTCCAGTCGCCCTTGTGGTCGACGATGTGGTCCACGTCTGTCGCGCGGACCCGTCGCCCGTGCCGGGCGCACTCACGGCAGAACGGCTCGCGCAGGAGCTGCGCTGGCCGCAGGTCGAGCTTCCACTCGTCGGTCTGGTACATCCAGCGCCAGGACTGCGCTTCCTCACTGCGCCGGTCGCCGCGCGGCCGATGGGCGTCGCAGTAACCATCGCTCACCATCACGCAGCAGCCGGGATGCCGGCAGGGTCGGAGCGGCTTTAAGGCCATCGGGCTATCACCTCCGGGCAAAAACAAAAAGCCACCGCCGACACTTCCCAAGATTTGGGTTTGTCAGCAGTGGCTACTAAGCGAGCACGCGCCATGTTCGATATTCACGATGTTCGATGCTTTGCATCTCCGACACCAGAGGACGAGGTTCCGCGCCTCTGTGTCTGGCCGAACGGCCTGCGATGTGAGCCGCCCGCAATTCGGGCAAACAATCAATCCGTTCTTTGTGTCTAGTTTAGCAGTCTTTGTACTGTTTTGCAATGCCTTTTCCTCACTTTCTTGTGGTTGTCCGTAAATATTCATAAGGTTTCAAGAATAAGAAATCAATATCTAAAATAAAAGCGCTGTTTTCAATAGCTCAAATACTTGCTGTAGGAGTACACGCCCCAGTCGCTTTTTGCCTCGTTGTACTCGAGTGGCAAGATAACCGCATCCCGCGGAACGTAGATGCGGCCAGTCTTGCTGGTCTTGACCTCTGGCAGCGGAACTTTGGGCTTCAGCGTCCGCGATGGCCCCCACGGATGCTGCCCGACTTCTGGCCGTTCCTTGGTGAAGTATCGAGCGAGCCTGCGATAGCCGTCCTCTTGCAGGATTTTTTTCTTTGTGTATGGCACATCATAGGCCTCGCCCCAGTCCCACAGCCGCCGCACGAGCGCCGCAGGATACTCGCTGTTGCGCAGAAAAACATGAATGTGCAGGCTGTCGTGCATCCCCTCGATGCGGTAGACGTAGTCAAACGGTTTGCCGCTGCCCCAGCGCTTGAGGCGCTTGAGGTAGGTGTTCCAGATCTGCTGCACGTCCTTCCGGCTCTCCGGCAGATTTTCCGGCGCGAAAGTCAGCGAGTGGAAAACACCGTCATACTCGAAGAGCGCAAGACGCAGCTCTAGCTTGTCAACGGTCGTGCGGCTCATTGCTGGCCCGCAGCGAGAGCGGATGCACTCTCCGTTTTTGCGCAAAAAGCACGCACGATCCGTCGAAAACACCTTGACCAAAGGGCCTGCCCGCTGCTTTACGATGCAATATTCGTCCATAGCGCGCCACCCTCAGTCAAGCGCACCCCGGTTTCCTCATCACCCACGCCCACAGGTTACGCCACGGGTGGGCTTCTGCGTAATTGGCGCGCTGCTCAGCGTTGTATTTTCTATTACGCATTACATTAAGGGCCTCTTGCTTAAAAGCGCACTCATCATTCGCCCGCCCAAGCGCCGCCTCAGTGTCAGCAAGCTTGTTTCGCAGCGCATCCGCGTCCGCTTTCAGATTCGCGATCACGTTCTCGCTGGTGATGGCTTCGCCGTTCATCTGGCTAATCTGTTCAGTCAGCGCGGCGTTTACCAGCCTCAACTCCTGCACTTCCGCCTGCGCGTCCTCCACCATCTTCGCCATCTGGTCTTTGGTGTACTTCTTGATGTTGATGCTCATAGCTTGGCTCCTTCCATTTTCATCTGTTCTTCCCGTCCCCGGTCGCTCACGATGCTCACGACCTTGCAGTCGCCGTATCGCTCTATATCCATGGCGATGCGCTCCTTGATGCCCTGCGCGTCAGCGGCGGGGACGTTGGCTTTAATCGTAATCGTCAGCATGTGCCCTCCTTCGGTTCGCCGTAGCTGCAAAAATCGTCCGGTGTGATCTCCATTCCGCTTGCTGGGCAGATGAGGAATCCTTTTTCGTTGACCGTCGCGCGCTCTTTGTGTGCGCAGTTCTTGCACCGCGTCACGACCACGGCATCCACGGTGGGGGCGTTATCAATTACTCTGCAAGCCGCGTCCGCTGCGTCTCCGATGAGGGTCCAGTCGAGTGATACTTTTGCCTTGCCAGCGTCAATCAGCCTCATCGCTGTCACCTCCGTCCATCTTCGCGCCACAGTTGGGACAGTATTTGTAACTGCATCCGATTCCGCAGAAATACGCCAGCCCACCACATGCAGTGCATTTTCGCCAATATGTTTTTGGTCTGCTATTGGCATTCATCCACCGTCCGTGACGCACCGGGGCAACGTCGGCGGCAGGAAAATCATCGATGATATCGATTGCGTCACCCGTTCCGCACGCACGACATCTTACGCCGTGATAACTATTGCAGCCTACGCAATAAACTTCTTTGATGCGCTTAATTGTCGCCTCGCGGCTTATGTATTCATCCATTGTCAGCCCTCCTCCCATAAAACGTCTCTAAGTCGTCCTGTGCCTTGTCAACAAAATCGGGGCAAGCCAAGCATTCCGGTAGCGGGCAATCCGTCATGGGGTCAACCCATCCAAGGCAGTAGATGAGGTCTTTCTCGCTGTCGTTCCATTCTCCCGCTCCTGCAGCACCGCGATTTCCTCGGCGTAGCGCGCGCAGCGGTCCGTCAGCTTCTCGATCAGCTCCGCAGCCTCCCGCACGATTTGGCAGCCGTGGATGCCGCAGTCGTGTTCGCGTCCGCAGCCCATGCAGACCAGCGAACCTGTTTCCACCTTTAAGCGCCGCAGCGCGGTCAAAATCTCTTCGTTTTTCATTTTCCCCTCCTCGGCCCATAGCCTAATTGTTTGATCTCCGGATAGCGCTCTGCAAACGGGTAAAACTGGTTGTCCCCGATATAGCTGCGCGTTGCCCTGTCAAGTCTCTCCTGATAGACGTCTGACTCCTCAGTGCTCTGCATCGCCGGAAAATAGACGTCATACGTCTCGCCCCACTTTTCCGCGAGGCGGCTGAGGCGATCATAGCCCCAGCCAAAGTCCTCGTGCATCGTGATCAGCAGCGTGTCTAGCATGTACTGCTTCATCGTCCGCTGCATCACGTCCAGAAGCATTTGCGTTCTCGCGTCTCTCTGCTGCAAATACCCGGATCTCTTCATTTTTCCCCTCTCTGTCTCTCGCTGATCAGCAGCCAGCTGTCGCACTTGCACTCGACAATATCCTGCACCGAGATCCCCGCGTCGGTTGAAATAAACGGATACTGGTCGCTCACGCCCCCGCAGCACCGCGCCGTCAAGTAGGCGATGCCGCCCAGCCCTGTCGGATAGCTCAGCACGACCAACGCGCCCTCCTCCGGCCAGTGCTCTGCATCCAGCGGCAACCATTCCGGCGAGCTCACCGCCTTGGTCGGCGACGGATCATCGGTCAATCCGCAAAGATAATCCATCGTCGTGCCCAGCGCCAGCGCCAGTTTGGGCAGCGACCCTGCACCGGCAAGGCTGTTGTTCTCCCACGCGCTGTAAGTGCCGGGGTACTCGCCGATGCTCTCGGCAAATTCTTTTTTCGTCAGTCCGGTCGCCTCGCGCAGTGCCTTGACGCGCTCGCAGAATTTCGGCGTCATGTTCTTGAGCCGATGGTCGTCGGCTGCCGGATTTCTGGGCGCGGAAGGCTCCGGCTCCTTCGGCGGCCGCTCTGCGACGACAAAGCGGCACGCAGAAGAGCAGGTGTCACGGCTGAGACATTCGCGGCAGCAGCCGCCGCAGCGCCACTCACCGTAGCGATAACGGTCAGCGTACATCCGCTCGGCGTTCGGGCAGAAGCCTCCGGTATCCGGGCACTTATGCTTGCAGAAGTTCCAGCAGAACCGGAACTCGCGCACGTTATTGATCGTCCATGTGCGGTGATTGTCAATCACCCAATCCAGCAGCCGGTACTGCGTCTCGTCGTCCATGCGGGCGATCTCGAGTGCCGCGGCCTCGGGCAGCTCGTCCTCCTCCCACTTGCGCACGATCCCCGGGACCTTGAGCCCGCGCTTGATTGCGCTGAGGTTGGCGAGCTTGGTCTTGTTGACCTTCATCGCCTCGGCTACGCGGTCTCGAATGCGTCCCGGCAGCTCTTCTCCTGCCTCGCGGCGCTTGATGTAGATTTTTGTCAAGCGCTCTGCCTCTTCTGCCAGCAATGCAGGGGACTTCACGCGCTGTCGATTCGCCTCGATCACCGCGCACTCTTCCTGTTCAGTCGTCATGCTCGGCAAAACCCGACACAGGACGCGCTGGAACCGCTCGGCAACAGCGGTGTCCTTATAGGCTGCCAGCAGCCGCACTGCGTTCATCCGGCTATGACCGGAGATCAACCGGTACTTTCCTTCCCCCGTGGGCACTACGGTCGGAGGCTCCAGCAGGCCGTTCGCCTGAATAGATTCTATCAGCTCGGCGAGTTTTCCGTTGTCCGGTCTCGGGTAAAAGTTCAGCGGGTTATCGAGAATATCGTCAACCGCGATCTCCCGCGTCGTGCCCGATTCGGGCACGCCCTCAACCGGTGTGAGAAACTCGCTCATGTCAAACTTGCCCTTAGCCATTGACCGCGCCTCCCTTGCTCAGATACTCCCGCGTAAAATCGTGATACGCCTTTGTCGCGGCGTCCTTGGGCGCGTATCCTCTCAGCGTCTTGCTCGCATTGAGGTTGGACATGCTTGCCGGCACGGAAGCCCGCAGCGGAATTGCCGCCTCAAATGCCGGGATGCCGCTCACGCGCAGCGCCTGCTCTGCGGCCTCCTGGATGCGCGTACCGCGCCGCTTGGTGATCAGCGCGCCCGCGATACGCAGCCGCGGATTGACCGTGCGCATGTTGTCGACCTGACTGCGGATCTCGCCCGCGCCGTGGAGCGAGAAGCCCTCCAGCTCGACTGGAATGATGATCTCATCCGCAGCGCCCAGCGCCGCCACCGTGGCCGCATTGTAAGCGGTCGGGCAGTCGATGAGGATATAGTCTGCGCCCTCATCCTCTGCCACAGCAAGGCAAAAATCACGAATGCCGTTTTTTGCCAGCCGCTCGCCGGTCAGGGCGGCAATGTCCGCCTTTGGCAACTCCGCACTGGCCGGCACGATCTTCACGCTATCGACGGGTGTCTCCTGGATGATCTCGTCCCAACATCCGCACACCTCACCGGTCAGCACCTCGTAGGTCGTGCCGCCGTGGAGCGTGTCTGCGCGGAAAATATCGCTCAGATTGCACTGGCCGTCCGCGTCCATCACGATGACGCGCTTGCCCGCGGCCGCGAGCTCGGCCGCGAAGTTGATCGTCGTGACCGTCTTGCCGACGCCGCCCTTGTAGTTCATGATCGCAATCGTTTTCATGTTGTCCTCCTGTTATTTCGATTTGCGCAGCCGCTTTGCAGTATCATACTGGTAGCTGCCTATATCCTCAAATTTCTTTTTCTCGTCCTTGATTTTCGCATTCATCGCGTCAAGGTTCGCTTTCCACGCAAGATAATCAGGGCATTTGTCCTGACACGCCGGATGACGGCGCTCGCACATGTAGCACTTGCTGTTGACTTTCTTTCTCATGGGTCGCCCTCAAAACTTGAAGCACTCGCGCATCGTGTACCCGAAGACCTGCGCCTCCACCAGAAAAAAGTGGTGCAGCTCGTTGATCCACACGATCCTGCCGCGCACCTTTTTCCGCTCTCGCGTGCTCTTGGGGTTCTCTTTGCCGTCCAGATTGCAGTACGCGCAGGGCGTCCAGGCGATCGGCTGTCCAATATACGGCATGATGTCTCTCCTTTCTCTATCGGCGCTTTGCGCCGCTCATGCGCTCATTGCGAGCATTCCGCTCGACGAGTTTCTTGTCTTCCTCGACCTCGCGTGCCGACGTCATCGTCATCGGCGTAAAGGTCTGCTTGTCGCCGTCGAACCACAGCAGCGTCCGCAGCAGCAGGCCCTCTTTGTTCTTCACGATCCGCAGAAATCTGGACTTCGCCGGATCATAGTCGCCACCCTCGACAGGACGGTAGATCATGAAGATCATGTCTGCGTCCTGCTCCAGCTGGCCGGACTCTTTCAGGTCGCTCATGCGCGGTTCGTTCTGCTGCGGCTTGCCCTTTTTGGGTGCCGCAACGCGATCTTCGCGCGTCAGCTGTGCCAGCTCGATCACGAGCTTTTTCCTGCTCTGGGCGAAGGCGTGCAGCTCGCGAGAGATCTCCGCCACCTGCTCACTGCGCATGATGCGCGTCGAGCTTGGGCGGATAAGCTGGACGTAGTCGATAAAGATCACGTCAAAGTCAAACGCCTCGGCCGCGCCGGTAATATCGCTGACGCTCCACCCGGCCGCCTCGATCAGCGTAAATTTCAGCGCAGCAGCCTCGGCGCTCTTGGCCGCGAACCGCTCCCAGTCCTTGTCCGTCAGCTCTCTGCGTTTGATAGCCGTAAAGCTGATATCGTTCAGCGCGGCGACCACGCGGTCAGTTACCTTCCGGCGGTCGGTCTCCAGCGAGAAGAAACCCACACGCCACTCTCGCGCCATCCGCAGCGCCATCTGGAGGGCCAGCGCCGTCTTGCCGTCGCTCGGGTACCCGCCGATGATGACCACGTCGCCCGGCTGCGTGTATGTACCGGCGTCCACCTCGGCGAGACCATAGCGGACGTATCGCACCGGATCTTTAGCCGTCTGGCGCGCCGCGAAGTCCTGGATCATGTCCTCCATCGTGTAGGCCGCGATTTGCCGCCCGCCGCTCTGCTCCTGCTGGAGCTTCGCCGCCAGCTCGCGGCACTCCTGCGCCGTGCCGGCTGCGGCCACCTGCATCGCAAGCTCCTGCATGCGCCGCATGCTGGCCTGCTCGGCCATAATGGCGGCATACTCGCGCCAGTTGGCGCTGGTCGTCGTGATCTCAAGCAGCTGCGCGAGATACTCGCTCGACTCCTTGCCGACCTTGTCTCGGATCGTCACCGGCGTCACCGGCTTTGCCCGCAGATACAGGTCGCGGGCCGCGCGGAAGATCTGTCGGTTGATCTCGATGCGGAAATCCTGCTCGCGGACGGCAAACAGCACGTCCTTGACGATTTCCGGCGCGGCGACCATCGCGCCGATGACCGCGGTCTCGGCTTCCAGCCCCGGCTGCACCTTCGTCGTGTTCGCCATGCTCACACACCCCATCCGAGCGGCAGCGCCGCGCTGCCCTCCGTCCTGACTGCCGGGATCTCATCCGGCTTGAGTTCGTAGACGGTGAGCCAGTTGTTCATGGTGGCCTTGTCCAGCAGCGCGAGCTTCATCTCGCGCCGACCACCGGAGAGATCGTCCAGCTTGCGGAGGATGCCGTTCAAAGCCCGCTCGGTCTTCACGGCTTTCTGCCGGTTCAGCTTGGCGCGGTTGTCGAGCAGCCCCATGATCGCCTCGCGCAGCTCCTCGTCCTCGCCGCAGTATTCGGCGATCCGTTTTTCCACATCTGCGGGGGTTATAGGGGTTTGATTCTTTCTGTCTTTGGTTCTTTTAGTATTTATTTGGGTCGGAAAACCCGATGACGGTTTTTCCCGTTGTCGGGATTCACCGTTGTCGGTGTTCTCCGACAACGGTGGCGCTTCGTCCTGCAAAACATAGACGTTTCCTGCAAAATGGCCATTCTCGTCGTGCGTCTGCTCACGGGTTAAGTACCCCACTTTTTCCAGCTTTTCGAGCAGCCTGCGGATCGTGTCTTTGCTCACGCCCACATAGGCCGCGAGGCCCTTGACGGAGTACTGCCACCCGTCCGGCAGGCCGACCATGATGGCCAGCAGCCCGCGCGCGTCCAGCGGCAGGCGCTTGTCCTCGATGGCGCTCTTATAGAGCACTGTGAAGCGCTGCTTCCGGCCGGACTTGATTCGGCTCTCGCTCATGTCATCGCATGGCCGCGTGTCTTTTTCTTCTGCCATGTGCATCTCCTCCAATGACTTCTACGAAGTCCACAAACTTTGTCACCAACGTACCCACGCCGACGAATGTAAAAAAAATCGCCCATCCGCTCATCGTGCATACGCCCCCTTTGCCAAAACGGGGCTTGCATTTCCGCGTGAGTATGCTATACTGTTCTTGCAATCGTTTTCAGGTTTGACCGCCTGAGACACCGAACGCTTCGACGTGCCACCGTCGGGGCGTTCTTTTTTTGCGCCGTCAGCGTAGATCACTTGATAGGCCGCGGCGATGGTCTCGCGCAGCTCCTGCACGATGACGTCGAATTCAGACCGCTCGCTCTCGTCGATCACGCCGTCCTCGGCGATGCGCAGCAGTCCGTTGATGCAGTCCGCCGCGTCTCTCAGCCGGTTGGTCAGTGTGATCGTCGCCTGCGGCAGTGGCTTTGTCTCCACCTCCGGCAGCACGCCCAGCTGATCCGTCGCGCGGCTGTGCTCCAGCGCGAGCCACGGCAGATCATAGACATCCACCATCTTCGCGACCACGCCGTCCGGTGGCACGCGCCGCCCGCTCTCATATTGTTTCATACTCTCTGGCGAAACGCCGATCCGTTCGGCGGCCTCTTCCTGCGTCAGGCGTGTCGCCTTTCGCGCCCTCTGGTATAAATTCGGGTATTCGGGATACATGGATTTTTTCTCCTTTCCGTGCTATGGTTTTACCAGGTCGACATCCATCGTGCCAGCGGCACGATCGGGATGATGTAGTTCTTCCCGACCTTTTTGGCGGGGAAGGCCTTGTCGTTAATCAGTGCGTCTCGGCTGAGACCCAGCAGCGCGCAGCTCTGCGCCAGCGTCAGCACCTCCTGCCCTTCGTAGCGCTCGCGAAGCGCTTGCAGCTGGTCGCGAAAATCCTCTCGCTCTCGCGGCATGTTTACTCGCTCCTTTCGTCTCGATAAAGATCGTTGATCGTGCACCCGAGCAGCTGCGCGATCTGCGGCAGCGTCTCGGACGACGGCGCGTTCACGCCGCGCTCCCAGGCGCTCACAGTCTGCACCGTTACGCACAGATGCTTGGCAAGATAGCTCTGGGAGACGCCCTTGCGCTCGCGCATCGCCTTGACATTCAGCTTCAGCAAAATATCGGCTCCTTTCTTCCTCTTGATTTTTTCGCCGTGTCGTGATACTCTCTAAATTGTAAATTGATACCCAGTCAAAAAGAAAAAGAACGGGGGAGCGAGGACGAGTCGAACGCCCTTCAGGCAGTGGAGGAGACCATCCAAGCGATAGCCCAGGGAGAGAAACAGCAAGAGTACCCAATCATTTGCCGCGCACCGGCCGCTCCGTATGTTCAGTTTTCTTTCGATTCGACAACGTACAATTTTCCGGTGCGAAGTTGGTAAATGCCGCCCGTCCTCAAATCATGGCTCGTGACGAAAATCTCGCTGCGCTTTGCGCGCCAGCAGATCTCAGCCGTGTTGTCAAGCTCGATTCTGCGAATACGGTAAAACATCGTTTCGCCGCCTTTCTTTTGTTCGTTCCCTAAACTGTAAATTTATGATAAATCGCTTTTTTGCTATTGTCAATCCTTTAATCGCTTTTTTTCTAATTTTGTGCAACAGCCCAATTACTAATAAGTAGGTGACCCCAATGAACACAGATATTTTTGTGCAGAACGTCAAAAAATACTGCGCTATCAATGGGGTCAAGCCGACCGTCGCGTGTGCAGAGAGCGGCGCCGGAAAAGATTTGCTGAGCAAGCTGGCGAATCACGGAGCGATCCCGTCTGTCGCCAAGGTGCAGCTCCTCGCGCAGTACCTCGGCTGCACCGTCTCCGACCTGCTGGGCGAAAAAGCAACGAGCAGCCCGCCGTCCGAAGACGACGAGCTGCTGCGTAAAATTACTGCCCTTTCTCCGGAGTACCGGGAAAAGGCGGAAGAATATCTGGACTTTTTGACAGGGCTTCAAGATAAGCAATAAAGAGGGCTTGATGATCTGGCGTCAGGTGATAAAACTTTTTCATCAGGCGTTGTAGATCAGGATCGCTGGTATGTAGCTGTTCGTGCATGATTTTGTCCTCCGTTCACGTTTTCTGTCAGTATATGTCGGTCGGGCTATATTGTTGCACGTTTTTGGTAAGCAACATCCGCTTTTTTACAAAAGGGCGCCCTCCCCGCCTCTGCAACACCGAGGAGGGCGGCAGCTTGTAAAGACAGTTTGCCTTGCTGCATATCCATTGTATCAATCTGTGCTGTCGTATCGTGTCAAAAGCGCGGGAGTTTTTTTAATTTACGCAGAATAATTTAAAACGGTGTCCGAATAGGACACCAGAGGGAGAGACGAAAACATGGCTTTTCGATTTCGTAAGAGCATTAAGTTAGGCCCGTTGAGAATTAACTTTTCCAAGTCCGGCGTAGGCTACAGCGTCGGCAATAAATTTTACCGCGTCACCAAAAAGGCCAACGGCGGCATGCGCACGACTGCGACGCTGCCCGGTACCGGCATCAGCAATGTCAAAGACTATAGCAAAGATCAGGTAGAGGAGGCGGCTCAAATGGCCCGCACAAGAAGGAAGAAAAAAACTCCCGCGATTGTCAGCGGCGCGGCCGCGCTGTTGCTGCTCATCGGCGTCGTCACGGGTGGCGGCGATGACGCGTCTAAGGATAAGGATGACACGCCCTCTACCCGTCAGGAGCAGACGGTCAAGCCATCGACTTCCACCAAGACCACAACGACCACCAAGACGGACACACCCGCACCATCCACGTCGACCGAGACCAAGCCTGAAACGACCACGCCGTCCACGCCGACCGAAACCCCTGCCCCTGCGCCCCAGCCGTCTACCAAGACGGACGCAAACGCGCAGGACTCCCAGCCCGCCACGCAAAACGAGCGCAAGGTTTATCGCACCAAAACCGGCAAGCGTTATCACTACGACGCGCATTGCAACGGCGGCGACTATTACGAGGTCACGCTCTCCGATGCTCAAAATGCCGGTCTGACACCGTGCAAAAAGTGCGCGGGCGGCTGATATGGCCAAATATCCGAAATACTATGTCCGGCCGGACGGCCTGCATGAGACGATTATCCGCATCAACGGCAAGCGTAAGGCGTTCCGCGGCAAGACTGACCGCGAGGTATGGGAGAAAGTCAAGGCGTTCGACCGCGCCGCCGCCGAGGCCGAGGCCAAGCAGGAGGCCATACAGTCGACCACCTTCGCCTCCCTCGCAGATAAATGGTGGGACGAGATTGAGCCGACGCTCGAGCACAACTCAACCAAAAACTACCGCCCCGCCCTCAAGCGGGCAAAGGACGAGTTCGGCAACTGCCAGGTCTCGGAGATCACCGCCCAGATGATCGACGCTTACATCCACGACTTTTCGGCCACTCGTGCCCGCAAAACGGCTGCGACGCAGTTGCAGATCATCAGGCAGATTTTGCGCTTTGCCGTTGTGCAAGGCGCATTGCCATATAATCCGGCCGAGGCGCTGCGCCTGCCCAAGGGCCTGAAAGTGACCTACCGCATGCCGCCGGACGAAGACCAGGTCAAGCTTATCAAAGCCCACGCCAAAGATACCCCCTTCGGCCTGTTTGCCGCACTGGTCTACTATACCGGCTGCCGCCGCGGAGAGGCGCTGGCCCTCACCGGCGCGGATATCGACCGCAAGGCAAAGCGGATCAGCATCTCGAAATCCGTGTACTACGTCGGAAACCATGCGCAGATCAAGCAGCCAAAGACCGAAAAGGGCACGCGTGAAGTGCCGCTCCTTGATGCTCTCGACAAGCTGCTGCCGAAGCGCCTGCCCAAAGGCTACCTCTTCGCCGAGCCCAATGGCGAGCCCCTGACGGACGACCATTTTTTCGATGCGTACAAAAAGTATCAACAGGCATCCGGCGTCACGGTTACCCCGCATCAGATCCGCCACGGCTACGCGACTGCCCTCTATGAGTGCGGCGTCGACTTTAAGACGATGCAGGCCCTTCTCGGCCACGCCCAGCTCTCCACAACGATGGATATCTATACCCACGTCCGGCAAAACTCCATCAAAGCCGCCGAGGAGAAAATGCAGGAGAATTTTTAATACTCCCCCGTATAAACACACCAATGAACACAGAATCCATTTTCCCCTGCAATTCCACGAATTAAATAGAGTTCGAATCTCTCCTGCTGCGCCAAA
>ENA-OWPP01000752-OWPP01000752.1-human-gut-metagenome-genome-assembly--contig:-NODE-752-length-34438-cov-16.561673_pt1 | contig 34438 bp, 29 predicted proteins | sample MGYA00248265_ERZ651848 | MGnify/ENA primary metagenome ERZ651848 (study PRJEB26924, sample SAMEA4378233) | human gut metagenome | biome: human gut; feature: human-associated habitat; material: faeces...
AGAAAGGCTGGGAGCGCGTAACCAGCCCCGAAACCGGGGCTGAAAATTTCTCCGAAATGACGGATGCGGAAGCCCAGCAACTGGGATTTCCCTTCTGATAGACAGCGGTTACACGGTCAGTTACAGGTTTGGTTACGCTGCAGTTACAGCGCAAAAACCGCATGACTGCTGCGTTTTCCGCTTTCTGTAACCATGTAACCTTAAAAAGATAAGAAAAAGTATAAAGTCCACCGAATGTCCTGCGTACAGAAAAAGAAAGTTTTCCTGCCCGGTTACAGACGTTCGGTTACAAGAAATTGGAGGTCTGCCTATGAAGGATGTCCCGATTTGGGAAAAGAGCAATTTAACGCTGGAGGAAGCTGCAGCATACTCCGGCATTGGCATCAATAAACTGCGCGAGATTACCAACGAGGATAAGTGCAAATTTGTCCTTTGGGTGGGCAACAAGCGTTTGATCAAGCGCCGTCTGTTTGATTGCTTTATCGAGCAGGCGTATTCTATTTGAGAATGATGCAACGTCTTTTCTATTCGATATCGGTGGAAATCGCATGGTCGGTATGGTATACTAAAATTAACCCCTATATGCGCTTTTCACAGAAAGGAGTTTCTAAATGTCTGAAAAGCGCAAAGATAGCAAGGGCCGTGTTTTGAAGGATGGCGAAAGCCAGAGAGCAAACGGCACCTACGACTATCGTTATACCGATATCCACAAGAAACGGCGTTGTATTTACGCTAAATCCCTGACAGAGCTGCGGAAAAAAGAGGAAGAACTGTGGCGCGATCTGGCAGACGGCATCGACTACGCCGCCGGAGAGATGACGGTGGCTGATCTGGTTGACCGCTATATGAACCTGAAACGTGGGTTGAAACCTAATTCACTTCGGTCGTACAACACAGCGGTCAAGCGGATTCATGCTGACCCTTTCGGGCAAAAAGCCATCAAAACGGTAAAATTGTCCGATGCGAAAGGCTGGTTCGTGTTTCTGCATGACAGCGGTTTCAAGCAAAACACCATAGGAATCCTGCAAAGCGTTGTCAGACCGGCGTTTGAGATGGCGGTAGAGGATGACATCATCCGCAAGAATCCATTTAAGTTCAAGCTGTCGGACGTTGTGCCGAAGGACGCTTATGTGCGCAATGCCCTGACCAGAGAACAGCAGGAGAAATATCTGCAATTCGTTCAAGACTATGGCGGCAACTATTATGATGATATCGTCATTCTTATGGGAACCGGCTTGCGTGTGAGTGAGTTGTATGGCCTGACACGAGCAGATATCGACTTTGAACGGCACTGTATCCATGTCCGGCGGCAGCTTTGCCGGACGGCTGAAAAGTCTTACTTTGTCACACCGCCGAAAACAAAAAGCGGTATCCGCAATGTTCCCATGACAGATACCGTTTGTGCAGCGTTGCGGCGTGTAGTAAAAGCCAGAGCGTCCACGAAAGTGGAAGCGCTGGTGGATGGTTGCAGCGGATTCCTCTTTCTGGACAAGTCCGGAATGCCGAAGGTGGCAATGCACTTGGAAAACTATATGCGTGGCGTGCAGGGAAAGTTTGAGAAGGCGTACAGCAAACCTGTTCCGCGCATTACACCTCATGTGCTGCGACACACCTTCTGCACCAATGTTCAGCAGGCCGGGCTGGATGTAAAAAGCCTGCAATACCTGATGGGACACTCCAATGCCAGTGTGACGTTGGATGTCTACACGCACAGCAGCTTTGAATCGGTTGAAAGAGCCTTTGAACAGATCGCCGGCAACCTGTGATTTTCGACGCATGAAGCGGAATTGCTTACGCCGAAACTTACGCCAAAACTTACGCCAATCACCCGGTAAGTGGCGTAGATTTGTGTAGAAAAGCGTGGATCGTGCAAAAACGGAGAATCTGGAAAAATCGGCTTGTGGCCTTGATAATTCTACAAAAGTCTACGTTTCCCGATATTCGTGATTCGGCTCCAAAAGTGTGGTTTGGAAGGGCGGCATGTACTAAGCCAAAACCGCCGCTCCCAAGAATCCCAATTTATAAAAAGAACGCAGGCAGAACTTTTCGCAAAGGCGAAGGCTCTGCCTGCTTTTTTGCATCCCTGCCGCACTTTTCTCTTCGCCGCAAATGTGCTACAATAGCCTTAGCATAAGGAAAAGGGGAACGCGCATGGCCAGAAACAGGCAGAACCTGAACATCATCTACATCTCGGACCGAATGCGGGAGACGCTGCGGCCCATAGCGTCCTGTGCGCTCACGGCGGTGGTGGCCCCCATGGGCTACGGTAAAACGACGGCGGTGCGCTGGTTCTTGGCAGAGCAGGCCAAGGCGGGGGCCGTGGTGCTGCAAGCCAGCATCTACTCGGATAACCGCTCCATCTTCTGGAAAAGCGTGCAGAAGGCCTTTGCCGCCGCCGGGCTGACGGTGCTGGAGGGCTACGACTGCCCCGCTGACGCCAGCGGCGCGGCTTTGCTGCTGGAGGACCTGTGTGCCGCGCTGGGCGGCAAAACGCCCTACTATCTTTTTCTGGACGATTTCCACCTGCTGGGGGACGAGCGGGTGGCGCAGTTTTTGTGTCGGCTGGCCTACCGCCTGCCCGAGAACGTCCACCTTATCGTGGCCAGCCGCAACCGCTTTCTGCCCGGGGAGCAGGTGGTGCGGCTGGGGCGGCGGCTCCACCGCATCGAGGCCGACGGCCTTCGCCTGAACCGGGAGGAGCTGCTGGCCTACACCCACCGCTGCGGCGTGGAGATCACCGCCGCCCAGGCCGAGAGCCTGCTGCGCTCCTGCGAGGGGTGGTTCTCCGCCGTCTACCTGAACCTCCATGCCCTGGCCGAGCGGGGGAGCCTGCTGCAGCCGGGGCCGGACATCTACGCCATGTTCACCGCCGCCATGCTGGAGTCCCTGCCCGAGAAGACCCGGGGCTTCCTCGCTGTGATGGGGCTGGCCGATGAGTTCACGGTGGAGATGGCCCGGGCTGTCACCGCCCTGCCCGACGCGGAGGAGGTGCTGCGGGCCCTCACCCAGCAAAACGCCTTTGTCACCCGCCTGCCGGACGGGGTGAGCTTCCGCTTCCACCACATGATGAAAGAGTGCGCCGAGCGGCTCTTTGCCCAGCTGCCCGCCGCTCGGCAAACGGAGGTCTGGCAGCGGTATGGCCGCTGGTATGCCCAAAAAGCCCAGTACCTCCACGCTTTGCAGGCCTTTGAGCACTGCGGCGACCGCGACGCAGCCCTTGCCGTCATCGAGGCGGACGCGGGGGATCTGCTTGCCTCCCTCAGCCCCGCCGAGCTGCTGCAGCGGCTGGACCGCTGCCCGGTGGAAGCGCTGCAGCGCCACCCGCTGGCCATTCTGGTGCTGATGCGCCGGATGTTCACCTGGCAGCAGATCCCCAAAATGATGGAGCTGAAAGCCCTGCTGGAAGCCGCCGTGGCCCAACACCCCGAGTGGTCCGCCGCCGAGCGGGGCAACCTGCTGGGGGAGTGCGACCTCATCCAGAGCTTCTTGTTCTACAACGACATCACCCAGATGAGCCGCCTCCACCGCAGCGCCAGCCGCCAGATGAGCCGCCCCGCCGTCACCCTGCGCAACAGCGGCAGCTGGACCTTCGGCTCCCCCTCGGTGCTGATGATGTACTACCGCGCCCCCGGGGAGCTGGGCAAAGAACTGGCCGAAATGTACGAGTGTATGCCCCATTACTATAAAATTACCAACGGCCACGGCCAGGGGGCCGAGCTTTTGATGGACGCGGAGGCCGCCTACCTGCAGGGGGCGTGGGAGAAAGCCGCCGTGCTGCTGGAGCGGGCCCGGGCCGACGCCGCCGGGCAGGAGAACATGACCCTCTGCTGCGACTTTTTGGTCCTGCGGCTGGCCCTGTGCGGCAAGGGAAAAGAGGGGTACGATTTTGCCGCCAAGCGCGCCGCCCTGTTGCAAAAGCACGACGGGGTGCAGGTGCATCTGCTGGAGAGCATCGCCGCCTATTTCTACGCTTTGCAGGGCAGGCCGGAGCAGGCCCCGGAGCTGTTCCGGGAGCACAAGCTGGCCGAGGTGAGCTTCTTTGGGCCCTGCCGCCCCATGATGTCCCTCATCGAGCAGCAGATCTGGCTGGCGCAGGGGGAGTACGTGAAGGTGATCGCCCACAGCGAGGGCCTGCTGCGCCGATGCGAGGCCATGCACTACGGTCTGGTGGGCCTGCAGGCCCGCATCCAGCTGGCGGCGGCGCAGCTGCGCTTTGGCCAGCGGGCCGAGGCCCGGGCCGCGCTGGCAGCGGCTTTGCTGGACGCTGTGCAGGACGATTTCTGGGTGCTCTTTGTGGAGCAGTATCCCGCTCTGGCCCCCCTGCTGGAAGGGGAGGACTGGGCCGTGTGCGAGCCGCGCCTGGGGCCTTTCGTGGCCCGCATCCTGCCCGCAGGCCGGGCCTTTGCCGCCCGGCTGGGCCTGCGGGCCCCCGCGCCGGAGCTGCCCCTGACCGACCGCGACCGGGAGTTGGCCCGTCTGGTGGCCGGGCGGTGCACCAACAAGGAGATCGCCGCCGCCCTCTACCTCTCCGAGGGCACGGTGAAGCAGTACATCAACCAGCTGTACGCAAAGCTGGATATGGGCGGCGACCCCCGCACCCGCCGCGCCCGGCTGGCGGAGTGGTACCAGAAAAACGCCCCCCGGAATTAACCAAAAACTAACCCCGGGTTAATAGCAAAAATCAAAGCTCCACGGTATCCTAAAAGTGAACCGTGGAGCTTTTTTCCTGCAACAAAATTGGTAAAAAAAAGGAGGCTTTTGCAATGAAACGAAGATGGAAGAAATTCCTCGCCGGGGTGCTTTCCGCAGCCCTCGCGCTGAACCTCGCGGCCCCGCTGGCACTGGCGGGCAGCTCGACGATGGGAGCAGCTTGCGGGGTGACAAATGTACTTCTGTATCCGGAGTGGAACGGACCGGTCGATAGTAAGAAATGCATTCAGGGTACGGTATCCTATAACCGGGGTCTTTTGACCTTTGACGGAGATGTGACGCTGGATACAACTTCGGACCCGTATAATTCTTCGCTGGTCGAAGCCCTCAGTGAAAAAAATCTGAGGCTGGTGGCAAACGGCAAGGTGACGGGCAGTACAAATAGCGACGGCTTTGATGGAGCAAAGGAGATAGTAAGGGGAAAATACGATCTCACCAATACCTATTGGAACAATACGTCGAAAGGAATTTCGGGTGGAGACACGGGAACAACGATTGCTTCCGATACCGAGATCACGCTGAAGGGTTTCCAGACGGGCATCGGCGGAGGAAAGGTCCAGATCGATGGCAGGGTGAAGATCAGTAGTGCAGCATACGGCATCGCCAATTTCACTACCATGAACCATGGCAGCGAGCTGGTGATCTATGCGCAGCAGTACATCGGGGAACAGGGTCATCTGACCTACAACGGCGGCCACCTGCTCCTGAATGTGACGACTATCGGTATGGACTTCGGCCTGAGTAGGCTGGGCATCGGAGAGAACGTAAGCAGGTTCTGGTATCGCACCGACGATGACGCGGGTTATACGGAAATCGACACCAACGTGCAGGAAAAACTTGACAGCTTTTTTGAAGTCAAAGAGACAAACCACGCCTATCTGGAGCTGACGGATGTGGACCCGGACCGGCAGGAAAGCGAAACCTACGCCCTTTTGGTAGCAGGCACGCAGGTCACAAAGAGCAACCAGAACGACGTGCTGGAGGATGGCGGGTCTGTGAAGTTTGACCCGACGACCAACACGCTGACCCTGAACGATGCCGATCTCACGCTGGATGGGGCCGCAGGCGTTTCCAGCTGCATCGATTCCCAATTGGCGGAAGAGCTGACCATTACCGGCACAGCCACCCTTTCCAACGCCGATGGAATCCTTACGGAAGGCCCGCTGACGCTGGATAACGCAACCCTCACCCTTACGGGCAATATCAATGAGGATGTTGGTGATGACGCGATCCGGGCAGGCCGCTCTGACGAGAACATCACCATCCAAAACAGCACCGTGACCATTGCAGGCACGAACTCGGAAGGCAACTTCTTCCAGTTTGGCATTCGGTGCGGCAAGCTCACCGTGGCGAACAGCACGCTGGATGTGAAAGCCGGCGGCTCGGCCATCGTGGCAGCAGACGAGATGGAAGTTTCCGGCGCAGGCACCGTCATCACGGCGGAAACGGATGCATCGGAGGAACAGGATTATTATGCCCTCGAACTGGGACGCCTGATCATGTCTCACGGCCTTGATCTGGTGGAAGGCAAAATGAACGAGAGTAAGAAGGCGAAGATCGCCCGGCCGGAGCAGGCCCCCACGGACTTTAAGGTCTACTGGGTCGTCCATCCGGGGGACGAACCGGTGAATGGAGGAATGCAGTTCCCCGGTGCGATCACCGGCAGCGAGGAGGAAGCCCGCCTCTTTGAGGGCTGGTTCCTCGAAGACGGCACCCGTTTGGAGGATAGCCCCTACTACATGGGCCCGGGCGCGAACCATGTGGGCAACCTCGACCGGGACGTGACCTTCTATGGCCATTGGCGCACCGCCGAGAGCGGCGAGGGCAGCCCAGACGGCGGAGACGGCTTCGGCACCCTTCTGGCGGTCGGCGCAGTCGTGGGCGTGGCGGGCGTCGTGGCCTATCAGGTGGGCACGGAGCTCATCCTTGACCAGCTCCTGCCTGCAGGGGTGGCCGTGCCCCATACCCGCGCCGAGCTGGCAATGCTCCTCTGGAACACCGCAGGCCGCCCGGCCCCGGCCACTCTGCCCGCCTTTGCGGACGTAGCCGACCCGGAGCTGGCCCAAGCCGCCCAGTGGGCCATCGAGCAGGGCTACCTGAAAGCCCGCGCCGATGGCAGCTTTAAGCCGGACAAGGGCGTCGCCAAATGGCGCGTCATCCGCGGCTACCGGGCAGTGACCGAACCATGACCGTGCAGGTAAAATAGCCCCACAGCACAAGGCCCCGCAGACTTTGAAAAAGGTCTGCGGGGCCGCTGTTTGTTTATGCGTGGCGTGCAGGGAAAGTTTGAGAAGGCGTACGGCAAACCTGTTCCGCGCATTACATCTCATGTGCTGCGACACACCTTCTGCACCAATGTTCAGCAGGCCGGGCTGGATGTAAAAAGCCTGCAATACCTGATGGGACACTCCAATGCCAGTGTGACGTTGGATGTCTACACGCACAGCAGCTTTGAATCGGTTGAAAGAGCCTTTGAACAGATCGCCGGCAACCTGTGATTTTCGACGTATGAAGCGGAATTGCTTACTCAATAAGTACCTTATGGAGACGGGATCTCTTCGGAGACCCCGTCTCTTTTTGTATAGAAACCACAGATGCAGCCCACTCTATCAAAAAGGGGTGAGCAGATGTCCGGCAAACGGGTATTGGCGTTGTATGCAGCTGTTCTGCTGGGGTTTGCGGTAGTTTTGTGCCGCCTGTATTTTCTGGCAGAGAACCATACCTATGCTGCCCGGGCCGAAGCGCAGAGCACGGTCCGGCTCTCGCTGCCTGCCCGGCGGGGCAGCTTCTACGACCACAGCGGCCTGCTTCTCACCGGGCTGGAAACGCGGTATCTTGCCCTCTGTTTCCCGGGCGAAAACAACTACACACGCCTGTATGCATTTACGGACAGTGCCGGGCAGGCACTTTTGTACCGGAACCGCAACCGCTCCGCACCGTTTCTGCTGGAAGTGGACCGCGACCTTTCCGGGCGCGGCATACGCTGTTTTGCAACGGCACGGCGCTGCGCAGAAGTTCCGCTGTGCCAGCATCTGATCGGCTATCTGGATGCAGAAGGCCGCGGCACTGCCGGGCTGGAAAAGGCGCTGGACAGCCAGCTGGCCGGGACAAAGGAGCATGACACGCTGGTGTGCGCGGTCACAGCACAAGGACGGCTGCGGGCCGGGGAAACACCGCAGCTCACCCGGCAGGACAGCAGTGCGGTGGGCGTGCAGCTGACGATCTCCCGCCCGGTGCAGCGTGCCGCCGAAGCGGTGGCCGCAGACACCATGACCAGCGGCTGCATTCTGGTTCTGGACACGGCCACTGCTGCGGTTCGCGCCAGCGTCAGCGTGCCGGGCTATGATCCGGATGACCTTGCCGCAAGTCTGGATGCACCGGACAGTCCGTTCCTGAACCGCGCACTGGAAAGCTATGCTGTGGGTTCAGTGTTCAAGCCGGTGCTGGCTGCGGCAGCGCTGGAGCAGGGCATCCTGCCGGAGTACGAATGCACCGGTGCGGTGGTGGTGGATGGACAGATCTTCCGCTGCGCAGGCGGTGTTCCGCACGGAACGGTGGACATGACTGCGGCTCTGGAAAAAAGCTGCAACGGCTATTTTATCCGGCTGGGGCAGCAGCTGGGGGCAGAGACGCTTTTGCAGATGTCTCGGCAGCTTGGCTTCGGGCAGGAGGTGCCGGTGGCAGGTGCGCTGCACGCCGATGCCGGAAAGCTGCCGTCTGCCGGGGAGCTTGCCCAGAGCGGCCAGCTGGCAAATTTCAGCTTTGGGCAGGGCGGTCTGCTGGCATCACCGGTACAGATCGCCGCCATGATGAACACCATTGCTTCCGGCGGGGTGTACCGTACGCCTTTCTTCGTGTGTGGCTCGGTGGATGAAACTGACGGTACGCCGCTGGAAACGCTTGCACATCCGCAGTCAAGGCGGGTGATGAGTGCGGAAAATGTAGCGCTCCTGCGTAAAATGCTGCAGCAGGTGGTGGAAGAGGGCACCGCACAGGATGCTGCCTGGCTGGAAGAAGGGGCTGGCGGTAAGACCGGTACCGCGCAGACCGGGCAGTTCACACCGGATGGCACGGAACGCAAAAACTTGTGGTTTGCAGGGTTTTACCCGGCGCAGCAGCCGCGCTACACCATTGTGGTGCTGCAGGACGGGCAGGTGAGCACGGAACATTCCAGCGCCGCCATCTTTGCCCGGCTGTGCGCAATGCTGGACCTTCTGGCATAAAAATGCACGGTTTCTGCTTGCTTTTTTGCGCTTGTTATGCTACTATATATTTGTATTTCTGCGTAGTTTTTGTTGAATTAAAATAAAGGAGCGTTTCAATCCATGTCTGTTATCGAAATTGTTGGCGGTGTGATCCTGCTGATCGCTTCGCTCGTCATCGTTTTCCTCACTCTCATGCAGCACACCCACGGTCAGGGCCTTTCCGGTGCTATCAACGGCAGTATGGGCGGCGCAAACAATGCCCGTTTGACCCCGGCTGATCAGATGCTGGCCAAGACCACCCGCATTGCAGGCATTGTTTTCTTTGTGGTTGCCATTCTGGCATGTCTGTTTGCAGGCCGTCTGGCAGGTTGACAAGGTTCGTGCAGCCCCGTGTAAAGGACGGGGCTGTTTTTCTGTGTTATGATAGGATGTCGGCGGCAGTCTGACCGCTGGGCAGGGTGGGGCAGCTGGCCCACGATTGGCAGCGCTGCGGCACGTTGGAGGCTGCGGCCATGGAAGAGCAAGGAGAAAAAATATTATGGCAATGCGCGATAAAATTGAGCACGCGATCCAGAATCAGCCGTGCACCGTCAAAGACCTCAAATCCAAATTCGGCGGGGACCGCGGCTCGGACCGCAAGGTGATGGAGGCTGTGGATCAGCTGGTGCACGAGGCGGTCATCTGCCAGCGTCAGGGCGTGTTCTTTACGGTGCGCTCCGGCCGTGCAGACAAGGCTCTGCTGTGCAAGGTGGTAAAACTGGGCAAGAATTTTGCCTTTGTCATGCTGGAGGACGGCACCAGCGATATCTTTATCCCGGGCCGTTTTACCCGCGGTGCCATGCCCGGCGACATGGTGCTTGTGGAAAAGTTTGAGCACCCCCGTGTGGAGGGCAGTGATGAAGGCGAGATCCTGGCCATTCTGGAAGAAAAGAACGATCTGGTGGGCACTGCCCGCCGCATTGAGGGCCGCCTGAAGTTCGTGCCGGACGACTGCCCGGCCATCTCCATGCAGTTGATGCGTGACTGCGAGGGCGGCGCAAAGGACGGCGACAAGGTGGCCGTGGAGATCCTGCAGCGCGGCAATCGGCAGGAAGATCACCGCGTGGGCGTTGCCATGCGGTTTGGCAGCTCGGACGAAGCAAAGCGCTGCGCAAAGGCCCTGCTCTATGCGCAGGATATCCGCAGCCGCTTCCCGGATAAGGTTCGTGAGGAAGCCAAGAAGCTGGAGAACGCTGAGGTCTCTGAAAAGGACACCGAGGGCCGCATGGATCTGCGCGCCCTGCCCATCTTCACCATTGACAGTGCTGAGACCAAGGACATCGATGATGCCATCAGCCTGACCAAGACCCCGGAGGGCGGTTTTGAGCTGGGTGTCCACATTGCAGATGTTTCCAACTATGTCAAGCCCGGCAGCGAGCTGGACAACGAAGCGTTTAACCGCGCAACCAGCGTCTACTATGCCGATCAGGTGGTGCCCATGCTGCCCAAGCAGCTTTCCAACGGCATCTGCAGCCTGAATGAGGGCGTGCTGCGTCTGGCCTTCTCCTGCCTGATGCATCTGGATAAGGATGGCAACCTGATCGATTACCGCTTTGTCAAGTCGGTCATCCGCAGCCGCGTCAAGGGTGTTTACTCCGAGATCAACGCCTTGCTGGCCGGCAGTGCTGACGACGAGCTGAAGGGCAAGTACCATGAAGTGCTCAGCCAGCTGCCCGCCATGAAGGAGCTGTACGGCCACCGTGCCCGCCTGCGCAAGGAGCGCGGCTGCATGGATATCGAGAGCGGCGAGGTGAAGCTGATCCTCGACGAGGACGGCCACTGCATCGACGTGAAAAAGCGCACCTCCGGCGAGAGCGAAGCTATGATCGAAGAGTTTATGCTGCTGGCCAACCAGTGCGCTGCCCACTTTGCCCGCGTGAAGCAGATCCCCTTCGTGTACCGTGTGCACGAGGAACCCAATGCTGAAAAGCTGGAGCGTCTGCACACTCTGCTGCAGGCCTGCGGCATCAACGATCACTTTGCCAAGGATGTGCCCACCCCCAAGGAGCTGAGCGCCATTCTGGAAGGTGTGCGCGGCGGCCCGTATGAGCAGATCATCAATACCGGTATGCTGCGCTGCATGTCCAAGGCTGTGTATGAGGAAAAACCCAAGGGCCACTACGGTCTGGTGCTGAAGGACTACGCTCACTTCACCAGCCCCATCCGCCGCTATCCGGATCTGGCCATCCATCGCATCATGACCGCCCAACTCAAGGGCATGGATAAGGATACCATGGTGCTGCGCTACAGCGACTTTGCCGAGAAGGCAAGCAAGCAGTCCAGTGAGCGCGAGATCATTGCAATGCAGATCGAGCGCAAGGCCGAGGACTGCTACAAGGCCGAGTATGCCCGCCGCCATCTGGGCGAGTGCTACGAGGGCCGCATTTCCGGCGTGACCCAGCGCGGCCTGTTCATCGAGTTGGACAACGGCGTGGAGGGCTTTGTGCCGGCTTCCAGCCTGACCCCCTCCGGTACCATGCTCACCGAGGGCATCCGCCTGTCCGACCCCGTCTCCGGCAAGAACTGGAGCCTGGGCGACACCATGATGATCACCATTGTGCGTGCGGATGTGAACCTGGGCAAGATCGACTTTGAGGTTGCTCCGGCAAGCACAAAGTAAGCAAAAAGATCAGAACACCTGTACTGCGTTTTCCTGCATGGGAAGAGACTGTACAGGTGTTTTTTGTCTGCGGACAAGAAGCGATGGAAAAGGGGAGAACGACATGCTGAAAAACGAAACACTGCGCAGAGATGCAGATGCCATCATCCGTGCCAGCCTGAACGCTGTTCTGCCGGACGAAGCGGTGCGCCGCGCGCTGAAAAATTTCCGGCCGCAGGGCGGCAGGGTGCTGCTGGTGGCTGCCGGTAAGGCAGCATGGCAGATGGCCCATGCGGCGGTGAAATTTCTTGGCCGGGTGGATGGCGGCGTGGTCGTGACCAAATACGGCCACGTGAAGGGCACGATCCCCGGCGTGGACTGCTGCGAAGCCGGGCACCCCGTGCCGGATGAGAATGGCTTTGCCGCCACCCGGAAAGCGCTGGAACTGGTGCAGGGCTTAACGGCAGAGGATACGGTGCTGTTTCTGCTGTCCGGCGGCGGCAGTGCACTGTTTGAGAAGCCGCTGATCCCCGGCGCAGAGCTGCAGCAGATCACGGGCCAGCTGCTTGCCAGCGGGGCCGATATCGTGGAAATGAACACCATTCGCAAGCGCCTGTCCGGGGTCAAGGGCGGGCGGTTTGCACAGAGCTGTGCGCCTGCGCAGGTGTTCAGCATCGTGCTCAGTGATATTCTGGGGAACCCGCTGGATATGATCGCCAGCGGCCCTGCGGTGCCGGATACCTCCACCTGTGCACAGGCCCTTGCCATTGCGGAAAAATATCACCTGCAGCTTTCGGCACAGGCCAAGGCTCTGCTGGCACAGGAGACTCCAAAGGTGCTGGACCGTGTTGCCACGCAGATCACCGGCAGCGTGCGGGAGCTGTGCAGCGCAGCAGCCAACGCCTGCCGGGAACTGGGCTATGAGCCGGTGATCTTGACCGACAGGCTTTGCTGTGAAGCGCGGGAGGCTGGCAGCTTCCTTGGCTCCATAGCCCGCACCCACGCGGGGCAGGGCAAAAAGCTGGCCTTTCTTGCAGGCGGTGAGACGGTCGTCCACCTGACCGGAACAGGTCTGGGCGGGCGCAATCAGGAGCTGGCCCTTGCTGCAGCACCGGTGATCGCCGGGCTGGATGCAGCGGTCTTTTCGGTGGGCAGCGATGGCACCGACGGCCCAACCGATGCTGCGGGCGGCTATGTGGACGGCAGCACGGCCGCGGCACTGGCGCAGAACCAGCTGAAGGTGTACGATGTGCTGCAGAACAACGATGCCTACCATGCCCTCAAGGCGGTGGATGGGCTCATCATCACCGGCGCGACCGGCACGAATGTCAACGATGTGGCCGTGGTGCTGATCGGAAATCAAGGATAGAACAAAGCCGCCGGGAGTTCTCTGCAAAAAGCGGAAGCGGAACGGATGGAGCTACAGCGCCGCAAGAAACTTACGGAACAGATGTTCCACGGGATGGCCCACATCGTGGACCGGTTTGTGGTGTGTGATCTGGAAAATGACCACTATGAATAATGCCTTGCAGGATCAGGGATTATATGGGTAAAAAATAAGGTGCTGTCCGCACAGACAGCACCTTATTTTTATGGTTTACATGTGCAGCAGGCTGCGCTGCTCGCTGGCGCGGAACTTGAGTGCCGCAGCGATGAATGCCTTGAACAGCGGGTGAGCACGGTTCGGACGGCTCTTGAACTCCGGGTGGAACTGTGCGCCCAAATGGAAGTCACGGCCGGGCAGCTCTACAGTCTCTACCAGACGACCGTCGGGGCTGGTGCCGGAAATAACAAGACCGGCGTCCTGCATCTCCTGACGGAACTCGTTGTTGAACTCGTAGCGGTGGCGGTGGCGCTCCCAGATCTCGGCCTCGCCGTAGCACTCGGCCATCTTGGTGCCGGGCATCACCTTGCAGGGGTATTTACCCAGACGCATGGTGCCGCCCTTGGGAATGTTGCCCTGCTGGTCGGCCATCAGGGCGATCACATTATGTTTGCCATCCGGGGTGAATTCGCTGGAATTTGCATCCTTGTAGCCCAAAACGCCCCGGGCAAACTCCATCACCATGATCTGCATGCCAAGGCAGATGCCAAAGTAGGGAACATGGTTCTCGCGGGCATACTGTGCAGCCTGGATCATGCCCTCAATGCCGCGGTCGCCAAAGCCGCCGGGTACGATGATGCCGTCCACATCTGCAAAGGCTTCCTTGCAGGCGGCCTGGTCGGTCAGGTCCTCGCTCTCCACCCAGCGGATCTCCACCTGACTGTCGTTCTCAAAGCCGGCGTGATACAGGCTCTCCATCACGGAGAGGTAAGCGTCGTGCAGCTTGACGTATTTGCCCACCAGCGCAATGCTGCAGGTCTTGCTGCGGGTAGCAATGCGGCTGACCACCTGCTTCCACTCGGTCAGGTCGGCAGCGGGCACATCCAGCTTGAGCTTCTGCACCACGACCTCGTCCAGACCACCGGTGTGCAGCATCAGCGGGCACTGGTACAGGCTGGGCATGGTCAGGTTCTCGATCACGCACTCCGGCTTCACATTGCAGAAAGTGCTGATCTTGCGGCGGATATCGCCGCCCACACTGCCGTCTGCGCGCAGGATGATGATGTCCGGGTTCACGCCCATGCCCTGCAGCTCTTTCACAGAGTGCTGTGCAGGCTTGGATTTGTACTCGTCCGAGCCGGAAATGTAAGGCACCAGCACCACATGGATGTAGCAGCAGTTGTCGCGGCCCTGCTCCAGACCCACCTGACGGATGGCCTCGAGGAAGGGCTGGCTTTCAATATCACCGGTCGTGCCGCCGATCTCGGTAATGACCACGTCAGCCTCGGTGGAAGAGGCCAGATTGTAGATGTAGCTCTTGATCTCGTTGGTGATGTGGGGAATGATCTGCACGGTCTGGCCCAGATATGCACCCTGACGTTCCTTGTTCAGTACGTTCCAGTACACCTTGCCGGTGGTCAGGTTGGAGTATTTGTTCAGGTTCTCGTCGATGAAGCGCTCGTAGTGGCCCAGATCCAGATCGGTCTCGGTACCGTCATCCGTCACGAACACTTCGCCATGCTGCAGCGGGCTCATGGTGCCGGGATCCACATTCACATAGGGGTCCAGCTTCTGGCTGGCCACCTTCAGGCCGCGGCACTTGAGCAGACGGCCCAGCGATGCGGCTGTGATGCCCTTGCCAAGGCCGGAGACGACACCGCCGGTGACAAAGATGAATTTGGTTTGTTTCTCTGCCATAGAATTTCCTCCTCTATTTTTGCTTTTCTGAATTTTTTCCCTTATAAACCTTTGTGAATTCTTTCAGGTGAACGGTCTTGCTCTCAGCCTCTCCCAAAATGAGCCGGTGAAAGCAAGGATACTTTTCCCAATCTAATATTATACACCCATGTCCTCATAATTTTCAAGGACTTCCTGTGCAATTTCTGTGCGGTCACGCCGGGTATCCATGGCCTGTTTTTCTATGTAGCGGTGTGCCTCGGCTTCGGTCATGTGCTCGTGCTCCACAAGGCAGCATTTTGCCCGGCTGACCAGCCGCACCTGTGCGATCTTTTCCTGTAAGCGGGCGTTCTCCTGCCGGGCACGCAGCAGGCGGTGGTTGCCCGCCGCCGCCATGTGCATGGCCTGCACAAAAAAGGCGGTGCTGAAGGGCTTTGACAGCAGCAATACCCCCTGCTCGCTCAAAGGCCCCAAAAGCTGCTCAGCCTGTGCGGCCTTGACCAGAAACACGACACCGGCATCTGTTTTTTCCACAGCATTGATGCACACCTCATGCCCGAATTCATCGGGCAGGGGAGAGTTGACCACGATCAGCTCAAAATCCGATTCCGTCATGCGCCGCCGGGCTTCGGCCCCGCTGGGAATGATCACCGGGCGGCTGTAGCCCATTTCGGTCAGCCGTGCAGCGATATACTCGTTGGAGCTTGCACCGGCACTTACGATCAGTGCACGTCCCATTTCCTTCGCTCCTTTCTCCTACACACTCTCTTTTGCAGGGGTCAGATGGCGTTGAAGTAATGGGTACGCTCGTACTCAACAGGGTCGGACGCGTGTTTCAGTGCTTCGCAGCGCTTCAGTTCTTCCGTAAAGTAGCGGCTGGCAAGCTGCTCGGGCAGCACTCTGCGCAAAAATTCGCTCTCCTCCGCAGCCTGCACGGCCTCTTCCAGACTGGCGGGCAGAGTCTCAAGGCTGAGGCCCTCAGCCATAGAGGGGTCGAACAGATTCTTGTTCACAGGGGCAGAGAGCACCATGCGGTTCTCGATGCCGTCCAATCCGGCAGCCAGAACCAGACCAATGGCCAGATAGGGGTTGCAGGCAGGGTCCGGGCTGCGCAGCTCCATGCGGCAGTTGTCGCCCTTTACCTGTGGGATGCGCACCAGCTGGCTGCGGTTCTGGCGGCTCCAGCTCACATAGCGGGGCGCTTCATCGCAGCCAAAGCGCTGATAGCTGTTGGGCAGAGGGTTGGTGAACGCGGTCAGCTCCCGGCTGTGGGCCAGCACACCGGCCATAAAGCTGCCTGCAATGCTGTCCGGGGCAATGTCGCCCTCAAACAGGTTGCGGCCATCCATGTAAAGGGACAGGTTGATGTGCAGGCCGCTGCCTGCCTGATCCGGCAGGGGCTTGGGCAGGAAGCTTGCATGGATGCCGCTGCGGGTGGCAATGGCGCGCACGATCTGCTTGAACATCATCACGTTGTCGGCGGTCTTGAGGGGGCCTGCGTGGTGGCAGTCGATCTCGTTCTGGCCGTTGCCGCTTTCGTGATGGCTGTGCTGAGGGCTCATGCCCATCTGCTCCATGGTCAGGCAGATGTCCCGGCGGAGGTTCTCGCCTGCGTCCAGCGGGGCCACGTCAAAGTAGCCGCCAAAGTCGATGGGGATACGGGTGGGGCGGCCCCGGTCATCATTCTCGAACAGGTAGAACTCACACTCTGCGCCCACATTGCAGGTGATGCCCAGCTTTTTGAATTTTCGGTTCACGCTGCGCAGAAAGCCGCGGCAGTTGCCGCCAAAGGGCTGGCCGTCCGGCTTTTCCACATCACAGAAGAACTGCATCACCCGGCCCTCGGTAGGGCGCCAGGGGAGGATAGTCACGGTGGACAGATCCGGCCGCAGCACAAGGTCGCTTTCCTCCACCTTCATGAAGCCGGCAATGGAGCTGCCGTCGAAGCAGACACCGTCTTCCAGAGCTTTGGGCAGATCGTTTGCCAGCACAGCAATGTTCTTCTGAGTGCCAAAGATATCGCAGAAGGCAAAGCGCACAAATTTGACGTTGTTGTCCTCCACAAAATCAAGGATGTCCTGTTGGGTCGAATAGCTCATAATGGTTTCCCTTTCAAATAAAACGCCTAAAGGCCTGCCCTCAGAATGGGAGCAGGTCTTTAGGCTGGTGTAAGAAATAGGAAAAGGAGAATGGCAATTTTAAATTCCGCAGCCTACGGATGCTATTCTGCTGTTACGCTGATGAAAGATCAGACGTAGTAGAGCATCTTGCTGTAGCTGGGCAGAGGCCAATAATCCTCACCGCAGATGGTCTCGGCGTCGTCGGCGGCGGCACGCAGGGTGTCCATGGCGGGCAGCACGTTGTCGTGGAAGGCAACGGCCTTCTCGCTCTCGGAGGGCAGAGCCTTGGCGGCATCCACGGCATCCTGCAGGGTGTCGATGGCGTCGCTCATGGCGTCGGCGTCGGCGGACAGACGGCCCAGGGTCTTGGTCTCACTGCGCACGCTGATGTTCTCGCTCACAGCCAGTTTGGATGCTGCGGTATTGGCAAGCTCGCTCATGTAGGAGTTGACGGCAGGCAGCAGCTGCTTGCGGGCCATTTCCAGCATGGTCAGAGCCTCGATGTTGATGATCTTGGAGTAGTGCTCCATCTCCACCTCGTAGCGGCTCTCCATCTCCACCTTGGTCAGCACGCCGAACTCTTCCATCAGGGCAATGTTCTTGGGCTCGATCAGGGCAGGCAGAGCAGCGGGGGTGTTCTTCTTGTTGGGCAGACCGCGCTTTGCGGCTTCCTCTTCCCACTCGGCAGTGTAGCCGTTGCCGTTGAAGATGACGCGGCGGTGGTCGCGGATGGTGCGCTTGACCAGAGCAATCACGGCGCTGGTAAAGTCCTCAGCGCTCTCCAGCTCGTCGGCGTAGCCCTTCAGTTCCTTTGCGACGGCGGTGTTCAGGATGGTGTTGGCATCACTCAGGTTCTCAGCGGAACCGGGCATACGGAACTCGAACTTGTTGCCGGTGAAGGCAAAGGGAGAGGTACGGTTGCGGTCGGTGGTATCCTTGCTGAACTTGGGCAGGACATCAACGCCCAGATCCATCTTCATCTTGACGGGGCCGGCATAGGGGGAATCGGATGCGATAGCATCGATGACAGCTTCCAGCTCTTCGCCCACAAAGATGGAAATGATAGCCGGAGGTGCCTCGTTGGCACCCAGACGGTGATCGTTGCCGGGAGTGGCAACGGAGGTGCGCAGCAGATCGGCGTACTCGTCAACAGCCTTGATGACGGCGGCCAGGAACACCAGGAACTGCAGGTTCTCCATGGGGGTGTCGCCCGGGTCGAGCAGATTCTCGTGGGTGGTGGACATGGACCAGTTGTTATGCTTGCCGCTGCCGTTGACGCCCTCAAAAGGCTTCTCATGCTGCAGGCAGACCAGACCGTACTTGGGAGCAATCTTCTTCATCATCTCCATCGTCAGCAGGTTGTGGTCGATGGCAACGTTGGTGGTGTCGAAGATGGGAGCCAGCTCATGCTGACAGGGAGCAACTTCGTTGTGCTTGGTCTTGGCGGGAATGCCCAGCTTCCACAGCTCTTCGTCCAACTCCTTCATAAACTCGGAGACCTCGGGACGAATGACACCGAAGTAGTGCTCTTCCAGCTCCTGACCCTTGGCAGAGGGGGCACCGAACAGGGTGCGGCCGGTGAGGATCAGATCCTGACGAGCTTCGTAATCTTCCTTCTTGATCAGGAAGTACTCCTGCTCGGGGCCGACGGTGGTGGAGACGTAATCCACATCCTTGCCGAACAGCTTCAGGATGCGAACCGCCTGATTGGACAGTGCGTTCATGGAACGCAGCAACGGGGTCTTCTTATCCAGAGCCTCGCCGGTGTAGCTGACGAATGCGGTGGGGATGCACAGCACGTCATCCTTCACGAATGCGTAGCTGGTGGGGTCCCATGCAGTGTAGCCGCGGGCCTCGCAGGTGGCGCGCAGACCGCCGGAGGGGAAGGAAGATGCATCGGGCTCGCCGCGCACCAGCTCCTTGCCGGAGAACTCCATGATGGCGGTGCCGTCGCCCACAGGGGAAACAAAGCCATCGTGCTTCTCACTGGTGATGCCGGTCAGCGGCTGGAACCAGTGGGTGTAGTGGGTGGCACCCAGCTCCATGGCCCAGCGCTTCATCACGCTGGCCACGACGTTTGCCACCTCAATGTCCAGCGGAGCACCCTTGTGCAGGGTGTTCTTCAGGCTCTTATAGGTTGCGCTCGGCAGGCGCTCCTTCATCACATGTTCGTTAAAGACCTTGCTGCCGTAGATTTCCATAACATTCGCTGCCATAAATCCTACTCCTTACTTGATCTTATTTTTCTTACCCTTTCGTCTGCATTCTGGTCTGCCGCAATGCCGCACCCAGAAGTACGAAAGCATCTTAACAAAAACGGCGCTGCGAGTCAGGAGGTGACCCACAGCGCCGTTGCTGTCTATGGTTTGATTATAGCCGCTGCCGGGCAAAAAGGCAATTGACAAATCTAACGATTCTGTACAAACAGCTTCCTGCATTTTTGGAGCATCCGCACTTGGTATGACTTTTTAAGAGAACGAACCCTCTCCGCCCGATGGGAAAAACCCTCTCAGTCATTGCTTGCGCAATGCCAGCTCTCCCGAAGGGCGAGCTTTTATCCAGCTGCCGGGTAAGTTTATTCATCATCGGAAAAGATCGTTGTTTTCCGTCCCTGCTCATAAAGCTCCCCCCTCGGGGGAGCTGGCAAAGCCGTCAGGCTTTGACTGAGAGGGTTCAGGCAGCGCAGCAAAAAGATGCATTTACCCGATGGGGTCCCTTCTGGTGAAAATGTGTTTTTAATATACGGTGCCATTGCCCGTTACGGCCCCGCTTTGTGAAAAAAGAGCTTCCGGAAAATCCGCAGATTTTCCGGAAGCTCAAATATTAAAAATAAAACTTCCGCTGAAGATACCCAGAGTGAAACGGAGGGTGTTCAAATCGTCAAATTACCTGAAAGAGGAAGAACTTCAGATAATTCGTCTCCGGCACGCCCCACAGGATCGGATGATCCGGTGCCTGCTGTTTCACCTCGATCTGCCGCAGCTGGCGGTGAGCATCCTTTGCAGCGGCGCGCAGCATCTTGATGAACAGCTCCTCGGTGGCAAAGTGGGAGCAGCTGGCAGTTGCCAGATAGCCGCCGCGGGGCAGCAGCTTCATGGCACGGTAGTTGATCTCCTTGTAACCGCGCATGGCGTTCTCCACAGTGCGGCGCGCCTTGGTAAAGGCCGGCGGGTCCAGAATGATAAAATCGTAGGGGTGTCCCTCTCTTTCCAAGCGGGGCAGCAGCTCAAAGGTGTCCTCGCACAAAAAGTCCATATTGGTCAGACCGTTGCGCTGGGCATTGCGCTGCGCCATGGCAATGGCCTCGGCGCTGATGTCGGCGGCGGTCACACGGACAGCGCCGCCCGCAGCGGCGTTCAGTGCAAAGCTGCCGGTGTGGGTAAAGCAGTCCAGCACGGTGTGACCTGCAGCAAGGCGTGCCACCGCCCGGCGGTTGTACTTCTGATCAAGGAAGAAGCCGGTCTTCTGGCCGTTCTCGAAATCTACATGATAGTAAACTCCGTTCTCGCAGATCTCGGTCTGGGTGCTTGCAGGGTGAGTCTCACCGGGCAGCTCAAACCAACCTTTGTTCTGCTCAAGACCTTCCTTTGCGCGCAGAGCCTCATCGTTGCGCTCGTAGATGCCGTCGATGGTCTGGCCGTCGGCGCGCAGGACTTCTGCCAGAATGGGGAAGAGGACGGGCTTGAGCTTTTCCATGCCCACGCTCAGGGTCTGCGTGACGAGGATGTTGCTGAACCGGTCCACAGTCAGGCCGGGGAACTGGTCGGCTTCGCCAAAAATGACGCGGCAGGCGGAAAGGTCGGCGGGCTCCAACACGGTTTTGCGGTAGTTCCATGCATATTCCACCCGGCGGCGCCAGAACGCAGCATCAAAGGTGTCGTTGGCATTGCGGGAGATCAGCCGCACGCGGATCTTGCTCTTGAGCGAAACGAAGCCGGTGCCAAGGTAGGAACCTTTGGTGCTGACCACATCGGCCAGCGTGCCGTTTTCCAGCTCATTTTCCGGGGAATGGAGGATGTCGTTCTCATACACCCAGGGGTGCCCGCCCACCAGCAGGCCCTCGGCGTGTTTGTTGACGGTATACACAGGGTAAGCGCGTTCTTTCATATGGTTCTCCTTATCATGGACGAACTCCCTTCGTCCCGCGTTCGCAGACAGAAGGAGTAAAAATCTACCCTTTATAATAGCACAAAATCATGTTATTATAAATAAGAAATGCCAAAAAACCGCATGAAAGAGGGATGCATTATGGAAATCGAACGCAAATGGATGGTGAAGGGCTGGCCGGAGGGGCTGCCCCTCAGGGAGGAATTTGCCATGCGGCAGGGCTATATCAGCGTGCGGCCCACTGTGCGCATCCGGGAAGAAGCCCTCACCGGCGGCAGAACGGACTACATCCTCTGCTTCAAATCCGGGGGCGGCCTTGCCCGTGAGGAGATCGAGCGCAGCATCGACAAAGAACTGTTTGATGATCTGGAATACAAGATTATCGCTAAACCTCTCATCCCGAAGCTGCGCCGCAGCTACACCCTGCCGGACGGTTCTGTGCTGGAAGTGAACCATGTGGACGAAGGCCAGCCCACCGAGTTCTGGTATGCCGAGGTGGAGTACCCCACGGTGGAAGCAGCCCTTGCATGGCAGCCGGAAAGCTGCGGCCTTGGCGATTACCTCAAGGATGAAGTGACGAACCAGCCCGGCCAGAGCATGGGCGAATACTGGGTGGAGACAAGAGGATGAAAAAAGTAAAACTCAAACTGGAACTGCAGTACAACTCCCCGGTGATCCTCACATTTTTCCTGCTGTCACTTCTGGTGCTGTTCCTCGACCAGTGGACGGACGGGTGGACGACGATGCATCTGTTCTGTGTCTACCGCTCCTCGCTGAAGGACCCGCTGTTCTACATCCGGCTGTTCGGCCATGTGCTGGGCCATGCCAGCTGGGACCACTTTCTGAATAACATGCTGCTGCTGCTCGTTGTTGGCCCGCCAATGGAAGAAAAGTACGGCAGCAAGCCGCTTTTGTGCGGCATGGTGTTCACCGCTCTGGTCACCGGCGTGCTGCAATGCGTGCTGTTCCCACGTTCAGGGCTGCTGGGCGCGTCCGGCATCGTGTTCATGCTTATCATGCTTTCGTCGCTGGCGGGCTTCTCCGGCGGCATCCCGGTCACCATGCTGCTGGTTGCAGCGCTGTACTTTGGTCAGCAGGTGTACGATATCATTTTTGTGCACGACAATGTAGCAAACTTCATGCACATTGTGGGCGGCTTATGCGGCACTGCCTTTGGCTACTACAGTGCGTTGCACAGCCGCCGCAGGCCGGCAAAAGCGGTGAAGTTTTCCAGCACGAACAGCCGCCGGAAGCGCTGAACCCACTGTGGACATAGGCTGATTTTGAAAAATTTGCAAACAGGTATTGACAAACGAAAAATCCGTGGTTTAATATAGCCAAATTCAATACACTAAACCGTTGAAGCGGAGATAACGGCGAACCATGCCTATACAGAGAGCCTGCGCAGCTGAGAAGCAGACCGGAAACAGTTCGTCAAGGAAAGTGTGACTTTGCGTTATATTTTCCCGAAATGGACCGCTGAGGGTGCAGGGAACTGCGGAGAACTTTCGCCGCACAGTATTCTGCAACGTAGGGCATACGTCAGTTGCCGGGGATGTGTTGGCATCCCGCCAAGTGCATGGGGTCATGCCCATGAAGTCAGGGTGGCACCGCGGATAAAAGGCCAAATTTTATTCGTCCTTGACAGAAGAGAATTCTTCTGTTAGGGGCGTTTTTCTTTTCCACTCCCTCGGCAGAAGAGCCGGGGGAGTTTTTGTTTTAGGGCTCCCTTGTTTCCGGCACTAAGGCTCATGCCTGTGGTTGCGGCCACGAAAACCTGAACAAAACAAATGCACCCGGTTGCTGCGGTTCTGCCCACAGGCCGGGTGCATTTTATATTTTAGGAAAAATTACAGGTCACTGCGCGGGGAAGCTGCCATGGCCCAGAAGTTCAGCTCGTGCTCCGAGCAGGCATGGAAGATCTCGCGGCAGCGGGCAAGGCGCTCGTCGCTCAGGCCTTCGCAGACTTTTTCTGCAAACGCGGCCCAGTCGCGGCAGGCCGCCTCATAGCCCTTGTCAGCATAGTCCACCACCAGTGCACCATAAAGGGTATCCTGCACGGAAGGCTTTTCTTCCAGCAGTTTCTGGAAGATCCAGCCATAGCTCAGCATACAGGGCAGGCAGGCCATCATGCACTCGGCTGCGCCCTCGCCGTTTTTGGCGGCTTCGATCATAGAGTCCACATAGGCACGGTTCTCCGGCCGCAGCGGCAGGCTCTGGATGCCTTCATCGGTCAGTCCAAAGTGCTTGAGATAGTGCAGGCGGGCTGCATCCTCGCTCTCATTCACGAAGGAAAGCAGGGAATAGTAGGTGCGGATGGTCTGCATATCCTTTGCCTTGGTCATGCCCCAGGCAAACACCTTGGCATATTCCCGCAGGTAAAGACTGTCCTCCACGATGTAGCCCTTGAAGCAGGCTTCATCCAGTGTGCCATCCGCAAGGTGGGTCAGAAATTCTGAGTGCAGACATTTCTCCCACACAGGCAGACTTTCCTGCACCAGCTGCTGCACAAAGGTCTGCTCACTCACCCACAAACTCTCCCTTCAGTGCAAACATATGGTCCATCGGGCCGGAGCCGTGGCCCAGATCCAGCATGGCAGAAAGACAGCCGGAAATGTAGGCCTTTGCGCGCTCCACAGATGCATCCAGATCATAGCCCTTTGCCAGATTGGACGCAATGGCGCTGGACAGGGTGCAGCCGGTGCCGTGGGTATTGGGGTTTGCAATGCGCTTGCCGCGGAACCATTTGCCGCAGCCGTCCCGCCACAGAAGGTCGTCGGCATCATTGATCTGGTGGCCGCCCTTGCACAGCACGGCACAGTGGTATTTCTCGCTGATCAGCTTTGCAGCGGCCTCCATTCCGGCCGCATCGGTGATCTTCATGCCGGAAAGGATCTCAGCCTCCGGAATGTTGGGGGTGACCACCTCTGCCATGGGCAGCAGCTTTTCGGTCAGTGCCTGCACGGCATCGTCCCGCAGCAGCTTGGAGCCGGAGGTGGCAACCATCACCGGGTCCACCACGATATGCTTTGCGCCGTAGGTGTGCAGCTTTTCGGCGATCACACCGATCAGCTCTGCCGAGGATACCATGCCGATCTTGACGGCATCCGGGTAGATGTCGGTAAAAATGGCGTCGATCTCCTGTGCCAGAAATTCGGGCGTGGCTTCAAAAATGCCGGTCACACCTGTGGTGTTCTGGGCAGTCAGTGCGGTAATAGCGCTCATGGCGTACACGCCGTTTGCAGTCATGGTTTTGATATCGGCCTGGATGCCAGCACCGCCGCTGGAATCGCTGCCGGCAATCGTCAATGCAGTTTTCATGGTTACAACTTCCTTTGCAAAAAATGCGGAAATGCCCGCAAGGAGGCATCTCCGCACTTTGAAGCAGCAGTATCTCCCTACGTTGGCATTGTCCAAATCAGGTCACAGGTCTGGGCAAACAGCCCACTCTCAGCCTGCTTTTGCAGGCTCCCTTTTTTCTGCGTTCAAGAATACCACAGTGCCGCTGCATTTGCAAGGGGATGGCCCTTTTCAATCGGCCCGCTGCGTGGTAAAATGGAAAAAACAAAGGGGGAAATACCATGAACATCACGGTCTATCTTGGAGCAAATGCAGGCAATGATCCTGCGCTGGCGGAAGCTGTCCGGGAACTGGGCAGCTGGATCGGTGCAAACGGGCACCGCCTTGTGTACGGCGGCTCCCGCAGCGGTCTGATGGGTCAGCTTGCCCAGAGCGCGCTGGACGCAGGCGGCACGGTGACCGGTGTGGAACCGCAGTTCTTTGTGCAGCAGGAGCTGCAGCACGATGGCCTGACCGAGCTGATCGTCACCAAGGACATGACCGAGCGCAAGACGAAGATGATCGAGCTGGGCGATGCCTTCATCGCATTCCCCGGCGGCACCGGCACGCTGGAAGAGATCGCAGAGGTAATGTCCAAGGTCTCGCTGGGCCAGTTGGACGCGCCCTGCATCCTGTATGATCTGAACGGCTACTACGACAGCCTGAAAGCACTGCTGGACAAAATGATCGAGAAGGGCCTTTCCACGCCGCAGCGCCAGCAGGGCATCCAATTTGCGGCGAATCTGGAAGAGATCACAACAATTTTGAATAAAGCCTAAAAGGAAACGCTTCCCCGGCCGGGAAGCGTTTCCTTTTTATATCATTCTCCCAGTGCAGTGCGGATATTTGCCAGCACCTTCTGGCTCAGCAGCACAAAAGCCTGCTTGGTGCGTCCGGCAGAAACATTCGCGCAATGCACATTCTCACGGGCAAAGAAGTCTTCACCCACCGGGCCGGCAGCGGCACGGGTGTCACAGAAGAAGTGGGTGCCCGGCAGAGCAAGCCACTGTTCCAGAGCAGCAGAGTCAAATCCCGGGCCGATGGAGGTGTTGAACAGCACCTTGCCTGCGCCCAGCTGCGCAAATTCGTCCTTGCCCAACAGCAGTACGTTCTTGTTCAGGCAGGTGAACACCACCTCGCTCTCGGTCAGCAGCTGTGCCAGCGGCTTATAGGCCATGCCCACAGCTTCGGCATCCGGCTTGCGGGTGCGGCTGTAATAGGCAATGTCGGCACCCATGAACTGCAGCGCGTCGGCGATCATTTTGCCGGACACACCCAGCCCGATGATGCCTGCCTTCAGCCCGGTGATCTCCACCGGCTCGTCCCGCAGCATGGGCATCCCAAAACCGTGCAGGATGCCGGTGAGCTCATGCAGGACGTACTCCACAACGCCGCGGTCGCCGTAGTCCCGGATGCCCAGCACTTTGATGCCGCGGGTGCGGGCGTAGGCGATATCCACATTGGCGCTTTCCTCAGAATACAGGCTGCAGCACATGCCGATGTAACGGATATTCGGGCAGCGCTCGATCACATTTTTGCCCATGCGGGAGGTGTAGCTCAGAAGTACAGCATCGGCATCTCCGATGCGCTGCACGATCTGGTCATCGCTGGCCGGGATATCGCGGTACAGGGTCACCTCTTCTGCATACTGATGCAGTTCCTGCTCAGCGGAGGGGATCAGACTGACCGGCTCAATGGCCACCAGTTTGTTGAACATCTGCAAAGCCCTCCTTTAATAGAAGCATACAGGGGAGGAGAGGTTGCGCAGCAGGGCAACTACGCTCCAACCGGCAATGGCGCTGGTGGAAGAGCAGATATCCACCACGGCCTTCACGCCCTCGATCTCGGCGGTGATGCAGTGGTCGTCGCCCACCCAGCCGGGTACCGAGTGCATGGTCACGCCGGTGATCTCCGGGCCGGTGGTGGCCAGCGAGGTGGCAACAGCCACATTCACGCGGCGGGGGAAGGTGGCAATGGCCTGCTTGGCATTGCCGGTGAACACGGTGGTCTTTTCGGTATCGGTCAGCAGGTGGTCGGCCCATACCGGCGTGTTGCGGAAGCCCTTGGCTCCGGTGTGCGTCTCAATGCCTGCCGTCTCGGCCAGCTTCTGCGCCTCGGCCATCAGGGTGACGGTCTGCAGCACATCAAAGCCGCCAATGGCACCGCTTGCCAGATGCACCTTGGCATCACCCTCTGCGGCAGCGGCCTTGACCTGCTCGTAAAAATCAAGGTCCGCAAACGCGCCAATGGAGATGATGACCAGGTTCACGCCCTTTTTCAGTACAGGCACAGCCATGGCGCGCACAGCCTCCACCGAAGCGGTCTCCACGATGTACTCCGGCTCCAGCGCCAGCAGGGCATCCACATCGTCACACACGGCACAGCCCACTGTTTCGGCAGTCTTTTCTGCCGAAGCACGGGTGCGGCTGGTCACGCCCACCAGCTCATAGTCCGGTAGCAGACCGCTCTTCCATGCATCGGCCACAATGTTGCCCAGAAATCCGCAGCCTACGATACCAAATTTTGTTTTCATATCCTAAACTCCTTTTTCTGCTTTTTCCAAAGAAAGCAGCATATTCCATTAAAGTATATCATATGAAAACAAAAAATGATATAATAAGGTGCAAGAAAGGAGAAAGCTATGTCGAAAACAAATATGTCGAAAACAAAGGAGCTTTTCTGGACGTTTTTCAAAATTGGAGCGTTCACGTTTGGCGGCGGCTATGCCATGGTGGCTTTGCTGCAGAATGAGTTTGTGGAAGAGAAAAAGTGGGTGACAAAAGAAGAATTTCTGGACATGGTGGCAATTGCAGAGTCTACGCCCGGCCCGGTGGCGGTGAACAGTGCCACCTATATCGGTTACAAGATCGAGGGTGCGGCAGGCGCGGCGGCGTCCACGGTGGCGGTGTGTCTCCCGTCCTTCGCGGTCATTTATCTGATCTCGCTGTTCTTTGACCAGTTCCTCCGCCTGTCGGTGGTGGCAAGTGCGTTCCACGGCATTCAGGTGTGTGTGATCTATCTGATCCTTTCCGCCGGACTGAAGATGCTGAAGCAGCTGGAACACAGCGTCTTCAATATTGTCATCCTGACCACGGTTGCGGCAGCGATGGTGGGCTGTTCCATTGCAGCAGTGTCCTTCTCTTCCATTTTTTACATCCTGTTCAGCGGTGCGGCCGGGCTGCTGGTGTATGCAGTACAGCAGCTGCGGAAGGGGGAGAAGAAGCCGTGATCTATGTAGAACTTTTCTGGAATTTCCTCATGATCGGCGCGCTGTCCTTTGGCGGCGGCTACGGCATGATCTCGCTGGTGCGCGAAACGGTGCTGGGGCACGGCTGGCTGACGGAAGGCGAATTCCTCAGCTTTATTGCGGTGTCAGAGTCCACACCCGGCCCGCTGGCCATCAATATGGCCACCTTCATTGGTTCTTCACAGGGCGGCTTCTGGGGCGCGCTGTGCGCCACGCTGGGTGTGGTGCTGCCGTCTTTTGTCATTATCCTGCTCGTTGCATCGGTGCTGCAGAATTTGATGAAATATGCCGGTGTCAACGCAGTTCTTGGCGGCGTTCGTCCCTGTGTGGTGGCGATGATCCTGGCAACTGCAGTCAACATGGCGCTTTCTACGCTGGCCGGGTTTGCAGCGGACAAGGCAGGCATTGCACCGGATCTCCGTTCCATTGTGGTGTTCCTGCTGCTGTGGGGGCTGCATGCCCTTTGCCGCCGGAAAAAGGGCAAAGCACCATCGCCCATTGGGATGATCCTGCTCTCTGCAGGACTGGGGATCCTGTTCTGGGGAGCATAAAAAATAACGCGCCGGGAGGTTCCCAATAAACCTTTCCGGCGCATTTTGCTGCAAAAAAGCCGGGCACAGGAAAACTCATGGCTCCCTGTGCCCGGCTTCAGCTTTTATTGGAATTTAGGCGCTGTGCGATCAAGCTGCAACGGAAGAAGCAGCTTCGCTGGAAGCAGCCTCACTGGAAGCGGCCTCAGAAGAAGCGGCCTCGCTGGAAGCAGCCTCAGAAGAAGAACCGTTCTCCTCTGCAACAGCGGAAGAAGCGCTCTCCTCGGCCTCAGCAGCAACAGAAGTGCTGGTAGAAGCAGCCTCGGAAGAGGATGCAGCAGTGGAGGAAGCAGAACCGCCGCAAGCGGTCATGCCAACAGCCAGAGCCAGAGCAACAACAGCAACACAAACATTCTTGAGTTTCATATCTAAAATCTCCTTGCCATACGCAAATGTATTTTGCAGAAGGCCCTACAGGAAGTGCCTTTCTGCAAGTGGATATTCTAGTCTTTTTTGCGAAAAAATCAAGAGCTTTTTTGGCTAAGAAGTGAGATTTCAATGATAATCTACGATTTTGTTATAATTTATCGCTAAAAGTCAAAGAGTTTTTGTTAAACTGATCGAAGCACAGGGAGACTCAGGAAAGAATTTTTTACCGCGTTGTAATCACTTTGTAATTTCTTTCATTGTTTGTTCACTTGAATCAAGACGGGAATGCATGTTCCCGAAAGAGAAATAAAGAAATGCAAAAGTGAGGATGATGCGGCTCCGGAAACGGAAAAGAACCATTTGTCATATGACAGTTGACCTGCGGAGAAAGAAAAGATGGTAAACTTTGTGCAGCGAACCTGAACAAAAATATCAAAAAATGACAAGTGTTATTTGAAAGTGATTTTTATTGGACATAAAAAGTGGATAATACAGACACAGCAGGGGATGAACGGGTTCCCTGAAAATAAAACATGTGTTTTGGAGGAAATAAAGATGAAGTACTATGTTACATTGACCGGACTCAACTACCGCTTCGGCACTCAGCCGTTTACAGTAGGCCAGAAGGTAAAGCTGGTCAAGGAGCCGGAGAATGGCTTTGACCGCGAAGCCATCCGCGCAGAACTGCCGGGTCTGGGCAAGGTGGGTTATGTGGCCAACAGCACTCACACCGTGCTGGGCGACTGTTACAGCGGAGGCCGCATCTATGATAAGATCGGCGCTGCTGCCACCGCAAAGGTGAAGTATGTGCTTGCCAATGCGGTGGTATGCAGCGTAAAGGCGGCGGATATGGGGCAGACTGGCCTGCCGCCGGTCGATCCGGCTACGGGTCTGCCCTTTGGCAGCGAAGAAGATGCCATCGCATTCTGACAGAAAAGCCCATCACACTGTATTTTGTGTGACGGGCTTTTCTGCACCTTTTTGCTTCGGCGCACATACACCGGGCAAAGGGGGAATGTATCGTGAACCAGATCGTTTTCACTGCGTGGGTACTGCTGTTTCCGGCGGCGTGCACTACACTGGGGGCAGCAGGCGTGTTTTTGCTGCGGCGGCAGTCGCGGCCCTGCACGCAGCGCATCCTGTGCGGCATGGCAGCGGGCATCATGCTGGCGGCCAGTGTGTGGAGCCTGCTGCTGCCTGCTATCCAGCGCGGACAGACTTTGCCGCTTCCGGCATGGATCCCATCGGCAGTGGGGCTTGTGCTTGGCGCAGTGGGCCTTTTGCAGGTGGAACAGTTTGCCGGGCAGCTGCTGGCAGGCGGGGCCGGGCACGGCGGACGTATGGTGCTGGCTGTAACATTGCACAACCTGCCCGAGGGTATGGTGGCGGGCCTTGCCGCTGCACTGGCATTGACCGGGGAGCCGGATGCCATCAGCGGTGCACTGGCGCTGAGCCTTGGCATCGGCCTGCAGAATATCCCGGAAGGTGCAGCAGTCAGCCTGCCGCTGGCCCATAACGGCCGCACCCGCAGTCAGGCGTTTTTTGCGGGAGCGGCTTCCGGGCTGGTAGAGCCGTTGGGGGCATTGCTTGCCTTTGCTCTGGCCGAATGGGTCAGTACTGCGCTTCCGTGGCTGCTCAGCGCAGCGGCGGGCTGCATGGTGTGCGTGACCGCACAGGAGATGATCCCGCAGGCCGTGGAGGGCGACGAGCCTGCCGGTGTTGTAAGCATCGTGCTGGGATTTGCGCTGATGATGGCGCTGGATGTGGCATTGTAAGAAAAAAGGCTGCTGCAAAATCAATGCCGTTAAAATAACAGGATAAAAGCAAAGCGCAGTACAAAACGCGAAAGCGCAGAGAATGTACTGCGCTTTTTGGATTTTAGAGAACATCACATTTTCTGACGTTGGGATATCCTATTTGATCGTTTCATGCGTGGGCCGTGAAATGATACCTCCCACCCCTTGCAATCTGCCTGCGTTTATGGTACAATATTCTGGCATTCAGAAGGATGTGTCGGACAGCGCCTGCTGCGTGGTTCGGCATACGGATGCGGGTCCTGTACGATGGATTCGCTGTGAACCAGGTCAGGTGGGGAACCAAGCAGCCTTAAGCAGTGCGTTCGTGCGTTTCAGTAAGCCTGCATCCGTATGCCGAGTTACGCAAGGCGGGGACAAAACCCCGTCAGCGCTGTCCTTTTTATTTTGCAGGAAAGGGGAGAGAACCATGTACCGTGCCTTGTACCGCAAATGGAGACCGCAGCGTTTTGAGGATGTGGTAGGCCAGCGGGCCATTGTTACTGCGCTGAAAAACCAGATCACGGCAAACCGTGTGGGCCATGCCTACCTGTTTACCGGCGTGCGCGGCACCGGCAAAACCACCTGCGCCAAGATCTTTGCAAAGGCAGTCAACTGCCTGCATCCGGTCAATGGAGACCCCTGCGGCGAGTGTGAGATCTGCAAAGGCATCGATAACGGCAGCATTCTGGACGTGGTGGAGATGGATGCGGCTTCCAACAACGGTGTGGACGATATCCGCGACCTGCGCGACGAAACAGCTTACACTCCCAGCGCCTGTAAATATAAGGTATACATCATCGATGAGGTGCACATGCTGTCCACGGCGGCATTCAATGCGCTGCTCAAAACGCTGGAAGAACCGCCTGCCCACGTCATCTTTATTCTGGCAACCACTGAGATCCAGAAGGTGCCCGCCACCATTCTTTCCCGCTGCCAGCGGTACGATTTTACCCGCATCGGGCCGGAGGATATCGCCCGCCGGGTGGAATATATTGCAGGTGAGGAAAAGCTGGAGCTTTCGCCGGACGGTGCGGAACTGATCGCCCGTCTGGCCGACGGTGCACTGCGCGATGCGTTGTCCATTCTGGATACCTGCGCAGGCGTTACGGCGAAAATCGATGCCGATGTGGTGCGCCGCATGGCAGGTGTGACCGACCGCAGTTATCTGTTCCGCATTTCGGACGCACTGGAAGCGCAGGACGGTGCCACAGCACTGGCCCAGCTGGCACAGCTTCGCCAGCAGTCTGTGGATGTCAAGCGTCTGACAGAGGAATTGATCGCGCATTATCGTGCTTTGATGCTGGCAGCATTGCCGGGCGGGCAGAGCCTTCTGTCCGGCGTTTCGCCGGAGGAGGAGGCTTTGTATCTGGAAAAAGGCCCGCAGCTGGGCCAGCGGGAGGCCATTCGTGCCATCCGTGCGCTGGGCAGTGCGCTGGAACATATGACCCGCGGAAGCGACCAGCGGATCGAGCTGGAACTTGCACTATTTGGCTTATCCGAACCGCCCCAGCAGCCGCAGGCAGTTCCTGTGCAGGCCGCGCCTGTCCGTGCTGCAGCTCAACCCGCAGCGCCGCAGCCGTTTGCCTCGGCAACTGCTGTGCAGCCCTTTGCAAGCGCTCCGACTCCCCAGCCGCCAATACCGTCCGTTCCTGTGGTGCAGCCTGCAGCGGAACCGAAACCTGTAAAGGCAGAACCTTCCGTGCCGTCGGAAATATCTGTAGAGCAGACTTCACCCGTCCAGACCGAAGAGCTGCCGCCGCTGCCGGAGGAACCGCCCGCGCAGCAGGCCGGAATGCTGCCTTGGGACGAGCCTGCCGCGCAGGCCGCACAGCCAGCTGCACCCGTGCCGGCAGAGTTGGAACCTGTTCCGCAGCCAGAACCGCCCAAACCTGCACCCACGCCCGCTGCAAAGCCTGTGCCGGAAAAGCCACAGGATGCCGGGCAGGAAGGGACTGCGCTGTATCCGTACTGGCCGCAGGTGGTACAGCAGCTGCAGGAAAAAGATCCCATGCTCTACACCTATCTGCGCAAGTCCAAGGCTTACTTTGATGGCACCCGCGTGCTGATCGACGGCGGCAAGACCTTCCGCGATTTTATCCGCGCCAACAAGGACAGCCAGCGTCTGATCAAAAAGCTGATCAAGGATGTGTCCGGTACGGCGGTGCCCATTGGTCCCTATGAACCAAAGAGCGCTGGCAAAACGGTCTCCAACGCAGAGCAGTCGCTTCGTGCACTGGAAAAGCTGGGGTTGGATGTGTCCATTGAGGATTCCGCAAGGAAAACGAGATCATAAAAATACATTGCATCAATAAGGAGAAACGATTATGAAAGCAAGAATGCCCGCAGGCTTTGGCCGCCCCGATATGAACGCCCTCATGCGTCAGGCACAGAAGATGCAGGAAGATATGAAAGCCAAACAGGCCGAGCTGGAAGCTGCCGAGTACACCGGCAGCGCTGCCGGTGAGATGGTCACTGTTAAGATGAACGGCAAGCACGAAGTGCTGTCCATCACCATCAAGCCCGAGGCTGTGGACCCGGACGATGTTGAAATGCTGGAAGATATGGTGGCTGCTGCCATCAACGCAACCGTCAAGCAGGTGGACGAAACTGCCGAAGCTGAAATGGGCAAGCTGACCGGCGGCATGAACATCCCTGGTCTCTGATCCGGCAGGAGGGAAGAACATGGGCTATACTGCTGCCCCGCTGGAAAAGCTGATCGAAGAATTCAGCAAGTTTCCGGGGATCGGGCGCAAGGGCGCTACCCGCATGGCGTATCAGGTGCTGAGCATGTCGGACGAAGATGCCGCCGCACTGGCGGGAGCCATTCAGGGTGCCCACACCAAGCTCCATCGCTGCCGTATCTGCCAGAATTATACAGAAGCGGATATCTGCCCCATCTGTGCGAGTGCAAAACGCGATCCTTCTGTGATCTGCGTGGTGGAAACGCCCCGCGATGTGCAGGCGTTTGAACGCACAAGGGAGTATCACGGCTTGTACCATGTGCTGCACGGTCTGCTCAGCCCGATGGACGGAATTACTGCCGAACAGCTGTGCGTCAAGGAACTTCTGGCCCGCTTGGGCGACGGCAAGGTGAAAGAGGTCATCATGGCCATGAACCCCACGGTGGAGGGTGAAGCCACCGCCATGTATCTGGCAAAGCTTATCAAGCCTCTGGGCATCAAGACCACACGTCTGGCCTATGGCCTGCCGGTGGGTGCAAGTCTGGAGTACACAGACGAGACCACCTTGTACCGTGCACTTTCCGGCCGCGGTGAGCTGTGAATTGGGAAAAATTTACAATTTCTTCAAAAACAGCCCTTGCAAAACCATAAAAAAATGGTATACTGATACAACAAACCACAATGGAGAAAGGAGGCGCGCGGAATGGCACCCACTAAGGAGCGTCCGGCAACAAAAACCATTGCCACAAACCGTGAAGCGCGCCATGAATACTTCGTTCTGGAAGCGCTGGAAACCGGCGTTGAACTGAAAGGTACGGAGGTCAAGAGCCTGCGTGCCGGAGGGGTCAACCTGAAGGACAGCTGGGTCGATATTGAGGATGGTGAACTGCTGGTAAAGGGAATGCATATCAGTCCCTACGACCACGGAAACATGTTCAATCAGGATCCGATGCGCGTCCGGCGCCTGCTGGCACACAAAAGTGAGATCCGGCGGCTGCATCAGCAGTGCAAGCTGCAGGGATATACCCTTGTGCCGCTTTCGCTCTATTTCAAACATGGCCGCGTGAAAATGGAAGTGGGCCTTTGCAAAGGCAAAAAGCTCTACGATAAGCGTGCCGATGCCGCACAGCGTGACGCAAAGCGTTCCATTGACCGTGCCATGAAGTCCAACGGCAAATACTATTGATCTTTTCAGACCGCTTCCTGAAGCGGAACTTTTTCAAAGCTTTCTGCACACCGCAAGGTGTGCTTTATAAGGGGGCGTAAAGGTTTCGACGGGGAGAGCGAGGTCTGGGCAGCGGGTAGCAGTGGGGGAACTGCTCTATAACTCCTCCAAAAAAATTAACTGACAATAACAATTCTCAGTTGCTCGCAGCCTGAGTGCTGCGCGTTCCGCCCACTCTTGTGTCGTGTGGG
>ENA-OWPP01000764-OWPP01000764.1-human-gut-metagenome-genome-assembly--contig:-NODE-764-length-34083-cov-6.927824_pt1 | contig 34083 bp, 28 predicted proteins | sample MGYA00248265_ERZ651848 | MGnify/ENA primary metagenome ERZ651848 (study PRJEB26924, sample SAMEA4378233) | human gut metagenome | biome: human gut; feature: human-associated habitat; material: faeces...
AGCAACTGACTCTTAATCAGTGGGTCCAGGGTTCGAATCCCTGAGGGTGTACGAAAGGAGTAACAAAAGTTATTCCTTTTTTGTTATAAGTCCATCAAACAAAAGCGGCTACCCCTCCCGGGCCGCCGCTTTAAAATACAAATGAGCGTACAGCCATTAATGACTGCACAAGGAAAATCAGTTATCTTATATTTTTAATAATTCGCTAATTCTGCTCAAAACTCCCATATCCAAATCCTTTAACTCAATAACATTTAATGTATCTGTAATATAAAGGTCATTGCCTAAAAATAAATATTTTGCATGGAATATCCTATTATTATAAGAGAAATCCAAAGCTATCTCTCTGTCATTCTTTTTATCAAAAATTCCGGATAATTCTGCACCGTGATCACTGATTGTAACACAAAGCTGGTCATTCTCAAGTGTATGCATAAAATCTATACCTCCATACGTAATTTTATGCCTACAGTATATCAGAAAATTGTAAAGAAAAACAGACTCCGAAGAGCCTGCCTTTCATATACCACTTATTTATTTCTGTCCTGCGATATGTCTTGCTACATAAATACCACTTGCAGATGCGTGTGACAGAGAATGTGTCACACCACTTCCGTCGCCGATCACATACAGACCTTTATGACAGCTTTCAAGATTGTCATCAATTTCAACTTCCATGTTATAGAATTTAACTTCCACACCATAAAGAAGAGAATCATCATTTGCCGTTCCCGGAGCAATTTTGTCCAGAGCATAGATCATTTCCATGATGCCGTCCAGGATACGTTTTGGAAGTACCAGACTTAAGTCACCCGGAGTCGCGGAGAGGGTAGGACGAACCAGACCTTCTTCGATACGTTTTACGGTACTACGACGTCCGCGGACTAAATCACCGAAACGCTGTACGATGACACCGCCGCCAAGCACCACCAGATGTTGAGGAAGCTCCCGCAGTGCCAACATTTCCCGGTTAGTCAGCACGAAGCCGGAGGCAAGTCCTTCCTTCAAGCCGGGAATGGGAGGAACGGCGCAGGAAGACCCAGTGGCAATAATGAGATTCTTAGCTGTATAGGTTTGACCGCCGGCTTCAACAGTACAGCCATCGGCGGTGCGGCCGGTGATGACGCCTTTTGCGTCCACAACATCCACATGACAGGCTTTCAGTGTAGCGCCCACACCGCCCACCAGCGTGCGGATCACCTGCTCTTTTCGGTCAATAACGGCGCTGTGATCCAGTGTAACATCTTTGGCATGGACACCGTAGGCCTGACTGTGCTTGGCATGGGCATACAGTTTGCCGCTATACAGCAGGGTTTTGGTAGGGATGCAGCCCTCATTAAGACAGGTGCCGCCCAAATGGGCCTCTTCGATGCACAGAACCTTTTTTTGGGCCTGTCCCGCCCGCTCAGCGGCCAGATATCCGCCGGGGCCGCCGCCTAAAACAATAATATCATATTCCATCCTATGCACTCCTTAATTCACTCCGCCAGCAGTGCGGAAAAATGTTCCAGAACTGTTTTGAGCTCTTTCAGGAAGCGAGAGGCCGGTGCGCCATCCATGGCTCGGTGGTCATAGGTCAGGGAGAGGCCCATGGCGGGATAAACGGAAATGTGCCCGTCGGCCATACGGACCCGGTCCACCATGCAGTCAACGCCCAGAATGCCGGTTTGGGGAGGATTGATCACAGGGGTGAACATCTCGATATCCAGTGTTCCCAGATTGGATACCGTGAATGTGGCACCGCTCAACAGGTCCGGACTAATGGAGCCTCCCTGGGCGGCAGCAGCCAATTCTTTGGTTTCCTTGGCGATTTCCGCCAGGGACTTGGTATCCGCATTGAAAATCGTGGGAACCAGCAACCCTCTCGGCGTATCCACCGCCATGCCCAGGTGAACGTGGTCAAAGTAACGGATCTTATCATCCATCCAGTGGGCATTCAGAACAGGATGATGCTTCAAAACACGGGAGACTGCATAGAGTATCAGATCATTATAGGTAATGCCGGGAAGCTCCAGAGATTCGGCGGCTTTCAATTCCTTGCGGTATGCGATGATGCTGCTGGCGTCAAAGGAACTATGATGGGTGAGCTGCGCCATGGTAGCCAGAGAATTGTGCATGGAATCCGCAATGATCTTCCGCATGTGGGAGATCTTTTCATCGTGATATCCCAGAACGGAGGATGTCTCGGACGCGACGGCGGCAGGAGCCTGCTGATCGGCCAGCGTGACCCGGCCGCCTAACCCAGTTCCCGGTATACCAGCTGTAGAACCGGCTGCCACTGCGGCAGAGGTACTGCGGCCGGCTGCCAGCACATCCCGCTCCAGAATACGGCCATGAGGACCAGTGGGGGTCACACCGGTCAAATCCACATGGAGCCGCTCTGCGGCCACTCTAGCCCGAGGGGATACACCGGCAGCCGCTGTGGGAGCAGTGAGTTGTACGGCCATGGGCGCGGCTGCCACCGCGGGAGTAGCTGCCTGCGCCGTTTCCGGCGCAGCGGGCGACACATCTGCATGAGGACCGAAAGCGGAGATATCCTCTCCGGGGGTGCCGATCACCGCCACTTCAGAAAGGCAAGGCACGTCGTCCTGCTCCTGATAAAATACTGCAAGCAGTGTGCCGTCTACTTTGGCCTCCTCATCGAAGGCGGCTTTGTCAGTTTCGTAACTAAATAGGGTCTCGCCGGTATGAACCGGGTCCCCAACCTTTTTGGCCCAGCTGGTAATGACGCAGCTTTCCACGGATTGTCCCTGCCGGGGCATGATAACTACTGTTGCCATGTTTGCACCCTCCACATGTTGTTATGATTTATGATGATATATATTCCGTTTAGAATTTGTTATATATCATATTTTTGACATGATTATAACAACATACATTGAGCGTGTCAAGATGATTTTGAAAAAACACTTCATTTATGATAAAATAAGACGAGGTCAATTTTATGTTAAGAGCAAGACAATATGGTTAATTTTCTGACAAGCATCTGTATATCCATGGTGCAGATTGTGCAATATAGCCAGCGCAAAAGGGAGCATTTGTGGGGTGAGGCTTGCATTTTACCTTGACAGCAGCAAATGCGGATGTTAAAACAATCATAACAAAAAACGTTATATTTCAAAAGCGCATGGTTTTAATGTATGTTGCCTGTGGTTTTAGTTTTGGTGACTCGAAAAAGGAAAGGATCTATCTGAAAAATGGCTGATTTTGACATCAATAGGCTCCCCGCAAAGCCAACAGAACGGGTTATTAAAGCAAAAGAGATGTTTTTGGAAGAGAATCCAGAAATGTGCTGTCAGAGAGCCATTATTTATACAGAGGTGTACCGAAACCTGTCCGGGAGATGTCCCACGATTTTGCTGAGAGCAAAGGCTTTGTGCAGGACATTGGAAGAACTCCCAATCTTCATTCAGCCCCAGGAGGTCATCGTTGGACACTCAGCTTCTCGTCCACGCTCTGCGGAGGTATTTCCGGAAGTGAATATCAATTTTACGGATGAGATCGACCAGTTTGAAACCCGGAAGTACAATCGGCTACGAGTTAGACCAGAGGTACGGGCGAGCCTGTTGGAAATTGCTCCGTTTTGGAAAGGGAATACACCGCACGATTATTTGATGAGGCAGAGAACAGCGGCAATTCAGAACGCCTACGTCTGCGGACTGTTGTCTGATCCTCATGAGGGGAGCGGTTTTGCGCATGTGGCAATGAATTATCAGCAACTGCTTCAATTTGGAATTAACGGAATGTTGGAAAGGGTGAGAAAACAACGGGATACACTAAACCGATCTGATCCCGCGTATGATGGAAAATTGGCTTTTTATGATGCCGAGGAAGAGGTTTGTGTCGGTGTGCTTGTTTTTGCGGAGCGCTACCGCAGACTGGAGAAGAAAATGGCCGTGCAGGAGAAGGATCCGTGCAGAAAGGTGGAATTGACCGCAATTAGCCGCGTCCTGGCCCGCGTGCCTGCGCAGCCTGCGTCATCTTTCCATGAAGCATTGCAGATGGTTTGGCTAATGCAGTTGATTCCTCAGATCGAATCAAACGGATTCTCTATCAGCCTCGGACGGTTGGACCAGTATTGCTGGCCCTATCTGAAAGCGGATTTGGCAGCAGGCACGATCACATTGGAACAGGCGCAAGAACTCCTTGACCTGCTCTGGCTAAAATTCTGCGAGATTCTGCGGGTGGACAGCAGAGACGCGGCCGAGGTCAACGCGGGCTATTATGTGGCAGGGCAGAATATTGAAGTAGGAGGGGTTGACCGCGGCGGTCATGACTGCACAAATCTTCTGTCTTACCTCTGTCTAAATGCAAACAGACATATCCAACTGCATCAGCCCAATTTTACAATACGACTACACGCGGGGACACCTCAGGAGTTTTTGGATCATGCAGTTGGCAGCATTGCTTGTGGAAATGGAATGCCGCAGGTGCTGAATGATGCAGTCATCATTCAGCACCTGCGGCATTCCTCTTCAGGAGGCACGGGACTATATCGCTGTAGGTTGTGATGAAATCTCTGTGCATGGCCATTGGGCGCGGTGCAATGGCGGCTATATCAACTTGCCGAAAGTTTTAGAGTTGACTCTGGGAAACGGAACGGACCCGAAATCTGGCGTCTCCATGTTCCACCCAGACGATGCAGAGCCGAAATCTTTTCGGCAATTGATGAATCGCTTCTACAGCTATTTCCAACAGGGGATCGCCCTACAGGTTGAAGAGACGAATATCACAGATGGAATTCATAAGGAGCTTTTGCCTCTTCCTTTTGTCAGTCTGTTTTGGGACGATTGCGTTGCCAACGGGCGTGACTGTACGAATGGCGGAGCGCACTATAATACAACTGGATTGGTTGCTGTCGGCACGGCAACGGTAGTGGATTCTTTGGAGGCCGTCCGGCAGTTGGTATACCGAGGCCAAAGATTGACACTGAATGAGTTTGCTCGGATTCTGAAGGATAACTTCCGGGATCGAGAGCCACTGCGGCAATTCATTTTAAACCGTATTCCAAAATTTGGAAACGATGTTGACCGTGTTGACATACTGGCTGTTGAAATTACGGACATGTTTGCAAATCAGTTGGAGCGGTTCGAAAATTCCAAGGGGCAATTCTGGCCAGCACTTTATTCTGTCAGTGCGCAGGTGGGTTGGGCAACGCCTGCGGAGCCACGCCAGATGGATGTCTTGCAGAGCAACTGCTACGGGCGTTTGCGGCTCAGGGCTGCTTCCATTGGCAGTTCAATATTGTGGATAATTCCGTGTTGTTGGCGGCGCGGAAGGATCCGGATTCTTACCGCAGTCTGGTGGTTCGGATGGCCGGTTAGGGTGTCTCCATCGCCGTTTCCTAATATCCTCCCCGGCATCGGTGATGAAGGAATAGTTTAAATTCCCAAGATCATGATACACAGCGCCTCCGCCGGTAGATCTTCGAACCACATGAATCTGATGTGCTTCTACAAAGCTGCGGTTGATTTCCTCTTCGCTATTTTGATTTTGCCCGATGACGATGGTATTGTCATTCTGCCAAAGGATTAGATAGTCTCCCTCCACGCGGTGCGTTAGGACGAATTCTTATGGGTTCTGAGAACCCGTTTTCAAGTAAAATACCGGATGATTCATAATGTTCGCTCCTGCCGCTAAAATTCCACATATTGGTACGGCCCACTCAAGATGGCAACCTTCCCTTGCTCTTGATTCCACCGGTGCAAATTGTGCGATAGCATCGAGCAAATTTGCCACCGGTCATCCTCCTGAAAAGGGATATGATAGACGCAGAGAAGATCTGGCTGCAGTGTGCCCTTAAAAATGTTCCGGTTCGAAGTGCATTGAAAAAGAGTGGATTAACAAACGCCGCATTTATGTGAACACACGAAATCTGTTCAAAGGTTTCTATTGTATAATCCACATCAGCTGTCAGCAAGACATGTTTTTCGCCGAAGGAGATCAAATAGCAGCCATGCGGCATATTCCAAAAGGCTTTATCAATATGCCGGGTAAAATAGGGTCGAATAACGGTCCCTCCCGGAATTTGAAAGTCCGCCGTCTGCATCCGTGCTGTAAGCAGAGTCCACTGGATTCTCCGCTCTTCCAAGAATGGCTGCAGGATTTCCCAATGCTGGGGCTCCATAACAGGAAGCACTACCTGTCTGACCGTACGATACCGAAGGTACTGCATCAGGCGCTCCGGGGAAAAGTGATCCGGATGACCGTGGGTAAACAGCAACGTATCCACACCGTCAAAAGGGGGCTCTCCGGCCAGCATTGCGGACCACGCGGCTGGCGGGGGGGGCTGAAGGGATCTGTGGTATGGTAGATGGCATCCACCAAAAGCTTCACTTCCCTATATTCCAGCAAAAGACCGGCATTAGAGATCAATGTTGCCCGGACCATATTCTCCACAAACATTCTCCTCGTCCCTGTTCCAGAGGCTTTCGTTCTTCAGCGTTGAATAACGGTACAACTGCCGGTGTTATCTCACATGTACAGTCCGCCGTTGACATTCATATAATCTGAGAGGTCACTGGCATAGAAGAGGACAGCGTTGGCAATGTCTTCCGCTGTCCCGTAACCAGCACATCAGTCTGCACTTGCGCGCGGCTGCAGGCACCGCCCTCGGATTTGCAATGGCGGATAAGGTAAATCTTTGCCATAACCCCTATGTAATTATTAGTAATAGCCATGAGCAAAACTCAAAAAGAGTAGTAACTACAAGGGATTCCAGCCATGATTGAAGCTTGGAATCCCTCATATAATATAGAAAGCGGAGCTTCTTTTAGAAGTAACTTGCAAAGAAAAATTATACAAAGATTACATGAAGTTGGAAACACGGGTCAAATGATCGTACATCAGTTTTTCTGCCAATTGGGCATCCCTACAAATCAATGCACGATAAATCTCATGATGTTCTTCCAAAATGCGTTCATGGTCCATGCGCAGTCCTACAAAATACTCAATATGGCTCAGGCGAAGGTTGCTGATTACTTCATAAAGGGAAATAAACAGAGAATTATTGGTCAGGAGAACAATGTTGCGATGAAATGCTATATCCATTTCAAAGGTCACGGTTCGAATATCGTTTTGATCTTTGATGCTTTCCAAGGACGGAGCGTACTTCTCCAATTCAAATAGCTGCTGATTGGTGGCGGTTTCTGCCACCTTATGCACACAGTATGGCTCAAAAATCTTTCGGAACTCCAACAAGTCCACGATCTGTTCATGAGAAACAGCGTTGCAGGACAAAATGGTTTCCATCGCCTCCAAAGGAGAATTCCCGCACACAAAGGATCCACTGCCTTGGAGAGAACGTACAACCCCAATAGCACGCAGGCGCTGGAGGGCTTCCCGAATAGGGACACGGCTTACGCCAAACTGCTCCGCCAAATCTTTTTCCGAGGGAAGGCGAGTTCCTACCGGCCACTCTCCGGAGATGATATAATGCAGAAGCTGTTCATAGATTTGACTGCTTGCACTGTTGTGATTAACTGGTTTTAACATAATCCTCTCCTAATATCGTTTATTGAGGGTTGAGCAAAACGCAAGCCTTGCAAAATTAAGGTACAATATATAGGGTGCATCTGAAAAGTCATCTTTACTGGGAATCTAATCACGGTCGCTGCCAGCAGCTTCAGGCGTATCTGGACGAGTCTTGTTTCCGCTTCAATTGTAGAAAAACCGGAGATCAGAACTTCATGCGCATGGCAAGAGCCGCCACTGCATTTTGTGTCCGACTGCGTTAAGCTGATAAGTATAGATTGTATTATATATCATTCCCAGTCAAGTTGTCAAATAAGCATACAACTTCTTTGTGTATATTTTCAACAATAAAATGCTTGCTTTTTCCCATAAGAGATGTTATACTTTGACCATGAGCTGTATGACAACATGGCAACATTACAACGCTGATGTCGAAATTCAAAAATGAAAGAGAAAGGATGCAAGGAAAAGCCGATGAAAACCTATCTGGAACGAATCAATGAGCAGACCCCTACTAGAATGTGGGTCAACAATCCGACGCCTTCCGAGGCAAAAAAGGGACTTGAGGCGGGAACTTTTGGAGCAACCTCTAACCCCACCTATCTTTCTCATATGCTTAAAGCGGAGGAGACAAAGGACGCAGCGCTCAGCGCAATCGACCGCTATGTGCGGATGACAGAGGATGATCATCTAGTAGTGGCGTTGGCCTATCAGGAAATGATCGCAAAAATCGCAGAGATTTTCTTGCCGTTGTTTCAGGAGACTGGCGGCGAAAAGGGCTGGGTCGCCATTCAGGGAAATCCCTATCGGGATGACGACATTGACTTTATCCTGCAGGAAGCTCACCGTTTCTATGAAATTTCCCCCAATATTGTTGTCAAGGTTTCAGCAACGCTAGCTGGCATTGCAGCCATGGAAAAGCTGACCAGTGAAGGCAGGTGTGTTTTGGCAACAGCGGGCGTTTCTAATTACTATGCTGTACAGATGTTTGAGGCATATGCCAGAGGAGTACAGATTGCTGGTTCGGCCCCCACGCTGTTTGTGACCACATTGGCGGCTCCTTTTGAAAATTATGCAAAAAAATATGTGGAAGCCAATCACATTTCTATCTCTCCCGACTTGGTTGAGAAGTCAGGGACGGAAATGTCTAAAAAAATCTATCAGATTTGGAAGGAAAAGTATTCTACGCTTAACTGTAAATTGATGGGGGGAGGCGTCCGAGCTGCCAGACATTTCACAGAAATGGTCGGTGGTGATATGCATGTTACCTGCGGTTGGAACTTCATTGATGAGATGAACCGCACAAATCCTGAAATTCTGAGTCGAATCGATGCAATGGCCAGTCCGGAGGAATTGGAAGAGCTTAAAGAAAAAATTCCGGCCTTCCGACGTGCCTATGAAGCAGATGGTCTGGTGGCCGCTGACCTTTCTTCACATCCGGCCTTTGAGCTGTTTCATAATGGCTTCTTGACTGCATGGGACGGGGTTCTGTCTACAGTTCGGGAACGCAGACTGCTTCTGTGCCGATAAAAGGAAGGCTTGTTTCTAAAATATAGGGATGAGCAAAATATTGATTTGCTCATGAGACTATACAATAATGCCACTATCGGGCTTACTAAAGTCTATCTATATATTGTGCATTGGCTTTGCAAAGCTTGCGTTTTGCTCATCCCTATACTAAAACAGGATAGGAGGTGTGTTTATGAAGCTAGCATACCAGGTAGCTATGCCAGACTTGGAATCCAGTCCTTTGCTGACAGCTTATCAGGGAAGTTTGGAGGACTCCTTTCGACACTTAGCGGAAAATGGATACCAAGGAATCGAATTGATGGTTCGCGACCCCCAAAAATTGGATCCCGAACTGCTCAACCGATTGACTAGCACCTATGGTTTGGAAGTTGTCATGTTGGCAACAGGAGAGATATGGGCACAGGATCATATTTCTTTAAGTAGTTCGAATCCTGAAAATCGCCTGCGTTGCATCAAACGATTTAAGGAATTCATCGACTGTGCTGCTCCCTATCATGCCCAAGTCAATATTGGCCGTGTGCGGGGAGAACTAGTACCAGGGATCCCGCCGGAAACGACTCTAGATCTTGCCGTGGATGCCTTTCGCCAGTTGGCCAGTTATGCGGAGGACAAAGGTGTTACAATCGCTTTGGAGCCCGTCAACTTCCTACAGTGCAATTTTATTAATTCTACCGCTGAAGGCCGAGACATCGTAGACCGGGTGGGATATCAAAATTTTCGGATTATGTTGGATGTATTTCACATGAATATCCAGGATGCGGACATTTTCAAAGAAATTCAACGCAGTAAAGGATATTTTTCCTATGTGCATCTGTGTGATAACAATCGCCTATATCCCGGGAACTGCGGATTGGATTTCCCGAAAATCATGCAGTCACTTCATGCGGTGGACTATGAGGACTATGTCAGTGTGGAAGTGTTACAGTTTCCCAGCGGCGACATTGCACTGACTAAATCTGCGCAGTGTCTGCTGCCATTGCTTTGATATACAACGACTGGAAAGATTATTTTCAGGAGGACATTATGAAAAAGAAATTATTTGCTGGATTACTTGCAGCACTTATGCTGTTGCCGATGCTTAGTGCCTGCGGAAGCAATAATGCCAGTGAGAAAGGGTCAGAGGGAAAAAAGCAGGAAGCCACATATGTGTGGAAATGTGCGCTAAATTCCACGGAGGGTGACAACTGTTATGATCAGGCAGTGCTTTTTGCGAAGAAAATTCAGGAACTGACAGGCGGCCAGGTTCAGGTCGACCTTTATGGTGGAGCCAGTCTGGGTAGTACCTCCGAAGTCTTGGAAGGTATGTCTGCCGGCGTGGCAGACATCATATGTGAAGCTCTGGGAGTGCTGGCCCCATTTACAGAACTTGGAAATATTGACGCTATGCCATATATGTACAGCGGAGCTGATCACTTCATGGCAGTATGGTCCAGCGATCTGGGGGATGAAATAAAAGAGGCAGCCGGAGAAGCTTCTGGATTTAAACTGATGGGCGGAGCCTATCGTGGTCCCCGCGTTGTCACAGCTACAAAGAAAATGGAGACCATTGATGATTTCAAAGGTTTCAAACTCAGAGTACCCAATCTGGAGGTTTACCTGAAAACTTGGCAGTGGCTGAATACCTCACCGACTCCTCTGGCTATGAACGAGGTATATACTGCACTGCAGCAGAATACCGTGGAGGGACAGGAAAACCCCTTTGCGGATTCTCTGAACTATTCCTTTGATGAAGTCTGTAAATACTGGATCAAAACCAATCATGTATATAGCTGCAACCTTTTCATGATGGACCGGACCTATTTTAACAGCCTCCCAGAGGAGATTCAGAATGCAGTGATAGAGGCAGCGGAGTACGCTGGTCAGGAAATCAGCGCAGTTCAGAAGCAGAGAGACCAAGAAGCGGAGCAGAAAGTTCTCGATGAGGGCTGTGAGGTCATCGAAGTGGATACAAAAGCGTTTGCAGATTACTTTGATACCTTTGCAGAGACAAACTTCCCCAACTTGGCGGATTGGGTGGGCCGCATCAAGGCAATGGATCCGGCTAATTCGTAGTTTTCATGTAGCAGGCATTGGTTTGTATCCGCTGGGTCGGCGGCAGCAGGCCCTTGCCGCAACTTGAAATGGACACAAAAGCCCGGCATCTGTCGGGCTTTTTGTTCTAAGTCTCAGCTGTGACAGGAGGCAAAAGAAAAAATGAAGGCATATTCAAAATTTTTAGATATTGTGGAAAAAATAGAAAAAGCGCTGCTATGCATTTCAGTAGCAGTAATGCTGGTTGTCATGATCTATCAGGTTATTTTGCGCTATGTCTTTGCACATGCTACCGCATGGAGCGAGGAACTGGCTCGGTATTTATTTATCTTTCAGGTGATGCTGGCTTCTGCAATTGGTATACGACGAAATAGCCATCTGCAAATCGATGCATTGATTCATCTGCTGAAGCCGCGCTGGAGAATGCTGAGCACAGTTATTTCAACTTTGATAGGTGTGGTTTTCCTCTGCTTTTTACTGGTATATTCTATTGATTTGGTAAAGACTGGAGCAAATAATCTTTCTGTGGGACTAGGCGTTCCTATGTCGATTCCTTATCTGTGTCTGCCGATTGGAACCGTCCTGATGATTTTGACTTCAGTTGAAGTGATTTTCAAGCAAGTCAGGGACTTTCGTAAAGGAGGGAAAGAAGAATGAATGTGGGAGTTGTGGTGATCATCTTCTTGCTGGTCTTATCTTTCCTTGGTGTTCCCATTTTTATTGCCTTGGGAATCGGTACTCTGGTAGCGCTCCATATGGCGGATATGGCGCTGATCGTGTTGCCACAAAAACTCTTTGCTGGCATGAATTCTAGCTCTTTGCTGGCAATTCCTTTTTTTATTTTGGCAGGGAGTCTAATGTCCCGAAGTATTACCGAGAAACTGATCAACATTGCAAATGCGTTGATTGGGCAAATCAAAGGCAGCTTGGGAGTGGTAACTGTTTTGTCCTCTACGCTGTTCGGTGCTATCTCAGGTTCTGGTGTGGCGACGGCCTCTGCCATTGGTGGCATTACGATCCCCGCAATGAAAAAATCGGGATACCCGGATGAATTTGCTACGGCGATTTCTTCTATTTCTTCTATTTTAGGTCCGATCATTCCTCCATCCATCCCCCTTATTGTTTATGCAAGTGTCAGCACAGTCTCTGTGGCGTCACTGTTTATTGGTTCGGTTTTGCCGGGCATTCTCTTAGCGTGTGCCATTGCAGTTTACTGCCTTATTTACGGTCGAAAGCATGATCTCCCGTCTTATCGGAAAAGCAGCCCCATAGAGATCCTGCGGGCTTTCAAGAACGGTATTTGGGCCTTGCTGATGCCAATTATTATTTTGGGAGGCATTTTTGGAGGCATTTTTACGCCGACAGAAGCGGCAGCGGTCTCCGTTGCCTATGCACTCTTTGTCAGTGGATTGATTTACAAAGACCTGACATGGAAGGACATTCCTCAAGTTTTTGTGGAGACATCTATTTCTACTGCGACTATTATGATGTTGGTTGGCTTGTCAAAAGCATCCAGTTATGTGGTGGTCACATCGGGATTGCCTCAGCAAATGCTGGAATTCTTCACCTCTATTACCAGCAGTAAGGCCGTGATTTTGCTGTTGCTGAATCTGCTTTTCTTGATTATTGGTATGTTGATGGAGGCCAGTGCTGCCATTATCATGATGACGCCCCTTCTGACTCCGCTTTTACCGGTTTTTAATATTGATCCTTTGACTTTTGGTGTGATGATGAGTTTTAACCTCTGTATCGGTTTGGTGACACCTCCGGTAGGATTATGTCTGTTGGTCTGTAATCAAATCGGAGAAACCAGTTTGTCCAAGACTATTCGCACAATGATCCCCACGCTGATTATCTCATTGGTGGCATTGATGCTGGTCACATTTATCCCACAATTGACACAGTGGCTCCCTAGCATTTTGTGATGAATACCCCACCCAATTTGAGCAAGTTGATGAGACTTGCCCGAATTGGGTGGGGGTATTTTATGTCTTGATAGCTTTGATCTGACTGGTGTTTTGGAGGTTGTCACGCATGGGGGGTGCTAGCGTTCACCAGGAAACCACTGAGGGGGGGTAGTGCCTATCAGGGCTAATAAGGGCGTCAACTTGTATCATGCAAAGCAAGGCCACCGGGTGATTTACGGTGGCCTCATGCTCTACTCATGAACGGTATTTGGTTGATGCCCCTGTGCGGGGGTGCCTTTGCCTCCGCGGGGGTTGTTTTAGTCCTGATAGAGCGGGAACCGCTTGCACAGCTCCGCCACTTCCGCACGGACCTGCTCCGCATGGTCCGCATAGTCCTCTTTTGCCATGAGGCCCATCCACCGGGCGATCTCCGCCATCTCCGGCTCCCGGAAGCCCCGGGTAGTGACGGCGGGAGTGCCCACCCGGATACCGCTGGTGACGAAGGGCTTCTCCGGGTCGTTGGGGATGGTGTTCTTGTTCACCGTGATGCCTACCTCATCCAGCCGGTGCTCATACTCCTTGCCGGTGAGGCCAAAGTGCCGGGTGTCCACCAGAATCAGATGGTTGTCCGTGCCGCCGGAGACCAGCCGGAAGCCCTGCTCGATCAGCTTTTCCGCCAGAACCCCGGCGTTGGCAGCCACCTGCCGCCCATAGGCCCGGAACTCCGGCTTCAGCGCCTCGCCCAAGCACACGGCCTTGGCGGCGATGATATGCTCCAGCGGACCGCCCTGTGTGCCGGGGAACACGGCGGAGTTGATCTTTTTGTACAGGTCGTCGTCATTGCACAGGATCATGCCGCCCCGGGGACCCCGCAATGTCTTGTGGGTGGTGGTGGTCACCACATCGGCGTAGGGGATGGGGGAGGGATGAACACCGGCGGCCACCAGACCCGCAATGTGGGCCATGTCCACCATCAGCCGGGCGCCCACTGCGTCGGCGATCTCCCGGAACTTGGCAAAGTCCAGGGTGCGGGGATAGGCGCTGGCCCCTGCCAGGATCAGCTTGGGGCGGCACTCCTTGGCGATGGCCATCACCTGCTCGTAGTCGATGGTCTCTGTGTCGTCAGACACGCCATAGGGAACGATGCGGAAATATTTGCCGGAGATGTTCACCGGGCTGCCGTGGCTCAGATGGCCGCCATGGGCCAGATTCATACTGAGCACTGTGTCACCGGGCTGCAGCAGGGCAAAGAACGCCGCCAGATTGGCGTTGGCGCCGGAGTGGGGCTGGACATTGGCGTGCGCACAGTCGAACAGCTGACAGGCCCTCTGCCGCGCCAGCTCCTCCGTCACGTCCACGGCATAGCAGCCTCCGTAATACCGCTTTCCAGGATAGCCCTCCGCATACTTATTGGTGAGACAAGTGCCCATGGCCAGCAGGACGGCCTTGCTGACGATGTTCTCGGAGGCGATCAGCTCAATGTTGTGCTGCTCCCGGTCGAATTCCTTCTGAATAGATGCCCCCACCTCGGGGTCGGCCTGGGAGAGAAAGTCCATGATGTCCTGGATCATTGCAGGGGTCCTCCTTCGTGTGATCCGGTCTTCCGGAAAATATAAGCCTTTTCCAGCTTATCAGAGTTCCAGGGACCTGTCAAGGGAACAAGAGGTAATACCCCCACAAAATGTTGTAGAGATAGTGGGAATATTTTGACGATTTTGTGGGAGGCGGACCTTTTCCCAGTCATTCCAGCCGGGATGGCGTGCCGTCCTCAAAAAGTCCGGCTTCTGTCAGCACCCAGGGGATGGGATAGTCGTGGACGCCGAAGGGGATCTCCTGGCGCAGCAGCCGCTCCCGGCACAGCAGAACCGCCGCGCCCCGGTAGTGGGCCAGGAAGCGGTCGTAATAGCCGCCGCCCCGCCCCAGACGGCGGCCCTCCCGGCTGCAGGTGACACAGGGGATCACCGCCAGGTCGATCTGGTCCGGGGAGAGGGCAGGGCTGTCTGCCGGAGGCTCCAGAATGCCGTAGGCGCCGGGGAAGAGCTCCTTCAGGTCGCGGATGGCCCGCAGCTCCATGATGCCATCCGCCACACACAGAGGGACGCACAGCATCTTGCCGTCTGCCAGAGTCTGCTCCAGGATGGGACGGGTGTCGATCTCCCGCCCGGCGGAGACGAAGCAGAACACCGCTCCGGCACTGCGATACTCTGGAAGAGCCAGGAGATGGCGGGCGATGGCCCGGTCCGCCGCTTCCCGGTACCGGAAGGGGAGCTGGGCGCTGAGGCGCCGGATCGTAGCCCGGAGCTGCTGTTTTTCCTCGTCTATTGTCATGGCAGGGGATCCTCCTCTTTCTCTGGACGGGCCGCGCCGTAGGAGATGACGTCGGTCCCGAACTTTCCACGGAGGCGGTCCATAGCCGCCTCCAGCTTTTCCTGTTTTTCTTTTTTGGGCGCCGCCCCAGCTGTGAACAGGTCTACCTGTTCATAGGCGTCCTCCGACCGAACCAGATGGATGGCGGTAACAGTCAGGGCCCGCACGGGAGCCGGGGGTTTCCACAGCTGGCCGGTCAGGTCCATGGCCGCCGCCGTCAGCTCCCGGATCAGGTGGGTGGGGGCGGAGAGCTGCATCTGACGGGAGCGGTCATGGAACTGGGGATCCCGCACCGTCACCTGGACGCCGCCGGCATACAGCCCGCTGTGCCGCAGTCGGGTGGCCACGGAGTCCGCCAGCACGGCGACGCCGCCCCACACCTGCTCTGCGGTGGTGAGGTTTTTCGGGAAGGTAGTGCCGTTGCCTACGGACTTCACCATCTCCGGCTCGTACCGGGAGCGGACTGGATCGGTGTCCAGCCCGTTGGCATAGTCGTGGAGCTGGACGCCCATTTTGCCCATCAGGGTCTCCAGGGCATCCCGCTTGCAGGCCGCCAACTCTCCGATGGTCTTTACGCCGAACTGGGCCAAAATCTTCCGGGCGGCGCCCCCCACGTACAGCAGCGCCCCCACCGGCAGAGGCCAGACCAGCCTCTGCCAGTTCTCCCGGGAGACGACAGTGGTGGCGTCGGGTTTCCAGTAGTCGCTGCCCAGCTTGGCAAACACCTTATTGAAGGAGACCCCCACTGAGAGGGTCAGTCCCATCTCCTGCTTCATCCGTTGCCGCAGATGGTCTGCCAGGGCCTTGGCATCACCGCCGAAGAGGTGGAGGGTATGGGTGACGTCCAGCCAGCTCTCATCGATGCCGAAGGGCTCCACCAGGTCCGTGTACTGCTCGTAGATGGTGTTGACCTCTTTGGAGACCTGCCGGTACAGTTTGTGGTGGGGTGGCAGCAGCACCAGCTCCGGGCACTTTTTCTTGGCCTGCCAGATGGTTTCCGCCGTCTGGACGCCGAATTTTTTCGCCGGTTCATTCTTGGCCAGGATGATGCCGTGGCGGGAGGTGGGATCTCCGCAGACCGCCACGGGCACGTTCTGCAGGTCTGGTCGGCTCCGCAGCTCCACGGAGGCGTAAAAGCTGTTCAGATCGCAGTGCAGGATGATGCGGTCCATGGCCCCGCCTCCTTTCTCACTTCTATTATAGCACATCTGTTCGTTCCTGAAAAGGGAGAAGGGATGGGAAGGTTTTGACATACCGGCGCGGGGAGGCGGAGGGACGGATATGGGCCGCAGTAAAAGGCGCGGGGACGGTATCCGCCCCCGCGCCTGTGGTGTTCAAATTTACAGAATCCCCATCAGCACCAAGGCCAGCACCACAAAGGTCGCCAGCAGGGCCAGGGAGAACAGGAGGAACCCGGCGCTCAGCTTGCCCTTGCCCTCGACAGGCGCATGGGACTCCGGTACCAGCCGGGCCTTCCGCAGGGCGGTGACCACCGGCTTGTAGAGCAGCAGGATCAGCGCCATGTTCAGGCCGCCCTTCACCAGGTTGAAGGGCAGGAACACCGGGATCAGCATGGGGACCACGATTTCCTCGCGATCCATTCCCATGTAGATGGGCGTGATGAGATAGTTCCACAGCAGCATCACCACGGTGAGGCAAACAGTGCCCAGGGCCAGACCGATGACGGCGCCCTTGCGGGTGTGGAACTTCTTGTAGACGAAGGCGGCGGTGCAGCAGAAGGCGCAGGTGGCCAGCACGTTCATGATGCAGCCGATGGGGCCGGTGTCGCTGACGGTGAACATCTCCACCACGGCCACCACGATGGAGATGACGGCGGCGGACAGAGGTCCGAAGAGGAAGGCGCCGATGCAGATGACCGTGTCCTTCAGGTCCATCTGCAGGAAGCCGGACACCTGTGGCAGCATCTTGCTGAGGAGCATCACCACATAGGCGATGGCCGCCAGCATGGCCAGGGAGGTGATGGTTCGGACGTTTGTTGCGGGCCGGGAGGGGTTCTTGATGGCGTTGGCATTGGGTTCAGACATAAAAATACACTCCTTTTCGTTGCTTGAAAACACCCTGGACGCTTTGGCTTCTCCAAGGTGATCCACGCAACGCAGGAGCGCGAACAAACGCGCGGCCACGCCGCACTCATCTTCTTCCATCCAGACTGTAACTGTTGGTCCCGGAGTTTCACCGAGTCAGCGCCTGTGCATACGCGCAGGCGGTCGCGGACTGTACCGCCAGTGGGGAATTTCACCCCGCCCTGAAGACAAAGTATTCAGTTGCTTTCTGGCCATAGTATATGACAGCGCGGAAGAAATTGCAAGTCCCTAAATGAAAAAACGGCAAATTTCCCGTGGGTCTTTACAAACAAGAACGGATGTTCTATACTGAATCAAAGACCAGAAGGAGGGAGGCGGAGACCATGCGGGGGCGGCAGTCGGCCTGCTGCTTTACCGGGCACCGGCCCGGTAAGCTGCCATGGCGGTATAACGAGGAGGACCTGCGCTGCGTGTTGCTCAAGGCCCGCATCGCAGACGCGGTGGAGGCGGCCTATCAGGAGGGATTCCGTCACTTTCTCTGCGGCATGGCCCTGGGCTGTGACCTGTATTTCTGCGAGTGCGTCCTCCGCCTGCGCCAGACGCACCCGGACGTGACGGTGGAGGCGGCCGTCCCATGTCCCTCCCAGGCGGATGCCTGGCCGCCGGACCAGCGGCGGCGGTATGAGCGGCTGGTGGCTGCCTGTGACTTTGAGACCCTGGTGTCCGCCTGCTACACCCCCGCCTGTATGCAGCGGCGGGACCGGTATATGGTGGACCACGCCGCGCTGCTGATCGCCGCCTTTGACGGGTCTCCCGGCGGAACCCGGTACACGGTGGAGTACGCCATGCGCCGGGGGCTGGAGATCGTGGACCTGCCCATTGTGCTGGAGCCCGCCCGATAGGCCGGGGCGCTTGGATGCGGAGACGTCCGGTGCCTCGGTTTTTTCTTGCAATATGGGCCGGAGCCGTTGCGCGGGGAGCCCTGTTGTGGTATGTTGGAGAGGAAGGCAATCTGAGATTGCGGAACTTCCATGCTTGGTTGCTGGTATGCAACCGGGCGGCCTGATAAGCTGAAGGCATCCAAGAGAAGGGAGAATGCCTATGACATTCGGAGAGAAGCTGCAATCCCTCCGGCAGAGAGCCGGCATGAGCCAGGACGCGCTGGCCGAGCGCCTGCAGGTGAGTCGGCAGGCCGTCAGCCGTTGGGAACGGGACGAGACCATGCCGGAGACGGACAAAGTGGTGGCCCTGGCGGATATTTTCGGTGTGACAACAGACTATCTGCTCCGCCTCCAGCCGGAGCAGACGGAGCCGGAGGAGAAGCAGCCGCCGCCCCAGGAACGGAAGGACTGGGTGGAGCGTTTTTTGGCCTTTAGCAAGCGGAAATGGTACCTGCTGGGATGGGTGCTGATCGCCTGGGGCGTATTGGATCTGGTGCAGCTGGCGCTGTTTTATCTGGCGTACCGGGGGATGCTGGGCGGATTTACGGGTCTGATCGGCTGGGATATGGCGGAGATGGGCGGAGTGAATCTGCTTGACGTGTTCCCGGCAGGTGTGCTGCTGTTCCCGGCCCTGTACGCCGCCGTGAAGATCGCGGCGGGGGTGCTGGTGCTGTATTTCGGAAAAAGGCATGTACAAAAGAAGCGGGAGGAGGAAATGCAGTGAAGGGAATCTTTTGGGGGTTCTTCTTGATCTTTATCAATTTTTATGTGACAATCAATGGACATACACTGAATCTGCTGCCGACCTTTGCGGGTTATATCTTACTCTATCGGGCAGCAGGGGAATTGTTGGGAGAGAGCGGTCGATTCGGGAAACTCCGCCCCTTTGCTGTGGCTGTGGCCATATACACGGGTATCCTGTGGGTGGGAGACTTGCTGGGCGTGACCGGCGCAAACTGGCTGAGTACGCTCCTGGAGCTGGCTGCTCTGGCGGTCGCCCTGTATATTTCCTGGAGCGTGATCCAGGCCATTTTGGAGATGGAGACCCATTATGGGACAGATCTGAACGGCACTTCGGCACGGACCGCCTGGTTTGTCCTGTTGGCGGCACAGATTGCCGGAACGCTGGGCGGCCTGCTGCTGGACGCTTTGGCACTGATGGCCCTGATTGCCCTGCTGGTGGGCATCATCTGGTTTCTCGCGGCACTGTGGAAGTGCGCCGGGCTCTATGACGGCCTGCCGCCCAAGGACGCCGGCCTGGAAAACCTGTGAGAGACCGAGAGGAGAGAGACCGCCATGCGAAAGGTACTGCCCATGTCCCGCATCCGGGAGATGGAGCCCTATATGGACGCCAAGGTGCTGGACTACATCCACGAGGGGCAGATCGAAGCGTTTGAGGGCTTTGAGGACTTCGATCTGATCGCCTTTGACTGGTACGACGTGCGCAGCGAGCGGACGGCAGCATCCCAGATGCTGCTGTATCTGGACCGGGAGGACCTGTTCGTCTTCTGTGAGGACGACGCAGCGGAGGACGCCGCCCAGGCGGCCCTGCTGGTGCCGGAGGAAGAGGCACTGTCCAACGAGCAGGTGCTCCACCGCTTCTTCGTCCGGCTGCTGAGGGAGGATATGGCCCATCTGGACCGGCTGGAGGCGGACATCAGCGATGGGGAGACAGAGGTGCTCACCGGTGCCCATGAGGCGTATCTGGACCGGATCATCGCTTGGCGGCAGGAGCTGCTGCGGCTGAAGCGGTACTACGAGCAGCTGGATTCCATCTTTGACGAGCTGGCGGAGAACGACAACAGCCTGCTGGGCAAGCAGAACACCCGCCGTTTTGCAAACTTGGGCAATCGGATGGAGCGGTATCTGAACGCGGTCCAGTCCCTGCGGGAGTCCGTGGCCCAACTGCGGGAGGCCTATCAGTCCCAGCTGTCCATCCAGCAGAACGACCTGATGAAGATCTTCACCGTGGTGACGGCGGTGTTCCTGCCCCTGACCCTGCTGGTAGGCTGGTATGGGATGAACTTTGTGGGGATGCCGGAGCTCCACTGGAAGTACGGATACCCGGCGGTGATTCTGGTGAGCGTGGGGATCGTGGCGGCGCTGGTGATCTACTTCAAGAAGAAAAAGTGGCTGTGACACAGAAAAACAGCAGGCCGTCCCCATTGGGGGGCGGCCTGCTTTGTGCCTCGCAGCGGTTCAGGTTGCCCGGTCCCGCAGATATCTGTCGATGTCGAAGGCCAGCAGCTTCGTGTCCCCCTTGAGATACAGGGGGTGGTGGGGGTGGCCGGATTTCAGCAGGGGGCCGGCGGTGAACCACCCGGCCCCGGCGGCGCTGGCGTCGGCGGCAAAGTCCCGCATACAATCCATCAGATACCCTCGCTTCTCGATGATGTTCCCCCAGGCGGCCCACAGGGCGGGGGCCGGGGACAGAGAGAGGAGATACCGGAAGGCCCTTCGGTTCTCCGCATGGAGCACCGGGTTGCAGGACCGCTCCATATCGTCGGGCCGGGTGGCCCGCTGGGCGTAGACGTTGAACATCAAAAAGCTGTCGTACCCGTTGGAAAGCGCGATCCGCTGGGCGGACTGGAGGGTGGGGTCCAGAGCGTCCGGCGCGGCGGTGGAGGGGTTGATACCCATGCAGATCAGGGGCTTCCGGCCCCGGGTGCCCAGAATGTAGCGGTATTCCGAATAGTGGTTGGGGACGTACAGCCACCGGCTCACATCATAGTCCGGCGACGGCCGGAGGGCAGCGGCCAGGGCGTTGTCGAAGAGCTCCAGCGCCAGGGCGGCTGTGGGGCCTTGGGGAATGTGCATGGGTCAGTCCTCCTCGGAAAATCTTCAAGAAACAGGATAGCACGAATCGGCGGGATATGCTACAATGAATTTTGAAATTGCGCAAAGGAGGTCCCGCCATGCTGACGATCCTGATGGGCCGGGCCAAAACGGGAAAATCGGAACAGGTGCTCCGCCGGATCGGAGAACTGGGGGATTCCAGCCGGCAGATCCTGCTGGTGCCGGAGCACGCCTCCCACCAGGCGGAGGTGGATCTGTGCCGTGCCTGCGGAGACACTGCCAGCCGCCATGCGGAGGTCCTCAGCCTCCGCCGCCTGTGCGACCGGGTGCTGACCATCACCGGCGGCGCCGCTCAGGTGACATTGGATGCCGGCGGCAAGCTGTTGACCCTGCAGAAGGCCCTGGGAGAGGTGGCCCCCTTGCTGAAGGTGTATCGCCGTCCCTCTCAGAAGGCGTCGTTTTTACAGCAGCTGCTGGACCTCTTCGACGAGCTGCGCTGCTACGACGTGTCCCCAGAGCTGCTGGAGAGCCAGGCACGGGAAATCCAGGGCGCCACCCGGGACAAGCTGCTGGACCTGAGCCTGCTGTACGGCGCCTATGAGTCCCGGCTGTACCGCCCCGGCCTTGATGCCCGGGACCGGATGACCAAGCTCTGCGAGGCGCTGGAGTCCTCCCGCTACGCTTTCGGCAAGGACGTGTTTGTGGACGGCTTCACGTACTTCAACGCCCAGGAGCGGCAGGTGCTGGAGAGCATCCTGCGGCAGGCTCGGTCTGTCACTGTCACGCTGCTGGGGGAGCCGGACAGCGCGGAGGAGATGTTTCAGGTCTCTCTCCGCACCCGGGACCAGCTGACGCGGCTGGCGGACCAGGCGGGCTGCCCATGGGAGGTCCGGACGCTCACCAGCGCCGACGACTCCGCCCTGGGATATTTGGAGCATCACTTCTTCGGAGAGGGGGAGCCCTACCAAGGAGACAGCTCCGCCATCCGGGTCCGGGAGGCGGACACCGCTTTTTCCGAGGTGGAGCAGACGGCAGCGGACATCCGCCGCCTGGTAGCGGCGGGGAAGTGCCGCTACCGGGATATCACCGTGGCCGCCCGGAACATGACCGACTACGAGGGCACCATTGAGACGGTATTCGAGCGGTACAGCATCCCCGCCTATCTGAGCCGCCGGAGCAGTATGTTGGAAAAGCCCGTGTGGAGCCTTATCACCGGCGTCCTCTCCGCTCTGGAAAACGGCTTGGAGTACGAGGACATGTTCCGTTGGCTGAAGACCGGCCTGGCGGGCCTGATGCCGGAGGAGTGCGATGAGCTGGAAAACTACGTTCTCACCTGGGAGATCCACGGGAAGATGTGGCTCCGGGATGTGGACTGGACCGACAATCCGGACGGTTATGGCGCACCTTGGGATAAGCGCCGCCAGGCCCGCCTGGACCGGGTGAACGAGCTGCGCCGCCGGGTACGCGCACCTCTTGCGGAGCTGTATGAAGGGCTGAAAGCCGGCGTTACAGCTGGGGAGAAAGTAAATTCCCTTTATAGTTTCCTGGAGCATCTGAATCTCCAGAACGCGCTGGAGGAACAGATGCGGGCCCAGGCGGAGGCAGGGCGCCTCCAGGACGCGGAGGAGACCGCCCAGCTGTGGGAGATCCTCTGCGCCATCCTGGACCAGTTCGTGGAGATCCTGGGGGACGAGCCTATGGGGACCGATGAATTCAGCCGCCTGCTGCGGCAGGTGGCCTCCCAGTACAGCGTGGGCACTATCCCCGTGTCTCTGGACCAGGTGTCCGTCACGGAAATCACCCGAAATGACCGTCACACGGATGCCTACCTGTTTCTGCTGGGGGCCAATGACCATGTGCTGCCCGCTGTGGGACAGAGCGGCGGCATTCTCAACGACGATGACCGGGAGGAATTGGCCCAGCGGGGTATCCGCCTGGCGCCCAGCGGCATGGAACAGATGGGCATTGAGCTCCAGAACCTCTACGCCGCTCTGGTTCAGCCCCGGGAGGGACTGGTGGTCAGCTATCCCACGGCGGACGTGTCCGGTGCAGAGCTGCGGCCTGCCTTTGTAGTGGACCGCCTGCTAACGCTGTTTCCGGAGCTGCGTATCGAGCACGAAGGGACTGATAAGGCTTATCGCCTTACAGCAAGGATCCCTGCCTTGGAGACCGCAGGGACCGCCCCAGGGGGGATCCTGTGGCGGTATTTCGCAGATGACGAGGTCCTGGCGCCCCCCATGGCGGCCATGGAGCGGGCGGCTGCGCTGAAGCGGGGGAGCCTCTCCAGGAGCGCGGTACAATCGCTGTACGGGGAGCGGATCTCCATGTCCGCCTCCCGGGTGGAGCGGCTGCGGAGCTGCCACTTCGCCTACTTTATGGAGTACGGCCTGAAGGCCAAGGCCCGCCGGGCGGCGGCCTTTGACGCCCCCCAGATCGGAACCTTCCTCCACTACCTGCTGGAGCACGTCACAAAGGACGTGCTGGACCGGGGCGGCTTTGCCGCAGTGGGAGAGGAGGACCTCCACGCCTTGGTGCGGCGCTATATTGAGCAGTATGCGGCGGAGGTGCTCCAAAATCTGGAGGGCCGGAACGCCCGGTTCCGGTACCTCTTCGCCCGGCTGCGGAACACCGCTTACGCGGTGGTGGACCAGATCGCCGAGGAGATGCGCTGCTCCGACTTCGTGCCCCTGGCCTTCGAGCTGTCCTTCGGCGAGCGCGGAGAACTGCCGGCGGTGACGGTCAGCGAGCCGGACGCGGAGCTGCGAATCGGCGGCAAGGTGGACCGGGTGGACGGCTGGGTGAAGGACAACAGACTGTATCTCCGGGTAGTGGACTACAAGTCCGGCAAGAAAGCCTTTGACCTGGCCGCCGTCCGGATGGGCCTGGATATCCAGATGCTGCTGTACCTGTTCGCCCTGAAAAAGGAGGGCAAGCAGCGGTTTGGCATGGACATTGAGCCCGCCGGGGTGTTGTATCTCCCTGCCCGGGATGAGATTCTCTCCGCCGAGCGAAATATCACGCCGGAGCAGCTCCAGAGCCAGCGGGAGAAGGAGCTGCGCCGAACGGGCCTGCTGCTCTCTGAACCGGAGGTGCTCCAGGCCATGGAGCACGAGGCTCTGCAAAGTCCCCGGTTCCTACCGGTGCGGGTAAACCGGGAGGGGGACGTGTCCGGCGCCCTGGCCTCCGCCGATCAGCTTGGGCGGCTGGGGCAGTATGTGGAGCGGCTGCTCCACCAGATCGCCCGGGAGGTCCGGGACGGCAACATCGACGCGGACCCCTGCTGCCACAATGAGGACGACAGCTTCTGCAAATACTGCGACTGGGCCGACGCCTGCCACTTCCAGGATGGGCGGGACGGCGACCACCTGCACTACATCCTGCCGGTAAAGCCGGAGGAGTTCTGGCGCCAGGTGGAAGAGGAGACAGAGAGAGGAGGCGGACAGTAACATGGCAAAATTGACCCTGACCCCCCAGCAGCAGGCGGTGGTGGAAAACCGGGGCGGCAGCCTGCTGGTGTCCGCCGCCGCCGGCTCCGGCAAGACAAAGGTACTGGTGGACCGGCTTTTCCGCTATGTGACGGAGGAACGCTGCAATATCGATGATTTCCTCATCATCACCTACACCAAGGCCGCCGCGGCGGAGCTGCGGAGCAAGATCGCCTCCGAGCTGTCCAAGCGGCTGGGCCAGACGCCGGGGGACCAGCAGCTCCGGCGGCAGCTGCTGCGGGTGTATCAGGCGGACATCAAGACCGTGGACGCCTTCTGCACGTCGCTGCTGCGGGAGAACACCCACCTCCTGGCCCGGGAGGGGGACAGCCGGGCCCTGACCCCAGACTTCCGGGTGCTGGACGATAACGAGGCCCAGCTGATCCGCCAGCGGGTGCTCTCCCGGACGCTGGAGGACTTCTATGACCAGCTGGACGAGGGCCGTGGCCTGCTGGCGGACACGCTGGGGGCCGGACGGGACGACAGCCGTCTGGCCGCCCTGGTGCTGGAGCTGTACGACAAGGTCCAGAGCCACGCGGACCCGGCCGGGTGGCTGGCGGAGAACCGGACCGTCTGGGGCGGCTGGGAGGGCGGCTTTGATGACACCCCCTACGCCGCCGAGCTGCTGGCCGCCATCCGCCGGAAGGGGGCCCATTGGGGGGCCCTGCTCCGGTCCGCCTCCGCCCGGACCGAGGGGGACGAGGCGCTGTACCGGGGGTACGGGGAGAAGTTTCTCCAGGTGTCTGTGGCCTTTGACGCCCTGGCCCAGGTCCAGACCTGGGAGGCGGCCCGGCAGACGGAAGCGGCCGTCGCCTTCCCCCGGCTTTCCACCCCCAAAGGACGGAAGGACGAGCCGGGCATTGCCGCGCTGAAACAGGTGTGGGAGCGGTGCAAGGCGGAGGAGAAGAAGCTGGCGGGCCTGTTGTCTGTCTCTGAGGAGGAGGCTATGGAGGACCTGACTGCCGTGGCCCCGGCCATGGTGGCCCTGCTGGAGCTGACGGAGGACTTTGCGGAGCGGTACCGGCAGGAGAAGCTGCGGCTGAACGCTGCCGACTTCTCCGACCAGGAGCACTTGGCCCTGGGCCTGCTGGTGGGTTCCGGCGGTGCCCCCACAGAGCTGGGGGAGCAGGTGGCGGCCCGATACCGGGAGATCCTGGTGGACGAGTACCAGGACACCAACGAGATCCAAAACGCCATCTTCCGGGCGGTGTCCAAAAACGGGCAGAACATCTTCACTGTGGGGGACGTGAAGCAGAGCATCTACCGCTTCCGCCTGGCGGACCCCACCATTTTCCTGGGAAAATACAACCGGTTCAAGTCCTGGCAGGAGGCGGCTGACGGAGAGGAGCGGAAGATCCTGCTGTCCCGCAACTTCCGCTCCCGGCGGGAGATTTTGGAGAGCACCAACTTCATCTTCTCCAACATTTTGTCTGTGGAGATGGGGGAGATGGACTACGGCGAGGACGAGGCCCTCCACTTCGGGGCGGCGTATTACCCGGAGCGGATGGATTGCCAGACAGAGTTCCATCTCATCTCTGCCCACCAGAAGGCGGGGGAGAATGACAAGCCGGTAAAGAAGGTCACCGCCGAGGCCCGGTTCGTGGCGGCGCGCATCCGGAAGCTGCTGGATGAGGGCTATCCCGTCACGGAGAGCGACGGCACCCTGCGCCCCTGCCGGCCGGAGGATATCGTGATCCTGATGCGTTCCCCCGGCAGCCGGTCTGCCGCCTTCGCCGCCGCCCTGGCGGAGCGGGACATCCCCTGTTCTTTCCAGGAGAGCGGGGACTTCTTCCACACCATGGAGATCTCCGTCATGCTGTCCCTGCTGGAGATCGTGGACAACCCCCGGCAGGACGTGCCTCTGATCTCCGTCCTCCGGTCACCCCTGTTCGGCTTCACGGCGGACCGGCTGGCGGAGGTTCGCTCCGCCGCCCCCACCGGGGACTACTACGACGCTGTGACTGCCGATGGGGGAGAGGACTGCAAAGACTTCCTGGCAATCCTCTCGGATCTGCGGCAGGCGGGCCGGGACATGAGTGTCCACCGCCTGGTCTGGCACATCTACAACCGACTGAATGTGCTGGGGGTCTTCGGCGCCATGGATGATGGTGCGGCCCGGCGGGAGAATCTCATCGCCCTGAGCCAGCACGCGGAGAAGTTTGAGAGCAATGGATACCGGGGCCTCTTCGCCTTCGTCACTCAGCTGCGGCGGCTGCTGGAGCAGGACCAGGCTCCCGCCACCCGGGGCCCGGCGGAGGCTGCCGGCGTGCGGCTCATGAGCATCCACAAGTCCAAGGGCCTGGAGTTCCCCATCGTCATCCTGGCAGATCTGGACCACGCGTTCTCCCGGCAGGACTTCGACACGCCGGTGCTGGTGCACCCGGACATGGGCCTGGGGCCCAAGCGCATCGACCTGGAGCGGAAAATCCAGTATCCCACCCTGGCCCGGCTGGCCATTCAGGAAAAGCTGCGGCGGGAGAACCTAGCGGAGGAGCAGCGCATCCTCTACGTGGCCATGACCCGGCCCAAGGAGAAGCTGATCCTGGTGGACGCCCTGTACAACGCCACCGGGCGGCTCCAGAAGCTGGCCGCTGTGGCTGCTTGTCCCGTGCTGCCGGAGACGGTGGCAGAGGGCCGCACCCTGGGGGACTGGGTCCTGCTGCCCCTGCTGTGCCGGCCGGAGGCCGCACCCCTGCGGGCTATGGCGGAGACAGAGATTGACCAGCTATATATTGGAGAGGACAGATCCTGGCAAGTGTTTTTACATGACAGTGAGGACTACCGGGAACGGCCCGCTCGGCCCCAGGCGACGGCGGAGGAGACAGGGGAGACCGCCCTCTTTGACCCGGAGCTGCTGTCTTTCATCTACCCCTACCAGCGGGAGACGGCCCTGCCCGCCAAGGTGACGGCCACCCAGCTGAAGGGCCGCCCTGCGGACCAGGAGATCGCGGAGTATGCCGCCCATACCCCGTACCTCCGGCCCCTGAGCCAGCCGAATTTCCGGCGGGAGCGGCAGGGCCTGACCCCGGCAGAGCGGGGCACTGCCACCCACCTGGTGCTGCAATACCTGGACTTCTCAAACGTTGACGTGGCGGGCCAGATCGAGGCGCTGCGGCAGCGGAGCCTGCTGACGGACCAGCAGGCCGCGGCCGTGGAGACCGCGCCTTTGGAGCGGTTTCTCCGCTCCCCCCTGGCGGAGGAGATCCGCAAAAGCCGAAGCGTCCTGCGGGAGTATCGCTTCACCCTGCTGATGGATGCCCGGGACTACGATCCCGCCGCGGCGGCGGGGGAGGAAATCCTCCTCCAGGGCGTGGTGGACTGTTGCTTCGAGACGGCAGACGGCCTGACCGTGGTGGACTTCAAAACGGACCGTGTGTTCTCGGCATTGGAGGTCCGGCAGCGGGCGGAGCACTACCGCCCCCAGCTGGAGGCATACAGCCGGGCCCTGGAGCGGGTGCTGGAAAAGAAGGTGGTCCGCCGGGCCCTGTATTTCCTGGCTGCAGGCGAGACCATGGAGATTTGAGGAGGAAGGCCAATGGGAAGGGAAATCGTCAGTATAGCCACGGCCCTGGTGCCGTATCCGCCGGAGCGGGTGTGGGCGGTGGTGACGGATCTGGACTGCTGGCAGTGGCGCAGCGATCTGAGCCGTCTGGACCACGTCGGTGAGGACGCCTTTACGGAGTACGACAGAAGCGGCTTTCCCACCCGCTTCACCGTCACGGAACGCCGCCCCCTGTCCCGCTGGGCCTTTGACCTGGACAATGCCAATCTGGCGGGCCGGTGGGCCGGGGAATTCCGGCCGGAGGGCGGCGGCACCCAGGTCACCTTCACCGAGACCATCACCGTAAAAAAGCCCTGGATGCGCTTCTTTGCCAAGGGCTACCTCCGCCGCCAGCAGGCTCGGTATCTGGCGGACCTGGGGCGGGCGCTGGAACAAGAAGGAGGGACCTGAAATGAAGCGCCGTCTTACCAAGCTGACCGCTGCCGGTCTGGCGGTCCTGGCCCTCACCGGCTGCACCGGCGGAGTGCCGGAGGAGGTTTCAGAGGAGCCGCCGGTTCCGAAGAATGTTGAGACAACCTGGACCCTGGTGGTGGGCCAGCCGGAGGGCTCCACCTGCTGGGACGCGGCGGAATCTTTTGCCGAGGCACTGTCCGACGCCACGGAAGGCGCCGTGGCGGTGGAGGTTCAGCCGATGCCCCTCGATAGGGTTACCTCCCTGGAGCAGGCTGCGGCCGGGATCGTGGACCTCTATCTGGACAGCAGTTTCGTATATGGCTCCTACGGCGACGAAGAAGAGTTGGGCAGACCGTTTTTCTCCGTGACCATGCCCTTTCTGTTCCCGGACGCCGAAACGGCGGCGGAGGTCCTGGACAGCACCGGCGGAGAGGCACTGAACGGTGTCCTGGCGGAGCTGGGGCTCCGGGGCTTGGCATACGGGGAGCTGGGCTTCCGGTATCCGACGACTTCTGAAGGCCGTGCGGTGACTGCCCCGGAAGATCTGGAAGGGCTCAAGATCCGCACGGCGGGAATGCTGGAAGTGTCCGTGGCGTATGTGGATTGCTGGGGAGCGGAACTCTACCCCTCCAGTTTTTTAGATGTGATGACGCCCCTGTCTAACGGTACTTATAACGGCCAGGAGAGCACCCTGGCGGAGGCGGACGCGGCGGGCTACCAGACGGTCCAGACGGACGTGACCATCTTCCCGGCATTTTATGAGCCTGCCATCCTCACCATGAACAGTGATCTGTACGACTCCCTCTCCCCGGACCTGCGGGAGGCGGTGGACCGCTGCGGCCGGGAGGCCATGGCGGACCAGCGGCTCCGGAACCGGGAGCAGGAGGCGGAGATCCTGGAGCGGTGGCAGGAAGAGGACGGCATCTCCGTCCATGTTTTGACCGAGGAGCAGTGGGGGGCCTTCCAGGCCCTGACGGAACGGCTCTACGACCCGGAGGACCCGGACCATCAGGACTGGTTTGCGGACTGTACGCCGGAGTGGGTGGAGCAGTTTCGCCCCTCCTGAAAAAATCTCCGGAAAAATGAAAAAAGGTCTTGCAATCTTGACGTCCGTGTGATACACTGATAAACGCCTTTATGGGGTGAAAGCTCCGGCGAGGTAGTCTGGATCAGAAAGAGGTGAACGAGAGCAATGAAGGAAGGAATCCATCCCAATTATCAGCAGACTACGATTACTTGCGCCTGCGGTAATGTGATTGAGACAGGTTCTACCAAGAAGGATATCAAGGTGGAAGTCTGCTCGAAGTGTCACCCCTTCTTCACGGGCAAGCAGAAGCTGGTGGATACCGGCGGACGCGTGGCCAAGTTCAACAAGAAGTTCGGTCTGGACAAGTAAGTCTGACACGTCACAAAAGGGTCTGCCGGTTGGGCAGGCCCTTTTTTCATTTACTTTTCCGGCAAAAGCGCATATACTGTTGGTATCAATGGAGCGGAAGGAGCGTTTGCATGAAGCTGCATCCTGTGGAGCTGGAGCGTTTGACGCCGGAGATCCTGCACGTCTTCGGACGGCAGCCCCCGCTGCTGACCGCCGGAGACAAGACCGGCTTGAATACCATGACCATCGGCTGGTGCCAGCTGGGCCGGCTGTGGAACCTGCCGGTCTGCACAGTCTACGTGCGGCCCGAGCGCTATACCTATCAATTTATGGAGTCCCACGACTACTTCACCGTCTCCGTCCTGCCGGAGGAGGCCAAAAAAGTGACCGCCCTCTGCGGCTGCAAGAGCGGCCGGGACGTGGACAAGGTGAAAGCGTGCGGCCTGACAGTCCGCTGGGGTGCCGGGGACGCCCCCTTCTTTGACGAGGCGGAGTGGGCCCTGGTGTGCCGGAAGCTGTACGCCCAGGACATGGACCCTGCCTGCGTGCTGGGGGAGGGGGAGATCCTGCCCTTCTACACGCCGGGACAGGGCGGCTGGCACCGGATCTATGTGGGCCAGGTCGTGGAGGCCTATCAAAAATAAGGAGTTTGCATGGCAGAGACACAGGAAGTACGAGACAAAGTGGTGCTGGTGGGACTGAACTCCCCAGTGCTGAAAAAAGAGGAAAACGCCGACGAGGACACCATGGAGGAGCTCTCCGCCCTGGTGGAGACCGCCGGCGGCGAGACTGTGGGGATGGTGCTGCAAAACCGGCCGTCCCCGGATCCCCGGACCTTTATCGGCGAGGGCAAGGTGGCGGAGGTGCAGCTCTACTGCGAGAACACCGGTGCCACCATGGTGATCTTCGACAACGATCTGTCCCCCTCCCAGATGCGGGTGCTGACGGAGCTGCTGGGGGTCCAGGTGCTGGACCGGTGCGGCCTGATCCTGGACATCTTCGCCCAGCGGGCAAAGACGAAGGAGGGCCGCCTTCAGGTGGAGCTGGCCCAGTATCAGTATCTGCTGCCCCGGCTCACGGGCATGTGGACCCATCTGGAGCGGCAGGCGGGCACCAGCGGCAAGGGGCCCATCGGCTCCAAGGGCCCCGGAGAGACCCAGCTGGAGACGGACCGCCGCCACATCCGCCGGAAGATCGACAAGCTCCGGGATGATTTGGAGGAGGTCCGCCGGGTGCGGGCCACCCAGCGGCAGCGGCGGCAGAAAAACGAAATCCCGGTGGTGGCCATCGTGGGCTACACCAACGCGGGCAAGTCCACGCTGCTGAACCACCTGACCGGGGCGGGAATCCCCGCCAACAACCGGCTGTTCGACACCCTGGACACCACCAGCCGCCTTCTCACGGTCAGCGACACGCTGGACGTGGTGATCTCCGACACGGTGGGCTTCATCCGCAAGCTGCCCCATCAGCTGGTGGAGGCCTTCAAGGCCACCCTGGAGGAGCTGGAGTACGCGGATCTGCTGCTCCACGTCATCGACGTATCCAACCCGGAGTGGCAGCAGCAGGCGGCGGTGGTGGAGAACCTGATCCGGGAGCTGGGAGCCGGAGAGCTGCCCCGGATCGACGTGTTCAACAAGTCCGACCGGCTGCCCGCCGGGGAGATCATGCCCCATGGAGAGGACATCTGCTCCATCTCCGCCAGGACCGGCGAGGGCGTGGACAAGCTGCTGGAGATGATCGGGGCGCGCCTGGACAGCGGCAGCCGCCGCTGTGTGCTGCACATCCCCTACGACAAGGGGGGACTGCTGGACCAGCTGTACCGGGAGGCCAAGGTGGAGAGCGTGGAGTACGGCGAGACCATCGCCGTCACGGCGGTGTGCACGCCGAAGGTCCTGGGGCAGATGGCGCCGTTCCTTGTGGAATGAGCGCCCCCAGGCCCACCCCGGTGCGCAGGCCCAGCAGGAAGGCGTGGATGGCGGTGAATTCCAGGACCCGGTCCAGATCCTCCCGCTCCGCCGCGCGCAGCTCCCCGTCCAGAAGGGAGAACCACAGTTCATAGTCCTCCCGGGGCGCCGCCTCCACGTAGGGGCGGATGTACCGGGGATAGAGCCATTTCATAAAATCAGACATTTCCGTGTTTCCCCCTTCCTGAAATACGCCAGATCAGGCGTATTTCGATCATATCACACCTGATCTGGCGTGTCAAGGAGGATCTATGAAAATAGGAAGCAGATTAAAAGCGCTCCGGAAAGAGCGCAGAGAGACACAACTGCAAGTCGCCCAAGCTGTCGGCATGGGAGACCGCCACTATCAGCGGGTTGAAAATGATGAGGGCCTGCCGGGACTGGAGATTTTCAGCGCCCTGGCGGACCACTTCGGCGTATCCATGGACTACCTGGCGGGCCGGACGGACCGGCGGGACGTATGGAAATGAGCGCAGAGCGGACAGGGAGGACGGCCATGACCACCTATCGGGTGCCCTTTGAAAACGGGGAGAGCGAGTTCACGGAGAAGCGATCCCGCTTCATCAGTCACATCTGGCGGGTGGAGACCGAGGCAGAGGCCCGGGAGCGCATCGAGGAGATGAAGAAGCGCTACTACGACGCCCGCCACAACTGCTGGTGCTATCTGCTGCAGGAGGGCGGCGTGGTCCGTTACTCCGACGACGGGGAGCCCCAGGGCACGGCGGGCCAGCCCATGCTCAACGTGTTCCAGCGGGAGGAGGTCACCAACGTCTGCTGTGTGGTGACCCGGTACTTTGGGGGCATCCTGCTGGGGGCGGGTGGTCTTACCCGGGCCTATGGCGGCACTGCCAAGCTGGCGCTTGATGAGGCGGGCATCAGCCGGATGCGGCTGTGGGCCACCCTGGCCATTCCCTGCGGCTACGCCATGTATGAACGGGTGCGGCTGTTGGTTGAAATGGAAGGAGGGGTCATTGCCGGTACGGATTTTGGCGCCGATGTGGTGCTGTCTGTTTTGCTGCCGGCAGAGCAGACCCACGATCTTCAGGAGAAACTTACGGAGCTTTCTGCCGGGCAGCTGGAGCTGCTGGTGGAGGAAGAGGCCTTCCGCCCTGGGCCCAGGGAGGAAGCGCGATAATAAAAGGGAACAGGTACAGCCGCATCGGCAAAACGCCGGTGCGGCTGTTTGTATCAGTGCCGGTTTTACCAGTGAGCCATAGGTGAGGGAGCAGAATTACAAGCAGCCGTTGATTTCGATAAAAAGTGCCTGCATTGCATTCAACGGTATATTGATATATACTGCAAATAAAAGTTGATTCGGGAGGTCGGTACAATGGAAGATATGAGTATTGGAACCCATATTGCCAGATACCGGAAGGCGGCGGGGCTGACCCAGGAGGAACTGGGACAGGCGGTAGGAGTCAGCACCCAGGCAGTAAGCCGCTGGGAGTGCGGCGGGGCGCCGGATGTGGCGCTGCTGCCATCCATCGCGGACCGGCTGGGGGTCAGTATCGACGCGCTTTTTGGCAGGGACGGCGGCGGGGCAGATATACAGGCGGCGCTGTCAGGGTGGATGAGCAGTCTGCCGGAGGCGAAACGGCTGGACGCGCTGTGCGGTCTGGTATGGCATGCCTGCCAGGATCTGGGCAGCTATAGAGAGCCGGGGCAGCCGGGGCAGTACCTGGACCGCTGCACGCTGCCGGTAGAGAATGGCGAGGATACGGTACTGCTGAAGACGATATGGGAGACGGAGCAGGGAATCGCTCTGGGAATCGGAGCCAATGATCTGTCTTTCATGGCGCTGTTTCCGGAACCGAAGGCGGGCTATGCGCACTTTTTAGGCACGGATGAGATATACCGTCAGCTCTTTGCCGCCCTGTCTCTGCCGGGGGCCATGGCCCTGCTGCGGTACTTTTACAGCCGGAAGAGCTGCTACTACACCGCTGCTGCTCTGGCCAAGGCACTGGGCCTTTCCACGGAGCAGGTAGAGGAAGCTCTGGACGCCATGGAGAAGATACATCTGCTGACCCGCCAGAACATCGTGCTGGAGACCGGAGAGGTGCCGGTGTGGATGGCCCACGACCAGGGGGCGGTGCTGCCTTTCCTGTATCTGGCCCGGATCCTGATGGAAAAGGGCGAGGGGTTCCAGATATGCTGGCGGACCCGAGAACGGTCTCTTTTCACCTGGGAGCGGGAGGAAGAGAGGAGAGACGGCCA